>Ga0209192_10000104_pt1 | contig 100676 bp, 101 predicted proteins | sample ArcticOcean_MG_C_11_FD_187433 | JGI IMG/M metagenome (GOLD analysis project Ga0209192, IMG submission 187433) | Marine microbial communities from western Arctic Ocean - ArcticOcean_MG_CB2_154 (SPAdes) (version 2) | ecosystem: Environmental > Aquatic > Marine > Oceanic | place: Arctic Ocean... | reverse complement strand
TACTCTTTAATTTTTGGCGGGAACACCGGCCACAGCGCGACGGCGCCGTCGCGTGAGCCCGTGGCGAGCCACCCCGCGTATTTATCGGGACCCTGTTTGTCGGAACCTCGCGACTGCTTGTCCCTACCGCCGCTAAAAAAAACCGTTCGAAACGCCACGCACGCGACGACGTCGTCGTGGAATTTCAGGGCGGCTATTTTTTGGCTTTGGGTTTTCTTTTTCGAAACTGTTTTTTTCTTTTGGCCGCTCTCGTTTTCCACCTCCTTTCCCCGTCCACCCGCTTTCCGCGAATATACCTTGGTAACTCCGTCCCAGCCCCCGGTGGCGAATACCTTGCCGTCGTCCCTGATACTTAAAGACGCTATTCCGTGCGTGTTCGTGGGTGTGGCGAAGGAATCTTCGCGCGTCTGCGTTTGAGCGTCGAACGCGCGGACGACGTTGACTTTGATCATCGAGGAATTTGGAGATTCGCTTTTTCCACCACACGGATCCCCATCCCCATCCTGGGAAACCGCGTCCACCGTGAACCTCAACAAGCCCCCATCCGCGCTCGCGCTTACCCACCCCCCCCGGGTTGGGTCGTTCGCAACGCAAGTCACCGCGTCGCCGTGCGATTTTTCGCGCCACAAAGGGACGTTGGTGACTTTTTTCACAGAGTCTGATAGATCGTCTTCCAGATCGAAAAGCGCCAGCGTGCCTTCCTCGTACCCCACCAGGAGCAGGGTTGTTTTTGTCGCCGCGTCGCCGGTCGTTTTGCCTCGTACAGCCACCTCAACAAACGTCGTGGCCATGACCGTTCCTAGTTTCTTCGCGGGCGCGCCGCTATTGTCGTCGTTTTGATTTCGGTCGTCACACGCCATCGGCGCGACAGTGGTGATTATTTTTGGCAAAGCATCGTCAGTGCTTCCCTCCGTTTCGCCGCGGAACAGCAACACGTCCACGGCGCTCGTTTCATTGCCCACGACCGCGATGGCGTGGGTTTGCGTTGTTTTCTGTTTCCTTTTCCTTAATTCATCGCCTTTGGAGTCATCGCCGCAGACCAAAGATCCGTCATCGCGCCGTCCCCAACGCGTCGCCGCGAATTTGCAAAAGTGGAACGACCCGGTCGTGACACTCCACAACGGAGTCGGGGATGGGAAACCACCAGCCTCCTCGTGGTCCCGTAACGAACCAGGCAACACCCAGCACTTCAGCGAGCCGTCCCTTCCCTGGGTGAGCAGGTGCGTGGCGGCGGTGGTGTTGCGTACGTCGGAAATATCCCCTGTCTGTTTGCCCATACAAAATCCACCCACGGAAAGCACGCCCGACGATGGCGGATGCGCGGCGAGCCTCCACCGCGGTCGCCGGGTTCCCAGATCCCAACTCACCACGTCCCCGTTGCTGTCCCCGGAAAGCAAACAATCCCCATCCCCATCCCCAACCGCCAGCGTCACGAAACACAAGCACTGCACGTCCGCGCCGTGCCCGCAAAGCACGATGGGCTCGGGGGGGGGGTTGCCCATCCGGGGCGGCGCGGGAGCCGGGGCACTGTGAGGCGCGATGACAAGTACCACGACGATTTTGTGCTCACAAATCGCGACGCGCGCGCAATAGAGTCTAGGACACCTTTGCGATGTCCCCCAACGCAAAACGCAAAACCCGCGATATCGCGACCGATATCACCACCGATACACACCTCGCCGTCGCCGCGGCGTTAGAGGCGAGAGTCGCGTGTCCGGAAGCTCGCGTCGCGACCGCAGAGGCGGAGAATAAAAAGTGGCGAGGGTACGCCGAGGCGTGGGTTCGGCCGCGTTCGCAATACGCGCGCGACGCGCTGCTGACGCGGGTGGCAAGGGAGATGTTGTGGGCGGTCGATACGGCCACGAGACACCGCCGCGGGCGAGGCCATCCCTGGTCTTCCCAACCACCTCGTCGTGGAGCACGTTCTCAGGAGAGACAGCGGGTTTTTTGACGATCCCGACCCGCGCACGTCGCACAGCTCAACAGCGTGAGCCCCGCGTTTCGCGACGCGGTGTTGGCGTCGGGGCTCCGGGATACACAGTTAAATGATTGGGAAGCAAGGAAGCTACGGAGTTTAAGCGCGTTGACGTGCATGAGTCGCAGAGGAAAGCTGCTGGGACGTGAAATATTCCTGTGTGAGGTAGCGGCGGGGCGGGGTGAGCTGGCGCAGCTAAAGAAGGCGCGCGAAAAACAAATAAAGTGGAACAAGCGCACGTGCGAAGCCGCGGCGAGGTACGGGCACCTCGAGGTGCTGAAGTGGGCGCACGAACACGACTGCCCATGGGACGCGGGTACGTGCGCGGCGGCGGCGCAGAGAAACCAATTCGAGGTGCTCAAGTGGGCGCGCGAGAACGGCTGCAAGTGGAACGCGGATACGTGCGCCGCTGCGGCGCGGCGTGGAGACCTCGAAATGCTGATTTGGGCGCGCGAGAAGGGCTGCAAGTGGAAGGCGGACACGTGCTCGGCTGCGGCGAACCGCGGACACCTCGAGGTGCTTCAGTGGGCGCGCGCGAACGGCTGCCCGTGGGATGAGGAAACGTGCGAGGCAAAATTCAAGGTGCTGCAGTGGTAGCGCGAAAACGGCTGCCCGGAGAGGAAGATGTAGAGAAACTCAGTTGTTTGCGCGTGCTTTCTTTTTTACACTTTAAGTTGCTAAATTGCCCCCCCCCGCGCGGACCCCGCCCACGCCGCGCAAGCACCGTCCTTTCCTCCTTTGTAGGGGAGGGGACTTCGTGGTGCTCGAACGACGCGCCGCGTTCGCGTTCGTTTGCTTTTTTTCTATTTTGTGGTTTTTGTCTTTTCACTCTTTTTTTTGAGTGATTTTTTTTTACCCACCGATCCTCACGCCCCAGCCCCCACCCCTATTCGCGACATAGACACGTCGAATTCCCCCCCGTACGCCTGCCCCACCCCAAGAACCTCCCCACCCCCCACCAAATCAAAGCTCATCCTCCGTGTGGAGTCGTGCCAGAAGTTTTTCTTCCGCGACCCCTCGGGCGACATCGTCGGCGTGCTCGGGCTCGAGCCGGGTTGTTTCGCAGTTGGCAAGCACCATTTACTCAGGATGGCTTTGTTTTTGCGCCAAGGCGGGATGCTCATTTCGTTCTTCGCGAACGAAAATTGCATTTGCTCGCACATGAAATCCACCAGTTTCACCAAAGCCTGGTGCGTGCCTACGAAGCATTTCGGGAGTGACTGCACCAATCTTTGGTACGACGCGGTGGGCCGGGAAATCACAAAGTGCGCCTTGATATCCGGTTCCATGAGCAACACGCAGGTCACCGCCGGCTCCGCGAACGCGCCGCGCTGTTTGCCCAGGGCCGCCGGGATGGCACTCCCTGGCGTGTACCTTTCCTGATATCCGGGCTTGGCGTGTTCCCCAACCGATGCGAGTTGGGGGCTCGCGGTCACAGGCAAGTTGTGCGCGCCCTGTGTCTTAATGTCGCCGTCGCCATCCGCGTTTGGCACGTTGAGCCAAAGAAACGAGTGCCGCAAATTCAGCAAAGCGGCGTGCCCGACCGCCCCCGGGGTCGTCGCGACGAACGCGCACCCGTCCCCTGCAGCCTCGTCAGCCTCCGCGAACCGTTTCGCTTCCGGTGAAGAGAAGCCTTCCGTCGGGGGGCTTTTAGGGCGTTTCCTCACCGGCTCGCCCCAAGGGTCATACGCGTAAGCGTTGAACGCCCTGCGCAACTGCTCGATGTGCAGAGCATCGCCAACCTCCCCGGGCCCGACCTCGTCGCACGCCGCCGCGAATCGCTTGTGAATCGAGTGCTCCAGGGAGGACTTGGGGCGGCTCAGCGTGCGGACGATCCTGTGAGGTTTGGTTTTAGGGTGGGGGGGGTTGGGGAGGACGGGTCAGAGGCAGCAGAAAGGTGTCTCGAAATATTCCGAAAAAGTCTCAAAATTCTCGAAAATACACTCGTTTACGTTCCAATTTTGGCCTCCACGACGTTTCGTCGTCGGCACGTCTGCAGGCTGTCACCACCATATTGGCCCAGATTGATCCACGTGGGATTTTTTCGGATATTGCGTCGTCATCGGTGTGTCGACAAAAAACCACTTTTGGAAATTCGTCGATGTCGAGTTATTTTTTCCAAACATTTCCGAGGCAGCATCGGCGCTTCGTTCGAGGCATCTTTTTGCGAAGACCAAGGATTCAACACGCGTGGGTTCGACGCGGGTGCGGGTGACGTACCTGACGTAAACCGAAACGGGGTCGTGCGTGTCCTCGTCGCGGTCTTCGTCGCTTTCCGAATCCTCCTGGATGTCGTCCATGTCCACTGCGTCCACGTCGTCCATGCTGTCGAACAGCATGTCGAACGCCATTGACGAGTCGTCATTCCCGGCGGTCTTCGTGCAGTGGAGAGACGGGCAGACGGGTTCGTTGCTCGCGCGCTGGCGAAGCACGTTGAAGGGCGCAGCGCCTCGTGTCGCGCTGTCCTTGAACTCGAACTCGTCACGGGGCAACTCCCGCCCGAACACCAGCGCGTGTGCGCCGCCGGGCAACGGAGCGACGCCCATCACGAACGCGCGGCAACCGACTCGTTCGAACACGCGACTGCCTTTGGTCGAAATGAAACGACGCGGCGTTGCGGCGCGCGCGCGGCGTGAGTACGCGAGCGCGGTGGGTGTACGCGTCTTGTGAACGACGTGCGTGTACCGTCGATGCGCTCGAGCGAAAACTGGGTGAAAACCGGCCGTGTACGTGTGTGTGGGCGCGTAGCAATGACGACCTTAGGCCGCGGCGATATTCCTTCACGTCGTCAACGCAGACGGCGCGGCCGCCAAAAAATCGGCAAAGATACGAAATTGGATGCGAAATGGAAACTCCGATCGCGTTTCCGATGCTTTTTTGCCGTCTGCAACGTCCAAATCGATTTCTGGAACGTGGCGTCCGACGAAAAACACGCGAAAAGGCGGCGCGCGTGCCGACACCGCCGCAGACGCAATGTTCCGATGTCGTCAATGTGCCTTTTTTGCCGACGCGTGCCGACGAGCTGACGAGGAAAAATACCTTTTCGTAAAAAAGTGCGTCTGTCTGTAACCGTCCGATGAAGCGCCCGGAAATACCGGTGAAATCGATTCCAATCGCGGCACCCTGACCCACCTTGCAGGCACGCGCGAAAGGGGAGCAGGGGGCCAAGGAGGCACCCGGAGGTCACCACGTCGCCAGCGAGAAAAGCAAAACTCGGCAGGTTTGGGAATAAGTTGCTTTTCATCAACCAATCCACCCGTCCCATTGGTCGCGACACCACGCGTCGGTGGCTCGAGCTTGACCTGGTGCGGCCGCCGCCCCAATTCACCTCACGTGTTGGATGTCCATTTCGTGTGCCGCGCGTGTCGCGGTGGTTCCGGTGAGACGCGCGCGCGTCGCGGGTAACACGCGAGGCGTGGCGGCGGCGGCGGGCCTTGGTGGGTTTCGCCGTGCGATACCTCATCGCCACAACGTGGTCCCCAGCGCGTCTTCCGAGGACGCGGACGGTTTCGGGGACACCGAGGACGAGCTCGTCAAGGACGAGGACGTCACGGAAGACGCACCGTACGCGCTCCGGTTTACGTCCCTTTCCGGCGAGGACCTACAGGGCGCCATCGGTGCCCTGAAAGCGGTTGACCTGAAATCCGAGTTGAAGTTTTTCGGCGCCAACACCAAGGGCGTCAAGTCGCAGCTCAGTGAGAGGTTGATGACGTGCTACGCGTTACAGGCGGAGGGCAAGGACGTCAAGGCTGCGTTGCGAGAGCTTACGTTAACTAAACTGGCGGAGGTGAATGAAGAAACGGAAAGCGCGAACGCGCGGCGAGCGGCGCGGCGTAAAACCAAAGGCGGGTACCTAAACGATCACGCCGACGCGGCGACTCCGTTGTTGCGACGGTCGCGGGGCAAAGGCATCCCTATCGTGGACTCCTTGGCAAAGGCAAGAGATGGTAGTGCTAGTGGTAAGCCTTTGAAGTACATCGAGGATGTTGATTTGAGCGAGGGCGAAACACCGAAAGGCGACAGGTACAAGGTTGATAACCCGGTTACCGGCCGGCGGAAACTAAACGTGGTGCGCAGAGATTTGGACCGGCAGACGAATTTCCAGGACCAGATGACCGAACACGGGTGGTACATGATCAGCGTACCGGAGACTCGGGAGGAGAAGACCGCGGTGTTGATTTGCGCTTTATCGGGAACACCCAAAATCGGGGGCGTCACGATCGAAAGCTGGGTCCCGAGACAGCCGGGCGGTGGCTTTTGCGTCAGCGAATCCACCGCGCACGCGTGCGTTGATAAGTTCGACTTGCTAAGACTCGTACCGCACACACAAGAAGACCCGACAACGGAAATGAACTTCCCAGGGTTCATCCTGGTGAAGTTCTCTGAAATGAATCAAGTCGTGCTGAACGCGCTTGAGGAGATTTACCAGTTCAAGGGGTTCGCCGTGGGCGGCATCACGCGGTACGGCGCGACGCGGAAACAGAAAAGCGAAGCGCCGCGAACCGTACCGACCGCGCAGCTGGACGCGATGGTCGGGGCGTGTTTGCCGCGAGTCGTTAGTGATGACGAGTTTGAAGCCATTGAACTCGAAAAGAAACGAAAGAAAAAGGAACAGGACGCGCGTCTGGCGCTTGCGCAGGCGATGGCGGTGGCCGGCGTGACCGAGGAGGACCTGACATCGTTGAGAGCGGCGGCTGGCGAGGACGTCTTCGCGACCGAGCGCGAATCGTCCGTTTCGGATGAATCAACCTCGGAACGACCCCAAACGAACGACCCCAAGACTAAACCACCGGGTGGCGCGACACGCGTGGACGTCAAAGAAGGCCCGTTCAAGGGGTTCAAGGGGTTCGTCACCGCCACGAACGAGGACGGGAGCGTCGACGCGCTTTTGCAGATATTCGGAAGGGAAACCGCCGTGACCCTGCAGCCGGACGAGTTTTCGTGAAAACAGGACGACCGTGACGAGGAAACCTGTGACGAAGACCCTTTAGTTTGTATCTGTATCTGCTTGTATCTTTTTCTTGTATCTGTATCTGTACAGTATCTGCTCGTATTTATTATCACGAGATACTCTCAAGGGCCTTACTGTTATAGCCCTCGGTACTCTCCTCGCTACTTTCGCGCTACTCTCGCCGTCGAGCTGACTAAACGCTCGCTCAAACCCTCACACTAAACCACTCCCCGGTGCTCCTATAAAGACTAACAGCCTGCACTAAACCCCCCTACGAACCACCACCGGTCTCCAAGAGCTCGCTTTGTTTCAAAACCGCAAACAAATCCGCCGCGTGTTTCCCCGAAACGTTCTCCACGCAAAACCCGGTGACTTCGTACGGGAAGTCCTTCGCGGCGACGAACTCGTTTCGCAACAGTTTAACAAGAAACGCGCACGTGGTTTTGGTGTTTTCGTGCTTCGTCGGGAAGGTGCCCGTCGTCATGGGTTCGATCCCTCCCGGTGCCGGAACGGGAGGACCCGGGAAGACGCAAAGGGAGATGAACCGGGACAGGAACGGTTTCGGGAAAACGGAACGGTTCGTCGCGGTTTTGGTTTGGGTGGAGTTTTCGTTTTTGTTTTTGTCGACTTTTTGTGAACCCGGAAGCGCGGCCGTTTCGTCATCACTTAACTCAGCGTTGATCAACTCAAACACGTGCACCACAACCTCCATCGCGCTCTGGCCGTGGTGCTGCACACTGTTTAGCAGCACGTCAAGAAGCTTCGGCAACCTTACGATTCGCGAGCCCATCGAGGACGAGGACGTCGCGAAAAGAAACGCCGCCGCGACCGGCGGGTTTCGCGTGACCAGCTTTTGGAACGTGACGGCTAAATCTTCGCAATCGTCACTGTCCGCGTTGTCCGCGCCGACCAGCTTCCCGGCGAGTTTCGGGTTCGAAACCAAAGTGTTCACCAGGGATGATTGCGTCATGGGAAGCACCGGGGAGTGCAAACAGGTACGGAAGAGGTTTTTCGTTTCTTCTGTCAAACTCCAAGTGGTTTCGGAGGAAGCGCTGGGTGGATGTAGAACTTTTCCCGAAGCCTCCGCGTCCAACCTCCTTTGCACCCTTTCCACATCGAAACCATCCATCGTCTCGTCGCCCTCTTCGAGCCACTTCGTTTCCGAAACGAACAACCTCGTGACCGGGGGCGGTTCTCTGTGTGCACCCCACGACGTGGCAGCGCCCACCGACGCGTAAGCGGGTTTGCGGTCAACACCACCACCCACCGTGCCTTTGGCTGGAACGTCAGACTCACGCATCATCATCGTCGAGATGGAAGTTGAAGTTGACGTCTCCTCCGACAAACCGTCCCCAACGCGCGTCCCGTCCACCGAACCCGGGGGTTCACCAGCACCAAACTCGGTGTCCTCGGTGGAGTTCGCCGCGTCAGACATCGCGCCGACCTCCCGATCCGGAAGGGGCCCCAGAGGCCCCGAGGCCTGTCCGCGAAGGCACGGGCGCGCGCGTCTTTTTGAGCTCCTCGTCTTTTTTCAGTCACGCGAAGCAGGATGCACGTGATGAATATCTTCATCGCCGACTGCTGGCGTCGGCGCGATTGCGTCGACGCGACGGGTGGTCGCCAAGCGCGCATTGACGCGCGCGCGATGGCGGAGACGGACCCGACGATGACCACGGATGCGGCGGCCGGGGACGGACCGACCGGTGCCGGCGATTCAACCAAGGCGTCTGACACGACCGCCACGGATGGGGCTGGTCCCGAAAAAAAGGATGAAGAACCGGAAGAGGAGTGCGGTTTTTGCAAGTTCATGAAGGCCGGGAGCTGCAAATCCTCGTTCGTGGCGTGGGAGGACTGCGTGGATTTGGCGAAGGAGGGTGATGGGGATTTCGTGGAGAAGTGCGCGGCACAAACCGAGGCGCTGCGGGATTGCATGCTTAAAGACCCGGGGTATTACGGCGACATGCTTCCCGATGAGGGCGATGGGGATGAAACCGGGGCGAAAAAAAAGGAGAGTGATGAAGATGAAAAAGGGGCGAAAAAAAAGGAGGGAGACGATGAGAAACCAGAGGCGCGAGCGCCCGTCAAGCAAAGCAGAGCCGCGGCGGCGCTAGAACGATGAGGGGAGGCGGCCCCGTAAAAATAAAAGTATCTATGTCATTGAAAAATCAATCGCTATCGCTCGTTTCGTCCCCCCCGAATCCCCCGAATCCGCGCCGGTTCTTGTTAAAAAGAATTAAGAATACAATTGGAAAACTCAATCGCTATCGCTGTCGTCGTCCCCTCCGAACCCCGCGAATCCGCCGCTCGCCGCTTTCCTCGCCGCATCTTCTTTTTTCGCCAGCTCTTCCCTCAGCGCGGCGTTGCCTAAAAGTTTGGGCTGAGGCAACGCCGGGCGCTGCGCCGCCCGTTCCCGCTTTTCGCGCTCAACGGAAGCGGCATCTTCGAAACCGGTAAACACGTTGTCGTCCGCCTTACCTCGTTTGCCAGAGGTGTGACTGTGACTCATACCACTCGATCCAGAACTGGAAGAAGCCGAAGCTTTCGCGCGTCGCTCCGCTTTCGAGGTTTCGCGCGCCTGTTTTTCGTCAGAGGTTTCGTTTTCATTCCGCCGAGTCGGCCGGGGGTTGTTGGTGGGGTTGTTACTGGTAGCCGCAGACGCCGTCTCACCGGAAGTACCCACAATGGCCGTCGTCTCAACGCGGGCCGTCGTCTCGCCTGCAACTGGTGGAGACGGTAACGCGCCATCCTGTGGTATCGTCTGGCCTGGGTTCGATTCCGGACCTTCCGGATTTTCGGTCACCTCAACGCTCTCCTCAAAGTTTCCCTCCAGCCGCTTCACCGGCGTCGTCGCGGCGCTCGACACGTTCGACGACGACGGTTCCAACTCCATCTTCTCAAGCGTGGGAGGCGCGGTGGAAGCGGCGGCCTCAGGGTCATCCGAGGAGTTACCATCGGTCTTCGTAGGAGTGGTTAGTGGGGAGTGGCTAGGCGCGATCTTAAGGACGTCGGCGCCGCCGGTTCCATCCTTGGTGGACACGGCAACTCCGATGATGGCGTCGCCTTCTTTCGGAACGCCCATCGGCGGCGGCGCGCACGCTTTCAAAAGCCGCTCCACCGCCCCACCCCCCAGCTTCACCCCGAACCGCCCTAGTCCTGACACCAGTCCGCCTAGGGTTTTTGACTCGCGTTGGGTGTGTGCAATCCGCACTTGTTGTTGTTCTTCTTTCCGGAACCCAGCGAGGCTTAAAATCGCCGGCAGATACTTTTCGTTACCGCTTTCCATGAATTTTTTCATAACTTTTCGCAACTGCGAGAGCTGTTCCGCGCGGACGTCGAGGTCATCCTGTACGTCCGCGATTTGGTCATCCAACCTCAGAAGCTTCGCAAGCGCGTTGTCCTCCAAGTACTGCAGCTGTTCCGCTTGCAGATTCCCCGCGACTTGAAGCGCTTCGGTACACTCCTGCAGGCGCTCGCGCAAAGCGTACGCTTCGGAGAGCGAAAACTTGACCTGCGTTTCCTTGATCTGCTTATCCTTCTCGCCGATCATCCACCGCTGTCGCCCGTTGTTCTCTTCCAAACGCGCCATTTCTGTGGTGAGCTTGCGCATCTGCGCTGCGTCCACACCACCCCCACTGCCGTCGCTCCCTCCGAAACCGAAAAACCCGCTCTCTTTCATGCGTCCGCGCGCGGCTTCCGATTCCAAAACCGTGGACCGCGCTCGCAAACGTTTGATTTCCTCAACCGCCGACATCAACAGCGCGCGGTTCACCCCGTCCTCGGTTTCCCGGATCTCTTGCACGTTTTCCGAGGCCTTTTCGGTGAGGCCGAGCATGCTTCTTAAACCCGCGTTTTCCGCCAAGATCGCGTTCTTTTCCTCCAAGTGGTTCGCCACGATTTGTTCCAGCTCCGCGTTTTCCCAAAACTTGATCCTCTGATACCAATAAAAGAAAGTGTCAGTCTCTCGTAATGTGTATGAGTAAACAGTCAGGGTAATGGGCAGAGGTAATAGTCCCTTCTGGTACGAGTATGGGCAATCAGGGAGGCGGAATGTGGTGAATTGGAAATACTGACCTCCGCGCTCTGCACGTGCACCTTGACGTACGTCGGCTTCATCCCGAGCTTTGAATCAACGGGCATCCACTTCGCCGCGTACTGACTGGCGTGAAAAAGCGCCACTTGTTCCGTGGCTTTGCTGGCTAACGTGCCCACCTCATCCAGGGCGTCGTTCCCCACGGAACCGAACGCAGACGCGACGTTGTTCACAGTGGACGCGAACGCCAGGCGGTCCAGACTGCCCTTGACAAGATCCGAGCCGCTCGGTTGGTCATCGTTCAGGGAAGCCGCGGCCGCGTCAAGCTTGGACCGGACCCTCGCGGCGATGTCGTTGTTATCAGTACCTTGTGCTTGTGCGGGGCTCGCGACCTGGCTGGCGAAGCGGTGGGGGTCGCTGATTGGCCGGGACTTATTTGGAGGGGGCGTGGCGTGCGATCGATTTCCATTTTGCGAATTCGCTTTGGCGTACTTGTCATCGGGATCGAAGGAACCGGGCGCGCGCCGGCTCATGGTGACGAGGGTTTATACGCGCAAACAGTCTGAGCCGCCCGGAAGTGACTTTGAACGGCGCAAGGCGTACGCGCGCCAGACCTCGCGCCACGAGCCGCCGCACACGCGTGCGCACTGGAAGTGATTGAGGGACGATGCTGACTTCGTTGAATTGGATTGTCCCGGAAAAATCTTTTCCCGACGCATCCCCGATCACGAATCCACGTGTCGGCCAGACTCGCGCGCACACCCAGGCGCGATGGCTGTCACCGTGTCGACCCTCTGCTGCGTCTCGCCCGCGATCGCGGGAACGCAATGCACGCCGCCCCGTGGCGTGCGCGCCGCCGCCGCTGCCTGTCGCGGCGGACGCGCCTCCGTCTCGGGCGCTGCCGCGTCATTCGCGACGCTCGGTGCGAGGCGCGCCGTGGCGGGAGGCGCCGCCTCTTCCCTGGCGAGGGACTCCCGCGTAACCCTCGCGCTGAGAGCCCCCAAACAAAGAAGAAACTCGGTGGTACGTCCCGAACCGGAGCCACGGCGCAAGCGCACGCCGTGTTTTCAGGACAGCACGCACCTTGAACGACACGGATACCCTATTGGTCGGTATCTGCCGCTCGATCGGCTTCGGTTCCGGAGCTTTCTGGTGTGAAAGTAAAAAATCGTAAAACGTCTAACCACCCTCGTGCCCCACCTGCTCCCCACCCTAAACTAAACAGATCTCAGCGTCCCTTTTCGGCGTGGGCGCCCCCGAGGCGCTTGTGATCGGTGTGGTGGCGCTTCTTGTTTTCGGCCCCAAAGGCTTAGCCGAGATCGCCAAGCAGTTGGGCGGGACGCTGCGGGCGTTTCAGCCGACCATCCGCGAGCTCCAGGAAGTGAGCCGGGAATTCAGGGAAACGCTGGAGGATGAGATCGGTCTGGACGAAATCCGAAACGGCGCGGCGCCGACGCCGGTGAAAAGACAGGCGCCTGTAGAGCCTGTTGTGTCTGCAGCGCCGGCTTCTGCGTATGATGACTCTGCCGCCGCCGTCGCCGCTGACGAACAACAAGTCACGGAGGCGATGAGGAAAGCGGCGTCTACGGCGGCGTGGGGGGACGCGCCGGCGCCGGCGCAGACGGAAGGTACCGTTGAGGCGGCGCCGGTTGTGGAGACCCCTGCTGTGCCGGTACCCAGCGACCTCTCCTCCGAGGAGGGAGATACGAAAGCGTAATATGCGTATTATTAATATGTGAAACAACGATGAAAGGTAATTTGAAACATGGGCAAAGGTACCTTGGTTACAAGTATTTACAGCGTCTCATCATTCGTTAATCTAAAAAAGTCCAACATCTCCATCATCAAATCAATTCTCCTTCTTCTTGGTGCAGTCGTTGCCGTTTGAGTAGCAGAACGACAGGAACAGAATCAGTATCACGATCACCACGAAGCTCGCGAACACGAGTTTCATCTTTAAGTTTTGCCACCACATCCGCCGCCGCAGCGCGCGGCCCGTTTTGTGAAAGTTATCTGCTTGGAACTGCGATTGTAAAAGAAAAGTGTCAGTCCTTTCGTAATCTTCGTAACTTGTATGAGCAAACAGTGCACTTGTGATGTATGTAGTGCACAGTAAATAGTCACAGAGGGGCAGTAAACAGTCTTGGGATTTGGGAAATACAATACGTACCCGCAGGTTTTCGGTTTTGTCCACCAGCAGTTCGATCTTCTCCCCGCGATCAAGCACCTTCTCGATGTTGTCCATCATTATCTCCTTCACCTCGCTGACTTGCTGCTGGACTTTCGAGACTTTGTCCACCTCCCCCGAATTGTGGCTCACGTACTCCATGTGCTGTCGCAACACGGGGGCGAAGCTGATATCGTGAACCAAAAGTGTCAGTCGCGTGTTGGGCGTGTATTGGACGATGTATGGACAACAGTCACCGTAATCGGTCCGAACAGTCACCAGCGTTAGAGGTAAAACAGTGTGCCGCCTGATTTGGGAAAACCCCTACGGCCGTACCTTCGGTTCAGGGAGTGCGCGATGGCGTCCCGCGCGGCCGCGCCGTGCGAGCTCGAAAAGTCGCTCGCGATTTTATCCAAGCACGCAAACGGCGCTTGCCTCCCAAACGCCTGGTCCGCCACGCACAGGAACACGTACCCGTCGCTCTCCAGGTAGTTGAACGTGTGCCCGTCCGCGACGAGGGTGAATTTCTTCTGGCTCGCAAGCTGGTCGATCATCTTGGGCAGGGTCTGCGTGGAGGAGGTTAAAAAAGAATGAGATGAGATCTGGTCAGCACAATGTTCTTTTGGCACGAAGGGGCCGTTTGGCGTGTGCTGGTCTTCGCCGTCTCGGCCTGGGCGTCACCCGAAAGAAACGCGGTGTGACACGTGGACACGTTTGAAGGAGGACACCGACGCGCGCGCGCTTTTGTCACTCGCCGGGGCCGAGCCGTGGAGAGACACGACAAGGACGACGTCGGGGAGACGCCGTCGCCGCGCGCTTTTGGACTTTCACTTTCCCCAACGACCCTTCATTTCAGTGCCTCCTGATCTTTAACGCGCAAGCCAGGAGACAGGACAGGCACTTACCTCCGCGGCTATCGTGGCGAAGTTCCCGCTGTGGCTGGTGTGCTCCGCCAGCACGGTGGGGCCGCGGGCGACGAACGCGTAGATGAGCGGCATCGTGCGACGCGTGCGTGGGTGCGGTGCGTCGCGATGTGATGGGCGAAGCGGACGTCAATGTGCCAAGTGGTGCTTTTCTTTTTCTTCCGTGCCAAAAAATGCAAAGGAAATTTGAACTTTTCATCGGAGAAAGACCCTGCGTGTGACCCTCCTTGATGTACGACATCGTCGGTGAACCATAGATTAGACCTCGAGCACCACAAATGGGTTATCCGGTGGGCAGCCTGGCAGTTTGAAAGCACACGTTGAGTCGCCACAAACGAACAACAAGTCAAAAAACCGTGTGTCATTACGCGGGTACGTGCTCTGCCGTGAGTCGTCACGACGGCAGAGCACCGCGCGCGGCTTGTGTATTCGCGTGTGGTGTGTTGATCGTATTCGATCTCGTTTTGCGATCGCGGGAAATCGTGTTTGGCTCGATCACGCCCGGTGTGAAAGCGCACGCGTTCCGCCGGTTGAAAACGTGTGACCTGGCGCGAACTCGGGTTGCGGGCGATCTCGCTTAAAACTTCCTTGTTTGCGTGAATCCCTTTGGTGCGAGGTACGCCATGGAGGCCGTGGCGATGGGTGGTGCGTTGATTGGCGAGGCGGGTTGTGCGGTCGCTAAAAACTTTACCCGCCAAACCACGCGACGCCGAGCCACGCGGTCGTCATCCCCGGTGGCTTGGACGCGGGGTACCCGAGTGGTTGCCGCCGCTTCGTGGAAACCCGGGTCTGCTAACGCGGGTGGTGTGGCGGGTACTGTCGGTGGTGTGGGTGGTCACACGGCCACGACCGTGACCCCCGCGCCGCCCGGTGGTTCCGATGGACACAAACCTCCGCGACACAAATTCGGTACCCGGAGAGGCGGCCGGGTCGTCCCACACGCGGTTGGGGATGACGGGAACGCGAACGACGACGGGGGTGGGTACGGGTACGACCGGCAAAGCGAGGTGATGAAGAGCGTGGCGGAGCGCGTGAAGGCGGCGCGGGAGCTCGCGAAACGGCTGGCGAACCGGGAGGAAGAGCTCGCGTCACGGAACGGCCAGAGCCGGGCTCCGGCACCGGCACCGGCGCCCCCATTACCGCCGCCACCGCCCCCGCCCCCAACTCAAGGTCAAGGCCCACCACCGGGAACCGGAGCGCCTCCCGCCCCGGTCGCCCAACAACCCGGGTCGTTTGTATACGGCGAGGGCCAGAATTTGGGTGGCCCGGACGTGCCCAGGCCCGGTGACGACCAAGCCCCCGCCCCTGCGGCGCCCGATTCTTCAGGCGAACACAACGGCGACGCAGACGCGTCCGCGGCGGCGGCGGCGGCGTTGTTCGCCGCCGAGCAGGAAGCCGTGGCGGCTGAGTTAGAGGTTTCCCAATTCGCCGCGCGGGCGGTGAGTGACATGGACAACGCGGTGATGCGTATTCGGCAGGAAGCGGCGAAGCGGGTGGCGTCTGCGGAGCGCGAGCGGGACAGGGCGAAGGAGGAAAGTAGAGTAGCCGTGGCGGAGGTGAAGCGGAAGAAAGCGGCGATTGAGGAGATGCTGCGTCAAATCAAACTCGACGCGGTAAGTATTTCCCAATCACCACATTCCGCCTCCCTGATTGCCCATACGAGACTGACACTTTCTTTTTATCTCTCAGGATACCCGGGTCCGTGATGCGGAGGAGATGATGACGGAGTGGGAGACGCTGGCGGAGACGTCACGCACGGCAAAACTAGAAGCGGAACTGGCGATGGAGACGAAGATCAGGTTGGCGGAGGAGAATGCGCAGCGGGAAATAGACGCGGCGCGAGCCGCCGCCGCCGCGAAAACCGCCGAGGCGGAGCAAGAAATCGTAAACGCCAAGCGAGACACGCAGTCGTCGAAAATCGTGCAGGAGGAAATCACGCGGCAGGAACGGGAAAAGTACGAGAAGCTGTCCAACGAGGTCAAAGCCACGAGTGAGGCGCGAATCGCGGAGGCGGAAACCGCGCTTGAGGAAGCCACGCGGCGCGCGAACGAAGCGCAGGACGGCGCGCGGTTGGAGGCGAGGGAGATTCTGGTGGAAGAACTTGTACGTATTGCGCGTTTCCCAAATCCTGGCACTGCTTTATCTCTCAGCTGGTGACTGTTTGTCCATACATCGCCCAACACGGGACTGACACTTTTCGTTCACAATCACAGGCGCGTGCGGAGGAAGCGCTGAACGCTGCTGAGGAGATTTCCCGGATCGAAGTCGCGGCTGCAGAAGAGGCGGCCGCGGTGCTGGTCGCGGAGAAGGAAGAAGAAGCGCGACGCGCGGTGGAGGCGGCGGAGTTACGAGCGCAAAAGGCAATCATGGAGATGGAGGGTGAGATGCTTCGCAAGGTCACCGCGGCGAAGGAAAAAGCCGCGTCTGAAATCGCCGAGGCGCGGTCGCGTGAGGAGGAATCGGCGAAAACCTCAGCCGCGATCGCGGCTGCGAAGGACGCGGTGGCACGGGCCGTGGAGGAAGCCGAACTAGAGGTGGAGAGCTCGTTACTTAAAGCCAGTGAAAGCGAAAAGGAAGTCGAGAAGATCAAAGAAGCGGCGGATAAAAGGATCAACGAGCTCACCGCGGATTTCCAAACGCAAATCGCGAACGCGAGAAGCGAGGCGAAGAGAAACGCGGAGGCTGAAATCGCGTCTATTGAACTGAGAGCGGAAGCCGCGGAGGCTGAGGTTGACTTGGTGCGGAAGGAGGCGCAGCTCACGGCGGATGAGTCCATTCAAGCCGCGGAGACGTTTGCGAATGAGCAAATCAAGGAAGCGCGAAGAGCGCGGGAAGAAGCCGTGGCCCTGGCGAAGGAGGAGGCGAAAATTCAATTGGAAACCGCGAAGGTTGATTTCGAAATGAAACTGGACGCTGCCGCGTTGAAAATCAAAAAAGCGAGGGACGACGCGAACGAGATGAAACAGGAAGCCAGGGAAGCGGCGAAGTGGGAAGGTGCGGGGCTTTCCCAATCACCACACACCGCCTCCCTGATGGCCCATACAATACTGACACTTTCTTTTTTATCTCTAAGTCGCGGCGGCGAAAGCGGAGGCGGAGGCGAACGCGGCGGCGGCAAGGGAAACCGTGGCCAAGGCGGAGCGCGCCGCGGCTGAGAAACAGCGGGACGCCGCGGTTGACGCGCTGACGGACGCCGAGCTCAGCACGATTGGGGCTTTGAAGGACTTGGACTCTGAACGACGCAAGGCGGTTGAGCAGGTCGCGAACGAGAAGGTCGCGGTCGCGAACGCGGTTTCCGAGGCGAACGAGGTTTCGGTTGCGCAAGTCGAACAGGTACGGCAGGAGCTTCGGAATTTCCAGGTGCAATCCGCGACCGCCGTGGCGTCCGCGGAGACGCACGCGAAAAACCTTCAAGCCGAGCTGGACAAGACGCTGGCGGAGATGGCGTCGAAAGAGGCGCACGCAGAGGCGGCGCTGCAAACCGCGGTGAAAGAAAAGGAGGATGCGGAACAGCGCGCGGATGAGGCGCAGCGAGTTTCCAACGATTTGCAAAACAACGACCCCATGGAGCTGGCGATTGAGTTTGAAAAAAGGGTGGCGAGCGCCACGGCGGAGCTGGAGAAAGTTTTAAAGCAACAGGTGCGTATTGCGCGTTTCCCAAATCCCGGACGACTGTTCGGCCCGATTACGCCGGCTGTTTGCTCATACAAGTTACGAAAGTTACGAACCCACACTCGCCGACTCGCGACTGACGCGTTTCGTTCCCAACAACAGCGCGAACGCGGAGACGCGGCGGAGAACCGTGTGGGCCAACTAGAGCACTCGTTAGGGTCGGTGCGGAGCGAGCTTGACACCGCGTTGGCGGAGCTCGAGTTGAGCTCCAGCGCTGAGCTTCGTGAAGCCAAAGGGGACCAGCGGGTTTTGAACGAGATCGCGAAACTGCAGGTCGCGCTGGAGCAGAAAAACGCCGAGATTTTTGCGCTGCGAAACGGGCAACGGGAAAACGGGCAATCGATTGTGGAAATGATGTCGCAAGAGCCTCAAATGTCGCAAGAGCCTGAGCAACCCTTAGAGGTTCTTCCCGAGCACGCCCCTGGTGCCAGCGCGGAGCACATCCTCGCCGCGCAAGCCGCCTCGGGTACGTATTGGGCCTTTCCCAAATCCCGCCTCCCTGTTTGCCCATGCAAGACTGACATTTTCTTTTATTTATCTCAGGCGCGCCGGGCCGAGCGCGGGCGCCCACCAACGCGGGCCCGCCGGTTCAGCCGAGCGACAAAACCACCGAGGAGCTCGAACTCGAAGATTTGCTCAACGAAGTCATGGCCCTGAAGGGCGAGGTCGGCGAGACGGCGCGACCCGGGGGGCAAACTGAGTCCGCAATCGACTCCATGAAAACAATGGAAACCGTGTACGCGGAGGCGTACCACTCTGCGCTGGCGTCGCGCAAGGCGACGCGGCGAAAGGAAGCGGAGGGGTTCGCGACGACGCAGGTCGTGGTCGTGTCGTCTTCGGTGAAAGAAGGTACTGAACTTTCCCACCCGACACACACCGCCTTCCTGATTTCCCGTACGAGATTGACACTTTCTTTTTTACCCTCAGTGTACCACTGGCTGGGCGGCGGTCCGCGCAACGGCGACAGCGCGATCATATACAACCGCAAAAATCCAAACGGCCTTGGAGAGAGCGGGCAGCTGTTCATGCACCTGGGGTACAACGGCTGGCAAGGCGAGCCGCGGCAGGTTGGCATGCGGCCCCTGCAGCACGACCACCCGTCGCGGGCGGAACTCTGGCTCAACGACCAAGGCGGGGACTGGTGGATCGCGGAGCCAGGTGCGTGTTGGGGCTTTCCCGAATCCTGACACTTTTGATGCCCTGTATGCAGTGCAGTTACGCAAGTCTTACCACCACGAGAAGTGCACCAAGACTGTTTGCCCGCTGTGCATAAATCGCCCAAACCCTAAATACAAGACTCGAGACTGACCTTTTTCCATTCCCCTCGCCAGTTTTCGTCCCCCCCCCCGCGCGCGTGTTGGATTTCGTGTTTTCCGACGGCGAGGGCGAGTACGACAACAGCGGCGGGAAGGATTACCACTCGCCGGTGGGGGCTGACGACGGGTCACCGCCCGTGGAAATAGACCACGTCAAGGAACGGGAGCTCGCGCTGGAGCGGGAGTTTGGGCATTTGGACGCGCAGTTCGCGGAAAAGGCGGGTCGAGCGGCGGAGAGAAAGTTCGTCAGCCGAAGGGGCTTTGACAAAAAGAAGAAAGAGTCCTTCGCCACCGCCAAGGTTGTTGTTTTTCCCGAAAACCCGGTCGCGGGCCAGACCATCGAGATCTTCTACCGCGGAGGCGCGATGGACTTGGACCCGAAAGGTACGGCCTCGCGCGTTTCCCAAATCCGCCTCCCTGTTTACCGGCCCGTTCGTGACTACTCACTGTGCACCACACACATCGCAAGTGCGCTGTTTTATCTCTAACGCTGGTGACTGTTCAGACCGATTACAATGACTGTTGTCCATACATCGTCCAATACATCGCCCAATACAGTACACCCACACTCGCCGACTGACTCAAGACTGACCCTTTTGTTTCCACGCAAAAGCGCCCCTGAAAAACGCCCCCGACGTTTTCGTGCAAGGCGGGTGGAACCGTTGGAACCACCCATTGAACTTCGGCCCGACGCGCATGGTACGTATTGTAAACCCTAAACCCTAAACCCAAATCCCGAGACTGTTTGCTCATATGACACTGACACTTTCTTCACACTCCAGGTCCCGGCGCAAACCCCCCCGGGCGGCGACGATGCGCAGGTACGTGTTGCATTTACCAAATCCCAGGACTGTTTTCACATACAAGACTGACACTTTCTTTTATTTATCTTAGAACGCGCTGGTTGCGGTGGTGCAAATACCACCCGACGCGCACGTGTGCGACTTTGTGTTCACCGACGACGCGAGGTTGATGGCGGGGCGGTACGACAGTAGGGACGGCTTGGATTACCACAAGTCCATCAACGGCGCGGTGGGGGACAACAAGCCGGTGCTGCGCGTCGTACACGTCGCCGTGGAGATGGCGCCCATCGCGAAGGTGGGGGGGATGGGTGACGTCGTGACCGCGCTCGCAAGAGCCGTCATAGAGATGGGCCACAGCGTGGAGGTGATTCTGCCAAAGTACGATGTCATGGACCTCGATCAAATCGATAACCTGCAAAAGGTGGATTCCTTCGAAGCGTCGAGAGGCGGGTGCGCGGTTTGGAAAGGCGTCGTGGCGGACGTCCCGGTTACTTTCCTGCAACCCGACACCGGGCACTTCGACGTGGGATGTATTTACGGAAGAAACGACGACCACGTGCGTTTCGAGTACTTCAGCGACTGCGCGTTGCTTTACCTAACACACGCAAACGACGTGCCGGACGTGATTCACGTGCACGACTGGAGTACGTCGCACATCTGCTTCGCGAGGAAAAATCGCCTTCCCCCGGGCGCGGCGACGGTGTTGACGATTCACAACCTGCAGTTCGGTGATGATTTGATCGGCCGGGCGATGAAACAGTGCACGTTCGCCACCACGGTGTCGCCTACCTACGCCACCGAAATAAGCAACCACAAAGCCATCAGCGGGGATTCGAAGAAGATGGTCGGCATCAGAAACGGCATCGACGTCGAGCTGTGGGACCCGTTGACTGATACCTTCGTACCCCTGGTAAGGAACTTTCCCACTTAAAACCCGTTCCTCCGCCTCCCTGCTCGTCCCGATTACCCTTCCCTGTTTACTCGTACTAGTAACTCTTACTGGCGTACTGTGGTCATGACACAGCACTGTGTCAATTTACCGCCCGGTCACACGACGCCGGACCCCTTTCCAATCCCGGGATACTTGTGGCCTTACAAGACTGACCCTTTTTTTTTTGTCGTATCAGAACTACGACGCCGAGACGTTCAAGCGCGGCAAGGCGGCGGCGCGGAGCGAACTCGCGACCCGGCTGGGGATGGAGTTTGACGAGAGCAAGCCTTTGATAGGCGTGGTGGCGCGGCTGACGCACCAAAAAGGCATCCACCTCATAAAGCACGCGTGCTGGCGATCGCTTGAAAAGGGCGGGCAGTTCGTTTTGCTGGGGAGCTCGCCGGACGGGAACGTGCAGGTACGCATCGGGGGTTTCTCAAATCCGACACACAACGTTTACGGACCCTCTTTTACGTACAGGAGGAAAGTAACGGTACACTGTTTGTGCAATACAAGTCGTGAAAGTCACGAAAATGGCCTCACAAGACTAACACTTTTCTTCCCTTTTCCTTTCCACTCCTCCCAGAACGACTTCAACAAGATGGCGTACGACGTGGGCGGTCGGTTTCCGGGGCAGAGCGGGTTCGTGTTCGCGTACGACGAGCCGCTGAGTCACCTTGTCTATGCTGCGTCAGATATGCTGTTAGTGCCTTCCATGTTCGAACCCTGCGGCCTCACGCAGATGATCGCCATGCGTTACGGTACCGTACCAGTCGTAAGACGCACCGGCGGGCTGAAAGACACCGTGTTCGACGTCGACGAAGACACCCAGCGCGCGATCGACGCCGGCTTGAACGTAAACGGGTTCTCCTTCGACGGAAGCAATGACCACGACATCAACTACGCCTTGGACAGGGCGTTGATGACCTACGACTCGGAGCGGCACAAGTGGGACGAGATGGTCGGGAACATCATGAAACAGGACTGGGGTTGGAATGACCCGGCGAAGACGTACGTGGAGCACTACTGGAAAGCGGCGAAAACAATGAAGGACGCGTATTTCAAGGGGAAGGACTGGGAGACGGAGGGGAAACGGTGATTTACGGGGGTGTTTTTTTGCGATAAAATAAGGTAACAGTTGCTCATCACACGTCTACTCGCCTCGCGGAACTTCCCCTCCCGGTCGCGGCGCACAGAAAAAACACCTGCAACGAAAAATCGATAATATTTCGTTCCGTCGTTGTCCGCTCTCTCGGAAGCCTCGACGCACAACCGCGCGCACACGACACCCTTCACATGTCCTCCGACGTCACGCATACCGCCATGACTGCCGCGATCGGTGGTCCCGCTCTCGCCACTACTCCCGCGAGCCTTGCCGACGCGCAAGACGCCATCCCGGGCCTTCTCGACGACATCGTGGTCACGCACGTTCTTAGATCTGAGAATTTCGACGATCCCGCTGCGCGATGCGGTGGCGGCGACGGGGCTTCGGTTTGAAGAGCTTGTTGAATCTAAAGCCGTGAACCTTGGATGTTTGAGCATGGTGCAGCGCCTGCAACGGGGAGGGCGCTTGTCGCGTCAAGAACTCATTTGTGAGGCAGCGGCGATGAGCGGACAGCTCGAAGAGTTGAAATTGTTGCACGCAGACGGTTGGCCGTGGGACGCAGAGACGTGCGCGGCGGCGGCAAGGGGTGGGCATCTTGAGGTGCTGCGTTGGGCGCTCGCAAACGGCTACCTATGGGACGAGTGGACGTGCTCGTGGGCGGCGTGGGGCGGGCATCTCGAGGTGCTGCAGTGGGCGCGCGCGAACGGCTGTCCGTGGAACGAGTGCACGTGCATGTACGCGGCAAGTGGCGGACATCTCGAGGTGCTGCAGTGGGCGCGCGCGAACGCCTGTCCGTGGAACGAGTGCACGTGCCTGTACGCGGCAAGTGGCGGACATCTCGAGGTGCTGCAGTGGGCGCGCGCGAACGGCTGTCCGTGGAACGAGTGCACGTGCATGTACGCGGCAAGTGGCGGACATCTCGAGGTGCTGCAGTGGGCGCGCGCGAACGGCTGCCCGTGGGACGAGAAAAAGCTCATCATGATCGCCGCTCAAAACGGCCACGAGGCGGTAGTGAGGGCGCTGATCGAGGCGGGCGTGGACGTCAACAAGACAAAGGATAACGGCGTGACGTCGCTGTTTGTCGCCGCTCATAACGGCCACGAGACGGTGGTGCGGGCTCTGATCCAGGCGGGCGCGGACGTCAACAAGGCGTTTGATGTCGGCGCGACGCCGCTGTTCATCGCCGCTCTAGATGGCCACGAGGCGGTGGTGCGGGCGCTGATCGAGTTGGGTGCGGACATTAACAAGGAGGATGATAACGCCGCGACCCCGCTGTTCATCGCCGCTCAACAGGGCAAAGAGACTGTGGTGCGGGTCCTGATCGAGGCGGGCGCGGACATCAACAAGGCGAGGGATGACGGCGCGACGGCGCTGTTCATCGCCTCTCAAAGGGGCCACGAGGCGGTCGTGCGGGCGCTGATCGAGGCGGGCGAGGACGTCAACAAGGCGACGGATGACGGCGCGACGCCGCTGACGCCGCTGTTCATCGCCGCTCATTTTGGCAACGCGGCGATTGTTCAGATTCTCAATGATGCCGGCGCGGTGTGACGACCGAAACTTATACTTTCTTTAGTCTTTAGATTTGTCGTTTTTACAACTTCCCGGCAACTCAGCAACGAGCTCCCCCGCTGGTGGGGCCGACGGCGCCCTTCTCGCGGCGAGCATCTTCATAAAACCGCCTCCCGCGCGGACGCGCCGCGAAGAGTCCACATTTTGGTCCCAAAATCGAAAAAGTCCTGACAGACTCGAATCTTTCGCCGAAAGAATGAAAAACTGCCGAAAGGGCACCTTCCAAGCCAGATCTTTCAGTGGCGTGGCGCGCGGCGGCGGTCTCGGGGCGGCACGAGCCCGGGTCGCGTGTGATGCTCTCCGCGCGGTACCGCCGCGCGGTGGCGGAGGCGTTTGTTTGGCTTCAGGGCAATGGGAACGGCCAAGGGGTCGAGCCGGTGATTGATTTGTGCGGCGACGACGGGGCCGACCCCGCCGCCGATGGCGACGGCAGTGGCACGTTCTTCAGCGCGAGACAAGTGGGTGCTTGGATACGCACGCACGCGTCCGACACCCTGACGGACCGCTGGGACTGGTACGACAGGGTGACGCGGGCGCTGAGCGGTTTGGTGCGGGACGGTTTCGTGTGCGTGGGCCCCGGTGTTGGTGGTTTGTTCCGTTTGGGTGACACGGCGGAAGGACGCCGGGTCACGACATTGTTGACGTTGCGATGGAAAGACAAAGAGGACATGGCGCTGGAGGTTTCGTCGTCGTGTACGGATTTGAAACTGCGGGAGATCGTGAGCCGGAAAACAGGGGGGCGGCTGCCCGCGGTGAAAATAGAGTTGACGTACCCGGGTTTGTTCGACAAAAAACGTGACACCATGGGCGCGCTTTCGGACGACACCGTGGTGACGCTTTTGATTGGTAAAGATTTAACGCAGAAACCGAAAACGCAAAGAACCCCCAGCGCATCAATCGTCGCCGACCCAAACGCCTCGCCAATCGACGAGGTTTTCGAGCACGAAGCGGAGGGCACGAAAGGGTGGAACGACAACAACGACGGGTGGGTGAACCTGGTGGTGAACGAAAATGGGGAGGAAAGTGACGACGAGGACGACGAGGATGGGGAATTTACTTTGACTCGAAGTTCGGGCGGTGCCAAAAAAATGAGCGCGAAAAAACCTGCCGCAACCGCGCGTTTCGCGGAAACGAACACCTCACGTGCAGAAGTTGACTGTTCCAAACTTCTCGCAACGGTCGGTACTCGTGGCGGCAAAGCACCGAACACGAGCGCCCCCGCCCCCGCAACCGCCCTTGCCGTTTTCGACGACAACGGCGACGACGACGAGTTGAGTCCGAAATCGAAACTGTTTTCGCCGGTCGCGGCGGCGAGGGCTTTCCGTTTAAACAACGACGACGACGAGCTTGATGAGGATCTTGGGGAACGACCGCGAAAAAGAGGACGAAGCTCGACACCTGCGAAAAACGGCGTGGTGGATTTAACAGGCGAGGATGACTCAAGAATAACTCAAGAGAACGACCGGTCAGCGAGCGATTCGGCGCTTTCGGGAAGCGAAAACTCCGACTCCGACTCCGACTCGGACGAATCATTGGACGACCACGCCGGGCGGCTGCACGACCAAATCTTAACCTTCGCTGAGTTGAACGGAAGTGACAGGGACGATGGGATAAGGAGAGAGCTTTGTCGCAAAACCGTGCAGGCTTGTGTGCAGCGCGTGTTTCCGAGCGCGTCATTGGAGGTTTTCGGCAGCGGCGCGTCCGGGCTGGCGCTGAGGGAGGCGGATATCGACTTGGTTATTCTGGGGGTCGGACCCACCGCCGCGACCGCGGGGGGCGGTTTTAACAAACACGACCGGCAGGAGCTAGTCTCCATACTCCGAAAAATCGAAAAGCAGCTCCGCAAAGACCGAGTGGTGGTGCGCGCGCTCGGGGTATACACCGCCAAGGTACCGATCGTCAAGGCGCACACCACGGGCAACGACAACAGCGGTTTCAACCTGGACCTCACCGTGGGCGCCACGAACGGGCTGAAAGCGGTGCGTTGGATCAAACAACAGGTGGTCGAGTTTCCCGAGCTTCGACCGCTGGTGCTTGTGGTGAAGAAGCTGTTAAAAACGCACGGCCTGGACGACGCGTCCACCGGGGGGTGCGGCGGGTACCTGTTAGTGTCCCTCGCGGTGGCGCACCTGAAAATGAACAAGCAGGGTACGGGCGGTTTGGGGAATACTCCGACGGCCCAAAAAGGAGGTACCCCAACCGTGGACCAAAAAGCTCCCCAAACCACCGACCTTGGTTTCGTGTTGACCAGCTTCCTGCGCCGGTTCGGCGGGGACGGTTTCGACTTTGCGAAATCCGCGGTCGCCGCGAACCGGAGCGCCGGGTTGATGCGCGCGTCGGAGGTGGTCGTGACCGTCGGGCCGTACGGCAAGCGCCCGTTCATTCTGTGCGAAGACCCGCAGGAGGTTGGCAGGTACGTGTTGGGGCTTTCCCAAATCCAAACACACTGTTTGGCCATACACAAGAAGTTAACCGCTTTTCGTGAACACTCGCAGAAACATCACCGCTTCGGCGTACCGTTTCAAAGAGGTCCGCAGTTTGTTCCGCGCCACCGCCGAGGCTATCGCCACGGAGGGCGACCTCACGTTTCTGCCCGAAGTCGCGGGGGGGGGGGGGGGGGGGGAGGGGGGGGGGATGGGTAATGGAACCCCGCGAGGGAGCCACAACATGGCGAGTGGGATCAACGCGAGACTAAACTTTGACGGCGGCGGCGGCGCGCCTTGTTTTAAGTGCAACCAAAGTGGGCACTTCGCGCGGGACTGTCCGTCTTCCTCTTCCGGCGGCGCGCCAGAGGAAAAACCGCGGTGGCTCCAAGGCGGCGCCTCGAACCACCCCAGCAACCAAAACAACACCTTGTCCGTGAACCCGCAGAGGGGGTTCAAGTCGCAGTGGCACCGGCCGGCGGCCGCGGCTTTTTCCGGGAGAGGGGGCGACGTACGCGCGCGCGGAAATGGCGGCGCTGCGAGTGGCGGGTCGGGCGGCGGAAAAAACGCAAAGAGCCCGAAAAGCGCCCGGAGCGCTTCAAAGAGTCCGGGAGGTAGTAACTCATCAAAAGGCGTCGGCGTCGGTAAAAAAAAGGGGACCCCCGGTAAGGCCTGGAACGTGGGTGTGCGGAGTACGGTGACGCCTCGTGGAAAGAACAGCCCGGGGGGTGGGACCGGAGCGCGCGGATCTGGAGCGAGCCGCGGGAAGGGAAAAGGCGGCGGCGGGACCGGCGGCGGCGGTAGGGGATGGTCTACGGAATAAATAGACGAACGACGGCGTAACGACGCCCGCGCGACCGAATCTTATAGACCCTTCAGACGCTTCTTTCATACCTTAAACGCACAAACCATTCGCTACTTAATCTCCGTAACCACCCCGTCTCACCACTCCGTGTTCGCGTCTTCCTTGTGGCACGCCACGCCCGTGGCGGATGGCTGCGAAATCACCGCCCGGCCGGCGCAGTCGTTTTGCTCCGCCGCCGCCAACATGGCGTCCGCCACCTCCACCGCCAAAAACGTGGCCATCGTGTCGCCGTTCACGTCGCTGCCGTGCCCGCCCGTCAGCGCCAGGACAGTCGGGCCCGCACCAGACAGGAACGCCCCGTGCGCTCCCTTTGAAAGCGCGGCGTCGATGAGCTCTTTCAACGGAAAAGCCGCGCCGCGAATGGGCTGGTGAATCACGTCTTGACACGCGTACCGCAGGGCTTCGAAGTTATCAGTCGCGAACGAGTTGATCAACATCGCGGCTCGGATAAATAAAAGAAAGTGTCAGTCTTGTATGGGCAATCAGTCGGCGGAATGTGGTAAATGGGAAATACTTACCTCGGGAGATGTTGAACACCGCGTCCGCGACCGGGATGGTTTTGGGTAACGCCGCTCTGTTTTTTTGTTTTGCGAAGAAAAGAGTCAGTGCTGTATATCGCGTGTATTGGACGATGGCCTGGTCAACAGTCACCGTAATCGGTCTGAACAGTCACCAGCGTTAGAGGTAAAACAGGGAGTCTATAATTTGGGAAACGCGGGGACGTACCTTGTTTCGCTCGTCAAACTTTCAAACTCGGGAATGAAAAGCACCGCTTGCATGCCTTTCGGGAGCTTAATCGCCTGCGTGACCCATTTCCGGACTCCCGGCAAGCCGGTGTTTATGGAAACCTGGAACCCGCCGTAAATCGCGGGCGCGACGTTATCCGGATGGCCCTCCGCGTCCGCCGCGAGTTGTAGTAAAAGCTGCTTGGTTTGCGGCGCGCTTAGGTCCTGGCCGGCTAGCGCGAGGCCCGCGCTGAGGCCGGCTACTAAAGCCGCGGACGAACTCCCCAAGCCTCGCGCCGGGGGAATCCGGTTGATACAGGTGAACTTTATGTCCTCCATCGGCAAGGCTTGTACGAGTAACGCCGAAAGGGTCAGTCGGTCGTGACGTGTGTTCCGGGATTGGGAAGGGTACCGTACTCCGCGGTATTTCCGGGATTGGAAATACCGTACTCCGCGGTATTACGTAAACAGTCGTGGAAATGGGCAGAGGGAATAACCGTCCCTTCGTCAGGACGGGTATGGGCAATCAGTCGTGTCTTAACGTGAGAAAGTGGGAAAGCCCCGCACCTTCGTTTGGAAAAATCGCGGCGTACCCGTCGCGCACGGCGCCGATAATCGCGTTGGTTTCGTCTTTGGGAAGCGAAAGCTCGCCTTCGCCGAAAATCTCAATCTGGAACGCGCCTCGTTCCAGCACCAATTCATTTTTCAAGTCAACCGCGAACCCGAAAGAATCGAAGCCCGGGCCCATGTTCGCGGACGTGGCGGGGACGGAGACGCTGCGGGATGATGAATGAGTTTTTTTTTTTTTTGGTTTTTGTTGTTGATGATGATGTGAGTTCAATCAGTCACGAGTACCGTTTGGGGGTCGGGGGGGTGGGGGCGGGTCGGGTCAGGGTGTTAAACCGGCACGTCAGGTACTGGGTTCGAAAAAGTTGTGTCGGGTGTTCCGTGTGGCACCTCGTGTACACGCGGAGGACACTGCGGGTTCAGATTTAAGATTTCGTCCCTCCGAAACAAAAGCGCCGTCCCCGCAAATGTCGCCTCGATTTCCCAATCCCCAAACCGATCGGGTTCGCGACCGGGTTCGGGACACGTCCCGGGGATATCCCGGAGACGGCGGAGTGACATTGTGTTTTACGCAACGTCACGTGCGTCGAAACAAACCCGACGGGTGTTGTGAGGAAAGAAACCGCACGCACTGTAACCTCTCGCCGAGCTTCAGGTCTATTTTCTCCTCGCCGTACAAGGTTTTGTCCGTGCTCCATTGCGGGCCTTTCGACGCGGCCCTAATCAGGGAGCCGCGGCGTCCCCGACCCGAGACCGAGGAACGTTTCCCACCGCAGGTCGAAAAAACCAGCGGCTTCGCAAGCAGCGCGGCGGTGGAAATCGACATCGCAGTCGTGTCGTGACCAAGACGCGCGGTTGTGTGCGTCTTAGACGCGGCGCGCGAAACGCGCTTTCAGGGTCTCGGGAAAAGCGCACTTGTTTTGGCAGATTCGATTATTTGGAGAGTCACAGCTTTTGTTCGACACGATCTCCGTCATCCCCGACCGCGCGGACGGCGTGACTCGGGGTCGACACGTCGTCGATTCCGGTCGGCAGACCCGGTGTGGGAACCACACAAATGGCGTCGTTCAAAATTCTGGCAGGCCGGGTAAAGTCCGCGGCGAGGCGCGTGCTACGGTTGTCGCTAGTCGCGGCGGCTGCTTTGTACGTTTTATACTTGCTCGGAAACGCGGCGGTGTCCTACGACTACGGCAAGCACACTTTGCGGCTGATCGATTGGCTCCGGAAAGACTTGGGTGTGCGAACGGGCTGCGTGGTGTTAGCCACGGCGACCGCGATCGCGACGCCGTTGTTCGTAACCACCACGCCGTTGAACATCGGCGCTGGGGCAGTTTATGGGGTGATGCGCGGAAGTTTCGTTTCCTTGGCGGGCACCACCGCGGGCGCGTTATTCTGTTTCGTCGCCACCCGGTTCGGGCCCGGCCGGGAGTGGGCGCGTGCGAAAATAGCCGCAAGCAAAACCTTGACCGCGCTAGACGCGGTGTCCGCGAACGGCGGCGCTGGGATCGTCATGCTGTCAAGGATATCCCCGATGTTCCCCTTCGCTGCGGTTTCATTCGCGTTTGGCGCGACGCGCGTTTCGTTGGTTGATTTCGTGACCGGGACCGTTGTGGGGCTAACACCAGGTACGCTGATGACCTCGTACATCGGGTGGCAGATGTACGACGTGACGAAGAAAGGACAGGAGTCCGGTACGAGCGAAACTGTGTGGGCGGTACACAGGCTGGTGTTCGTGGTGGTGTTGACCGTGGTGTCGGGTGCCGGCCTCGGCGCGCGAGTGAATCAAATTATAAAAAAACAAGCCGCGACGCTCTCGGTGTTCGGGGGTTCGGGGCCGGGCATAATAGGAGGGGGAGCGTCACAACTTGGGGGTTTAGGAGGGATCGGGGGACTTTCGGGTGGGAAACGGGGGGGGTCGTTTGGCAAGGCGAAAGAGACGAACAAGTTGGGGATCTTGACGGGGTTTCGGTGACGAGCGGCAGGAGGTGGATTTATTATTAGTATCCATGCTTTTTAGATAGCTCGATGTTCGATTCAAGAATAGTATCACGCTTCTCCGCCCCTCTCGTTTAGTAGCTTCGCCCCCACAACACCCAGGTCGTCGCGGTCCCCCCCGTGACGAAGCACTTCGTGCCGTTCGCGAGCGGCGGTTGGACAAAGGGAATGCAAAGCGTCTTCGCGGCGCCGCCTTCCGATTCCCCCTGCGTGCGTTTTTTCACCAGCTCTTCGCTTTCCTTGGTTTCGCACCAAGGCGTCAGCACCATCTTCTTATCGTCAAGCGCCTCCACGAACCCGTCCCAGGTGGTGCACGTCACCACGGACTCGTTCCGTTTTTTAGTCGCCCTCTTGAGCATGTCGGCCTGCATCTCTTCGCACATCTCCGCCGCGCGTATGGTCAAGTCGGTTAACAAAACCGTCTCCTTCGCGCCTGTGTCCCGCCGCACCACGACGCAGTGACCGGCTTCCTGATTGTAAAAAAAGAAATGTCAGTCTCGTATGGGCAATCAGTCAGTGGAATGTGGTATATGGGAAATACGTACCATGTCCCGTGGGCCGAACTCCACCCGCAGCGGAACCCCCTTGACTTCCCAGTGGTTGTACTTCCACCCGGGGGTGTAGTTATCCCGGTCATCCAGCTTGGCGCGCGTACCGTTGGCGATGAGGGAGTTCGTCATTTCACGCGCGGTGGCTGCGAGGGGGGTTTAAAAGATTGTTAGGGAAGAAAGTAGAAAAAGTCAGTAAGAAAACACATCATTTCTAGAAAAGAAGAAGACGTCTTCAAAACTCTTCAGAAAAACCACTTGCGACGAATAATAACTCAACATCTTTCCCAAAAAACCAATCGCAAGAAAAGAACCAAACAAATGTAGGGCGCCACATTATGACACGACAATTGGCCTCGCGGCTTTCCGCCGCGTCATTGGTAAGGAGCCTCTGAATTTCCGGCAAGAAATTACAAAAATCGAAACGCGAAAGACGTCGTTTTCGACGGCGAACGCGAATGGATTGCCGGTTTGCGGGTGTTAAAACGGGGGTAAGGCAACCTTGTGTAGTACGGGCAAACAGGCAAACAGGCAAACAGGTCCGGACCGAAAAACGCCCTCGGCGCAAGAAACAAAACCCCAAAAGAAGACGCACCTCTCAACGCCACGCCCTCCTCCGCCGAGATTTTTGTGGACGGAATCGTCACCACGACGACTTGCTGCGGCGCGACGCGCGGCGGCAACACCAGGCCTTTGTCGTCGCCGTGCACCATAACCGCCACGCCTATGGTGCGCGTGGTGCACCCCCAGCTGTTTTGCCACGGCATCGAACGCCCGCCGGTTTTGTTTTCGTACTCGATGTGGAACATCTTGGCGAAGTTCTGGCCTGTGTTTGTTACACGAAAAGGGTCAGTCCTGACAGGCCACATGTGGCCTGCGCGTTCAGTCGGGCCGTAATCGCGCCTCCACGGCGTGTGCCTGGTTTGGGAAAAATGAGCCCAACACGTACCTAAGCAGTGCGAGGTGGCGCCTTGAATGCCCCGGCCGGTTTGAGGCACGAACGCCTCCACGGTGGTGGTGTACAAGCCGCCCGCGAACTTTTCCTTTTCCGACTTGACGCCCGGAATCACGGGCACGGCGAGCAGGTCCTCGTACACCCTTCGGTACAGCTCCAGAATCTTGCGAACCTCCAAATCGGCTTCGCTTTTCGTGGCGTACGCGGTGTGTCCTTCCTGCCACAGGAACTCCCGGCTCCGAATAAAAGGCGTCGGGTGCTTGAACTCCCAACGCACCACGTTGCACCACTGGTTGATTTTCAGGGGCAAATCCCGGTGCGACTTTATCCACTTCGCGAACACCGGGTACATCACGGTTTCCGAGGTCGGGCGGACTTGCGATGGGTAAAACAAAGTGTCAGTGTTTCGGACCGCGTGTATTAGTAATTACGGGCGGACAATCGGCAGAGGAAATGCTCCCTTCGCAGGACAAGTACGGGAACGTACGGGAGTCTGTGATTTGGGAAAGCCTGGCCCACACGTACCTGCAATCGGCAGCTCCAGTTCGGTGTTCCCGCTGCGCGTGACCCAGGCCACTTCCGGGGCGAAATCCTCGATGTGGTCTTTCTCCGCTTCCAGCCTGGCTTGGGAGACGAAGAGGGGAAAGTAACAGTTCTCCACGTCCTCTTTTTTGATTTCCTTGTCGAAGAAATCCTTGATAACTTCCCACATCGAGTACGCCCACGGCCGTAAGATGTAACACCCTGAAATGTCGTAGTACTCGATAAGCTCACCAGCCACGACGACGTTGGCGTACCACGCCCCGAAATCGTCATCCATGCCGACGGTCATACCCAAACCGCTCTCCTTGACGCCTTTTTTCGCCGCGTTCGTGTCCTTCTCCTTTTTTTTCGTCTCGGGTTTTGCCTTTCCCCCGCCCCCACTTTTCGGCAGTTCAACCACCCCCTTAAGCCTGTCCGCTTCTTTCTTCATGGCTAACAAAGTTGCGACTTCGGTTTTGATCATGTCATCAGTAACGCCAGGGTCTCCGTTCTTCTTCCCGGTTTTCAACTCCGCAACCTTCGTGCCTTGCGCCGACGCCGCGCTCTCCGCCGCGGCGATTTCATCGGGCGTGCCTTGGGGAGGCCCCATCTCTTGCGGCTTGCCCGAGGTGCGTCCGCGGCTGGACCCTGCGGCAGTGTCTTCAGTGGGCGGCGTGGTATCAGTCTGCAATGCGGGAGGGGAAGGAGGGACACAATTTGGGGGAATGATTCGGTGAGTCGGGTGTTTAGCGACACGCGACCCGCAAGACGCGTGGGGCACGATCGGTAAATTTGGAGAGACGGTGCGGTGCGCCTGAGGGGAAACGGCGACCCATGTGGGGCACGCGCGCGTCACGTCGCGTACGAAACGACCCGTAATCGACATCGCGCAAAGACAGTGTGGGCAACGCACCATCGTGGAAACGCGGTCGGACCCGGGCAAGGTCGAGCCGTCAGGCGTCGAGAGGAATGGCGATCGGCATGATCGTGCAGGGTTTCGGAGCAAACACACCAGACGCGTTTGTGCAGCTCGGATTTTGCGAATGCGTTTTGTGGCAAATTTGGCGGCTCTTTCCTGGGAGCCCCCAAGAAGAAGCACCCAAGTGTTCGTCCCTCGTTCCTTTCGCCTCGTTCGCCTCGCTCACCCCCCACTTAACGTCGCACGTGGTTCGTACCCTCCGCCGTACCTGTACGCCGCCTCCCAGTTCTCGCCATGCTCCCCACCAAGCGCGTTTCCGGAAAGGTGGTCGCGCTCGCGCTCGCGGTTTTCGCCGCGTCCTGCTGCTTTTCCTTCGCCGCTTCCGAGTACGAATACGCGGTGCTCGACGACGTTCCTTCACCCGCGCCCCCCCGGGCCGCGCAGAACATACCCCCCCCCCGTCTGTTGTCCTCGACTACCGACCCGAACACCGGGCTCAGGGTTGATACGTACGTCAAGCCCCTCGGGGTGCTTCGCCCCGGCGAGGTGTTGAACACGGACCCGACCAGTGACGTAGGCAGGTTGTTGCGGCCGAAAATGAACTCCACGGACGAACCCATGTTAGTCGTGAGGCTCACGTTCGACCTGGTAAACGGCGACACCTTGGAGCCGCTACCCCTGGACCGGCTGTACAACCACCACTTGGTGATATACTCCCGGCCTGATATGGACGGAGGTGATTACAAAAAACCAAACGAAAACTCGGAGGGAGGGAAAAAAAAAAAAACAACCGAAAAAGAAACCTCTTTTCGCGACAACCCGCGCGCCGCGGAAGTCGTCGGCGCGCTCGCGAAAGGTAAGGGCCTTTCCCAATCACCACATTCCGCCTCCCTAATTGCCCATACGAGACTGACACTTTCGGCTGTTATCGTGCCAGGTTTACACCAAATGAACCTCAGCGCTGTGTTAGCGCCGTGCGGCGTCGGCGCGTATTTCGCGGGAGGTAAGGGCCTTTCCCAACTCCAAATCTCGCCTCCACGTTTGCCCATACAAGACTGACACCTAATTTTTTACAATCAGGCGGCGCGGAGTGGAGAGGCAAACGACAGAGGCAGGACGACTTACTGAAGATCGACCCTACCGGCGACGGCGGTTTCTTCCACGGCGAAGACCTGTGGGTCGACCCGCCTTTGGCGAACTGGGGTTTAAACATCCACGCGATCGACTTGCGCGACGTGGGAAACACACGAAACGCCGTGCAGTGTTCGTGCGCGTACTACGGGAAAACCAACCCCGGGACGCCGCAACAGTTCGACCAATCGCCGCGCAGAGGGGGGGGGATCGAGTGCTGCGGCGCTGAAGCCAGAGGTCCTGTTTTGAATGATTCGAACGAACCGGTGCCGATCGCGTTGACGTACGAAGTGCGCTGGGCGCCTTTATCAGAAGCTTTGGCGACGTTAAAAAGTTCAGAACAGTTCGTTAAAACTTTAAACCAGTTACAAAGAGGTGCCCCCAAGGGCGCCACGCTAATGATGAGCTCGTCCCCCGATCTGGACGGCGCGAGCTGCGCTGGGGAGTACAACGCGCGGCCGTGCCCGGGCGCTTACGAGTATGACGAGTCCATCGCCGGTCTTGCCGACGCCGGCGCGAACGTAGCGCCGCTTGAAAAGATCACGGCGGAAGCCAAGGCGTGGGCCGCTAGGGACAACGACAGCGCGAGTGGCGCGAAATCGCCGAGAAACCAGAAGTGTTTAGACGTCGAGTCACCGAAACCCGGGTACGTATTGTATTTCCCAAATACCTACACTGTTTGCCCATAAAAGACTGACACTTTTATTTTACAATCATAGGTACCCGCGGTCCGTGAGGTACGCACCACGCGTTTCCCAAATCCAGGCACACTGCTTGATGCCGCTCTTTGAGTACACTAGTCATGAAAGGAAGTGCACTACATACATCACAAGTGCACTGTTTTACCGAAGCTGGTGACTGTTCAGACCGATTACGGTGACTGTTGACCAGGCCATCGTCCAATACATCGCCCAATACAGCACACCCACACTCGCCGACTCAAGACTGACCGTTTTCTTTCCCAACGAAAGCATCGCGACGTCGCACGTGTTCCGGTTACCGAACAACACGGCGTACGCCGTGTCGCGGATCACGGGGCACCAGCATGTGGGCGGGTACGGAGTGAAGCTGTTGAACGTGACTGGCATTGACGGACTTGACCCGGAAGGTGATGCGTCCAATTCAAGTACCCCGCCGTACAAGGACGCCCCGGTGGTGTGCGAGTCGGTACCGCGGTACGGTACCGGAGCACCCGGCACGGTGGGCGACGAAGAAGGGTTCATCGTGAAAATGCCCGAGTGCGTTTTCGACGTCCCGCTTATGTTTCTTCCCGGACAAGCGTACGTGGTGCAGTCCACGTACGGAGCTGATGCGGCTAATTTCGCACCTGCAAAGTTCCCGCCTCCGTACGAGGGGGTGATGGGGTACATCATCTTGGGGTTCACCATCCCAAAGGGGTTCGAACCCGGTGTGTTTTCGCAATCGGGGGAACGCGTGCTGGGCGGCGACCCGCGCGACGAGAAAAAGGATGACGGCTTCGGAACCTGCGTCGCTTCCACGCAGTCTTCCTTAAAAACTGCGGAGGACTCTTTGGTAATTTCCGACGCGGATTCGCCTGCGCAGGCGCCCGAACCTGACTCCATGGGTATCGACCTCGTCAAGGATGACGGCCTTGAACTGCCGGTATCGCAAAAGAAAACAGTCACCCTGACCCCGCCAAACGCCAACCCCGAACTCACCATGGCCTGGCGGTTTGGCACGAACAACACCGTACAAATCGAACTCACCTTGGTTGATACCCGTGACACGTCCGTGGGCAAACAGTTGCAACCGGAAATCGGTCCCACCTGGCTCTCGCTCGGGGTTCACCGATTAGGCGGAAGAGGCATGCCTGGTGCGGATATGGTCGTCGTGCAGAGCGCCGACGGCGGCCAGACTTGGGTTTTCGACGAGCACTACACGGACGCGTACGACGCCCCTAAACCACGGTCGTTTTACGGAGAGAGCGTGAGCGTCGTGAAATCTTCGCAGTGCGGCGTGGCTTTCAAAATCGAAAAGAAAGCGAACCAAAGAAATGAGCTCATGCAAGTCGTTTCTTTTGAGCGTCTCGTGGAGGTACCTTTCGCGGAGTCGGGCTTGACCGTGGCGAACGTCACCAAAGGCCAGCCCACGCCCGTGATTTGGGCGTTCGGGGACTTCGGGCAGACGCGCATGGCGTACCACGGGCGGAAAGCGGGGAACACGGTCGTGACGTGGTGAGGTTTTGCGTTAGCGCAGACGGACGCACACGAGTAGGTCCGAGGTTTCCCGTTAGCACAGACGGACTCACACGAGTAGGTCCTCCTACACTGCATTTGTACATAAAAAGACACTACCGTTTCCTAGTCTAACTGTTGTTTACATCGGTATTTCCCCCGTCGCCGCGACGTGTTCGAACACCGCGGTCAACCCGACGCGCGTATACGCCCCGAGCGCCACGCGCAAGCCGTTGCCGTACACGTCGCTCGGGTCGTTTCTGATTTGGTTCGCGACGTACCCGGCCATCGCGGTGAGGTTGGTTTCTTCCCAGCCGTCGTCGGGTGCGTGGGATTGAGGTTTGGAGATAACGTGGCTGTTACCGTTACCGTTACTGCTACTGTTGCTGTTACTGTTCCTTAAATAAGCCCCGCCTTTCGCCGCGACGTCCTCCACCCACAGAAGCGCCACGAGCTGACACAAACCTTCCTCGACTGATACGATAAAAGCCGAAAGTGTCAGTCGGAATGTATGGGCAATCGCAGAGGCGGAACGTGGTTATGGGAAAGACGTACCTTTCGGTGCCAGTTTCGGGAACCCGCCTTTTATGCGAATGTACGCGTGAACGCATTCGTGCGCCAAAATCGCGCCGAACGCGATGGCGGGCAGGCCGTACAGCACGACAACCGCGTTGACCGTGGTGTCCCCTACTTTCTTCTGAATCAAACGTTCGGAGAAACCCACGGGAAACAACCCACCCGCGAAACCCTGGTCCCACCGCGGAGTGCGCTGCACCGTGTGGATAACGTGCTCACTGAAAAGACACAACCCTCGCGTGCGAGAGGTCCGCCCGGTGTGCCAACGTTCCTTCCCGTCCGCCGCGTCCAGGGCGTCTTGCGAAACCAAGTGAAGCGGCGGGCGGTCTGACCACAAAAGGTTCGTGGCGGTGGTGGTGTTTTCCGTGAAACGAGTTCCTCCTCCCCCTTGACCGCCCGGTTTGACCAGCGCCATCCCAGAGTCCGCCATGAACTGACACACCGCGTCGTACATCCTTTGCCCGTCGTTTGTTTGATCAACAACCGCGGTCGAGGCGCACTCCAAACAAAGGAAACGGCCGTCCGGGAGCTCCGCGTACGACACACCCTCCTGCCCCGAGTCACAGCTCTCCACGCGCTCGCACCCGTCGCACTTTTTCGTGCCGTCGTGTTCGTGTTTTGGACAGTACGTCGCGTTTGACCAGTACGGGTGCGTGAGCCACCGCACGACCCGCCCGTTTCCTTCCGCGGGGATCTTCTCACAGCACACCGTGCACCGCGGGTGGTACCGTTCCGCGTAACACGTCGTGTGGTACGGCACGCCGTCCTTCATGGAATGCGTGCCGGTTGAAATCGGGTTCCGGCACCCGCCGCATTTGAAGCAGGGTTGGTGCCACCGCCCGAACGACGTCCTTACGTGCGCCCCGAAGGACCCGACGGGCTTGGCGCACCCGGGACAAAAACCAGAGGAGCCCGATCTGTTCAGAGCATTGCGGCCCACGGAAGAAGTGTTCGGCGCGTCGCCCGCACCGGCGGCGTCTTCCTCTGACTGCAAGCGCCGAGCCAACGCGGCGTCGGCGTCGTCGGCGGGATTCGCGGCGTACGGATTGAAGCGCGCGCCTCTTTCCGTTTGTGCCAGCGCGTTCTCCTCTGCCTGCATCGCCGCAGCGAGGGAGGCATCATCGGAATCAGATGTTAGATTCAAAGGTGGTTGATGCGTATTGTTTCGACTGGAGGGTGGTTGCGTATTATTCTGACTGCCTGTCATACAAAACCCGGACCCGCCGGCGTCCTCCTCGGCTTGCAGCCTCCGGGCGAGCGCGGCGTCGTTTTCGGGTTGTTGCGCTAGGTGCGGAGGGATTACGCCACGTGGCACGAGATGTGCTGCAACCGGTACGCCAACTTGAACGCCACCGTACGGGACGCTCGGCGCGCCGAAGGGCACGGGGCGGGCGAAGTCACCCGGACCGTTGCGAATCGGTTGCGGATTATAAGTCGGCGCCGGCGGAGGAGCGCCTAGACCGTACAGGAAGCCCGGGGTAAAATCATCCATGAAACCTCGTCCCTCACCTGGTGCGTGTGCCGTGTTCGGCCCGAACGGAACCGGTTGCGCGTACGGTACGCGCGGGTAATACGCCGGAGTGGCTTGTGTAGGCCCACGAGAGGTCCCCCGCACCGCGTCTTCCTCGGACTGCAGTCGTCGTGCCATGGCTTCATCAGACTCCACCTCTTTTAGTTCGATCTCGGCAGGGCCGTGTACGCCGGGAGGCGGCACGTTCGCCCACCGCGCGCGCTCTTCCTCAATCTCCGCAAGCGCCGCTTCCAGCGACGTACCGCCCACGGTGGGGGTCCCGCGGGAGGCCGCCGCGGGGCGCGACGGCGTGTCCCCCATCAACGGTGAGCGAGAGACTGACGTGACTATGCGGAAACACGTGCATTATTACGAGACGTCCAGTCCGAAAACGAGATTCAGGAAAAGAGACTCGCCACACAACGCGCCGCGCCCGCTCGCGGACGTACACACAGGCCTCGTCCTCGTGCGTGCGCCGATGACCGCCGCGGCGCTTGAGGAAAGCGCGGAGGAGCTTTTGGAGCGGCTCGGGGATATCGGCGTTTCGTGCGATGATTTGACCGTGGAAGACGTGCTTTACCAAGCCGTCCCCAATCGATTCGTGCGCGTCGGCGCGCACCTCGCCTCCGATGTCGCGACGGTTGTGGCGACCGGGCTCGTGGGGGTTAGCGACTCGGACGGCACAGAGGCCGCGGTGAGTGCGATTTACCGCTCCGCCGCGAACGCGGGGAACAACCCCACCGCCGCGGCGGCGCGGCTGGAGCAAGGACTGCGAAGACTCGCCGCCGCCCTGGACGACACCGACGCGGGTGCGGCTGGCCGCGTTTCGGTTGTCGCCATCCTCAACGCGCTCGTGACGTACGTGCAGGTGGGCACCATGCTGGCGCAACGGCGGAGCAAAGCCAACGCGACTGGCAAGGACGACGACACGACGGTTGCGGCGGCAGGTGAGTTTGATCTCCGACCGGGGAGCGACACGGACGCCACGCCGAGTCATCCATCCTTGGATCCTCCAAAGCATACATCTTTGGATCCAGCGCAAACGGTGCGGGTTTCGAAACAACTGTGGCGTGTTGTGAACGGCGTTCGTGTAGACGACGGCGTCGCGAAGACGCTCGCGAGCAGCGGATATGGCGGGTACGGGTCAGCAGGAAACAGCAGCCAGCTGCCATCGACATCACACGCACCGTGTGCGCTGAGTCTTTTGGACGCGGTGCTCGCCGCGGTGCGAAGAGCGTTGAAGGCGCTGCCGAGCGACCATCTGCTAACCGCCGTCGCGCTGACCGAAGCCAACAAATTAACCGCTCCCGAAAAAACAATGCTGGAATCAGTAAACTCCGCGCTTTCCGAGGAGTACGCCACGCGCAAAGAAACCGTTCAGAGACGAGCCTGGCTCACCGTCCAGGCGTTCGGGCAAAGCGCGCGCTTGGTGAAGGGAAATTGCGCGCCGCAAATCACGAGTCTCTTTTCCAAACGCGCCGGGTTCGGCGCGAACGGCGACGCGGTCGGGGATGATGGAGACGAAAGTGAAAATGAAAACGACGACGCCCTGCCGGTGACCTCAAAAGTTTCCCTGGCTGACGCGTGGGACTGCCGGGTCGCGGATTTAGCAAGAGGTACGTATTGGGACTTTCCCAAATCCAAACACTGTTTGCCCATACACGACTGACACTTTATTTTATTTTATCGTAAGTCACGCAACGCGTAAACGCGGAGCACGCGCAGACCCTGGACGCGTCCGTCAAGCGCGTGCGCATCGGGTCGGTGCCCGACCGAGGCGGGCGGACCGAGGTGAGCGACCGCCGCGATTTGGATTCCAAAAAACACATGCCCGCGTTTACGGAACGAAACCCGGACGCGGCGAAGCACGGCGGGGGCGGTGGTGTAGGGGGTGGCGTTTCCGGTGCTGGTAACGGGAACAGCGGCGGTGCTGGTGGAAGAGGAAACAACGGCAGTGGAAACGGGAACAACGGGGGCGGCAGAGGCGAAGAAAAAGGCGGGCGCAAGGGAGGAGGTCGAGGAGGACGATGAGATTTTTAGTAAGGGTAAGCTTATTTCGTCACACAAAGTCGGGAAACTATGTTCTCACACCGTCGGTACGTGCCCCGCCCCAGCAAGCGCGTCCTGCGTCGCCCGCAGCGCGGCCGCGATTGACGTGTACCCTCCCGGGTCGACTTTCGGCGCCGCCGCGGCCACGACGGCGGGCGGCAACCCGGCCAGCCCGACGACTCGCACGCGCGCGTTTGACATCGGCCACTCCAGGGGCACGTCCATCGCCGCGACACCGCCTGTGCCACTGTATAGACCGACTCGCACCAGGGATGCGCCGGCTGACCACTCCATCGGGGTCTGCGCCGCGGTGCGTGTCAGCGCTTCCGTTCTTCCAGACGTCGCCGCAACGCGCACCTTTATTTCGGTGAGGAAACTTTGCAACGATTTTTCGCACGCCCCGGCCGCCACGACGCTCGCGACGACGTCGTCAATCGGGACGTCGCCCGGGGTCAAGGAAACCGATTTCACCGCGGTGGACCCAGGGTGAAAGATGATCTCAACAAGGTGCATCCTTTCAAAACACGGCGTGCCGGGAACCGCGCCCCCAACAAGCGTCGCGGCTTTAGAGGCGGGCGTCCCGTCAACCGGCTCCAGCGCGCTCATCTGCGTTTGTGGGATTTTCGTCGTCACCGCCACCGCGAGTTTTTCACCGTTACACTCGACGATTTCGCACCCAATAAGCGCCTGAATCATCAGCCGCTGCTCCGTTGCCACCGCGCTTGTTTCCGCGATTTCGGAAGACGCGTCTAACTCGCGCTGCTGCAGCGTGTCCGCCCCCGTGAAAAGCCGCAACTCCGCTTCGACGGTTTTCAGTTTCTGTTTAGCCGGGTTCAAGGATTCGGCCATGGTTGTGACCTCCGCAGTTCGCGTTCGCAGCGCGTTCCGCACCGCTTTCGTCTCCGCATCAAGCGCCTCGATATGCGCCCGCGCTTGTTCCAGGGACAGGTTCTGGTCTTCAGGGTGCGTGTGCGCGCTGATACGATAAAAGCCGAAAGTGTCAGTCTCTCGTAACGCGTATTACGTAACCAGTCAGAGATAACCGTCCCTTCGTCAGGACGAGTATGGGCAATCGCAGAGGCGGTGTGTGGTGATTGGGAAAGGCCCTTACCCGTTCGCGGCGTCCAAATCCGCGTCTGATAATCCGCTCTCCGCGAGCTCGCACTTCTCCTCCATCTGTTCCAAGTGCTCGATGCGTCTTGTTAACGTTTCATGCAACTTTTGAAACTGCTCTGCAACCGCCCCCACTTCCTGAGTTAACAACTCAACAGTCTTAGCCTCGCGGTCGTTGGAGTCCTTAAGCACCTTGATCGCCGCGTTTGCGTTTACGAACGCGGCCGTTTCCCGCGGCGGGTTTTGCGCGCTCGGCATGGGCGCCGATTCCAACACGCTTTTCGGGAAAAAGAAAAAGGTCAGTCGCGAGTCGGCGAGTGGGTGTACTTCGTAACGTGTATATCCGGGATTGGGTAGTTCCGTAGTGGTGTGACTTTCAACCTGTACTCCATGAAACGCAGGTAACAGTGCGTTTGTGCTGTGTGCAGTTGTAACAGTTGTTACTAGGTACCCTGCAACAGTCAAAGAGGGTCCGTAAACGTTGCGCCTGGATTTGGGAAAGCCCCGTCCGGCCGTACCTTCGCAGAAAAGCACACTCGGTGCCTAACTCCACGGTGCCGAACTTCATGCGCTTGACGTTGTTTTTGATCCTCTCCAGGTCTTTGTCCGAGTTACCGAGGGCCTTTTCCTTGGCGCCGTTCAGCATTTGAGTTAGGGATTGCGAGGTCTGGTCCAGCTCGGCCAACGCGACTCTCAACGAATGCGCGTTCGGGGCCGTTCGTAACTGCCGCATCGCGTCCCCCTTGCTGAACGCCCCGGGGCTGTGCACGGACATGTCCTCGAACGTTAGCTCGCGCTCGATTTCCATGGTGGGCGTGTTATCTAAAGCTTCGCGGTCCGCGTCCGACCGAACGACCGGTGAGATTGCAGGATTACAAAGCTCAACGATGGCAAAGCCGGCCGACCGGATTCGCGACGTCGGTGACTCCAGATGCCGTCCGCGTACCCTCCGGTGCGCCGCGGGGAGACGTCAAAGGCACTCCTGACGGTAAAGCGCGCCTGCGCCCGCGTCCGTCGTTTAGAGACGCGCGTGACGAGTGTGAGCCTTGCCTGGTGTGGTCCGAGGCGATGGCGTTGCTGGGGGAACGAACGAAAACGCAGTCGCGCGCATGGAAATTCAAACGGCAGTCTCCGGTTTGAAGAAATCTTCGCGCCAATCAAAAAATCAAACGTTCCGAGCTTGAAACACTCCTTTTCACTGGCTGACTGGAGGAGAGGCTCTTTGACCGCCGCGGAACGCGTTGTTCGGTCTTCCGTCGCTTGGTTTCACAGCGAGTCAACGCCTGACGACTGGCGAATGGTGAAACACCTGCTTATTTCCGACATGGCTGGCCAGATTTCACCGCGCGTTGGTGGCCGGCGCCTCGCCGGCCCCCGAAAAGCGCGGACCCGCGGGATGTTCGCGGCGTACCAAGGCGGGCCATTCGTGGAGATCTTCACGCCTACGGTGCGTCCCGGGGCGAATCGAGAGCTCTCTGGACGTGTTTGCCAACACCAACGCGCGCGTCGGGTCGAACGCGCGCGAGTTCGACATTCGAAGGAGCACCCCACCGTCAAGTCACGCGGTCCAGGCGAAGGGCCGGCCGGTGTGTCACCACGACCGGTCGTACCGCGTGCTTCGTCTTTTCCGTCCCGTGAGCCCGTCCGTGACGGTTGATGGGGCGTGGTGGCAGCACCAGCCACGGAATTCGGGAACACGCACGAGGCGTGCCTTCGGCGATGCTGACTCGTTTTCGCGTGTCACACGCCATTTCGAAACGTACTAAACGCAACACGTGTCTACTCGCCCTAACCCCCATACCCTAACATACCCTACCCTTACCCTACATTTACCCCACCCTAACAGGGCAAGGACCCGCTTTCCAACTGTTCCGTCTCACCCGCCCCGAACGCGGTGCGTCGGGTGTGGGCCAAGGATGTTAAAGGGTACGTGTACGTGTTGGCCGGCGTTGGCGGCCACCGGCTGGCGTTTCCCAAAAGCGCACCCGGCAGCGGCCACGTCGGTGGTGTCCCGGCCGCCGGTTTGGGTTTGCGACAGCCGTACTTGGTGTTCCAGGTGTTCGTCCCTAACGAGGCGCACGTCTCGTTAGAAATCGGTTTTTCCGATGACACAAACGTGCGGCGCCGAATCGTGTTGTCCACGTCCTTCACCGAGGTCCGTTCGCGTGGGCCAGGCTTTCCCAAATCCCGCCTCCCGTCCCGTGTTCCCATACTCGTCCTGCGAAGGGAGCATTACCTCTGACTGTTTACTCCGTCACATCACGAGACACTGACCCTTCGTTTTACCCATCCCAAGGTGAAACCCTCAGCGCTGCACGTCCAGGTCCCCCTGCCCCCGGATTTGCTACCCCCCGAGCGGTGGACCTCGCTGGTGGTGCACCTCCCGAGTTTGGTCGCCGCGCTGTTTTCGGAAAACGGAAACTCCAGGGGCGTCGCCGTGTTTAACAAGATCGAACACGTCGGCGTGGGCGCGCATTGCCGGGTGCGGAAAATATTCACCCTGAGGGACGCGCCGGTTGTGGACGGGGGATCGGCGCCAGGCGGCGGGAGCGAGCAATTGCCATTCGCAAACGGCGCGGAGAACAACGAAGGCGCTGTTCCGGCGGGTCGGGACTCTGTTGGGTTTTTTGACGCAGACAATGACCGGCCGCAGCGCATTCCCAAGGCTGTCGATTTTCCCAACGGCGTGCACCACCTACTGTCCGTGGTGTACCCGTCGCGGCTCTCGCGAGGCGCGGTGTCCCGCGAGCGGAGCCGGGGGTCGTCGCGGGGCGATACCGGCCCGGGTGGGCTATCGGAGTTTGCGGGGGTTCCCTCCGGGGGACGCCCGGTTGTTTCGCGAGGGAGCGGGCGGGGAGTGCGACACAGCAACGGCAACGGCAACGGCAACGGCAACGAACACGACGGAACTGAGAAACACGAGAAACTTGCGGGGCGGCAACACGTACGCCAAAGTGAACGGTGGGGCTTCGACGCGTTGCCTTGTGCGACGACGGACGAAGGCAACAACGGCGGCGGAGACGAAGGGTGGCACGTCGCGTTCGGTTCGCGCGTGGGTACGCCGAGCGGAACGAATCGGGGGGGGACGCCTTCCCGAGGCTCCCGGGTTGGGACTCGAGAAGAAGGTTCCAGAAACTCGGCGCGAGAGCGTCTCGGGAGCGAGCGCCGGCTGAGTTTCGAGGGTGACCCGCGCTTGGCGGGCGATTCAAACGCGCCGCGAGCGGTTTCCGCGATACCGGCTTCGAGAGGAGTGAAATTGGGATTGAATTCCCCCGGCTCTGGACAACAAAGGTTGCTCTCCGGGTCCCTGCCGAAAACGCACGGCAAAGGCGGGTGGGACTTTATGCGCGACGGCGCGGCGAACGGCCGGGCGAGTTTCTTGTTGGACGCGCCGGAGGAAAAAACGAGTTCGGGTTTCAAGAAATACGACCCCGCGAAATACACCGAGCGCGACGCTTCGGATGACGAAACCCGCGATGTTTCGCCCCACCGAATCGAGGGCTTGCGCGAGGCGTTGGCGTCAACGCTTGATTTGGCTGGAGTTGAAACGTCGGGTGAGGCACAGATGCAACACACGCAACACACGCACTGGAACGATAGCAACGGCATCGCGTATTACGACGGCGCGTGCGAAACCGTTTCGAAATTTGACGACCCGAGTCGCGTTGGAACCTTCACCCCGGCCGGCTCAGGACCGGCCTCTGGGTTGTCTCGGCCCGGTACGGGCGGGTCCACACTGTTACGTTCCGGGTCCGCCGCCGGGTCGCCGAAAAATTACCGGATGTACACGCCCGAGCTGGTGATGGTGTCGTCGGCGCGCTCCGCGGGGGGTGAACACAAAAACGAACAAGTTGGCGAAGACCGCGCTGCGCTGTCCGAAAAGGAAAACGATTTCGTGAAGAGTTCCACGACACCGCGGGCGGGTGTTCTGCCGGAGTCAGGCCGGGAAACACCCCCCGGACCGCGACGCAAAACCCCCGACGACTTGGATCTGGTGTACGACCCCATCCTGAACTTTTACTACGACCCCAAAAACGGCAAGTACTACGAGTTGGTGTGAGGGACGTGTTTAGCAGCATATAAATATCATGATCATGACGGAAGTGAAATACTGAGTCAGGTACCAAACTCAAACTGTTTAAAGGCTAGGATTTAGCCGCACTAGTTAGCTCGATGTTCGAAAAAAAAGAAAAAAGAGCATGACGGAAGTGTTTGATACAGGTAGCGTTAATTGTCTTTGGGGGTTCATCATCGTTAGTAACCGCGTGTTACAAACCCCACCGTACACACGCGGAAAAAAGCACGTCCTAGTGCCCCCACAACGAAGACGCCCATGACCTGTGTTGTTGGTACTTGGGCGAAGTCGGAACGCCGATCACGGTGGGCGCGGCGCCGAGACGCGTCGGGTCTTTTTCAGATTCTTCATCAGATTCATCATCTTTCGCGGACACGTCATTTCGCGTTTCTACCTGACCCCCCGCCTGACCCAACGACCAGGTCGCACCCACCCCCCCATCCCCTAAACCCCTCTCCAGCTCCTTTTTCCGTCGATTCAGCTCGCCGTGGTCGTACACGCGTTCTTTTTTCAGTATCTCCGTCACGATCCACTTTTTGTTTTTCGAAAGCGGCCGCGAATGCACCAGCTCGACTTTGTCCCCGACCCCGCACGCGTCGTGCTCGTCGTGCGCTGTGAAGGGGGGGGGGAGGGGGTCAGGACGTGCACGGGTGGTGCGTGGAGAGTTCCAAACAGAGCCGTCGAAGAAAGGGTTTAGGGAGCGCATTTAGGCACGAAAAGGCGCAGCGATCGGTGATCGACGACGGGGGGTTCGGGCTTCGGGACGCGACCGTCCGCGTCGGCGCACGTACCCATGTACTTCTTCCGTCCTCGCACGTACTTCCCCCACCGCGGGTGTTTGTAAATGCGCTCCACCATCACCGTGACGGACTTCATCATCTTGTTGGACACCACGATTCCCTTCAAAGGCTTCACCATCGCACTCGTCGCCCGCGCGTGTGCACAGCCGAAGCGCCTCTCCTTCTGAGGAAACCGCTGCGTGAAAGGTCTTTGCTATGCACTACACGCCCCCCGGAAATCGGTCGCAAACCGGCCAGCAAAAAGAGCCGAAATGGCTCTTTTCGATCAATCTGACGTTTTTTGATAGGACTACCTTCAAATAATTCCGTTCTGAAAGCATGTTTGATAGGACTTGTAGACGTTTTTTTTCGTATGGGCTTTCAATCTCTCCGAGGTTAGCGACCGATTTCCGGGGCGTGTAGTCCATAGCTTGCTGGCGAAAAGATTTCTGTCGCGAGAAGAGTGTATCCGAAAAACATCAGATCTCGCGTGCACCATCGGACTCGCACGATGGCGTGCGTAAGCATGGCGGGTATGCACGCGGTGGCGCGGGTACCCTCGCGTGTCGCCTGCACCCGGCGGCCGTTCGAAACGACGCGCGTTTCGCTCGACGACGCACGCGAACCTTCCGCGCTCGCCGGATTCATTCTTTTCACGTCGTCTCAAACCGCACGCGCTTCGGCACACCGAGCAGTCCATCTGGATCGACCAGGCACGAAGGCACGGGCGTGCTCTCCGCGACACGCGAACGCCCAGACGTTGGGCGATGGCACCGAGCAACGAGTATATACCTTCGGAAGTCGAAGCCGCTCGCAAAGCATATGTTCCCCGCAGGTGCGTGCTTCCCTAGTCCTCGCTTGTTTACGATTTCTCCTGCCATTTTGCTGCGAGAGAGCTGAGCAGCTGACGCTCTTCGACGCAAACTTAAAACACAGTGAGTCTCCGAAGGTCTACGCTGCCGAACGGTGGATAAAAATGGTGCGCACACTCCGCAATGATGCGAGGTCTCAAAGACCCATTCGCCTACACCGTTCGCGTTGCCCGTCAACGGCGTGTAAAACTCACCTTCTAACTTTCATTCCTCCGCAGGGCGTCGCGCCGGTCTGCTCCGAGTGCGAAACCACGGAGACGAGTCGCTGGTACGCCAACAGGGACGATAAGGACATACCGGCCTGCGGCGTTTGCTACAACCGACAGGTATGTCACGCGCGTCGACCCCACACGTCAATATTTCATAATCTTTGTGTCGTCACATCCTGACCCAATACCCGCGGTGCGTTTTTTCGCAGCTCGCTGCCAGCAAAGGCAAGTGCTCCGGTTGCGGTAAGGATGGGGCAAATTCAAGCGAAATGCGAAAGTCGAAGCGCAATAACGACGAGTGGTACTGCACGCCGTGTATATTTCAAGAAATGCGCATTTCGGGGTTCTTCTTCTGACTCTTTCTCTCTCTCCTTGCCCAGGCGACTTCGTAGGTGTGACGACTTCCGCGACGAGCTGTTTCGTCTCGACTCACGTCGTTCGAGTTCCATATTCTTCGCAGGAGCTGGACGTCGCCGCGGCCGCGGGGGAGGACGTGCGTGACGTGCGGGACGGATACGACCGATACGTGGTACAGGTGCAAAGATGAGCCCGGAACTAAAATTTGTGTGCCTTGCTACGACAAGAACCGGAGGAACAATACGAAGGCGGCGAGCGCAAACGAGAAGTGAGACTTCGCGCCAACCGCCCGGGTTTTGAAGCGACGTCTACGAACAGTTTACACGCAACGCCAATCGACTCAAAACCAACTCACGCGGATGGAAATTTGAATAAAAACATCCGCAGTATCTGATCAGGCTCACATCACTTCCCCACTCCAAGCTTCACCACGCAGTCGTACACCTCCGCGTCCAGGCGCCGGGCGTTGATTTCCGATTTCACCATCGCCAGGTTCAGGGTGTTGACGTTTTTTTTGACGTGCGACGCGACGTTCCAGTTACTCTCGAGCGCGCGCTGTGATTGTAAAACAAAATAAACGTGTCAGTCCCGTGTTGGGCGATGCATTGGACGATGGCCTGGTCAACAGTCAGGGTAATCGGTCTGAACAGTCACCAGCGTTAGAGGTAAAACGGGCGGTGTGTCGGATTTGGGAAACGCCCAAGGCCGTACCCCCATGCCGTCGAACACTACCAGCCAGTCGTTTCCCGCCGGTACGTCGTTCATCTCTTCCGAGATCCACGCGTTCAACGCAGAACCGGTTCGGTTCAAATCAAGCAACGTCGAGACTTGGCCCGAAGATACGCACGTGACTTGGCCTCCGTTTAGTTGCGCGCCCAGCAACGCGTCCCTTGTTCCGGAAATACCGCCGGGCTGGTCGGACGGTGTCTCCGTCACGGCTTTTGTTGTGAACGAAAAGTGTCAGTCCCGTGTTGGGCGATGTATGGACACAAGTCACGTCACCAGCTGAGAGATAAAACAGTGTGCGTCGGATTTAGGAAATGCGCAACGCGTACCATTCAGAAACGCAACCGTTTCGCAATGCGTCACGTCGTTAAGCGCCGCGCTCTCGTTCGACGCCAAAACGACTTTGGTTCCCGACCCGCCCAGGCCTGCTAGGGTACGCGCTAACAGGGTCATGCCCATAACATCCGCCCCAGCGTTGTCGCAGAAAATAACCACGCGGCGCCACGGCCTTGTCGTCGCGCGATCCGCGAGCGCGTCGAAGGAGTCGAAACGCCATCCGGACGCGCGTCCTCCGCTCTCGGCGCCTTTTTCGTCGCCGACGCGCCGCACCACCTTTCTGGCTTCCGCGAACGTCTCCCCAAGCGCGGTCGCATCCAGAGCTGATGGACCGGTTTGATGGGAAGATGATGGACCGGTTTGATCGGAAGACCTCTCAAAGGTTTGTTTCGAATTGGAAATATCCGCCACCCCCGCAACCGCCGCCGCCGCGCCGGCGTCGAAAAGGTTCCCCGCCAGGCAACACTTTTTTTGTGTTTAAAAAAAGTGTCAGTCTTGTAAGGCCATGTGTATTACGTAATTAGGGGCGGACAATCGGCAAACAGTCGTCGGCTGATTTGGGAAACCCCCGAGTCGTACCTCCAACACCGTTTGCAGCGCAAATCGTTTCTGTTTTTCTTCGTCATCCGCCGCATCCGATAACGGACCCTTTTTCAGCTGCAAACTCCCCTCTGTTGGTTGCCATATTCCGTCGATCTCGTTTGCCAGCACGCCAAACAGCGCAGTCGCGACCGCGTTTTCCTGTGCTTTCATGCCGGCGAACAAATCGTCGATCCCAAACCTGCGCAGCAAACGCTCTTTTTCGTCAACCATGTCCAACAGCGTGGCGCCTTGGTTCGGTTCCGGTTGTTCCGATTCGTCACTGGATGAAATACCTTCCAAGTACTCCACATACGCCTCCTCCCATTCCTCGTACCGGTCGGTAAAGTCGTTTCCTAACGTCCCAGCCCCGACCTGCTGGAAAGTCCTGTGTAAGTTCGCCCGGTGCGACGGGAGCTGTCCCAGCAAAAGAACCACCCACGCGGAACGCGCCTGCCATGAGTTGGCGCACGCGTCGCACACCCCGGGGGAGACGTGCGAGTAATACGTGCTTCCCCGATTCGTAAGCAGCGGGAAGGGAGACGCACCGGGAATCGCTCCGTGTGCGGCGCGATGTCGGATCGCATCCAAGGTCGTTTCATCAACGGTTGGCGTTTTGGAACACGCGAGGGTGGTGCCTCGAGTCGCAACAGGCTTGGCCTGCACAACAGGTCGCGATCCCGGGCGTCTGGACACGCCACGCGCGGGCCTGACGAAAGGCACCGAGACGCACGTCGTCATGGAGACGCCGCACGTTATGACCACCCGGACGCGTTACGCGACCCCGGACGCAGATGCGTGACGCCGCCAAACCCACGGACGGACGGACGTGCGAAGGAGTGGCGGTGGGTGCGCGTGCACGCAAATGATAAGAAGAGCACGACGAAAACTCACAAGGTGCTCACTCGGTGGGTCGATGAAAACGCCAGAAACGCGATGAAACGCCTCGGTCGTCGTGTTGAGCTCGGTGAGCATCCGTGTCAAATCGACCGTGGACGGCCCTTTCGACTTGTCTTCCCGTCCCAACCCAGAAAGCGATCACGCGCGCGCGTCTGACGTGGAAAGCGCTTCCTTTTCTTTTAGAACTTTCCTTTTCTTGAGACTTGTACTTCCATTTCACAAAAGAAAAGAAATGGAAACCCAAAAAGCGAAAGCAAAACAAAACACGAGAAAAAGGTTTGGCCCTACACGTGTCAGTCTCTCTCATTGTTACTCGGGCTTCGGCGTTTGCCGGATCACGCGCGCCGGCCGCCGGGCACTTCTCCGCGCGCGACGCGCGGGAAGACACGGCACAGACACGCGGGGTAGTGCTACGGAAACGGGTTCCCATTTTAGCAATGGGGATGCGATCTGGCGAGGTGACGCCGCCGTTTCTGCGTAAAGTGTACGTCTCTTGCCGCGCGGTGCGAATCCGCGGAACGTCGCACGCGATTCGCTTTTCCGCGTCCCATCATCCTCGGACCCTGACCCTCCCTTTTCGTTCGACGTAGGTACCACATGGTGGACGACGCTTCGTGTGAAGACATCGTGTCGTGGAGCGAAGAAGGCACGCAGTTCACGATTCACCAGGCCAACGAGTTCGCCAGCGAGCTCCTCCCGAAGTACTTCAAGCACAGCAACTTCAGCTCGTTCGTCCGGCAGCTCAACTCCTACGTACGTTCCAGGCACGCGATGCGATTTCCACCCTTCTCGGCCCGGTCGCGATGACCGCGCCGTAACGAACTCGTTTGACCCCGGGTTTGGGTGACAGTCACAATCACCGCGTGGTGGCGCTATTCCACGTATCACCGCGATTCACACCAAGCCACGCGCCACCGCCCTGCGCGTTCCGCGCACCCCCGCCTCGTTCAAATTTGTATTCGTTTCTCACCAGATTTCCTCTCCCCTCACGCTACTACGCGCGCAGGGATTTCGCAAGGTCAAGAACACGAGTTGGTCGTTCGAGAACGTGCACTTTCGGAAAGGGCACAAGGACGACCTGACGAACATCAAACGCCGGATGGGCGCGAAGGGACGGGGGGAGGCGGGCTCGGGCGTTGGCGCGGACGCGGGCAAAGGGGTACGCCTTTCCAACACCACATTCGCCGCCTGGCCACGTTGATTTTTTTAACACGAAACGTTTCTAGAACGTTTCCACCGCGGCGCGGCGCTGACCCTCCCCCACCTCCCCAACGCTCTCTTCACACAAAAACCAGGCCCCCGAAGGCGACGACCGCAACGTGTTCGAAGAAAGACAGCTCATGTTCGAAACGCGGTTGCACCAAGAGATCCAGGTACGTCAGGAGAGCTGAGACGGGCCCGATCGGGATCGCGGAAATATCTGCTAAACGCACGGCTGCCGTGCGTCGAGACGCATTGGAAGCTTCCAAACTGTTTTGGAAGTTCCGGACACGCAAAAAGCGACATCGAAAGATGGCAAAAAGCGCACAAAGCTGACCGACCCTCGTTTCCCACCCGGACCCGGTTCGTTCTTTTCGCACTCAAAACGAATGAATCCAAAACAGTTTCACCAGTTCGAAGTCGCGCACCTGGTGCACCGCATTTCCAAAGTCGAGCACATCCAGGAGGAGCTTTTGCGGATTTTGATAAACCCCACGGCGCAGCTGGATGAAGCCGCAAGGGCGGGCGGGAGTGGGTACGGCGACGCCCCCGTCACGATCAACGGCGTGCTGGAAGGGTTGTACAAGCAGTTGCGCGACGGCCGAGGGTCCGGGCCTGGCCAGGGCGGCCACCCGGGACCCGGGGGGCACCCGGGGGCCCACGGGGGCATGCCCATGCCGTACCGACCTCAGGGTGGGGGCATGTCTATTGGGGGTATGCCTCCGCCGGGTTCCGGAACTGGGGGGATCGTCGGGCTCAACGCGAACATCGCCGCGGCGACGCAAGCCGGGATGGCGGCCGGGATGGCCAACCCACTGCACGCCAATCCCATGGCCAATCCGATGGTGAACCCCGCGTTTCTCGGGATCTACGACCCCGCGCAGATCGAGGCGTTTTACCAAGGCGCGCGGAGCGGCAACGGCAACGGCGGCGGCCGCGGCGGCAAGGGCGTCGGGAAAGGCCAGGGGTACCGGAACCCGGGTGGAGGCGAAAACGGGGGGGGGGAGGCGATGTACTGAGTGGTTTGTTCGGGACACGGCGCGGCGCGCGCGTGACGTGTGAGGGGAATCGTTGATTCATTTTTATTGGAACGCCGGACGACGACGAAAAGGGCGATGCGTACGGGAAACGCACACACACGACCAACCACGGCGCGCACGCCACGCGGCGCGTGGGATGGAATAATTAGAATAAGCTTAGCACGAACACAACAGTCGGCGGGTCGCGTTTGGTCTTTTTGGAGGCCAAAAAAAAAGCGACTCGAGGGGCTGGAATAAACCCGCCGCGCGGTTTCGACGTCGCGCGGGAATAAAAAAATTCGCGACGCGAAGGAAGCGCGGCACGGTAGTACTAGATAGAGCGCGAATCCGCGTCGGAATATACTCGACGCGACGCGCTGCGCTCGGGCCGAACACGGTACCGGCGCGTCCCAATAACTGGAAATGAATTGAATACGAGAAAAATCGTTTTTTTGTTTTGGGGAAGCCTTTCTTCCTTTCTTTTTAAAAATACACCCCGCGCGAGTACTTCGTACGTTCGTCACGGATACCACACTATCGTCACTCTTCCTTATCCGCGTTCTCCACTAGCACCAGCGCGTCGTGTTCCCTTACTTCGGCGCCTATTTCCGTGAGAATTTCCAAAACCCGCAAGCGCCGCGCGCCCGTGACTTTCACGTTGAGGCACGCTTTGTGCGTTTCGATAATCACCGCGACGTGGCCTTCCTCAACCACGTCCCCAACGAGCACGTTGATTTCCGCCACGTCCCCGACGACGCCGTCCGGAATGGAGACCTGGTCCGAAATAACGGGGGTCACGATGTGCCACTCGGGGTCGCCTCTGGCGACCGCGGCATCGTCGTGAGACGGGCTCGGGGTGGAGTGATGGAATTCCCGTGTGAAAAGTGTCCATTTGTGGTTCGCCAATGTCTCACTGTTTGCCCATACGAACCCCGGGTCAACGGGTTTCGGTTTGGACCAACCCGGTCGGGTGGTGGCGTGCCTCAGCGCGTGGCCGGCGCGTCTCGCCGCCACCGCTAACATGGGGACAACACTCCAGCGCGGCGTCGCTGTGGGGACGGTAACAATTGGAAACGGTGAAAATTTGCCTCGTCAGCGTTTTTTTGATCCACTGAGCAACGAAAAACGCGAGACACACGTCCTGGTGGTGTTCCCGTCGTCGTCCTTTCCAGTCGTACCGCGCACATCCCGCCTCGGGAGCCTGCCTCTGGAGGGAATCCCCGCATTCCACGAAGAGAAGAGTCCGTTCGCGCGATGGCGTCCTGGCCCGTCTGGGCGTCCCTAGCCGCGAACGCCTTCCTGTTCTGCGCCAAGCTCTTGGTGTGGGAACAAGCCAGGTCCCTCGCCGTCGCGGCGTCGTTGCTGGACAGCACCCTTGATTTACTAGCGCAAGCCGCGCTGGCGTTCGCCGCGCACGGCGCGCAAAGACCCGACAGCCGGTACCCGGTGGGCAAGGCGAGGCTAGAAGCGTCCGCGGTTGTTGTGGTGTCCTGCGTGTTCGCGGTGGGCGCCGCGACCGTGGCGACGCACTGCGTGGAGCGCCTGTCCAAGGGAAAAAACGCAAAGGTCCCGCATATACAAACAAACGACTTCGTTCTTCTCACCCTCGTGGTGGTGGTGAAACTCGTGCTGTTCGTGGTGTGCTTCGGGTTTCTACGAAGGCAAAAGAAAGCGGACCCCCAAGGGTCGTTGTCCCCAGCCCTGACCGCGATAACCGCGGACCACGCGGCGGACGTCTTAACAAACGCCGCGGCGCTGCTCGCGGCGTGCCTGGCGTCGCCGCCGTTCAGACTAAATACCCATACGTCCCGACCCAATACCCATACCACTCTTCAACGGCTCGCCGACCCCGTGGGCGGTCTTTGTATTTCGCTCTTCGTGTTACTAGGGTGGTCGTGGCAGGCGTGGCACACGATTTGCAAGCTCGTGGGCGTGCGCTGTTCGCGCGAGAAGTACGATACAATAAAAACAGTCATCGAAACGTTTCGCGAGGAACTGCTTTGCGAAGAAAACCTTTCCGAGGCTTTGCACGACGACGCGTACTTGTACGACGCGTACCCACCCTCACCAAAAAGCAGCGTAACAAACCCTGGGTTCGCAATCGACACAATTCGCGCGTATCACGGCGGCGAGAACGTCGTGGTGGAGGTTGAAATCGTGATGCCCGCTACTACGACGCTGTTAGAAGCGCACGTACGTATTGCGCGTTTCCCAAATCCTGACACACTGTTTGCCCATACAAGACTGACACTTTTCGTTCACAATCACAGGACGTGGGGTTGCGCTTGCAGTTAAAAATCGAGCACCTCGATTTCGTGGAACGCGCGTTCGTACACGCGGACTACGACTACCGGCAAACGCCAGAACACTTTGGGGATTTGAGACGGCACGAGTCGGACTTGACACAAAAACAATTGCTTGTACGGAGAACGACGACCCTCGGGTCAAACGTGAGCTTGCGGTGCGACGAAAACGAAACGCCCGAGTTTGACACCGTCGCCGCGCGTTTGCTCGGGGACGGTTTTGATCCGTTTGACGAGTTGTAGTCGCCCCGGTGTGCGTTACCGTGGTGTCACGAAGCGTGTGTTCCTTTGGTGGGAAAAACCGACACGCGTGTACTACTCGTACCCACGGTTATGTCGCGGTACCTTCTTTTTTGCTAAAACCAACACACTACAAGTACTCGCGGCGAAACCTTGTCATTCTCATCCCTAAAGCTCGTCATCCCCTGTGTGTCCATTGCCTAAAATTCGCCGCGCCAGGATCGAAAAGATCAAAACCAAAAGCACGAGCGCGGCGACGTCCAGCTTTTGTTTCAACTTGGCGACTTCCGGCGTGTCCCGCGTTCGGCGAGACGATTGAGACTGATTGCCCATACGAGTGGGAGGGCTCGGTACGGCACTCGGTGCAGTGGGCACATCATCGAGACGCATTTCTTGAGTCGATAACTCGTCACTGGAAACGCCGACTCGCGGCGCCGGCGCGTTTGCCGGCGACGCGGAGTTGTCCTCGGCGATTTTTTCAGAAGCAGACGCCGACGCCTCCGCTTTTTCGTTTTCGGTTTCTTTCGTCTCGCAAACCTCAGTTTTGTATTCGCTTCTTTTCGAGGGTACGTCGTGTTCAATCAACTCCGTTTGAAACGGCACGTATTGGCTCAACTCCGTAGCACCCAAGCTCTCACCCGGCGGCGAAATCTCCGTCGCGCCGCAACTCTCGCGTCGTCCCTCCCGTTCCCGGTCCGCGGCGTTTTCATTCAGCGCAGCGCTCGCGCTCTCTGCACTCGCGCTGGCACTCGCGCTCTCTGCGCTCGCGCTCTCTGCACTTCCGCTCTCTGTGCCTCCCTCAATTCTCATTGTCTTTCGGCTCGTCTCCCACTTCTGCGCGATTGTGCTCTCTGTTTCTTCCTCATTTCTCACGTCCTTTTGGGTCGTCTCCCACTTTCGAAGCATGGCTTGGTGCACTCTTTGCAAAATCTCTCGCCGCTCGTCGCTCGCGCCAAACGCGGGCGGCGCGGCTCGCGATTTGCGCGCCAATACCTCGCGCTCCTCTTTCGTGTACTCCAGTGACCCGACCGCGCCTTCCGAGGCAGTGGGCATGAACGCCCGGACCGCGGTCAAAGCCGTGCGCACGCTCCAACTCGGCTGCCAGTGCTCGGGGTGGTGCTGCGTTATCGATAAGCAAATTTTCTCATTCACCACGAACCGCCCGGAGTGGGTGAGCAACACGAACGAGGGGGGTTTGAACGGGTACTCGGGGGGAAGCAACACGCGGCCGTGGTAAATCCCTCCCTCGAACTCGGTGTTCTCCGCACCGAGAATCGCGAAATGCCACTCGAAAATGTCGCTCTCCACCGCTTCCGCGTGGTACGCCAAGGAGTCGTCACTTCCCATCTCCCTCATCTCGCGCAAAATCCGCTTCACCGCGGGATTCCTCTGGTTGTACCTGCCCGCGGTGGCGTCTGTGGCGGTGTCACTGTTTGGGGAAACACCCGGCGCGGGGTCCGGGTCGGACATCGCACGGACCCAGGACTTTTTTGCGTCAAAAGAGGACCACCACGCTCGCCGTTCCCAGATCTGAAGGTGACGGAGACGCGGCCTGTCGAATAAAACGAAACTGCGATGGAAAGTGAAGTTCGTGAATCGGAACTGACGAGAGATCCACTTCATCACCTCGCGCGCCACAGTGGCACGCGCGATGTTGGGCGACGGCGGCGGCGACGAGGCGTTCACCACGTTCCGCGGTCGTTCGCCCAGCCCGGTCCGGAGCCCACGAAGAGGAGAAAGAGGAAGGTCCCGGTCGCCGGTTCGTCGGGGACCGAGGGTCGATGATGATGACCGCCGACGGTCGCGATCGGCGACCCCGCCTCGCCGCGGTCGAGTCCGGTCCCGGTCCGTGTCGAGGGACCGGCGAGACACGAACCGGCGGTCCTTGTCGCGTGACCGTCGCGACCGAATTGACGACCAAAGAGAACGCAGCCGCAGTCGCGACCGCGCACGTGACACGCGAAGGGACGACGTTCGTCGTGACGACCGAGAAAGACCTTCGCGTTGGGGTGGGGAAGACACCACCAATCGCAATCAGCCCGACCGCGGCCACCAAAACTTGCCCCCCCCCCCGCCGCGAGCGAACCCCCCCCCGCCCCGGGGAGGCGACCCGACCCCCCCCGCCGTGCGCACGGTGGTGAAAGGCACCGTGACTAGCGTGCGTCCGTTTGGGATCTTCGTCAAACCCAGCGGCAAAGCCGGCGACGGGCTGGTGCACTGCACGCAGGTTTCGGATGACTTAACATTCACGCGCGACGACTCGGACGACGCCAAGGTGATGGCGATGGAGTATTTCTTCCCGAGAGGCAGCGAGGTTTTTTGTAAGGTGCTCGACGTGGAGGATACGCGTGACGGGTACGCGAATCACCGAAACTTGAACGGAGGCGCGGTTAACCCGCGACCGCCGAAACCGAAAGTTTCCCTGTCCATAAAACTGGCGGACCAGGAAACGGGCGAGGACTTGGACCCGACGCACTCGCAGTGCGGCGGCGGCGCAGGACGAGGCGGCAACGGTAACAACCGAAACGGAGGTGGATTTGAGTTTCAAAGCGACGACCCCCCTGATTACGGCACGACGCACAAAGCGACGGTATCCACGATCAAGGGCTACGGCGTGTTTTGCAAGCCAAACGGCTTCCGGCGGGACGTACGTGTTGGGGCTTTCCCAAATCCGACACACCTACGTTTGCCGATTGGCCGTACGTACACTGTTTTACCTCTAACGCTGGTGACTGTTCGGACCGATTACTCTGACTGTTCCGACCGAAGCTGGTGACTGCCTTCCATACATCGTCCAATACGCGCCCAACTCGGGACGTTAACCCTTTTTCGCGTACCAATCGCAGGTCCTGGTGCCATCGCACCAAATAAGCGAGTACCTGTCCTTCGCCAAGGAAGAAACGGAGGAGGACCGGATCGGCGGTATCGCCGGGGTGGTTACTGCGGGGGACACGGTTTTCGTGAAGATCGTGGAAATTCGAGACGGCCCGGGGGGTACGGGGGACAACAAGCGGGTCACGGGGTCCATGAAACTGTGCGACCAGCAGACTGGTGAGGACCTTGACCCGGATAACACAAAATACCGCCCGCGCGACGGCGGCGACGGCGGCGGCTTCAACAAAGACGTCACCAAAAACGCGGCCGGTGACGCGGTGCGACCCGGGGGCGTCATCGACTGGGGACACCACTTAGGGGACGTGAAGCAAATGACTTCCGGAGGACAAAAGGGGTATGACCTGCTGGAACACGACGTAAACCAGGAGCGCGCAATGGCGGAAACGCGGTTCGACGGTAAGTATTTCCAATCACCACATTCCGCCGACTGATTGCCCATACTCGTACCAGAAGGGACTATTACATCTGACTGTTTGTCCATACATCGCGGTATACGAGACTGACATTTATTTTTACAATCTCAGGCCGGGGGCCGGATGGCCGCGTCCCGCCGCCGCCGCCGCCGGGCGGGCCCCCAAAAGGGGGCGGCGGGAGCTTCGTGGTGACGAACTCCACTTGTGCCGTGGGCAGCGTCGAGGAAGCCCTGGAAATCTTGGCCAAGCACAAAAGGGAGAAGAAGGCGAGGAAGGTGGCGCGGAAGGTAAAAAAAAAGGCGAAGAAGAAGGACAAGAAAGCCGAAAAAAAGAAGAGTAAACGGCGACGCCGCGATTCGTCTTCTGATTCCTCCTCCTCATCGGACTCCTCCAGCAGTGGTGATTCGGGAAGGGGTAAGCGTCGGAAGCGGTAGACTTGGTTGGCTTGAGTACACGTCCGTGATCAAAAAGTAGTAGGTAAATAAGCTTAGGTAGTAATACCTTCGCGGTACGTCACAGGTCTTTTTTCTCGTCTGACGAGGTTTCGCTCGTCTCGTCATCCCTGTCCTTCGCGACGCCGTCGCAATCCTTCGGCGAATACACGCGGCACATCAGCGTCTCCACCTCCTCGTTGACCAAGGTCCCACCGTAAAGCGCGCTTTGTAACAAATCCTCCTGTTCCTCTACGATTCGGTGGCAATACCCTTCCAGTTCCTTCCGCAGCGCTTTGCGCTGCGCTAGCTTCCCGTCCGATTTGCCGGTTCGCCAAATACCGCCCTGTAAACCGTACTTCTCCCCGACGGCATCGCAAAGCCCCTCTAGTAACTCCACGAACCGTAACTCAGAGACTTTGTACTCGATAAGCTTGCCGTACCGCTTTCCTTTGGAGTCTAAGCGGCCGCGCATATCCACGTGCACACGAGGGCGTTCCAACTCAAGCGCGGCTTGCAGGGAAGACGCGACCGCGACGCAGGCGCTGCACTTTCCGTCGATCGCGGAGGCTAGGGTGGTAACGGAGGCGATCAGGACGACGAGCAACACGTTTTGGAACCGCATCGTGTTTGGCCGATCAAGGAGGCCCTCACCGATCAAATCGGGAGTACCTGGTTCGGGTCCACACCGTGACACACACGCCACACGCGCGCGACGAATGGAAGATTCACGAATGGTGGGTTCTGCAGGTCGAAATACGGTTTCGTGCACGACGAATTTTTCATTGCCTGTTTTCTAGATAATAAGTGTATGTCCCCGGCTACCCCTTTCATTCGCTCAGCCGCGCGCTGTCCCGGTCCTCGCCATCCTTTTCGCTCTCCGACGCGAGCGCGCTGTCTCCCCTTCTTCCCCCCCGCGGGGCGGTGCCGCCAGGAAAACCTCGCTCTGAATAATCATCCTCCACCGACCGCATCAAATCGCGGACGTGTCGCAAAACAATCGTCGCTTTGGATTGATTTCTTTCTTCCGCCGCCGCTGCCGCCGCCGCAGCGGCTTGGCGTCGCTGTTGCCTTCCCCTGAACGCAGCTTGTATCCGCTCCACAGCGTACATCTGCGCGACATCAAGCTCCTCGCCATCCACACCGGCCATGCCGTGGGTAATGTCTAAGTAATTACCACCCGCGCGCGTCCCATCCGCCGAAGAATCGCGCGCGCCGCGTTTACTCAACCGCCGCTCCGCCGTGAGCCGTTTCCGGACTTTACCCACCTCCAACACGGTTTGCACCTCCATCGGGAGTTGCTCGATGTTGATTCCCATCGCCCTCGCGGTGACCGCCTGTAGCATGTCCTGGTAGTGCAGATAGTTGCTCTCTACTTTCAGGTTGAGGTTTTTCTGGAACCGTCTGTGATTGTGAAAAAAAAGTGTCAGTCTTGTGTACGCAAACAGGGAGGCGGGATTTGGTGAAACGCGCAACACGCACAGTAATCCTAACCTCGAAATCTTCGTCCCGCGCACGCCAAGCGGCGGCGCCGCGAACCGCAACAGCGTCGCGACTCTTGTCACCGGGATAAAACCGGTCGCCTTGGGGTCCACTTTACTCCAGGCAACGGAAAAGTCGTCGATGTCGTCGTCCGTCACGGTCACGCCCTCTTCTTTTTTGCTGTTGCTGAAGTTATCGAGCACCACCGCTATTAACAGGTTCAGGGTGATGAAGCTGATTGGGCAAAGAAAAGTGTCAGTCCCTCGTAACGTGTATCAGGGATTGGGAGTGGGAAGGGTAGACGGAGTGTGACCTCTGGGAAAGTGACGCAGTACTAGTACTGTGTCAATTTACCACAGTCAGACAGTACTGGTAAGAGTTACTCGTGGTAAACAGTCGGGCAGGTAATCGGGCCGATCAGTCCGGCGGCGCGCGGTGATCTGGAAAGTTCCGTACCTCCCGAAAATAACAAACGTGACGAAATACAGCGGCGCGCCGGCGCTGCCGCAACAGGTGCCTCGCACGCAATCAGGCGACGCGTCGCAATCCTCCGTTACCATGCAGTCGTACATAATAACGTTCCACGCCTCCCCGGTGACCATCCGTAGTAACACCAAAAGCGAGTTCCCGAAGTTGGTGAAGTTCGCGTCCTGGTTCAAGTCGTCGCCAAACTTTATTTTGCCGAAAAGGTTCATGCCTAAAATCGCGTACACGAAGCAAAGCAAAAACAGCAGCGCCCCGATGTTGATCAGCCCTGGGAGGGACACGATCAGGGTGTTGAAAAGCATCAACAGCCCTTTCAGTTTCCGCACTAAACGAAACACCCGCGCTAACCGTAACACCCGCAACACGGAAGCGCCGCCCCCGCTTCCGCTCACTAAACCGACGAGCGTGGTGCAGACGCAGAAAAAGTCGAACAGGTTCCAGCGGTTGGAAAAGTAAACCGCCGGGTACTGCGGTTGTTAAGGAACCGTGTCAGTCTTGAGTCTGAGTATGGGTGTACTTCGTATTGTGGCCTGAGCAAACAGTAAGCGTAATCGGGCCGAGCAGTGCGTGTGTGATGTACGTAGTCACAGTAAATACTCAAAGAGGGGCTGTAAACAGTCTTGGAATTTGGGAAAGGCCCAATACGTACCATCGCGTACATCTTCGCGGCGGCTTCCAAGACGAACACGGCGGCAAAAAAAATCCCGAGGCCGTTTAGTGTGGACCGCAGCTCATCGCTCGCGTCGTACCGCTCGCACGCCATCACAACCGCGTTCGCCACGATCACGGCCATAATACCCCACTCGAACGTTTCTGTTTCCACCACTTTGTACACCATCGTTCGGTTTTCGTCGGGGGGGTAGTACTCCGCCTTTTTCGGCTCGCTGGCGCTTTGCAGTTTCTGTTGCGTTTTGACCCACATCTTTTGCGCCTTGGTCATCGTGGCGCTGCCGCCGTCGCCCGATTCGCTGGAAAGCTGCGCGAAGTTATTCAAAATGATCCCCACGAAGAGATTCAGGATGAAGAAATTGGCGATGACTGAGATAAAGAAAAGAAAGTGTCAGTCTTGTGTTGGCAAACAGTCGTTGGATTTGGGAAATGCAACACGTACCTTCAAAAGCAACGAAGAAAAACGCGGCGGCGGGTTGGTGGTCGCGCGAGGGCGCCAGCTCCGGACCCCTCGCGTCCACCCCGGCGTACATCACGGAAGTCCACCCCTCCGTGGTGGACATCTCGAAAAGCGCGCGCATCGCGTTTAAAATGTTGTCGAAGTTCGTGTCGTCCGAATTCCACGTGCGTTGCACGAACAGAGTTTCGTCGTAACTCCCGACGCAAGTGGTGATGTTCAGCGACGCGACCGCGAAAGTCGTCCCAGACGCAATCGCGGTTGCGGTCAGGTTGGCGATCAGGGATGGGTTGGTGCACGTCTTCGCGACTGAGTCCCACGCCGCGTCCTTGGTCGCGTTGACCCACCCGTCCACGCAGTCAGCTTTCGTTTCAACGCCGCCGTCGTCGCACCTGCTAAAGCTTCCCATGAACAGCTGCATGCCTAGAATCCCGAAGATGATCCAGAACAACAAGGAGACCATCAGGACGTTCCCTAACCCGGGTAACGAGTTCATCAGCGCGTTTACCACGACTTTTAGTTCCGGAACCCGCGAAATAACCCGCAGCGGTCGCAAAACCCGCATCGTGCGCAACGCCCTGACCCACTCCAAATCCGCGCCACTCAGGGCTTTGCCCACGATCCCAATAACCACAATAAACCCGTCCATGCAGTTCCACGGATCTTTCAGGTAAGAGTCCCCGTCTTCCCAGTACAACCCGTACGCCACGATTTTCGCGCACATCTCAAGCGCGAAGATTACGGTAAACAGTACGTCAACCGCCTCGAGCGACGTCGCGGTGGTGGCGTTTTCCATGGCTTTAGGTGATTCGAACACCATGGTGAAGCTCGAGAGTAAGATGAAGCTCATGATGAGGTACTCGAACTGCTTATCGTCCACTATTTTGTGACAAAAAACCCGGAACTTGTTCGTTTTGGCGAAAACGCCCAGGGATTTTTTCCCCGAAAACTCGTGAAGCGGTTTCGGACCGGCGCCGGGCATCGCCCCGCACCCCGTTTTGCCGGCGCCCCTGGCCCGATAAAAAAGAAAGTGTCAGTCTCTCGTAAGGTGTATTACGTAAATAGTCAGGGTAATCGGTAATCGCGCCGATCAGGGAGGCGGAACGTGGCAAAGGGGAAAGGCCCTTACCGTTTAGTGTCCACGGCGAAGGAAACAAGCTGGCCTTTCTTCGCGGATTTCAACCGTCCTTCCGCGACGGCGCGTTCTTCGTCAATCCGTGTCTGTCGCGCCACATTCTCCGCCGCGATGCGCTCGTTCTCCACCGCGTTTCGCGCGAGGTCCTCCTCCCACAGCCTCGTCAGCACGCTTTCTGTTAAACTCTCCCAGTTGGACAACGCCCTTTGGGGCATGTCCCGCTCTGGTAACTCCAGCCAGAACTTCGCCTCCGCCATCTCCTCGGGCGTTTTCTCCTTTTTCTTTTTTTCTTTCGACAGGAACTTGAAAAAAGATATGCTCTCCAGAACCTTGCGCGTGCCTTCGTACTCGGTGGTGATTTCCTGTTGTCCAAAGTTCGTGAGCAAAATGGCGATGAACAGGTTCAGCACCAAGAAGTTCCCGATGACCAACAAACACACGAAGTAGAACGCGGAGGCGTTACTTGTAGCCGCCATGCCGTCGTACATCACCTCGTTCCAGTCCTCGCCTGTTAACACCTGGAACACCGTGACTAGCGCCCACAGCAGCGTGTCGAAGTTGTGCCGCGGAACCTCGCCGTCGTCCAAACCGCACATCTTCCCCCCGAACAGCTGCATCCCTAAAAGCGCGAAGATGAATATCGCCAGGAAAATGATGAACGAAAAGTTCCCAAGGTCCAAAACCGTGAGGTACACGGTGTACAGGAAGTGCTGCAACGAGGTCCAGCTCCGGATCAGTTTCAACACGCGAAGAATGCGAAACGCGCGTAACGCGGATAAACTCCCGCTTCCCGCTGCGATTGGGAACGAAAAGTGTCAGTCTTGAGGAGGTGTACCGTGTATCGCGATGTATGGACAAAAAGTCACCAGCGTTAGAGATAAAACAGTGCACTTGCGATGTATGTAGACAGTTGCCAGTACGCCGTACATGTTACGGCCGTGGTGCACTCAAAGAGTCACGTAGGAGCCGTAAACAGTGCGCCTGGATTTGGGAAAGCCCCAATACGTACCTGCAAGTAATTCGATAATCGAAATCAGAACCACGGCCGCGTCGAACTTGTTGAAGTGATCGCTCGCGTAGGTTTGGAACCCCAGCCCGGTGATTTTCAACAAAAACTCGATGATAAACAGAACCGTGAGCACCAGGTTACCGATCTCCAACGTCCTGGCGTAATCGCGGGGCATGCCGTGGTACTCCATGCTTAGCAAAAGGGTGTTTAAAATAATAGCCCCTGGCAACAATAAAACAAAGTGTCAGTCAGTGTTGTATGGGCAAACGGTGTGTTTGGATTTGGGAAACACAACACGCACCGGTGAAAAACGGCCCGAAAAAGGCGTTGTCCACGACGGCGCGACAAATCGTCTTCAGACCCACCCCACTCTCGTCCCCGAGCTCTGCGAAACCCAGACCCGCCGGGTCGTCTACCAACGCCTCATCGTCGCTGTTTTCGTCATCCGTGAGCAAACCCAGGTCGTGTTTTTTTTTGCGCGCCGCCGCTTCTTTTTTCTCAACCGCTTCTTCGTTTTCGATTTCCTCGCTCGCGTCGCGTTCCTTCGCGTCCGTGTTTTCCTCGTCGTACACCTCGGTTATCACCGCGAGTGCCAGGTTCAACAAGAAAAACCCACCCGTGAACACCAGCAACACGAAGTAAACCACGCTCCACCCCGTAACCGCGTCCATCGCGGAGTACATGATTGGCGTCCACCCCTCCAGCGTGATGCACTGAAAAATAGTGAGCCACGAGTACTGAGACGAAGAAAAGAAAAGGTCAGTCTTTCGGGCCACGTTCGTAACTTGTACCAGCAAACAGGGTAGTACTTTCCTACTGTACAAAAAGAGGCGCGGTAAACAGCGTTTGGATTTGGGAAAGGAAATAAGTACCTCGATGTTGTCGAAGCTCGTGATGCCGTAATTCGGGTTGTTCGCCTTCAAGCACATCTGGCCTTCCGGGCAGAAATACCCCGGCCAGTGCGTCGACGTGTTGGTGCACGTCTGCCCGTCGTCACGTGACAGCAACACCGCGGCGGTGACGTTGAAATCGGCGCCGTGCGAAGGCACGACTTGGCGGCAGAATTTGTTGTTGACGTTCAGGGCGTGGTCGTCGCAGGTCGTGTCGCTGACCACGGTGAAGCACCGGTTCCTAAGGGCGCCCATGAACACGAACAAGCCGAAGATGCCAAAGATGACGAAAAAGAACACGCAAAACAGCATCACGTTGGCGATCATGGGCACGGCTCTTATCATGGTTCCTATGAGGACTCGCATTCCGGGGAACATGGACAGCGTTCGCAACGGCCGCAAAACGCGAATCGCGCGCAGCGCGCTCACGTTGCTTCCCAGCCCCGGGATGTTGCTTAGCAGGGACACAAGCACCACGAGGAAGTCCATCACGTTCCAGCCGTCTTTTAAGTAACTGCTATCGTCCAACAAGAAACCCTGCGCCACGACTTTCACGGCAAACTCGCACGTGAAAATCACGGTGAACATGATCTCCGTGTTTTCAATAACCGCGTTGCCGCCCAGGGACGCGGAGTCGCTCCCGGCGCACCCGCGCCCCGGCATCTTCGTGGGCTCCATCTGGCAGAGGATAATCGCGTTCGCCAGAATCGCGAGCAGGATGAAGTTGTCGAACATCTGGTGCTCCGAAAGCGAAATGCAGAACTGTCGGACCGGGTGGTCCAACAGGAAATATCCCAAACTCCGATCAGAGTAGAAGCGCTTGAACCCGGGAGTTGGCTCGGGTGACGGCGCATCTTTATCCTTGTGACCGTGCGAAAGCTCAGCGTCCGACTGGGGGGGGGGACGAGAAGGAAAGGGGGTCGTCAGGGGGCGAACAAGGCACAAGAGTGGGCACGCGTGGCCGGCGCGACAAAAAACAGGACGTCCGTGTCAAATCTTGACAAATTTCGTGATTCGTGGTTCGCGCGCGTACCAAGGGCGTAACCACGACCGGGTTGTCCGGATCAAACTCCTTCCCACTACCGTGCGCCGCCATCGCGGGAGCCTCTCGGGAGCGCGCCGCGCTCCCGTTCGCTCCAAGCCTCCGTCGCGCGCGAGGAATGGCGCGACGCACGCGAGGGTTTTTTGATTTCTCGAGCAGTGTCCGACGCAACGGAAACAACTACACTTCTTTTCGCGAACAAGAGTGCCCTTTTTTCTCGGCGTCATCACATCAGCCCGCGGCGAGGCGGGGATGGCGTCGCAACGTGGGTTGGCTTCGGTGGTTTGGTTTCGTGACGGGCCCGCGCGCGTGTTCGGCGACCGCCACCGGTGGGTATCCCTATTGTTAGGTGTTTTTGTGCAGCTGTGCGTGGGCACACTTTACAGCGTCAGCGCGTGGGGCGTTTCGTTGCGTGAGGTCGCGGGGTGGCAATCGGACGAGGACCTGTCCTTGGCCACGACCGTGGGAACCCTCGGGATTTACCTCGCCGTGCACAACGGGCTTTTGCTTGACAGATTCGGCGCCAGGCCGTGTTTAGCCCTTAGCTCGGTGCTATTGTTCACCGGGTGGCACCTCCTGGCGCACGTCGTGCGCTCGAAAGGATCGCCCGGGTCCGCCGCGTTCGCCCTCGCTCTTGTCGGCCAAGGATCCGTTTTCGCGTTCATCGGCTCGCTCGCGCCGAACGTGGCGAACTTCGCGCAGGCAGACCAAGGCAAGGCGCACGGCGTTTTGCTCGCCGGCTTCGGAGGAAGCGCCGCGGTGTTCGCGAGTGCGTACCGGAGTTGGTTCGTCCAGGATTTGCCGGGTTTTTTTGGGTTCACGGGATGGGTCACGAGTTTAGTGGTGGGCGCAAACGCGCTGGCGTGTTTGGACGGCACCGGGGCTGGGAAAGGAAATGCAGGGTACAGCCAGTCGGGCACACGCACCGGTATTGGGTTGACTAAGTTACCAAGTAACTCAGAAATCGGTGAGGAATCGAACGACGCGGAGGATGAGAGGGTCACTTTGGTGGGGTCTTCTTCGGGTGTCGCCAGTTCGAGCGGCGGCGAAACGGCGAGTGAACGCACCGGCGGCGCGAGAGACTCGCCGAGACGTAAATTAAGTACAGAACGTGACGTGGATGCGGAACATGGTATCGCTGTGGGTGATACCACGGTTGAAACAGAAACGCCCGGTACCCCGGGCTTACGTCGCCGCGACTCGAAAACAATCAAAGGGAACGAAGACGGTTCGACCGAAGACTGTTCCTTGTTCCGCCATATACGTTTTTTGTGCACGCAAAACCTGTTTTGGATGATTTATTTCCACCTCGTGCTGACCCTCGGGACGGCGCTGCTTTGGGTGAACCAGGCCGGGCCGTTCGCGGTGGTGGCGGATACACACGTTACCTCGCGAAGCCAGGAGCTGACCAACCTGGTGATTTTGTTTTCGGCCGGGAACGTGCTTGGCAGGGTGTTTTGCGGAGTGGCGAGCGATTTCTTCGAACAGAGGTTCGGGGCGCCGGTACGTATTTGCACCTACCAAATCCCACATCACACACTGTTTTGCCGATTGTCCGCCCGTAATTACTCATACACATGGCCCGAAAGACGTTAACCACTTTTCTTGCGCAATCACAGAGAAGCGTTTTTTTAATCGTGGGTTCGGTGGGCCTGACCCTCAGCGCCGGCGCGCTGGCGAGCGACCCGGGCAACGCGGTGACGCGAAACGCAGTGGCGCTCGCGGTGGGCCTGAGCGAAGGGACCATCATGGCAGCCTGGACCTCCACGGTTCGCTCACTGTTCGGGGAGAAACGGTTCGGGCTTCACTTGGCGGTTTATAACTCAGCCCTGGCGATAGGGTCTTCGTTTTTCAACGGGTTCGCGGCGGTGGCGACGAAGATCTCCGACGACGCGACCGACGCCGAAAACGCGGAAAACGAAGGTAACTACGTATTTCCCACCACGTGTCGGCGAAGGTCTCCCGACCTGGTCCGCGAAACGTGTGTTTGAGTGCCAAAGCACTCGGAGACTTGGCCGAGACAATGCACACTGACGCTTTACCAAATGTACTGCTGACACACCGCCTCTGCGAATGCCCACAAGAGACTGACACCTTCTTTTTTATACCCGACAAGTTTTAGGGTACACCGCGACGTTCGCCATCGCCACCACGGCGTGCGGCGGTGCGACTTTGCTGGGAATCGCGATCGTCAAAGCCACGAGGGGCGGGGCGGAGGGTATCGCGGTCGCGGAAAGGCGGCGGAGAGAGATGGATGGGTGAAATATGAAATGACGCAGATTTAGCTCGAGGTCGGGAGTGCTTAACAAGAAATCTCGTCCCCCACGTCCGAAAGTTTCGAAGCTTCGAAAGTGTCGAACACTTGAATTCGTTCGCAATCCGTTCTCGCGCGCCTCTCACACTCGCGCGCGTTCGCCGCCCCGGGGCACAAGCCCGATCGAAGTCATGTCGAGGAGCTGAGTCTCCCCATATCCACCCGCGGCGCAGGCACCCGCGGAGGCTTCCAAAAACCAGGCGCCCGCTTCCGCGGCTGACGTGTTGAACATTCGGGGGGGCGGGTTGTCGGACGACGGGGCGGCGAAAAAGGCCGCCGCGCCGGCCCCCCCGCCCTTTTTGTTTAGGGTTTTAGGGTTTAGCACTCCGAAAACCCCAACCGAGCTCGCGGTTGACATCCCGCTGGAAAGCACGCGTGCGCTTTACGTGTTCAACGCGAGGGTGGCGAACAAGGACGAGGGCACGCCGACTGCGAAATGTGAGCTCGGGGTCGTAAAAAGCGGGGGAGCCCAGACGCAAATCGTTTCGCTCGCGCCAGGGGAGAAATACTTGAACGCAACCGCCAAGTTGGGGGACACGTACGTGGCTCTTTGCGCGGATACCAAGCATGAGCTCGTGAGATGGACCGTTTTCGCGAGGCAGGGGTTATACAGGACGAGGCGAAGCATCACGGGCGGCGAGTACGTTACGCGGAAGTGGATCGACCCCGAGGAACAACAAATCGTACTCGGCGAGTGGACCGCCTGGCGCCGTTTGCTGACCCCGAAGCTGCTGGACTACGACACGTCGCACTGGGACGAACCACAGGACGACCCCACTACCGGGAAGGTGGCGTTCCCGTTTGTGTAACGGTTTCTGTTCTACCTGGTAACAAGGCACCAGGTTTTGACGTGCTTTTTCGTCGGCGAGGGCGATTCGTTTTCCCGAAACGAACGTTTAGCGGACCTGACAAACACCGTGGTGTGGACCTGGGTCCTGAAGGTTGTCTTTTTAACGTTATACGAGAATGCGCGCGTGTTCGTGGTGGCGCTGTTCATGACCCCGCTTAGCGCGGTGTTTCAAATCGCGTCGCGAATTCAGTGCTGCGGCGTGGAGTGGGGACGGGTAGTGACGATCCCGCTTTGGCTCACCGGCGTGGTCACCGCGATTTGGGTGTCCCATGAGAACGCGCACAAACCCGCGTTCGTCACGGTCACGGGTTCGTTTTTTTCCTCCCTCGCGTTTCAGTGGATAATAGCCCGACCGGGGGGTATAGGTGTTCGGGTGTGGCTGTACCAAAAACATTGGCTCGGGCTTGGGCCGAAAACTAGGTGGTTTTTCGACGCCGCCGCGTCAGGCGCGGGGTTGGGCTAAACAGCGAGCTTAAGAAACGTCGGGTCATGATACCACGTGGCCACCAGAGGACGAATTGGATGTGTTTACACACTTATACTTGCCGCGCTTTGTTGTTCAGAATTGAAACACGCCTCGCACTGGAAGCTTACCAAAGAGTGTGGAACAAGCGCGTTCTGCGACGTAACAATCCACTTCTCTGTACATTTGAACACCGTCGCGGGACTCTCCGTGTCCGCGACGGTGGTGTGCCTTTCTCGAGTAGGACAGCCGCGGTACTAATAGCTGTGAAGCGCCTTTTCGCGCACTGGTCTCAAGTCACCCACCTTCTCGTCTCTCGCTACCCTCAAGACGTTACCAAACGGGCCATGTCCCCAAGGTCGGGGTTCAAAGCTGTCGGAGTCATCAAGGTCTTCATCACAAATTCGAATCTGCACGACAGCCTGCCACGTGCGGCCGAATCAAAATGGAAAGTGCTGGAAAGTTGTCTGCACACGTCGTTCGACAATTCGTGTGTCCTCGCGTCGTGGGGTGCCACACTCGCGCGCGTTGGACGCACCGGCACACACCGAATGGAAGTCATGTCCACGAACCACGTCTCCCAAGATCTCGCCACGGCGCAGGCACAGGCGGAGGCTTCCGTGAACCAGGCGCCCGCATCCGCGGCTGAGGTGTTGAACGTTGCTGGGGGCGGATTGTCGGACGATGGGGGCGCGGCGAAGAAGCCCGCCGCGCCGGTGCCCCCCCCCGCTTCGCTTTCCGACACCGCGGTTGACATCCCGGTTGACAGAACGCGCGCGCTTTACGTGTTCAACGCGCGGGTGGCGAACAAGGCGGAGGGAATTACGAGCGCGAAGTTTGAGCTGATCGTGACAAGCGGGGCAAACGAAACGCAAATCGTCTCGCTCGCGCCCGGGGAGAAATACTTGAATCCAACCGCCAAAGTGGGGGACACGTACGTGGCTCTTTGCGCGGACACCAAGACGGAGCTGGCGAGATGGCATGTCGCGGCGAGAAAGGGGTACGACAAGCAGAGGCGAAGCATCACGGGCGGCGAGTACGTTACGCGGAAGTGGACCGACCCCGAGGAACAAAAAGTCGTACTCGGCGAGTGGACCGCCTGGCGCCGTTTGCTGAACCCGAGCGCACTGGATTACGACACGTCGCACTGGGACGAGCCGCAGGACGACCCTAGCACGGGGAAAGTCGCGTCCCCGTTTATAGAGCGGTTTCTGTTCTACCTCGTAACAAGGCACCAGGTGCTGACGTGCTTCTTCGTCGGCCAAGGCGACTCGTTTTCCCGGCGCGAACGCCTCGCCGACCTGACAAACACCGTGGCGTGGACCCTGGTGCTGACGGTCATGTTGTTAACCGTAAACGCGTACGCACGCGTGTTTGTGGTGGCGCTGTTCATGACCCCGCTCAGCGCGGTGTTTCAAATCGCGTCGCGAATCCAGTGCTGCGGCGTGGAGTGGGGACGCGTGGTGACGATCCCGCTTTGGCTCACCGGCGTGGTCACCGCAATCGTGGTGTCCGTCGGTAACGCGCACAAACCCGCGTTCGTCACGGTCACGGGTTCGTTTTTTTCCTCCCTCGCGTTTCAGTGGATAATAGCCCGACCGGGGGGTATAGGTTTCCGGGTGTGGCTGTACGGCAAGGGGTGGAACAAACGCGTCGGGATCGGGCCGAAAACAAAGTGGTTCTTCGACGCCGCCGCGTCAGGCGCGGGGTTGGGCTAAACAGCGAGCTTAAGAAACGTCGGGTCATGATACCACGTGGGCACCAGTGGACGAGTTGGACGTATTTACACACTTATACTTGCCGCGCTTTGTTGTTCAGAATTGAAACACGCCTCGCACTGGAAGCTTACCAAATACCGGTTAACAAGCGCCCGCTGCAATCGAACATTCCACTTCTCTGTACACTTGTACACCGTCGCGGGACTCTCCGTGTCGGCGACGGTGGTGTGCCTTTCTCGAGTAGGACAGCCGCGGTACTGACAGCTGTGAAGCGCCTTTTCGCACACAGGTCTCAAGTCACCCACCTTCTCGTCTCTCGCTACCCTCAAGACGTTACCAAACGGGCCATTTCCCCAAAATTTCCCCTGCCCCAATTCAGGTTTGTGTTTTTGGTTGTACTCCGCAGCGCGTTTGGCTTGCGCTAAGTCGTCGCATCCGGCGTTTTCTATCGCACCGTGGAAGCGTGAGTCCAGGGACTCTCCAGCTCCCATGAGCTTCGCGCGGATGAACTCCGCAACGCACTCGTTGTAGCAAACGTTCGTCTCTTCATCCTCGTCCTCGTCATCACTGGTGCCGAGACCGTTATTGTCCTCGTCCTCATCCGCCGTTTTCTCTGCCTTCACCTCTGCGCGCTCGTACGACGCCGCCCACAGCGCGCGCTCCATTTCAACCAGGCTCAGCCCCGCTTCCTTTACGCACTTTTGTTTCTGTTTGTCACGCATCGCTGACCAGAAATTTCCGTACTCCTTCAGGTCGTACTTGATGCTTTGAACACCCAGCGCGCACTTCGCGGCTTCTTCGCTGAAGAACGGGACGAACTCGTGAAAGTGCGCGAGCAGCATGCTCGCGGTCGCCGGGCCCACCATGAACAGCGTGGACAGCGCCTCCATGACTCGCACCTTTGTGTTCGCGTCGCCCCGCGTTTCGCAGTCCCATCCCTTCAGCATCGCGAACGCGCGTTCGCTGACGCCCTCCGCCAATTCCTGGTTCCGTGCTAACATCGTCTTCCCGCTCTGCGGCCGCCCCATGTTCCCGGCCATCTTGAGCTCCCAGAATACAACAAGCTCGTCGCTCGTCAAGCGCGGCGCGGTGCGCGCTTTGGCACTCGCAACAATCGCATCAACCTCCCGCTTCTTGTCGCGGCACTTGTGCCGCGCGACGACGCCGGCGTGCGCCGCCTCCCACGTAACCAACTCCGAAGAGTCACTCGAGTTCCACAAACCCCGCGCGCGTGCGACGCGCGCCGCCTGGCCGGACGTGGTGACTTCGTGGACCCACGCCACCTCATCATCTTCCGAAGATGAAGCCTCGTCGGTTTCGGTTTCGCGTTCGTCGGGTGCCTCTTTGCTCTTCTTCGCGGGCGCGGCGGCGGGGTTAGGGCGCTTCACGCGCGGCGGCATGGTAGGCCACGCGTGGCGCGGGCGTGCGTGGCGCGGGCGCGCGTGGGGGTTGGGGGGCGGGGAGCGCGGTGGCGGGGGCGAGGCGCGAGGGCGAATGAGATCTCGTTTTCTCGGGTCGGGCAGCTCATTTGAAGGTGACCTATCATCTAATCGTACGTACTGTAACGCTTTTCTCGGAAGCCTCGACGCACAACGACGCGCACACGACACCCTCAACATGTCCTCCGACGTCACGCATACCGCCATGACTGCCGCGATCGGCGGTCTCGCTATCGCCACTACTCCCGCGAGCCTTGCTGACGCTCAAGAAGCCATCCCCCGCCTCCCCGACCACCTCGTCGTCGCGCACATTCTGAGATCTGAGTATTTCGATCTCGCACGGCTCCCAGCGGTGAGCCGTGCGATGCGCAACGCAGTGGCAGCTACAGGGCTTCGGTTTGAGGAGCTTGCTGAGGACGAAGCCGTGGAGCTCGGATGTTTAAGCGCGCTGCAGCGCCGGCAACGGGGAGGTCGCCTGTCGAGTCGAAAATTCCTTTGTCAGGCAGCGGCGAGGAGCGGACAGCTCGAAGAGTTGAAGGCGTTGCGCGCGGACGGCTGGCCGTGGGACCAGGAAGCGTGCTCGGCGGTGGCTTTGGACGGACACCTCGAGGTGCTGCAGTGGGCACGCGCGAACGGCTGCCCGTGGGGCAGGTCGACGTGTCGTTGGGCGGCGAAGGGCGGGCACCTTGAGGTGCTGCGGTGGGCGCGCGCGAACGGCTGCCCTTGGGGCAAGACAACGTGCCTGGAGGCGGCGGGTGGCGGGCACCTCGAGGTACTAATCTGGGCGCTTGCGAACGGCTGTTCGTGTGGCGATAAGGAGATGCTGCATTGTGCCGCTAAAAACGGTCACGAGGCAGTGGTCCGGGTGCTGATCGAGGCGGGCGCAGACTTTAACACGGCATGTGATACTGGCGCAACGCCGCTTTTTATCGCCGCTGAAGATGGCCACGAAGTAGTGGTACGGGTGCTGATCAAGGCCGGCGCGGACGTCAAAACGGCTTGGGAAACTGGCGCGACGCCGCTTTTTATCGCCACTCACGAGGGCCACGAGGCGGTGGTGCGGGCGCTGATCGAGGCGGGCGCGGACTTTAACACGGCATGTGATACTGGCGCAACGCCGCTTTTTATCGCCGCTGAAGATGGCCACGAAGTAGGGGTACGGGTGCTGATCAAGGCCGGCGCGGACGTCAAAACGGCTTGGGATACTGGCGCGACGCCGGTGTGCTTGGCCGCTGAAATGGACAAAGAGGTGGTAGTACGGGTGCTGATCGAGGCGGGCGCGGACGTCATGGAGGCAAGGGATGACGGTTGGACGCCGCTATGCATGGGCGCTCACGATGGCCACGAGACGGTGGTACGGGTGCTGATCGCGTTGGGCGCGAACGTCAACGAGGCGATGGATGACACCGAACCGGCGCTGTACATCGCCGCTCGTCGCGGCCACGATGCGGTGGTGCGGGCGCTGATCGAGGCGGGTGCGGATGTCAACAAGGCGAGGGAGTGCGGCTGGACGCCGATATACGTCGCCGCTGAACAGGGCCACGGAGCGATAGTGCGGGTGCTGATCGATGCGGGCGCGGACGTCAACGAGGCAAGGGAGGAGTACGGTTGGACGCCTCTGTTCGCCAACGCTTACAACAGTCACGAGGCGATAGTGCGGGCGCTGATCGAGGCGGGCGCAGACGTCGACAAGGCGAGGGATAACGGCGATTGTTCAGATTCTCACCGATGCCGACGCGGTGCGAGGACGGGAACGCTGTACGCGGCGGGCACCTCGAGGTTTTGAAATGGAGAGGGAAGGACACGATGCTGTTCTAGAATGGTCGAAGGCGAACGGCGCACCATCTGGCGCGTAAGCGTACGCGCAGGTAGTGAAGATCGAAGAGAGACGAGAAGAGGGGACAAGGGAGAGGGAAGCGCTTTGCGGGAGAGCTTCACTTCCCTTTTTAAAAAACCTTACCATCTCATATCAAACACGGCGTACTCCCTACATAACCGCCGCTCTCAAATCTTCCAGTTTCTTCAGAATCTCGCTCGGCGAAAGGTCCATGTCCTCCGCTACTCTTTTCTGCGCGTCATGGTTTAGTAACCCAAACTGTTCGCAAAGATCGCCGTCGATTACGTTTTTCACGGGAAAAAACGCGCCGCGGAACGCGAGGTGATCACGGCCCAACAGAGGCGGCTTTTCCTGTCGCAGGTGCATCTCCAGGTGCGTGCAGAAATCCACATCCTCTTTGTTCACGAAAGGCGACAGGGCGCCGATCGTGCCGTTCAGGGAGCAATAAATAACCGACTCGTTCCCGCCGCTTGTTAAAGTTCCTTTCGTCAATGCGCAAACAGTTTCCCCGACGTGAAACTGCGCCACGCACGTCGTTTTGTGCGCGCTTCCGTTGAGCACGCTTCTGGCGTCTAAATTCAACCCGCCCGTCGGGTCCTCTTCCATCTCCACGGACGCGTCTTTCGTGAGCCTCGTGACGAAGACGTTCCCGAACTTATCCCCGCCGCACATGGTGTCGTAATCAAGCGGCACCGCGCTCGTGACGTGCCGCGGCGTGGTGTCATCCGCGGCGACGTAAAGCGTGCTGTCTTCCTTCTTGTACTTGATGTAGTGGAAGCTCTCCTGGACGTCCCCGACGTAAACCCGGTCGCCACTGCCGTGAATAGTGGTGACGAAGTTGGGGAAATCGGCGCACTCGGCTTTTCGCAAGAGTTTCTTCTTGCCAAACTCGTACAGACGCAGGGCGTTACCCACGCCCGCGATTAACTTATTGCAAAAAAAGAAAGTGTCAGTCGCGTACATCGCGATGTATTGGACGATGTATGGACAACAGTCACCAGCTTCGGTCTGAACAGTCAGGGCAGAGGTAAGACGTCCCTTCGCAAGACGAGTATGGGCAAACAGGGAGTCTATGATTTGGGAAAGCCCCAAGGCCGTACCTTCCCGTTGAACGCGCAAACCGCGCCCGGGACGCCGTCCACGGGTGTTTTGTGGAACAACTCGATATGGCCGTCGTCCAGGTACCTGTATAGGGAAATGAAACCCCCGTTGCAATCTCTTGGCGCGAAGGTCAAACCCACCACGGAACCGACCACCAGGAACAACTCATCCGCGGCGGGAAAATACGCGTGCGTCAAACACAACGCGGCTTCGTTGTTTTCGAGTTCGATTATTTGTTTCGTGGCGCCGTCCCTGGGGTCCACCAAACGCAAGCACGACGCCCACTGCCCGGGCGACGCTTTCGGCGCGCCGAACTGCTCCGCGGGTGTCAACGCGAACTCGTCGTCGTCGTCGTCGTCATCAGCGTCGTCCTCCATGGAGTTCGGGTCTTTCGTACGCCGTTCACCGGCAACCCCCTCCGGGCCGTCGCGTTTGTCGTAAGAAACGCACGCGTTGTCGCTTTCGCAAATCGCAATCAGCCGCTTGTCCGGGTTCACGCTCATCTCCCGCGGCGTGTACCGCAGCTTGGTGGTCTGCGCGTTGAAGCTTTCGTTGAGGGAATCAACCACGACGACTCGTAAGGTGTTGCCGCAACACGCCACGATGCCTTCCGGGCACTGGTCGCTCGCGAAGGACGCGCAGTGGTCCAGGGGTTCGCTGGAAACCGGCTGTAGGGTGAACCTGTTTTGCAGATCTGTGAACCCAAGCCACGGCCGCGAGGAAAGCGCGACCATCGCGTTTTCGCCTCGCATCGTGGTGGGGTATAAAAGAGGCGGTCTAGTTCCCAAGAACCTCGACCGGACCTCGCTTATCGTGCCGGTCACGTCGTCCACGTCCGCCCGGATCAAAACGCCGTTGTTGAGCCCGGCGTTTAGGTACAAACCGTTCTTGGTGTGTAGCAACAATAGGGAGTTCGGCGCGCTCGCCAGAGCCTGAACCCCCACGGTTTGCAAGCAATCTTCCGAAGAAAGGCTCAAAATCCTAACCGTGCTGTCGTAACTCCCGACAGCGCAGAATTTCGACCGCAGCTGGCCTTTTTGCGTGTGAGGCAAGGACAAACAAGCCACGTCCCCCGAGGTTTCCACCTTTTCAATCTCCATCAAAGCTCCCGTGGTGTCCAGTTCGAAATACACCAGCTCCCCGCCGGAAAGGGAAACAACGCACTGGCGCTCGTTCGTGGCGCACTTGGTGACTGTTTTGCGCCCGGGGCACCGCCATTCGTTGACGCGCCCGTCCGCGCGCGCGTGTCGCAACCCGCCGGGGTGCACTTGTAACAAGTCGCGATCCCCGATCCTCGAGGCGGATAACGTGGGCATATCCCCGACGAACCCAGAATCCGTGACCTCTTCCACGGTGTCCCCGATTTTCAAAACAAGCGTCGCGTCCACGAACGAAACCACGATGTAATCGTCGAACGCGTCGGCTGCGTTTTTCCGCACGGTGAATATCGCGTTCGGGTTCCCCGGTAACGGCGAAACCGCCATCTCGGTTAAAGAGACGCCGCGCTTGAGAATCTTAAGCGAACTCCGGGACCCCGCGCCGCACAGCGCATATAGCTGAGGTGTCTCTTCACCAAGCAACTCGTGGCACTGCGCGTCCAGCACCGGGCACAGCGACGCAAGGGTATCGACGGGCGTGAGGTTCCGAAGCGGCGTCTGCGGATCGAAGAACACGGGCTGGTACCCTTCGTCGGTTTCCACCAGGGTTTGGGAGCTGCTCTGGCCGATAGTGTCACTACTGTCGTCATCGCCAACGGACGTGAACTGATACAAAATGTGGTCTCCAAACTCGGACGCGGCGAACAGAAAACCCGAGCGCAACACGCACAAATCCACGCACGTCGGCACCGTGTCGAAGTACGTGATTTTTACGTTCGCCACCTGGTCGGAAGGCCCGGGGCACTTCCCGGAACCGTTCTCCAACACGATCTTGTAAATATCCCCGTACTCGGACTGCACTAAAAAGAAGAAGCCGTCTTTTTTGGTTTTGTGCGACGTGGCGTTCACTAACAAAACCCCGCGGTCACCCGAAAGCGATTTGCGCCGCGGAATCACGACCCGCAGCTCGCCGGCGTCGTTTTCGTTTTTGTAAAGCACGAAGTTCTCGCACCCGATTAGAACGCCGCCTGGGCCGTCTGACCCTCCTGGCACGGCAATCAGCATGTTCGACCCGTTATCAATCGGCTCGCTTTTCCGCCGCGCCACGTGGTTCAAACCCAAATCCAACTCGTAAAAAGTGAGCTGCTTCTGCGCGTTCGCCGCGGCTTCGCCGGTTGAATCTAAATCAGCATCCCCGTACTCCAGCTCGATCGCGGCGAATCCCGGGTTCTCCAGGCCCCGGTCAAGCGCGGTTAGCGCGAAGGTTATGCATTGCGACTTGTTCGCCTCGAGGGGCGACGAGATTGTCAAATTAGTAGCCGCGTCGCGGTTCAGCACGTACACCAGCTTCTGCTTTTCAACCGCGCCGATCATCACCGCCCGGCCTTTCGGGTCCACCACCAAGTGCTGCCCGGGTACGGCTCGGCGCACGCCGCTCTTGCCAAAAGTTTCCTGGTGTACCTTTCTGAACTGCTGCGTTTCGGGGTCGAACGCGAGAATGACGATCCGGCCGGAATCGGACCCCACGGCGACGTAATCTTTGGTCGCTCCGGTCAGCCGGAACGCGGCGAGGGATCGGATGATACCGAACACCTCGGTGGTGAAAACCACCTGGGTCTTACCGTGTTGATCCGGCCGTAACAGCTCCAGGGTTTTGTTCCGCGCCACGACGATCTCGTGCGCCTTAGGCGCGCTGAAGTTGCCACACACCGCGCGGTTAATGCCCCCGCCCGTCTGCAAGGTGAGATTGTAAAGAAACATCTTCTTTTCCCGCTCCGTCCAGGACGTCGTCCGATGAACCAGTTGGCGGTCTACCTACAACCCGCGATCGCCCACGTCACAAGAAAGTCGAAACACGACCCGATCCAAAAACGATCGCGCGCCGGTTCCGTGGCAGGGCCGGACTGGCGCGCCGAATTATGCGATCGGTTCTGCGAAAATAGGGCAAATACGCGCGCAGAAGCGGCGGTCGATTTTGATGAGTGGAAAATTTCACGTGTGTCGGCTCCGAGACGTCCGCTCGTTGTGTGGAGGCTCGCCGGCAAAGCTTGACGCGCGACTCATCGGGAGTCTGACTTGATGTTCTGGCGCGCGGCGGCCGCGGCCGCGGCGGCGGCGGCGCGGCGCGCCGAGCACGCCGCGCGCCGTCGCGCCGGGGGAGGCGTGCGTTTAGGATTGGCAATTCACGAGACACCGAGTTGGACGCCCGCGGTGCGACGCGCGCGTTTGTGTACCGCTTCCTCGCGTTGGCAGGCCCCGTTTTGGGTTGTTTCCGGGGCGACCGGGACGGTTCCGTACGCGCGTGTTATTGACGTAACAACCACGCGAACACAGACACAAACCGCCAACGAAACACACGCGCGGCGTTCGTTCGCGTCGTCGTCCCAAAATCACGGCGCCGACCCACATCTTCCCGTCTTCTCCGGAATCGAAACGGATGAGGAGATTGCCGCGTCGCGCGACACCGAGACGCAACCGCCGAAACCGGTCACACCGCCTACCGAAAAACCACCGGATCTAGATCCGACCGGCGGTACGTTTCGCCAGAACGAATACGCGGTTCCCGTCCGCGCGTATTACGTCGGGAACTCGGTTGATTTCCACGGCCTCGCGAAACGGTTGCCCACGTATCCGAAAGAGTTTTTCCGCGAGTGCGTTGTGGTCCGGATGACCCCGCGGGTCGGAAGCGGTGCGGGTGGAAGCGGCGATTCGGGCATAGTGACCACGCCTGTGACTAGTCCTGTGGGCGCATCAACAATACACCAACATCTCGAAAATCAAAAGCACGGGGGGGATTTGCGGGACGGGATTCACCCCGGTGAGCGTGCGTTTGCGGGGCGGAAAAGCGGCCGCAAGGCGAGGAAAGACGGCGCGTCCGAGCTGGAAAGCGAGTTATCCTCCGAGTTCCGGGAAGGCGGGGGGGATTTGATGGGTCATGGGGTACGACAAGCCGGCAGTCACGACGGTCAAGGAAACCCCAATCCCACGGAAACCCCGCGGTACTTCGTGGTGTACAAGTACGGCAGCGTCGTTTTTTTCAACATGGGCCGGCGCGAAAGGGAGGAGTGTTTGAAGCTCGTCAGGAGCTTCTGCCCCAAACCCCTTCCCGTGCCGTGTACGGATGATTACCGAGTGATGGTCCGACCGGGTTTGGAACCCTGGGCCTTGTTCGAAGCCGACCACGTGGTGCTGAAGCGTCTTGACCTGAACAACATCAGCGTAATAGGTACCGTGCTGGCGCAAACCGTCGCCCTGGAACACCACGAACTGAAAGTGGATAACATGATTGAGATTTTCAGCGGTTTGAACAAAACCACGTACGAAACGGGCGAGATGGACATTTCCAAAAACAAACTGTTCAAGCTCGTGGCGGAGAACAACAACACCCTGACGGAGCTCGTGACCCGCATGCGCCTGCTGGGCCGGTCCGACACCGCGTGGCAATACGCGCAGTACGACAAAGTCTGGAACGGTTTGAGGAAAGATTTCGAGTTGGAGGACCGGTTCGACCACCTGGATTATAAACTGAACTTGATTCAAACGCAAGTTAAGTTTTACCTGGAGATTCTTCAGAACAGGAAAAGCGACACCCTGGAGTGGATCATCATCCTGCTGATCTCAATGGAGATCTGCGTCTCCTTGTACGACATGTCCACGAAGATTGGCTAGGGAACAGGGGACGGGAAGCGGGGCGTATGGATACGCCGGTGGGTATTTTTTAACGTGGAAGGTAAACCGAAAGTGTCTTTTCAAAACGCATCTACCAACATGTCTCTTCCGTTGTTTACGGTCTCTGTTCGTTGTTCGTCACGGGCTCTCACAGGCAATATTCGTCCATTTCGTCCTTCACTTGCCGTTCCCGCGCTATCTGACGTTTCTCGAAGTCTTTCTGGTATACCTCGTCACCATCTGACCAGCAGCCATCGTCAGAATCGGATTCGAGAATGACGTAATCTCTGGACCTGCATTTACTGCACCAGAGTTGACGAATTTCGAACCCCTCGTCGCGAGAGCATACGAAAATAATCTCGGCACAACTGTTGCACGCAAATCTTGATTTGCACTTGCACTGTTTGAAATGCTCGCCACTCTCTTTGTGTTCTTGGATGCATGACGGACACGCGCCGTACATTTTCTCCTGACAGTGCTGGCAAGACCGCGATCCTGGTGGAACGTGGTCCGAGCACCAGATCTTCTCGCAGATGGAGCATGAGAAGGAAGGCCATTGACCCCCTTCGTAACAGAGTATTCTTTAATAGTCTCGACTACAAAGGTTCTTTCCGCATTCCTGTTCCACGCATGTGTCAAGACCATCGAGCCACTCGTCCGGGGCGTGTCCGAGGGCATACCGAGTGCCGCACACGCAACTGATTGTCCTGTCATCGATGTATTTGGAGGTGGAGAAGGGACACCCTTCGCGCATGCACAGAGGTGACGACTCACATGCATGGCAATGCTCATCATAGTTTTCTGACCGGGGATTAGGTGTGCACAGCGTCTCGGCAGCGTCCCTGTGCTTCTCGCACAACGCTTCGCCACAAGCGGGGCATAAAAACGGCTCCGCCCAACCATCAGTGTCTTGGCCGAACTGACATATCCCCTCGCATCCCCTCGTGACGCAGGACGTTCTGTTGAAACGCTCGGGGAATACATCGCTTGCGTCGTATCGGAGAGATTCGGTGAGGCGCTCGAGCTGCGCGGGGGTGATCCCCACTTCACCGTCGTAAAAGTTAGTCGTCGTGTCGATGTTCAGAAACTTCTCGAGGCGCTCCTTCTTTGGACGGGGAAGGACGAAACTTTCGACAAAGTCGACGAGTTCCTTCGCGTTAATCGCTACGTTTTCCAAGGTGAGAGACACGAGGTTCTCACAAAACACAGAACTCGTGAGATCCCTGTCCACGAGAAGCGTCCTGAGAAAAGTATCAATCCAAGGGATGGCGCCGTGCAGTTCCAGAGTCTTCACGGCGTTCCCCGCGTACTCGACGATCTGGCGCAGGCGGTTCTGAGGTTTCTCAAGCTTCTTGTTCTCCTTTGAAATCCTCTGCGCGAGGTCCTTGTCGATGATGAGCGTCTCCCTCGTCCGCGGATCGAAGCGCGTTTCGGAAGTCTTGCGAGACGGACGCGAGACGGAATCGGTCTGAGACCTTGGGCAAGTACCCCATGATCCTCGCCAGGACGTCCGGTGGGAGATCTGAGATCTCCTTCGGTTTTTCGTGGGACACGCCTGCGACGTCGGGGGAAGGGCACACGGCGTTTAGCTCGGGGACGTGGTGCGCTTCGGTCGTGGCGGTGGTGATACCACCCATCACACGAGTACCAATGCTGCGCGTCACGTCGGAGCTCATACTCGTGCGGGGCACTCTGCGTGGTGCACGTCGTTGTGTGTGTGTCTTCGGGTCTTCCCATAAAAGCGTTACGATTTTGACAGACGAAAAAAAAATCACGATTTTATGACGAAGCCGCTTCTCTGTCTATGAAAACGTGGGGAAGGTAAACCTGTAAGTGTCTTTTCACCGCGCGACTTCATACTCCAATACCGGTTTTCTCGTCGTCACTCACGTGAGCTTAGGCCTCATGTGATTCTTGACGAGGCCTAAGCTCATATGACCGACGACGAGAAAACCGGTGTTTGGAGATGAAGTCGTGTATTTTGTCGCGCGCTGTTCGTCCTCTCCGTCTCTTCACGCGCGCTTCGCGCGTCGCCCGTGCGTGAACCCACCTGTTTGTTTCGCCGGGTCTAGCGGTACTTTCGGTGCGAGTGCGTGTCTGTACGCGTGTCGTGCGTTCGAAAGAACCTGCGCGTCCGTCAAACGTTTCCCTCCGCTTTCGCTTTCCATATGTATAGAGTCGCCGATGAATTTTTCAGCCAAAAGAGGAGCGTGTTTTTTGGCAAAAGCCACCAGCGCTTTGGAAGCGTCACCCTTGCCCTTTCCGTGTGCGGCGACCAACACCGTTTCCGGGTCGAGTTCCTTGAGATGCTCCATCACAGCACGTGCGATGGCGTCAGGAAGAACCGTGGATTTCGGGTGAGACGTCTTACCAGTCGACGTGGCGTGTTGGTGACTGGTTTGGGGGGACGCGCGCGTTTGCGGAGCTCGAGCTTTCTCGGAAGGGTCGAGGTCGGGGTCGTAGCTTTTGCTGCTGTGGTTGTAGCGTATCAAGGGCACGAGCCGCTCCGGCATCGAGCCGGCATCGCAGGAGAACAACGTGCAGTACAAACGCGCGCCTTTCGCATCAACAAGCACGAGCACGTGTTTGCCATCCACCAAAGCGCGCTCGCTCGCGAGCTCCTGGTCGCGAGCGGGTTCGGAAAGCCCTTCCCTGGGAAGTCTGCTCTTGGACCACGCGACGACCCGACTACGCGTGTGGGGAACGGGGACGGAAGCAAAGCCGTGACGTGGCGTGCGTCTAGCGACGCATGTTCGCGGAGCAACCACCGTGGCGCGTAAAGTCACGCTCATCGTGACAACCCAGTTGGTACGTGAGGAGCGTGTGGCGGACTGAAAGCAACGAGTGGGGAAGTCTCCAAAAGTGTCAGATTGAAAGGAACTGCTGACCTCGAGACGCGAACGAGCGGAAAAGGACCCCGCATAGCCGATTCGAACTAGCCGATTCGAACTCCCGACCTCGAGCTTCTAAACGCGAACGAGCGGAAAAGGACCCCGCATAGCCGATTCGAACTCCCGACCTCGAGCTTCTAAACGCGAACGAGCGGAAAAGGACCCCGCATAGCCGATTCGAACTCCCGACCTCGAGCTTCTAAACGCGAGCGAGCGGAAAAGGACCCCGCATAGCCGATTCGAACTCCCGACCTCGAGCTTCTAAACGCGAACGAGTAGGGTCCGTAGGGGAAGTGTTCCAAAAGTTCTGAAAAATACTTTCCTCAAAACTCGGTTGCTAAAAACTCGCGGAGTTCCGCTTCCTCCGCCGTGAGTTGTTCTTTGACTATTTTCTTTTTCCGCGACGGAGGCTGCGACCGCAACATCAGGGGCTTGCCCACTTTCTTCGTCACAGGCGCCATTGACCTTTCAAGCGCCTTCGCAGCCTTCTCCTCGGCGGCGATTAAATCCACCGCGGCCTTTTCGACGCGCTGGTTTATTCGTCGCGCCTTTTCCCGCGCCTTTTCCGACTCCCGCACGTACGCCGGCGGCATCTCATCCGCGACTTGCAAACACCGCTCCAGTTTGCTTTCGATTTGCGTGAGCATCTGTACAGTGCTCATGGTGGGGTCGTAATCAAAACCGCACTTGGCGTAGGTTTCGCCCACTTTCTTGGTGAGATCATCCAGGGGAATCGACGCGCCCGCGGCGGCGGCGTCCGCGCGAAGCTTTTGCGCGGGGGGGAAATCACCCAGCGAAGCAGCGGTACCTCCCATCATTGTCCCGCCAATCGTCGTCCCGCCAATCGTTCCGCCAAACCCGTCAGAAGTCGTCGCACCCGTTACCCGAACCGTACCCCCCAAAGTGGACGACCCTCCATTTATTTTTTCCATTTTCTGTTTCCTCCGCGCCGCTTTTTCATCCGCCGCGTCGCGCCCTCTGAGCTCAAGCGCCTCCGCCGTCTCTACCGCGATTGCGTTTTTCAACGTCTCGATTTGCGAAAGCAGGTTTTCCGCGTCGTTTTCCATTGCCAGTCGCACCACGCGTTGCGACGCTTTAAGCTCCTCCAGCGCCTCTTCCGCTTCCTGGCCGTTCTGCATCAAAAACAGGTTCTTCTCTTCCAGGCGCACGAACACTTCCGGGAGCTGCGATGGGCGAACGAAGTACATCGGGGTTTCTTCGCCCGACGAATCGTTCTCGGGGGTTCCCGGCGGGGCTTTTTCCGGAATTGCGGCGCGAGCGGAGAACGCGCCCGCCTTGGCGTTTTCAAGCGCCTCGCGTGCGAGATTTTCCGCGGTACGACCGCGACGCGTGGCTTCCTGTAGCGCGTCTTGAAATTTCGCGATAGCGGCTTCTTTAAAAGACGCGGCGTTGATCAAATCCTGGTGTGCCGCGCGTCGCGCGCGCCGGACGTCGCGCCGGTCGGTTCGCCGTTTCCGTCGCTTCGCGTGGACGTCTTCGAAAAAATCGATCGGCGTGAGTTGGTCAAGAAACGCTTTGTACCGCTCACAATCCGCTCTTTTGTCTTCCTTCTTACCGAGCCCTGCTTCCGCCACCACGATATCCGCGGCGAGGCGCTTGATCTCGGACGCCTTGTCGTTTTTGTGCTTCGCCTCGTACTCACCGGCTTTGATCGCTTCCTGTACCCGCGCGTCGTTTTCCTTCAGGAAATCCTCAAACCGCTTCGCGTCCTCCACCAACGTAGCTTCCGCTACCGCCAAAGCGTCTTCCCGTCGCGACGCGTCAAGCTCGAGCTTCAAAATCTCAGCCCGCTTCGCGTCCAAACTCATCTGCACTAAGAAGATTTCCCGTTTCTTAGCCACGAAGTCGGCAACGCTTTCAGGGCGCTTCGCGACGTCTTCGCCGGTTTCTTTTCTGGTTTCGGTTCCCCCCAACTCGTCCGACCCACCGGTAATAACCAGCGACCCGCCGAGGTCGTTCATGCTCTTTTCGAAGAAACTAGCGTCGCTACCCATTGTGAAGGAATCCACCTTGGTCTCGCCGCCCCTCCGCAAGGAATCAATCTCCAAACGCGCGCCCGACATGGCGGATCCGGTTCGGGACGAAAACGTGGTTTTGTCCCGGACGCTGAGATTCGCGAGCCTCGCGCGCGTTGACGTTTTCAGAACACGCTCCTCCTCCCTCAACGCGAACATGTCGGTTTCCTTGGGCATCACGAAAGGCGCTCTGGCGTAGACGCTTTCGGGAAGCGTCGAGTCGTCGAGGCCGCGGCGGGGGCGGTGCGCCGTAAGGGCGAACGAGGCGGATTGGGGAGGGAAGCGCTCATCGTCGCTGTCCGTCTGAAGCCCGTTATCCTCGGCAAAACCCACATGGTGATGGCCGAGACCTGACATGGTCGCACCCACGCGGCGTACGGCAGTCCCTCTGCGGTTCTTCGCGAGGGGCGCGCCGACCGCGTGACGCGCCACAGCGCGGGTAGGTGTGGGGAGCCTCGGGCAATTCCGCACTGCCAAAACGGGCGGCAAGGTAAAAAATGAAAAATGTTGGGAATCAGTCCCCACCACTGCAGCAAAAACAAAAGAGCTCGAGGTCGAACCTCCTGGCATACAAATTGTCTGTTTTACAATCGCGCGCTCGTCTCTACTCGCTCATCACTACACATACGCGTCGCGCGCGCAGTTCGCTTCCACCCGTTTTGGGAGCAATACAAGCCAGCGTTTCCGTCGTCACACCGCGCCGGCGTCTTTGAGAATCTGAACAATCGCCGCGTGGCCGTTACGAGTGGCAAAAAACAGCGGCGTCACGCCGTTATCCTTCATCTTGTTGACGTCCGCGCCCGCCTCGATCAGCGCCCGCGCCACCGCCTCGTGGCCGAAATACGCGGCGTCGAGCAGCGGCGTCATGCCCTTATCATTCGCCTTGTTGACGTCCGCGCCCGCCTCGATCAGCGCCCGCACTGCAGTCTCGTGGCTGTTGAAAGCGGCGGCGAACAGCGGCGTCGCGCCGTTATCCCTCGCCTAGATGACGTCCGCGCCCAACTCGATCAGCGCCCGTAGCACCACCTCGAGGCCCTCTTGCGCGGCGATGTACAGCGGCGTCGCGCCGCCAACCCCCGCCTTGTTGAAGTCCGCGCCCGCCCCGATAAGCGCCCGTAGCACTGCCACGTGGCCCTCTTTAGCGGCGATAAACAGCGGAATCGCGCCGTCATCCGTTGCCTTGTTGACGTCCGCGCCCGCCTCGGTCAGAGCCCGCACTACCGTCTCGTGGCCGTTTTTAGCGGCGATGTACAGCGGCGTCGCGCCGTCATTACTTGCCTTGTTGGTGTCCGCGCCCGCCTTGATAAGCGCCTGCACCACCGGCTTGTGGCCGTTGCGAGCGGCGATGCATAGCGGCGTCCAGCTGTTATCTGTCACCTTATTAACGTCCACACCCAGCTCGATCAGCGCTCGCACTACCGTCTCGTGGCCATTTTGAGCGGCGATTCACAGCGGCGTCCAGTTACCCGTCGCCTTGTTGATTTCCGCACTCGCCTCGATCAGCGCCCGCACAACCGCCTCGTGGTCGTTTTGAGAAGCGATGATCAGCGGCGTCACGCCGTCATCCCTGGCCTTGTTGTCGTCCGCGCCCACCTTGATCAGTGCTCGCAACACCGCCTCGTGGCCCTCTTGAGCGGCGAAAAACAGCGCCGTCGTGCCGTCATCAATTGCCTTGTTGACATCCGCACCCAACTCGATCAGCGCCTGCACCACGTTCTCGTGGCCCTTTTCAGCGGCGGCGAACAGCGGCGTCGTGCCGATACCCGTTGCCTGGTTGACGCCCGCACCCAACTCGATCAGCGCCCGTACTACCTCCTCGTTGCCAATTTCAGCGGCGGCGAACAGCGGCGTCACGCCGTTATCCCTGGCCTTGTTGACGTCCGCGCCCGCCTCGATCAGCGCTCGCAACACCGCCTCGTGGCCCTCTTCAGCGGCGATGTACAGCGCCGTCGTGCCGTCATCAATTGCCTTGTTGACGTCCGTGCCCACTTCGATCAGCGCCTGAAAAACCGCCTCGTGGCCGTTTGTAGCGGCGGTGAACAGCGCCTTCTCGCCACACGGGCAGCCGTTCGCGTGCGCCCACTGGAGCACCTCGAGATGCCCGCCCGTCGCCGCAAACTCGCATGTCTCCTCATCCCACGGACAGCCGTTTGCGCGGGCCCACTGCAGCACCTTGAGGTGCCCGCCCGTCGCCGCTCCACGACACGTGCTTGTGTCCCATGGCGCGCCCTTTGCGCGCGCCCACTGCAGCACATCGAGGTGCCCGCCCTGCGCCGCCCTCATGCACGTCTCCTCGTCCCACGGGCAGCCGTTCGCGCGCGCCCATTGAAGTACCTCGATTTTCCCGCCTCTTGCCGCCCCAGCGCACGTCCACTCATCCAACGGGCACCCATTCGCGCGCGCCCGCAGCAGAACCTCGAGGTGTCCACCATGCGCCGCCGCAAAACACGTGCCTGCGTCCCACGGTGTGCCTTTCTCGCGCAACAACTTCAACTCCTTGAGATTTCCGCTCCTCGCCGCTGCCTGGCAAAGGTATTCTTGACGCGACAGGCGACCTTGCCGTTGCAGGCGCTGCACCGCGCTTAAACATCCAAGGTCCACGGCTTCATCCTCAGCAAGCTCCTCAAACCGAAGCCCCGTCGCCGCCACTGCGTCGCGCATCCCACGGCTCACCGTTGGGAGCCGTGCGAGTTCGGCGGGATCGTCGAAATACTCGGATCTGACAATGTGCTCGACGACGAGGTGGTCGGGAAGGCCGGGGATGGCTTCTTGGGAGGAGGCAAGGCTCGCGGGAGTAGTGGTGATAGCCATGCCACAGAACGCGGCAGTCACGGCGGAGGAATCCATCGCGGAGGGTGTCGTGTGTGTGTCGTGGCGCGCGTCGTTGTGGCTTCTGTCCTCTTGGACGTTACGAAAGTGACCTTTGACGTGACAAGCAGAAAAACTGCTGTCCTTTGACCGATGATTTCAAACCGAAAAAAGCTCATTCGCTGATAGTGCGAACAAATTCTCACCGAAGGATTTCATCGACAAGTAAATCAGTTTCATATGAACAGGGCGCCATCCTTGGGCACCCGTACATCGCCGTCCGAACGCCGCTTGACACGTAAATAGACTTGTTGGAATCATCACGACGTCCTCTTCGTGGACATCTAATAAAAAGGTGAGGGAGGCGGCTGGGTCGACAAAAGATAAAAGATGATCGACAATAGACAAAAGATGATCAAAACAACCAACATGAAAACACGTGTACGACAAGTAGACTACGGAAAACGGCCCGCCGGAATCGAACTGCAGACCCAGCCGACGCTCCGCTTTGGCTGGGTCATACGAAATTGAAACCACGGGAACGGTTTGAAGGGGTATGGGAACGGTTTCAACTTCCATTTTTTCCAAACTGATGTGAGAAAAAAAATGATTACATCACAGAAAAGAAGATGAGCCGCACCCATGCACCGTCGGAGGCACCCGGAGCCTCCGGGCTGCTTGACCTGTACATCGAAGCAAAAGTATCACTGCTCCATAGCAGATTTGAACTGCTGACCTCGAGCTTACTAAACGCGCGCTCTACCACTGAGCTAATGGAGCCTTCCTATCAGGGCATTCAGTTTTCACTGAAGTTTAGTTTTTCGTACCCGCAGTTCGCAGGTGAGGAAAATCATGGATGTCTTTCTTACAACGTGCCGGTTTTAAAAGTATATGTACGAAGGTGGAATTTGACGTTGACGCGCATAGCGGCTTATTTACGGCGTTTCCGGGGTCAAACGTGGCGCCATTCGCTTCGTGTGGACAGTACCTACCATTCAGCGTTGTTTCGTGGCGTTTGATGAGGTATACAACCCACAGGTGTCCCCCACCCGCCCATCCGCACGGGACGAGAAAAAAGTCGACCCTCGTTTCCACATCATTCTTTTTCGCGCAGGCGGTGACGCCGTTTATGCGCGCCTCGGCGTCGCCGATGGCCTCGACCTCAACGGCGTTGGGTCCCATGGCGAGCCGCAGTGGGTCACGGCGTGGATTGCGTGGGATATCTCTCAGACAAGGTCTGTTACGATGCGTCCCAGGAGGTGTCACCACTCGTGTCGATGCCGCCGATGGCGTGCGCGTCGGCGGTGCCCGAAGTTTTACGGTGCGAGCGTCCGCGAGCAGCAGCAGCGGCGAGACGACCACCGAATCCCAAAAACCGACCCAACACAAACAAAACAGACCTTTCCGGTTCTGCATCGACCGAGGCGGGACGTTCACTGACGTGTACGCCGAGGTACCTGGGCCAACCCCGGGCTCGCCCCCGTCGCATCGCACGTTGAAGTTGTTGTCTGAAGATCCCGCAAACTACGAAAGCGCACCGCGGGAGGGCATTCGCCGAGTGCTGGAGTCCGTGCTGGGGGTTCCGATTCCGAGAAACGCGCCCGTGCCTACCGAAAAAATCGAGTGGATTCGCATGGGCACCACGGTCGCGACGAACGCTTTGCTTGAACGGAAAGGCGCGCGAACCGCGCTTGTCGTGACGAAAGGCTTTTCCGATTTGCTCAAAATCGGTAACCAATCGAGGCCAGATATCTTCGACTTGCGAATCGACAAACCGTCCGAGCTTTACGAACAAACCGTGGAAGTGGACGAGCGGGTACGGGTGTTACCCCCGGATGTGCTCGGTGGGGCGTATTTGGCGGGGGATTCGCGGGTCACGAAACACACGACCACGGGCGAATCGATCTTGGTGGAAAAAAGTCTGGACCTGGAGGCCTTGCGACCAAAACTGCGCGCGCTGTTACGCGACGGCGTCAAGTCGTTAGCCGTGGTTCTGCTACACTCGTACGTGTTCCCTGACCACGAGAAGGATATCGGCGAGCTAGCCACGGAGTTGGGGTTCGAGCAAGTCTCGTTGTCGAGCCAGCTCGTGCCGATGGTCCGGGCGGTGCCGCGGGGACACACCGCTAGCGTGGACGCGTATTTGACCCCGAAAACGAAAGGTGAGCGCCTTTCCCAACCACCACCACTTTCCGCCTATGCGATCGGCCCGATTACCCTGACTTTTACTCATACACATGGCCGAGAGACTGACCCTTTCGGCGTTACTCGTGCCAAGAGTACCTCGATTTGTTTCTCTCCGGGTTCGACGACGGGCTTGGCGACGTGGCGGTTTCGTTTATGCAGTCCGACGGGGGATTAACCCCCGCCTCCAGGTTCAGCGGGTACAAAGCGATTCTTTCCGGGCCCGCGGGGGGGGTGGTGGGGTACGCGCTGACGACTTTGGAGGACGAGACGGAGACGGAGGGCGACGGCGACGAGGCGGAAATAAACGCACTTGGCAACAAAAAACGAACCGCAAAGCGCGCGCCCGTGATCGGGTTCGACATGGGCGGCACGTCCACGGACGTGTCACGATACCACGGCCGGTTCGAACAGGTAACGGAGACGCAAACCGCGGGCGTGACAATTCAGGCTCCGCAGCTCGACATCACCACGGTCGCCGCGGGGGGGGGGAGCGCGTTGACTTTCAAGAGCGGAACCTTCAGGGTGGGCCCCGAAAGCGTGGGCTCGGAACCCGGCCCGGTGTGTTACAAAAAAGGCGGAACCAAGTTATCCGTCACGGATGCGAACGTGATGCTGGGAAGGATCGTCCCTGAGTACTTTCCAAACATCTTCGGCACCGGGGAAAACGAGCCCCTGGACGTGCACGCCACGCGTGTGGCGTTCGAGTTGGAAACAGACGCGATCAACGCGGCGCTTGCCGAAAACGCGGCGCGAAACGGCGAGCAAAAGCCAACAGAACTATCAACCGAGGACGTGGCGCTCGGGTATCTGCGCGTTGCGAACGAAACCATGTGCCGCCCGATCCGGCAAATCACGGAAAGCAAGGGGCACGAAACGAGTAATCACGTGCTGGCCGCTTTTGGCGGGGCGGGGCCGCAGCACGCGTGTTCCGTGGCGCGGGCGTTGGGCATAAAGAAAGTGTTCGTGCACCGGTTTTGCGGAATCTTATCAGCGTACGGCATGGGTTTAGCGGACGTGGTGGAGGAGACGCAGCTTCCCTTTGTTGGAGTGCTGTGCGATGGGGTTTCCGGTACCCTGAACAATGAAACCCTAGACCGTGCCCTAGCCCTGGCGCAAACCCTAAAGACAACCGTGGTTGGGGATTTGTGTGAGCAGGGTTTCGACAGGAACGCCACGCGAAGCGAAATCTTTTTAAACCTGCGGTACGACGGCACGGACACGGCGATGATGATCGCGGAGGAGATTTCCGAAACCGAAACCGAAACCGAGGTTTCTTTTTCGTTTGTCCGCGCTTTCAAACAACAGTTCGAGCGCGAGTACGGGTTCGACCTGGCGAACCGGGATCTGCGGATCGACGACGTGCGGGTCAGGGGCACGGGGGTTTCGGGGTTGGTACGGCGCGAACCGATTGGCGGTTGTTTTGGGCACGAAAAGGATCAAAATAAAAAAAAGAACAAAATCGCCCCCACCCCGGACACCACGAAACAGGTATTTTTCGACAACGGGTGGTGCGATACCCCTATTTTCCTCATCGAGACCCTACCATCCGGTGTGGTGATCAGAGGCCCGGCCGTCATAATGAACGGCACGGCGACGTGTGTCATAGAACCCGGGTGCGACGCGACTTTGACGCGGTTCGGCGATTTGAAAATAGCGGTGGACGTTGCGGGTTTGGAAAACAGAAACGAAACCAAAGAAACTTCACAACCAACCCCGGTTGACCCGGTGAACCTTTCGATTTTCAGTAACCGGTTCATGGGCATCGCGGAGCAGATGGGCCGGACGTTACAGCGCACGGCGGTGAGCACGAACATCAAGGAGCGGCTGGATTTTTCCTGCGCGCTATTCGCGCCGGACGGCGGGCTGGTGGTGAGGGCCTTTCCCATTTAACACACACCGCCTGATCGGCCCGATTACCGATTACCCTGACTGTTTACTCATACACATTAAGAGAGATTGACACTTTTCTTTTTACGACAAGGCGAACGCGCCGCACGTCCCGGTGCACCTCGGCGCCATGTCCAGCACGGTGCGGTGGCAAATTCAGTTTTACGGCCCAGGCGGAGACGGCGCGAGGGAAGGCCTACACCCCGGGGACGTTTTGGTGACGAACCACCCGAGCTCGGGGGGGTCGCACCTGCCGGATATCACGGTGGTGACTCCCGTTTTCCGGGACGACAAAATTGTTTTTTTTGTCGCCTCAAGAGGCCACCACGCGGACGTCGGGGGAAGCACCCCCGGTTCCATGCCTCCTTTTTCGAAACACATCTCCGAAGAGGGCATCGCGGTGAAGACGTTCAAGCTGGTGAACCACGGCGTTTACGACGAAAAAGGCGTGAACACTCTGTTCAAGGAATCACGCCGGATCGAGGATAACGTCTCCGATTTAAACGCGCAAACCGCGGCAAACAAGCGCGGGATTTTTCTCATAAACGAACTCATCGACGAGCACGGGCTGAGGGTTGTTCAGACGTACATGCGGTACGTCCAGGAAAACGCGGAGCTCGCGGTGCGTGATATGTTGCGTGCCACCGGGAAACGGCTAGTAGAAACACGGTCGCTTGAGGATCCGGAAAACCACTCACCAACCGTCACCCTGCGATCCGCCGACCGCATGGACGACGGGTCCGTGGTGGCCCTCGAGTTGACGATTGACCCGGCGAGCGGCACCGCGCACTTCGACTTCACCGGTACGTCGTGTGAGGTTTTCGGGAACTGGAACGCCCCAACAGCGGTGACCTCCGCCGCGGTCATTTACGTCATTCGGTGTCTCGTGAACCAAGAGATTCCACTCAACGAGGGGTGTTTAAGGCCGGTCACCATAACGATTCCGGACGGCACGTTTCTGTCGCCCAGCGAAAACGCCGCCGTGGTGGGCGGGAACGTGCTGACGTCGCAGCGGGTGACGGACGTGTGTCTGTACGCGTTCGGCGCGTGCGCCAACGCACAGGGGTGTATGAACAACCTCACCTTCGGGAACGACTCTTTCGGGTACTACGAAACAATCGGGGGTGGGGCGGGAGCCGGACCGTCATGGAACGGCGCGTCCGGCACGCAGGTACGTGTGTCAGGCTTTTGTGTTTCCCAAATCCAGACACGCGGCTTACAGCCCCGTTCGTGACGTCCACACCCGTTTCATTCAAAGGAAGTACGGGAACACGTCGAACACGTACTTACCACGGGTAACGTTTACTGGCGGGCCCTGTGGTAAAGTGACAAAGTAATGTTACCTGTTACCGTGGTAACTGTTACGAACCCAGGCTCGCGGCCCTCCCGACTGACCCTTTTCCTTCCAACCCCAGTGCCACATGACCAACACGCGCATCACGGATCCGGAAATTCTCGAACGCCGGTTCCCGGTTGTGTTGCGGGAGTTTTCCACAAGAGTCGGAAGCGGCGGGTTCGGTGAACACACCGGGGGAAACGGGTTACGTCGCGTCCTGGAGTTCCTCACCCCGATCACGGTATCCGTGCTTTCGGAGCGCAGGGTGTTCGCGCCGCGAGGTACGGCCTCGGGCCTTTCCCAAATCCCGCCTCCCGTACGTTCCCACACAAGACTGACACTTTCTTTTATTTATCGTAAGGCCTGGCGGGCGGCGGCGACGGCGCGCGCGGGGAGAATTTTCTGTTCAGGAAAGATGCGCGCGGCAGCGATCGCGACGACGGCGATCGCGGCGGGCGAAAAATTAACATGGGCGGCAAGAACTCCGTGACCGTGTTCGCCGGGGATGTGCTGACCATCCTGACGCCGGGAGGAGGGGGGTACGGCGCCACCAGGGAAGGAATAGAGTAGTTTATTTGAACAACAACGCGTGGACGTGGAAAACACAATTCGTTTTTTTACAATAAATAAAATACAGCTGACAGCAGAGATTTAGAAGCATCTTTTTCAAAAGAAAAGAACCTTCCCATATTTTGTCCCCCGGTTTGTCGAAGCAACGGTGGTGGAAACGCGATCACGGCGGTCCGCGCGATCCGGACGAGGGTGTTGGAACCACGACGCAAGCACAGGCACGGATCTGCGAAAACCGCGTGGACGTGTCGTGGCGCGCGCGTGTTACCGGCGGGACCACACGCCGGTCCTCGACCGTGCACCGGCGATCTTTACCGAAACGTAGACACCGGGGCCAATTATAATCCGCTCTACAACAGCAACCCCACACCCAGCAACAACAAACCCACCAGCGTGAAACAGCGATAGCCCAGCTCGAAAGCCACCATCAAAGCCGTCATGACGCACGAGATACCTGTTACCGAGAGAAAATCCGGACGCACGGAGAAGTTACCACCGCGTTTGCGTGTGGAAGTGGCGGATGGAAGAGGCGAGGCCCCCACTCGTTTTTCGCGCGAAACATCGTGTGTCGTTCAGATCCTGCGGTCCGGCTTTCGCCTTTTCGCCCTCCAAAAGGACGCGTCGGGAGAAATATCGTGCTTTTTCAAAAACAGACTGGAAGGTTTTTGGAGAGAAATGTCACGGTGTGTGACTCAAGGTTTCTGACCCACTGCCTGCATTTCCCGCAAACCCCCCCACTCTCCGCGGGCCCCTTTCGTCTGGTGCCAGGTTGTGGCCAGGCCGTGCCGGAAAAGGGCGCAAAAGGGGTGACCGACGAAAAAGCGCGTCGCGTTTGGGTTTGGAATAAATAAAAGACCCACCGATTTAGGGGTTAAAACCACCGCGACCCTTTCCAAATTCTCGGCCCCGACTGCGTTTGGACTGCAATTGGCCCGGCGTCCCAGCGCGTTCCAGATCGAGTCGCGCGTCGTTGGACGTCGCCGCACGCACCTTTTTCGTGTGTTCGACCTACGCGCCGAAGTTCGAGGTCTTCGCCCGGCGCCGTACGTACCGTACCCGGTTCGTCTCGCGTGCGCGCGCGCGGGGCACCGGCGGCGGGAAACCCTGAGTTGATCTTTCAAGACGTGATCGGGGAGAAAGTCGCAATCATGTCCGCATCCGTGTCCATGAACAAGCGCGACAAGCGCGGCAGCGCGGTTGATTTGCGCGAGGACATCAGCGTCAGCGCGCCTTTGAAGATCCACGAGAAAACCATCGAGGACGTCATCGCGGAGTTCCAGTCGGATGGCGTGAAAGGGCTTTCGTCGGCGGAGGCGGCGAAAAGGCTGGAGGAGGATGGGCCGAACCAGCTCGAAAAGCCCCCGAGGGTCTCCCTGCTGATGCTTTTCGTGATCCAGCTGAACAGCGTGATCATGTACCTGCTAATCGCCGCCGTGGTGGCGTCCGCCGCGATCAAAGCCACCGGGGACGACAAGGACAAGTTCATCTCCTACATCGACTCCATCGCCATCCTGATAATCGTCCTGATCAACGCCACGATTGCGGCGGTCACGGAGAACAACGCGAACGACGCGCTTGAAGGTAAGGGCCTTTCCCACCCACCACTCTCCGCCTCTGCGATTACCCATACCCCCACTGACACTTTCTTTTGTTTCGTATCAGCGCTTTCGTCGTTGCAGTCGCCCATCTCCACGGTGATCCGGGACGGCGAGGAGGTGCAGGTGGATTCCGCGGACCTTGTGAGAGGGGACATCGTGAAGCTCGGAACGGGGGACGTCGTGCCCGCGGACGTGCGGTGCGTCAAGGCCAACGACCTGAGGGTGAACGAGATGCTCCTCACGGGGGAACCCGAAGACGTCGCGAAGGGAATCAAGGTCAAGCCGCGTCAGCCCGGGGTTGCGGAAAAACTCACCGCGGATAACATGGCGTTCTCCTCGTGCGACGTCAAAGCGGGTACCGCGATTGGGATCATCGTGGCGACCGGGATGCGCACGCGCGTCGGAACAATCGCCGCGCTGCTCAACAACAGCGGCGGGGACGAAGACCCCGACGCGGTCGCCGCCGTTGATGCGGACGGCAACGACATCGTGAAACCCAAGAAGAAGGAGTCCTGCTTGCCCGACACCAAAGCCGGCCAGTCCCCGCTGCAGCACAACCTGGAGGCGCTCGCGGTGAAGATCGGGTACATGGCAATCGCCGTGTGTCTCGTGGTGTTCGTCGTGGGCCTCGCGTTGAACACCAAGGACCCGGAAACCCCGGACACCCCGTCGTGGCTGTTCATGATTCTCGTCGCGGTTACGTTAACCGTCGCCGCGATTCCCGAAGGCTTGCCTCTTTGCGTAACAATCGCGCTGAGCACGGGGTGCAAGGAGATGGTCAAGGAGAACGTTTTGATGCGCAAAATCGCGGCGGTTGAAACCCTCGGGTCCGCCTCGATCATCTGCACGGATAAGACCGGTACCCTCACCGAGGGGAAAATGACCTTGGTTGCGATGTACGCGGATGGTACCGATTACGTCGTCACCGGCAAGGGGTTCGACCCCACGGTGGGCGGCGTCGCGAAAACCGACGGCGCGAACGCCGCGAGCGACGGCGGCGTTCAAGCCACACTCGGGTCCGCGGTGCTGTGCAGCAACACCACGTTGAAACTGGAAACCGACCCTGAATCCGGTGTAACCAGGTGGACCCCCAGGGGGAACTCCTCCGAGGCCCCGCTGATCGTCGCGGGGCACAAAGTAGGCATCAAGCTCGAGGATCTGGAAAAGTCCTTGGACCGCGTGTTCGAGATTCCGTTTTCGTCGTCGCGCAAGATGATGGTCACGGTGACGAAAACCACCGGAACCACGGCGTTGAAGCACTGCGAAAAAGTGGACGAGCACAACGCGCACGTCAAAGGCGCCCCCAACTACATCCTAGACAAGTGCACGTCGTACATGGCGCAGGACGGGAGCGTCAAGCCCTTGGACGCCGCCGGGAAGAAGCAAGTTCTGGACAAAGTCGACGAGCTTTCGGAACAAGCCCTGCGCGTTTTAGCCATCGCGACGCGCCCCCTCGGCAAGACTCTTCCCTTCAACCTCGACGCGGACACGGATATCAAGTTTGACAAGATCGTGGACGGCCTGACCTTGTGCGGCCTTTGCGCGTCCATCGACCCCGAGCGCGACGGCGTCAAGGAGGCGGTTTTGGACTCCAAAACCGCCGGCGTGCGCGTGGTGATGATCACCGGCGATTACCTCAAAACCGCAATCGCCATCGCCAAGAACATCAACATTCTGAACCGCAAGTCCTTCAGGGAAGGCAACGGCGAAGCCACGGATTGCGGTGCCCTGCGCCCGATCAAGGACGGCCCGTACCTCGGGCACGCCGAGATGGACAACCTCACCAAGTCCACCAGCGTTTTCGCCAGGGCCAAGCCGGAGGACAAACTGGAAATCGTCAAGTCCCTGCAACGCCAAGGCTGGGTGTGCGCCATGACCGGCGACGGCGTGAACGACGCCCCCGCGTTGAACAAGGCGGACATCGGCGTGGCGATGGGTTTGGAAGGCACGGAAGTCGCTAAAGGCGCGTCGGACATGATTCTGACAGATGACAACTTTTGCTCAATCGTTCGCGCGATTGAAAAAGGCCGCATCATCTACGCCGGCATCCAGAAGTTTGTTTCCTTCATCATGTCCGTGCACTTCGCCGAGGTGTTGCAGATCTTCCTGTGCATCGTCACGAAGATCCCGGTCATGAGGCAGCCGCTGCAGATTCTGTTCCTCATCCTGGTCACTGACCTGCCTCCGTCCATCGCGCTCGGGTTCGAACCCGGCGAACCGATGACCATGAAGCGCAAACCGCGACCGAAAACGCAACCCGTGGTGCTTCCCTGGATGTGGCGCGGCATCGTCGCGAACGGCCTGATCCTCACTGTGTGCATCTTCTGCACGTATCTGCTCGCGCTCTGGGCGTACGCCGGGGCCTTTTTGTCCGACGACATCATCGACCCCACGCGCACGTCGTGCGCCATCTGGCCGAAAGACGAGTGGGCGCCCACTTTGAAGATTGACTGCGGTTTGTGGAGCGCGTGCACGATTGGCGCGTCTGCGACGGACACAGGGTACAGCGCCTCGTGCCCCGACCCGTACACCGCGCCTGCTGCTGGCACAACTGACTTGCAAGAAGCGAGGGACGCAATGGACGCGATGGCTGGCTCAACCGCAGCGTACTACACCGCGCACGGCAATCCGGATTGCGAGATTTGCATCGAAACGTCCATTCGCCGCGCGCGAACCAGCGCGTTCATCGCGCTTGTGTGGGCGGAGAACTTCCGCGCGTACACCTCGCGGTCGTTCGAAAACCCCGTCTGGGTCGGGACCTTCGACAACCCCACCATGAACAAAGCGGTGTTGATGGCGCAGGCTTCCTTGTACATCGCGCTGTACCTCCCCGGGTTGAACACCGTGCTCGGGTTGTACGTGAACGAGATTCACGGGTTTGGCTGGGGCATCGCGTTCATCGGATCCTTGTCCTGCCTCATCGGGTGCGAGCTGTACAAGTTCATCTCCGGGAAGTACATCGTGCTCGAAGGGCTCGCGGAGTACACGGAAAACGAAGATGGGACGGTTTCCCCCGGAGCCTCCATGAAGGTGGCGGAGGTGGTGGTGAACGTGGAGTAAGAGAAGAAGGAGGGAAGGATTCCAGGGGAATTTCACAAGAAAGAAGAGGCGAGAAAAATAATGATACCGTCTCCCCTCGGAGGTGCGAACGGCGAGAAGAGCGAAGAATATACCCGAGCTTTTGTTTAGCGTTTGTAATCCGAACATGCATATTGAATGAACTTGAAAGCCCGTCTCGACGCGCAAACGCGTCGCCGCGACGTACGGTTTTAATGCAACCCCTCCCGGCGGCGCGAACCCCTCAGCCTCGAGCGCCTCAGCCTCGAGGAAGTGAGCCTTGAACGCCTCAAATTCGCTCCACAGTGACGGGAATTCATTGCCCAGCGAGGGTTCCTCGACATACCTGAGTAGCGCAGCATCCGCTTTAGTCGCAGTACACCACGGAGCGCCGTTTTCGCGCGCCCACTTCAACACCGCGTAATGACCGCACCCCGCCGCCATTTCCGTCGTCGCGCAGTCCCACTCGAAGTCGATCGCGCGCATCCACTTGAGCATATCGAGACGATTGCTACCCGCGGCTTCAAGACATCACCGTATCACTGAACTCGATGACAAAATCGATCGCCCACTTCATCATCTCGTGGGCGCCCTCCGCCGCCCACGTGGACGTCATCTCGTCCTCCCACGGGCAAGGGCAACCATTCTCGCTCGCCCACTTCAGCACTTCAAGGTGACCGTACTTCACCGCCATCGAACACGTATCCTCGTTCCACGGACAACCATTCGCGCGCAACAACTTCAGCGCCTCGAGATGCCCGACCTCCGCCGCCGACGAGCATACGTCCTCGTCCCAAGGGCAGCCGTTCGCGCACGCCCACTGCATCACCTCGAGGTGCCAGCCCCTCGCGGCATACGCGCATGTCGACTCGTCCCACGGGCAGTCGTTCGCATGCGCCCACTGCAGCACTTCAAGGTGGCCGTGTTTCGCCGCCAACGAGCACGTGTATTCGCACCACGCTGCGCCGTTCGCGCTCGCCCACTGGAGTACCTCGAGATGCAAGCCCTTCGCCGCCGCCGAGCACGTCTCCTCATCACACGGACAGCCGTTCGCGCGCAACCACTGCAGCACCTCGAGGTGCCCGCCCAACGCCGCACTATCGTACGTCTTCTCGTCCCACGGTGTGTTGTTCTCGCGCAACAACTTCAACTCCTCGCCGCTGCCTGGCACAAGTGTTCTTCCTGCGACTGAAGACCTCGCCGTTGTAAGTGCCTCAGCGTACCCAAACATCCGAATTTCACGGCATCACGCTCATTCAGATTTTCCACCCGACGCCCTGTCATTGTTACCGCGTCGTGCATCCCACGACTCACCACGCGGAGCCGTACGAGGTAGTACAACGTCCGCGGGAGCATCTCCTGTTTCGTCGAACACCGCGGACTCGAGTTCGCCCAAGGTGGTATCATCGGGGTGTCCCGCGGTGTGTTGCCCGTCGGGGTCGCGGGGCCTGGTCGTCATGGCTTTGCGCGCGCGAGAAGAGTGAGCGGATGTGGAGATCTGCAACGACTTTGTTGAATACCACCATTCAAAAAATTCTGCGTTTCAACGAACTTTCGGAAATTGGAAAGCTCGTGTCAGATCTATTCGCACATCACCCACCGGATGGACCGCGCATCGCGCTGTTTCCCGTCGCGGCCCGTCTCTTTTGCCTAGTATGTCGGGCGCGCTCCTACAAGCGCTCACACGGTGGCGCAGTCGAAGGGCCAAGGACATGGGGAAGCCTGCGTTCGTCGTTTTCGACAACAAAACACTGCAAGCCATCGCGGACGCGAGGCCCG
>Ga0209192_10000095_pt1 | contig 109117 bp, 90 predicted proteins | sample ArcticOcean_MG_C_11_FD_187433 | JGI IMG/M metagenome (GOLD analysis project Ga0209192, IMG submission 187433) | Marine microbial communities from western Arctic Ocean - ArcticOcean_MG_CB2_154 (SPAdes) (version 2) | ecosystem: Environmental > Aquatic > Marine > Oceanic | place: Arctic Ocean... | reverse complement strand
TTATAATATTTTTTTTTTTGATATTTTTTGCAGCTGCTTGCTTGCTTTTCGTGAAATGCCATGCCACTCCTCCAGGCGTCGCCCGTGCGCAGAGAGACCCACGAGGATGATGCGTCTCCTAATGAGGCGGCGTGTCTTTGTGTTAGTGCTCATTACGTCGTTGATTTCACGTGGGGCTTCGCTCGCGCCGGTGGCGGCTCGAGGGCACGCCGTAGATGTCGAGGTGACGAAGCACCCGCACCCCTCCGGGCGTGACGACGGCACTATCCTCGACAAGTTCCGCGTCGACCTCGACGACCCTCCGCGTCAGCGCTGGAAGCACGTCATGATGGCGAACAAGGAAAAGGCACGTGTGACCATGTCATACTTGTTTTCAAGTCTTCCGAAGACTGTGCATGCGGAGATAAACGTGCTCGTCTCAAACGCGGAGGCGCGCCTTCCTCTATGGGCGAGGGAGGAAATGCTCGGCGTCGCGGATGTGCTGAATGTTACTTTCGGCGACGTGGTTGTTGTCAACCTATTTTTTGAAATCACCCCGTTCTGCACCTCCATCGTGTCCCAGAGTGCGGCTTCAGGTAAAATTTACCACGCGAGGAACATGGACTTCGGCTTGGCCATGCCCGAGCTGTCTGCTAGCCTTCGCGACATTGCCGTGGACGTCGAATTTTGGAAAGCGGGCAAGCTCGCGTTTTCCGCCACGACTTTCGCCGGGTACGTGGGTGTTGCCACCGGCATGCGCGCCGGAGCTTTCTCCATCACCGCTAATGAACGCGAGATGACTGGCTCGATTCCCATTCCAAACATCTTCAAGAGCCTGATTAATTTCGTGGATATTTTGATGAAGACAGATGCGTACCCCGTCACGTGGGCGGTTCGAGAGTTACTGGAGGATGGTAAAACCGATTTCGACGGAGCCGTTTCCGTGTTGGGAGCTCGAAAATTCGCGACACAGATGTATCTCACCGTTGGCGGAGTTTCACCGGGGGAGGGCGTGGTGCTTACGCGAGGTCGAAATGAGTTGCTCGATACTTGGAGGATAGACGCTGATGCTGGTCAGTGGTTTCTCGTGCAGACCAACTACGATCACTGGATCCCCATGCCGCCGTGGGACAACAGGAAAGTACCGGCGGAAAAAGCGATTACGGAGGTTGGCGCGGAGGAAATTTCTCCCGTGACGATTTATGAACGAGTCCTTTCCCGAGATCCCGTGCTGAATGAACTCACCGTATACTCCACCTCGATGTCATGCTCGGAAGGGACGTACGAATCACGCGTCAGGGATTGTCCGAAGTGCTCGCCGTTCCGGTGATGTGTCAAATAGTTTGTAATTCAATTTAGCTAGCTAGATAGTCTAATTTTACGTGTTCCAACGCGGGTCACCGATTTCATACGCGAACCACACCGCCGCGACTGCGAACAACAAAGGTGCGCCGTAAATGGCTTTCGCGCCTGCGAAATCGTACAGCATACCTCCGCAGTCAGCAACATAGACGGGCTGGCACTCAGGTAACGCAGGCGTTCCAGAGACGGGATCTGCGGGTTTTGGCCCACGAAGGTCCTTGCTGAACGTTTGTGATACTGCGTCGTATCCGCACCCTGGCAACGGGTTCAGATCCGCATCCGTCGGAACGCGAACGCCGTATAATCCTCCATCCGGAGGCCTCAACTCGTTGTGGATGAAACTGTCGCCATAGCCTGGATGACACACGCAGGTTCCGTTGACACAGATGCCACGATCGCTGCACGTCGTTTCCTTCTTATTTGACGGGTTGTACGGACAGACTGGAATCGAGCAGTCGAGTCCGGTGTACGCCGGGCGTCCGTCAGAAGTGAAACACTCGCACCGGCCGTATCCGAGGGTATTGGTGCGATAGTGGTCGCACACGCCGTTGCCATTGCAGTCGTTCAGACAATCGTACTCACGACATGACGGTCCAGAGGCGGGAAATTCGCATTCGCACTGACCAGTATACCCGTTACACGAACCGCGGTTGTTGCACTGATTGCACACCTGCTTGTGTCCAAGGTAATCGAATACGCAGATATCCGCGGGGCACGAGACGTTTGAACAGTCCAAGCCGGTGAAGCCCTGGTCGCAAACGCAAAAGTTGTACTCACACACGCCGCGCCGAGAGCAATCTTTCCGGCACGAGGTTGGGAAATACTGCCACAAGTCGTCCAGTTCTTCGTAGCAGTACTTTTCACCGTACTCACTCGGAGTCTGAATCCAAAGATCTGGGTTGGTGCTCAACATCGGGTTCCCGTACTCGTCAACATCGATAGCACGAACCGTGATTTTTCCGTCGCCGGTCATGTCGTACTGCGTGTCCCACTGTCGATCGATGTTGTTAATGCGATCCATGTTTGACTCCACCATGCTCTTCGTCGCGTCAACGTAATTTTCCCCTTTCAAGCAACCGTGACCACCGTATATCAACGCCCGTCCAGCCTGGTCCGTGGTTCCCGTTTCAAGCTGGCTGGAATGCCCCACCGGAACCATGACAGACCTGTACCGCCGCGACGGGAATTCACCCTCACCCTCGACCTTGATCCAGGTGTCGCCCGAGATGTTATAAAACCACAAGTCACCAATCTCGTCATTCCACGTGTACCCTCCGTACACCAGAATGACCACGTTGTCACCTTTCATGCTTATGGCCGCCGCATGTCCAAAGCGCGGCGATGGTCGGATGGGATACCTGGGATGCGGCTTTAGCTCTTCCCATGTGTTCATCGTGATGTTGTATTTCCAGAAGTCATTCAGATAATACTTCGTACTGAGGCTGGGATAGTCGGTATATACGCCAGTCGGGTAGATGCCCACGAAGTTGGTCGTGCCGCCGAACGCGTAACCGCCGAAGAGGTACAAAGCTTCGCCGTAGGCTGCGAGTGACGGACTATGTCTGCCGCGTGGTCCGAAAACGTCTCTCTCCGCGGTGCCGTCAGCCTCTGACTCGTTTTTGCACGTCGTGCAAAAAGGCTTCAGGTGTGACCACTCCCTTTCCGTGACGTTGTACGACCACAAGTCGTCAAAATACAGCGGGTCAGTCGGATCGTACTTGGACGTATCGTCGTAAATCTCGTGCGCCAACTTCGATTGACCCGGCATCGGTGGGTTCAAGCGCTGCCCGTGGCCGCCGAACATGAAGACGACGTCATCGTGGTCGACCATGGCGTGCTTCCACCGTCGCGCAGGCACGGTTTTGGTGAAGTTGGTAATTTTTACCCACTTGCTTCGCGGGATGTTGTAGTGCCAAAGGTCTTCGCAGTAATCCACGCAGTCGATGCTATAGCCGCCAAACAACACCATGGTGTCTCGTTCTCCCGTCAATCGGTTCAACACTAGAGCAATCTGGTGTTCCCAGCGTCCACTGGGCAGCTCACGCGCCGGTCGGTTCGCACCGTTCTCGAGGTTAGGTTCCGAATACGGTCGAAGTCCAGTCCAGTCGAAGCAGGTTGTGTGATACTCGCACTGCGCGCCAAACCTGCGAGAGGTCACTGTGAGAGCTTCCCATTCCGCTCGAGTTTCTTCCGCGCACTGGATGAACGTGCCGTCGTCAGCCTTGATGTACCGATGCCCTTCTTCGCTGTTCGCGCGTTCGCTCGCGCACACCGCACATTCCTCACAAACCAGCTCGTTTGGGTTGTACGCGGTCCAGTTTCCCGTGTTCCAATCGTAGAGCCACATGTCATTAAGGTAATCCCCGTTCGGCACGCGCACCTTACCGCCAAATATCAGCATGCGTGACTCATCGGTTACCACCGCGGTGTGCCCGCTTCGGCCAGGAGGGCCAAAGTCGCCGTGAAAACCGCGGTCGCCGAGGGGCACCATCTTGGCGAAAACGTTGGATGCCTCGACCGTCGACTGACGCTCCACACGTCCGACTGGAAGGAACAGCGCGAGGAACACGATGATCAACCATCGCCGTAACCTTCCTGACGATGTGCATGCTCTTTTCGTGACGCAGCCGTCCATGTCTTCCGCACCCCACCGCCGTGAGGCTGCGTGGTGCGATGTTAGCAGTGTTTTCAAAACAACCCGGAAGAGAAGTTTTCAGTCGAGTTTTCACTCATCTCGTGCCACTGTCTCGGCGGCCTAGGCCGCTCGTGGCTCGTCGAGCCGATGGTGCAGCTCGCGGAGAATCCCGATGTGGCCTCGGACGGCACTTCCCTGACAGATCGTCGCAACGCAGTGAGAGCACTGGCTGAGCTGATTGAGCCGTCCGCCGCCGCGGTATCGTCAACCGCGCGCGGCGACCCTGCTTTAGCGCTCGTCGCCGATCCCACCGCTGCGGCGTCTGCTTCCCAGGACGCAGCCTTAGCCTGTGAACGCCTGGAACGCATGACATTGACGCTTGAATCGCTCTCAGTGAAAGAGAGATACCCACCACGACGATATCAGGATGCCCTACCCAGAGATACTTCAAGTAGGTCGTTCCCAGACGACTCGACACCTCCGCCGACGACGTCGCGAAAGGCGCTCGTCGTCGAGATTGAAGATGCGACGTCGGCTTTGGTGGAAGACAATACAGAGGTTCCCCTCGCCGCGACATCTACGAGTGGTCGCGACGATGAATATCTCAGCATCGCATCCACATCCGCGCTCGCAGCGGCAGCGTATGTTTCCGGCGCGGAGCTTCACGGTGTCGATGCCTTGCCGGGATGGAGTTCACCGGCCGCCGCAACCGCCGCGCGCGCGCTGCTTCAACGCGCTTTTGGAGCTGCGACGCAACACAGCGACGCGCTTGATGAGCAAGCTCGCGAAAACTTGGCGCGGTGTTTGGGTGAATCAGCACCAGTTTTAGCGCACTGTCTTGCTAATGAGCCCGAGCCGCGTTGGGGTGGAGAAGCTGAACACGACGGTCGCCGTGAGCCGCGCCCACCGGCACCCGAGCTTCCTCCCGAGCTCGCTGGAGTGGTGCAACCGGCGTCGGCGGAGTCAGCTCTCGTCGCGGCTACGCGGCTTCGAAGGCTTATTGAGATGGTGGGGTACCCTTGGATCGGGCGCACTGAGAATGTCGTATCACGTGTCGTACCTTGCGTGCTTCGCGCGATGGATCACACAAACGCCTCGGTGCGTCGCGAGGGCTGCGCCGCCCTCGTCACTTTTGTCGCGTCAGTCACGCGCACTGAGTTGCGCTGGCACGGCGCTGCTCTGCTTGACGCTGCCTCGTCGACGCTCTCGGCGTCCTCTCCAGAAGTGTTCGGGGCAGCAGCAGCGGCACATGTGAGAACAGCACTCGCGGTGTGCCCTGATGACACACGCGACCCCGGTCTTATGGCGGCATTTACTGCCATTCTCGAGGCTGCCAACTCGCGCGGACACGAGCCCGAGGTGGCGGCGGCGTGGGTCGTCGAAGCGCCTGCTTTGATAGCAGCTTTGAAACTCTCGGTGGCTTCACATCTTGATAAAATATTTACGCCACTTCTCAGTTGGCTTCATGCTCGCGACGACGCTGTGGCGTGCGGCGCAGCCTCTTGTCTGGAGCTGACATGTAAGATGACCTGGCCGCGCATTCCCGGGCACGCGGCGTCGCTGTGGCCAGACGTGGCGCGCGCGTACGCCGAGGCAGACGCGCGCGCTGCGGCTGACGAACTTCGCACCCAGCTCAAAAATCTTGCGGTGGTGTTGCAGCTCGCCGCCGGGGACGCGTTTGAGGAAGTTTGGTGCCGCTCGAAGAACGAGCCAGTGCCCTCCGAGCTCGAGCCTCTGATCGCGTACCTTGAGAGCCTGCCGGCACGCGTGGTGTCTAGTAGCAAGTAGATAAAAACGTTTAGAACTAAAGTCCGTCGTCTATCAACGTTCGCTCTGGAAGAACGACAGCAGTCAGCGGTCGATCGTTGTGTCCCGCACAGCCATCCATGATTATCCTACTTTCCTCAAGTGAAACAAAACAGTGGTGTCCACTCACGACGAGCACATTCTCTGGAAGCTCAGGGTGCGGCGCCAACACGTTTGCGCGTCCCTGCAACGCCTCGATCCACTTCGAAACCACCTTCCTCGCTCGCAGCGCCGCAAGCTGTTCGTCCACCGGGACATCGAGCTCGAATCCTGCGTGGACGGCGATGATCGTGTCAGTTTTCGGGTTGTGCTCATCAGTCACGCCTTCAATTTCCACCACGAACTCCATCGACGCTAATAGCGCTCGGTGAGTTTCACACATGGCGGCGATTAAACCGGCTCTGTCACCGGCGCAGACGCCCTACGAGCTGAAAGTGCTTTCAGATTCGAACGCATTTACCATCCCTGCCGCCGAGCCTCCCCAACGTCGCCCCTGAAGATGCATACCGACGTGGGCATTACCGCCTTCGTCTTCCCAAAGTGGAGGTTCCGGACGCCGGTTGTTCGTCCATCCGTCCGGAGCGTCGCCGCCGGTGATGGGTATCAGATTAAGAAAAGTGCAAATGGGCTAAATCATGGTTTCCTGCCAGCACACGAAGCTCAATCGCGGGATACTTCTCCGGGAGCTCCGAGGCGATGAACTCCAAAACGCCTTTCGTATCAGGACCAAGATAGCACAAGTCCCCGAGGAACACGACACGAGCTTCGCTGAGACGCTCGCTACCGAGAGCGGAGTGTAACCTCTGGAAAAGGTGTCGTAGTTTCTTCGAGTGTCCATGAACATCGCCTGTTAACACCGTAGCTCGCGCCCTGGAAGCGTCGCTGCGCATCGCCGCACGAATGACGCCGGCCGTGCCACGCGGCGTCGATGCACGCGAGCCCCGAGAGACACCCGCAGACAGTATCGACATCCGAGACAAGCCCACACGAGAGTGAGGTACACCTCGTGGTCGGAGTGCAAAAAATGATTTCGGGGAAACCGGCGGTCAACTCAGTTAGTTTCGCGAAACGTCGGATCTGGAGGAGAGACTGAGGAGAGGAGCGGCACACAACAGCCGCGCAGCGTCGCACCGACATGCAGGTAAGGCTTACGCCCGGTCGCTAGGAAACGTTACGTTCTGCGGCGCGCAAAAGACCGCACAACCTGGAGTTGGGTTGGGGGCGAAGGCGGGATGAGTATGTCGAGCGCTGAAGTCGTGGCTGCTTTTGTCGCAGTCACTTCTGTTCCTTTGACACACGGCGTGGCGGGCCATTTGCTGCACAAAGACGCGACAAACCCTTGGCGTTTCTGGTCCCCGCCGTTCCTCACAGGCGGGCCGCGCTTCATGACCTTTCAAGGCTTCAGTTGGGCTTTCTTCGCAATTTCGAGCCTGTGTCTTGTTCTCGCCATCGGACAATTATATTCCAAGATGGCCAAAGCAGCATTCGTGACGTCGCCCAGGCAGCTCCTCACCGCGTCGGGCTGTTCAGCACTGATAAGCGAGGTGCTCATGGTTTCATCTCTGTTTACGTACCACCGCGGCCGGCGTTTGCGCCACAGGCGTGCCCCCTCCACGGGAACCCAGAACCTTACCGAGGCTGGCACGAAAGTAACCGTCGCGATGTGCTGCGCGCTCGCGCTGGCGGGTGCGGCGCTGCTTCTCGTCGCGCATCACTTCCACGCCGCCGACCCCTTCGCGCGTCTCGCATTCGTGTCGCTCGCTCTCGTGTGTTTCTCCGTCGCCGCGCCTGTGACGCACGGACTAGGAGGACGGCTTAAATGGGCTCTGAGTGGGAGCTGGACGTTTTACCAGCCGGGCCGCGGCGGGTTGAGGTTCATTTTGTGCCAAGCCTTTGGTTGGGCCAGTTTTGCAGTCAGCGTCGCGGGGTGCGCGGTGCTGGCCGCGATCGTCCTCCGGGCAGTCATGAAAGGCGGGCTAGGCGAAGGAGCCGAAGAGATGCGCGCTGTGGCTGTCGTCTCCTGGGTCGCCGGAGGCGCAGGTTTCTTGGCGCAAGTTTTTCTCGCCGTCTCGCTGCCGCTTTTCCGGCCGAGCGGAGGGATCGGCGAAACCGCGTCCGCGCCCGCCTGCACTTCAAAAGTCTCCCAGACGTCGGACATGCGAGGATTTCTGCAGATGATGCTTGTGATGCACGTGATTCACGCCCCTCATCTCCTTTTGCTCGCCCTCATCGCGACTGTGCTCGCCGCGGCGCCGACCGCGGCGTGGGGCGCCACGGTTTTCGCGGTGCTCGCGGCGGCGTATTCGCCTACGTTTTTTGGCGCGCCGGGATCGTCGGGGATGCGTTCGTGGACAGCGTTTCAGGCCTGGGCCACACGAGTGGTGGAAGACGCGGCGCGGCGATGGCACGGGGAGTGCCGAGTAGTGCGTCATGGTGAGGCGTGGCAATTTCGGGGGGTTGATATCGGGGTGGATTTAGAAGAGGAGGACGGGGGGAAGGAAACGGGAGACGCGCGGCGCGTAATTTTCGGGTATCATCCCCACGGGCTGTATCCCGCGGCCGCGTGTTGGTTTCATTTCTTGCCGCAATTCAATTTGTTGTTTCCCTCGGTGCCGCCGCCCGTGACTCTTGGTGCGTCGGTTATTTTCCGCGTGCCGATTCTGAGAGACGTCGCGATGTGGGCGGGCGCGCGGAACGTCTCGCGGAGCACGTTTCTGAAGAGTCTCGACGAGCGAGGCGCCGTGGTGCTGTGCCCGGGTGGCCAGGCGGAACTCGTGGAGCACGTCGGCGGGCAGGCGGATAACACCGTCACGCTGTGCACTCGGCACAAAGGATTCATCAAAATTGCCATCGAGAAGCGCGCGCATCTCGTGCCCGTGTTTTGCTTTGGCGAGAGCCAAGCGTTGACCAACTTGTGGAAGTGGAAAGCGGCGCAGAGGTGGACGACCAAACGGCTTGGGTTTCCGATGCCGTTTCTGGCGGTTGGATTCAAGGGGATTCTTCCGTTGCCCGTACCGTTGCCACTGAGCTTCATCGTTGGCGAGCCTCTCGCGGTACCGGCACCAGGGCCGGAAGGCTTCGCGTTGGAGGCGGACGTGAATCGGGTTCACCAGCAGTACTACGCTCGCGTCGAGGAACTGTTTGAACGGTACAAAGCGAGCAGCGGATTTGCAAATTTAACGCTGGCGCTGAAGCACGACTGACGCGCGGCGCTCACTTCTGTGTCTAGCTAGGAAAGTAGTCTTTGTACATTGTATTCTATGAAGCACCACTGCCACGTGGCGCTCAGTTCTATATCTAGCAAGTACGAAAACCTCACACGGATTCGAAAAGCTTCGCCCACCTCTCTTTGAACGACTGCCCCGTCCAAAAGAAATGGAGGCCGACAAAAGTCACCAGCCGATAACACAGCGACACCGCTACGAGTAGCCAGAATTTCGGCCACGTCGAGTCGGGGTCGAAATCGAGGCTTCGCAGAATCTGTATTCCCGATAGGGGAACGCACCCTTCCTCTTGCACGGCACGCGCGGTACAGACGAAATCGTGTCGCTTGAAATCCGACGAAACCGCCGCTTCCACGGCGTACCCGAGGAAGGACACGTCGGCCAGCCACCGGTAGTACACCGGAATGTTCCGGCGGTTGATCCAGTTGCCGTCAAACAACATCAGGATGATGAGCAGCGTGCCCGCGAGCGCGTTGGTTTGTTCGAACGACTTGCAAAGAGACCCAATCATCGTGAGGAAGGACGCACCCGCCATGGTCACGGCGATTATGATGACGTAGAACGTGATTCGGCCGTCCAAACTGTCGTCCAGATGGAACATCTCATACGAGATCACCGCACATACGATAGCAAAGGCGATGATGGAAACGGATTCGACGATTATTCGCGCCCAGTAATACACGCCGGTGCCGTACATACCGCCGTTTGATTCGTGCAGGTACAAACCGCGTTCTTTCGGGAACAGTAGGAGTTGGTCAAACGCCATGAACGCCTGCACGAGGACGATGAGTGATATCGCGCTGAGTCGATCGCCCGCGCCGGAAACCGTGAGGGGAAGGTCAAAGTAAATCGAACCCACGATCAACGGAACGAGCACCGAGTTCACGGCTTGCGTCGCCAACGCGCTCGGCTCCCGGATTTTGTACACGGCCGTGCGACTGAACAGCGCGCCGAAACGCGTGCACCACACCACGAAACTCGACCTGCGGCGGAAACCGGACTTCGCTGACGAGCTGGAAATGTCCATGGAAGAAATCTCGTCGCCGACGCGTAGGTACTCGTCGCGTCGAGGTGATGTTAGCCACGATTGCGTGAGTTCCTTGACAACCACCGCGCGGTCGTGAACTCGCGGTTTTTCACCAGTTTCAGCCGCGTCTTGCGACGCGCCGGTCTTGTCCGCGTCGCGCCCGGCGTCCACCTCCTCGACTCGGGTGTTAATCAAGTCCATCACGAAATCGGGAGGCGACTCGAACGGCGGACACGGATACCCAACATCCTTCAGCCACCCGATCACGCCGTTTTCGCTCAAGCCCCCGTTGGGAAGAGGCGTGAACGTGGGTCCGCAATACACCTCTCTTCCGTCCGCGAGCAACATCGCGGAGTCGAAAAGAGGCATGATGCTCGACCGGGGCTGATGAATAGACGTCACCACCGCCGCTCGATGCCCACCGTTTTCTCCGTTAGCGATGCTCCGGAGTTTGTTAACCACGAGAAGTGCGGTCGTCGCGTCTAAACCGCTGGTAGGTTCGTCCAGCAGCAACACCTTTGGTTTGTGCACGCACTCCATCGCGATGACCAGCCTGCGTTTCTCGCCTCCGCTGATGCCGCCTTGCCCCGTAACGCCTATTGGGGAGTTCGCCGCTCGCTCAAGGTCAAAATCGTCAATCGCCTTGTCCACGATGGCGGAAATAGCGCCCGCGCGCGACGCGTTTTGCCCCGGGTCTTTCCCGACGTCAAGCTCTCGCGTCGCCAACCTCAAACGAGTGGCGTACATCAGCGTCTCTCGCGTCGTGAGCGAAGTCATCAACACGTCCTCCTGAGTTACGTACCCCAAGTCAGAAAGTAAACACCTCGTGTTCTCGTGACTCTCGCCGTTGATGACAAAAACACCGCGCACTCCATATTCTCGGCGTCCGCCGAGCACGTGAATCAAGGACGTCTTGCCGCTTCCGGAGGGACCCATGACCGCGACCACCTGCCCAGCCTTTACGTAACCAGACAAACCATGGAGGATTCTTTTCCGAGGATTCTTTTCCTCGGCAGCACGCTCTTCACCAACCTGCTTGTTCGGTTTCCCAGAGACAGGCACGTCGTAAGTAATATCGTGCCAAGCGATGTTCACCTCGTCACGGTCACTCGAGGTGGCCATACCCTCACGTCCACTTTTTGGAGGATGGGAAAAGCAGGAGCCCAACACCGAACGAATCGTCTCCACCGCCTTGACGTCGCCGCGGTGCGGTGCGTGGCGACATGTGGCTCGTCAGATCTCGGCCTGGGAAGGACAACAGAAAGGTGCCCACGGTGTGCCGACAACGTCGGAAATCCAATTTCCAAAATTGCGCGAACCAGGGTTCAAAACGAGATCTCGCGTCCGGGAGATTCGGGCACCCCTCCGCACAAACCCGTGGCGCAGAGCGCATAGCCTTCGCCTTTTGCGAGAGGTCAGGTGACTCGGCTGCCACCCTGTGTCGAACTGCGTTAATCTTGGCTCGGCCTTTAGCGATGTCTGGCAGCCTCTTCTGATAGAAGTATTCAGCCAGACGCCGGGCTTCTCGCTTGATATCACCTAGGATGTCGTCTCGTGACAAGGACGTCGACCGGTTCAAAGGTACGGAGTGGGAGGATGCGGTCGACGTTATTCGCAAGGAAGCGTTCGAGCGTTTCGAATCGGATGCTCACAGTAGCTTCGAAAGCCTTCTGAGGATGGACTCACACTCCATGCTTACAGCCATAACTTCGCACGTAAAATCCCTCGCTAGAATTAATCCTGGCATGGGGGAAAAGATGCAAGTAAGGCTCGACCTGCTACGGAAGCTTCAGCCTCTGCAGGAAAAGTTCGAAAAAGCTCGAGAAGAAGCAGACGCGAAGAACAAGCTACCCCTCGACCCGTATCACTTCGACCCAAGCCCGGGCGTCGGCACACTCGAAGAGCAACTGGAAATTCGTCACGTTAGGCACAAGAAGGCTCACGCGGAGAAGAACACTGACAAGGCCACCGCCAGTGGGACGCGGAGTATCCCATACTTGGGTGCAGGGTTACTATCCAACGTGAGCAATAGTGGTCCCGGGGGGGTCTTCGGGAAACACAAGCAGAAGAGCGCTGGCCAGAGCCGAGGGCGCGAGCAGATGCAGGCAGCGCAGGGAGGGCGCACCGTCGTGGATCAATGCGCCGCCCTGCGCAAAAAAGGAGATCTGAATCAGGTTCGAATATCGCCCGAAGCGTATCGCCTGCCGCCCGCGTCTCGCCCGACTCGCCGCGAACAGGGCGGCGATCCAGAATATTTCCCTCTAGCTACGCAGAAGGCGGCGCGGGAATTCATTCCGCCCATGAAAACGAGCGCCAGGAACGCGGCGCGGAAAACCGAATGCATTGAGCTTCTCTCAGACGAGGAGGAAGCGGATGGCGCGGGGCCGGCTGGGGCTATCATTCTCGGAGATGATGAAGTACCAAAAACCGGGCTCCGCGCGACGCGCTCTTCGATCAAGCTGAGCATCCCTGATCGTATCGGTAACATCAAGGTGATTTACCCCACAAGACCTGGGGGCACGTCCAACGGCACCGTCGAGGTGACTTCGAGGGATCTCCTCACGCTAGAGGACTACGAATTTCTCAACGATAGTGTGATCGAGTTCTTCATCAAAGATCTACAGTACAAAATGAAACCGGAAGTGGCGGAGCGGTGTTACATCTTCAACTCGTTTTTCTACGAGAAGCTCACGAACGTCCGGGACGAACAGAGCGAGCCCGCGGACGTGCGACAGAAAAAAGCGCACGAGCGCGTGGCGAAGTGGACGAAGGGCGTCAACATTTTCGAGAAAGATTTCGTGTTCTTTCCCATCCACAACAACGTACATTGGAGTCTCGTGGTGTTGTGTCACCCGGGCCGCGTGCAACAGGCCGACGTCATTGACGTTGACGGCGCGTCCGCGTCCTTGAATCAAGTGCCGAGTCCGTTTCTGTTGCACTTTGACTCGATGTCCGGCGGACACAAAACCACGTTTGTGTCGGCGAGACTTCGCGAGTACCTTGCCATGGAGTGGCTGCAACTGAACCCGAACACGAAACCCAAGCAGGCAAAAGAAGGCGAAGTAACGCTTCTTAAGTTCACGAAAGACGGGCTGCCGAGCAAACGCATGAAAGTGCCTCAGCAAGATAACGGTTGCGATTGCGGGGTGTTCCTGTGCATGTTCTTCAAGTACTTCTTCCTACCGAAGCTTCCTGATCGAATAACCGCTGTCGACGTCGAGGCGGCGCACCGCCAAGACACGTCGGCGTTCCCGTCTGATCTTCCGGAAGGGTTTCTTCGACGAGATTGGTTCCCTCCTGAAGAGGCTACCTCGACGCGATCGACGCTCATGTTCGATATCCTGGAACAACTGAAGACAGGCGTCATGCTGCCTGAGACGGCGAGAGAGCAAGGCGCGGGTGCCAAAACCATAAAAAACCTGGAAACCCACCTCGCCAGCATCGACGCCGTCATGAAAGAGGTGCAAGCTCGCGTGGAAGTGCGCACGGAGTTTGTGTGGGACGCGATTGCGGAGAGAAAACGGAAAAAAAAAGCTGAACAGGAGAGAAAGCGGCAACGGGAAGAGGAGACTGAACAAAAAGCAGCACCCGTACCCTTCTCGGGACATTCGAACACGCTGCGTCGTGCGACGGCGATCGATGGCGGGGAGGCGCTCGACTCGTCGTCGTTTCACGGCAAAGGGCCGAACGAAGCCTGGGGCGCGACGATTTCGACGGCGGGGCGCGGGTCTGACGAAGGGGAGGTTGACTTGACGATGCGTGACAGTGACTCGGGACGGGGTGGCGGTCAACGATCGGGAGCAGCCGGAAAACTTCTCTCTGGTCTCTCTGGAATACCTTCAAGGAAGGTAGGGAACGTCCACGAACCTCCATGGGCCCGTGGCGTCGCCACCGCGAAACCTCCTGTCAACACGGAAGAGGGCGCGGAATCAGACGACGACGGCGACGACGGGTTTAAAATCAAAACGTACCCCACTCAAAGGCGGCGCTCTCCCGATCCTGCGAGCCCGGTTCGCCGCGTGCAACCTCAAGTCATCGACGTTTCCGCGGATGACCCACTCGAGACGGAACAGTTGCAGTCGGAAAGCGAGAGCGAGGAGCCTGTTCAGTCCACGGCTTCGCCGCCTCCTCGGACCAGGGACACCAGGGCCACGAAGCAAACCACGCTCGGCTTTAAAACCGCCGCAATCTCCGCCGCGGACGAAGCGCTGGAAGAAGTCGCGAGAAAGAAGAAGAGGAGCGAAGAGAAGGACCGGAAATCGCGGGAGTGGAGTGAAATACATGTTCAGGCGACACGCAAAGTCGCCACTGCCACTGGGTCCCGGAATCCCGATGTGGATCTTACCGTGAGATCAGGCGGGAGCCGGGACGGGGGCGACGAGGGCGGACTCGGCGACGAGGCCGGGCTCGGGCGGGACGACGAGATGGATCACGACGCGCTCGCGCGATAGCGACGGCGGGGGTGATTTCTTTTAGACGAGACGAATTCATTGTAACGCGACGAACACTAAACCTACGACTCGCTTAGACTATTTTACACAACACACACGGTCTCATCGGAACACCCGAACCGTGGGTTGCGTGGACGTTTTCGACGCGACGGTTTGTTTTTTCTCACTCGAGACGTGTTTCGTAATGGAATAAAACGCGGAGGCCGATTTTCCTTGCTCCGCGTTTTCGGCGCCGAACGTGCGACTCGCCAGACGCTGAATCACGGCTCCGAGCTGTGCTTTTTGCGTATCCCACGTCTCGAGGCGCTTTATTTTCGCCTCGATATCACCCTGACCAATGGCCGCGCGTGCGTCCTCATCAGCGACGGTGGTTCGCAACGCGCCGAGTTCATCTCTGGACGCCGCTAAAGACGACTCGGCGCGACGCGCGACGTCTTCCCAGTTTCGGCTCACCGCTTTTTCTCGACCCAGCGCCGCGCAAGATGCGTCGCGCTCAGCGCGAGTCGCTTCGAGCTCGACGCGCATCGCATCCGTGATTTCGTTAGCATCCTCCGCAGCGCGTTCCGCGGCGGCCGCGCGCGACGTCGCCGCGACGAGCGCACCCGCGGCGCGCTGCGCCGTGGCGAGAAGCGCGGCGCCGTTCACGCTCGCCGTGTCCCCTCCGAAGCCCGTGATCCCCGCCAGCCATCGCCGCAGGGTCTCGCCATCCGGGTCTTCCCCGGCGCCGACGGCGAAGCATTGTTTCATCGCGTCTGCGAGCGTCGAGGACGCCTCCGCCACCGCGTCTCTCGCGGACGGGTCTACGTTCGCGAGTTCTCTGGTCGTCGCGGCGGTGGACATCGCCGTGCGCGCGTCCGCAAGTTGACGGCGCAACTCGCGCGCGTTCGCTTTGTGTCGCGCCGCGGCTTCCGTCCGGTGCAACGCATGCCGCTGCGTTTCAGTGACTCGATCGATGAGCGCCTGTGTCTTCGCTTTCAGTTCCACCGAAGAGCGCGCCACCGCTTCTGCTTTAGCAACCGCTTCTTTCGCGATGCTCGCGTGCATCGCCGCTTCTTCAATCGCGGCGGTCTCGCGCGTGATAGCCTCGTGAACGCGCTCGTCTGCGTTTTGTTTCAGAAGCGTCAACGCTCGGTCGTTCGCCGTCGCCGTCGCTTTACCTTCGCGTCGCGCCACCCGTCTCAACTCGTCACGCGCCTCCGCGAGCTCCGCCTCCGCCGCCGTCGCCGCCGCTTGGAATCGAGCTGCCGCGCGCCGAGCTTCATCAAGCGCTACTTCGCTCTCGCGACGTGTGGGCTCGGTCGCCTCGCGAAGCGCGCTTAGCTCGCGTGTTTTCTCAAGAGTGTCTCGCCTCGCCGCGTCTCTTTCCTCTCGGGCCTCAGCACGCTCCTCACGCGCGGTGCCGACGTGCTCTTTTGCCTTCTCAGCGACGGCTTCGGCGACCGCGGCGGCGCGCTTCTCGTCCACCCACTTCTCGCGGTAAGTCGCCAGCTCGTCGCGCGCGGAAGCCCCTGCCGCTCGCTCGGCGCCCGTCGCCTCGCGTTCTGCCGCAGCAGCCTCGCGCGCAGCCTTGAGCTCTGCACGAAGTACGCGAATCTTCGCTTTCGCCCGCACCGCACTCTCCCGCATCTTGCTAGACAGCTCCTTCCTAGCGGCCGTCTGCGCCTTGGCGTTCAGGTCCTCGTCATTCGCCAGCGAAAAGTGTGCTTGTTGCATCTCTAATATCTGAAGCTCCTTCTCGCTGAGCGCCTCGCGAAGGTCAAGGAGCTCGGCAGCAACAGCCACGCCGTGGGTCGCCGGGTCGTTGCTGAAATCATCCTCGGAAATGCCAACGTGAGGTTCTTCGCCTTCGGACCACTCCACGACCTCATCCGAGGACACGCCGTTGGGTGAGGATTCATAACTCTGCGAGTCACCCGCTCGCCCTGACATGACGAGCCGTGTCGGCGTCGCTCGCCTTCACGTGACGCCTGCGCCCCCTCCAATGGAGGGTGAGCATTCAAAAATAGCCAAGCCGTCTGTCCCTCCGAGAAAAATTGCGAGTCGAAATAACAATTTGGGGGCGAACGAAATCGGCGAAACGGAGGTACCTGGGGTCTGATGAAGCTGGGTTCTTCGACGTATTTAACGCAACACGTGCCATTTACAATCATTTCTCTTCACTCGGACCTATACCGCTAACCACCCCGGACGCTTTCCACTCAATGAGCTCTTCCACGAACGCCTTGGCCTCGTCTGATCCGCCCTGAATTTTCACCCCGTGTTTCGCGAGCAAAGCGGTGAGCGCGGCTCGTTCCTTGCCCAGCTCGTTCTCCATCCAGTGCCGTAGCGCCGCCGCGCGTCGTCGTGCGAACTCCTCTTCCGTCGCGGGTATGCTCTGGTCCTCCACGATGGGCACGCGACTCTCCGGAAGACCGCGCATCGCGTCGTCGTTTTTTCCACCAGCCTTGTCCGCGAAGAATCGAAATCGCCCACGCGCATTTTCGACACCGGGCACGTAGTCGCGCTGAACCGGTCTGAGCAGCGCGCGTGTCAAGCCGCTGCGCACGCAGCGTCGCACCATAACGGTCGACATCACCCTCCTATATCGATGACTCGATGCGCGTACGCCTCGTGCGCCGATGAGTGAACAGCTATGGATCGAACTTCATCTTCCGAGATGGACTCTGACGAAAGGAGTTGCCGTTGAAAATTTCGAAGGCGAGCGAGATTTGAAGAGCATTGCTATCACAGTGACGATCGTGCGAAGGAGACCGGCGGTGGACGCCCGCACCTTTGGTGCGAGAGGAGGGTGGCGGCGTCCGGGTGGCGTGAGTCCGTGCGATGACCCACAACCGCGCGTCCCTCGGTAAGCGACCGCGCGCGGAGTACGCCGAGGAGCCAACCCCGGAGACCCACAGACCGCACGTCGGGTACACTCCCTCGTCCGATGCCGCGCGTCACGCGGAGGACACGCACAACTCGCCGTCGCGTCACACGCCGGGTATCACACCAGGTGCGTTTGAGGCTCGTGTCTCACGCGCGCGTCACGGCTCGGTTCGAACCTTTCCCGAATCCACCACGCCACGCGTCCCCATCTCGATGAGACATTGAAGCCAACAACGGACCTCTAGATTTCGTGGAACGCGGTTTTCCACCTCCCTCGCCGCCGTGGACTGACGCATCTCTCGTACATCACACGCGTCACGCTCCACAGGCTTTAAATTGCAGCGCAAAACCTCATTCGACGAACTCAACATCGAGTCCGCAGAGCGCGACAGGTACGCTTGGGTCCCGGGAAATCCTTGGCACCCTTTTCGAGACTCTTGGCACCCCTGCTTCCCAAACTTTGCCTGCCAATTTTGAATACCGTTTTAAGCCCGTCTTCAGCGCGCGCCGCCCCCTGACCGTCCCCCACACCCTGCCTGCATCGCACAGACTGATACGCGAAGACACCGAGCTTCTGCTGGGGTTGTCTCCCGAAACGAAGCTTTTGGTCGAGTTGGACCCGAGGGCGGTGGCGCAGGTCCCCGAGGCGGTTCGCCAAACCCCGAGCCGGCTTCGTTCGCTTGACGCGTACGAAGACGTTACGCTTAGCCCCGGTGAACTTGGCGGGAGCCAGTACATCATGTCCCCCGGACACGAGCTCGCGAGCTCGTTGCAGAGGTCGGAGAGCACGATGAGCGACGGGCGCACCACGGTGCCGAGCGTGGAGGAAGTCGCGGCGGCCGCGGAGACGCACCAAAACACGACGCAAAACTCCCGTTTGTTTCCAATCTTCGTCAAAGGACGCAAAGTCGTGCATCTGGTGCGGCACGGGCAAAGCACGTACAACGAGGCTATTAGCGGCCCTGGGTCCTGGGACGAGCCTAATATTTTCGACGCCCCCCTGACGAAGCTGGGGGTGAGCCAAGCCAAAGCGCTCGGGTCGTTCCTGTCCAAGCTCCCGAAAGACGCGGTGTGGGTGACGTCGCCGCTGACGCGCGCGATGGAGACGTGCGTGTACGGGTACAAGAGCTCGTTGGAGGTGACGTCGGCGCAGCGGCGGAAAGGCGCGGCGATGAGCGAAGCAGCGGGGGGGGGGGGCAAGGCGGAGGGGGTTGGGAAGCCTCCTGTTTCCGGGAAATCAGAGGGAAGGCGGGGCAAGAGCAGGCTGAGTCACGGTGGCAAGCCTGGTTGTTCGGGGCGCGGGGCGGAGACGAACCCGCGGGAGAGCGACGAAAACGGGTACTGCGAAAGCGACCCGATGCTGGCGGGCGCGACGCCGGCGCACCACAGTTTGGAGGCGGCGAAACCCCCCGTGGTGAGTGGGTGTATCGACTTGCTTCGAGGGGAGAGTTCGCGGTTTTCGGAAACCAACGGCGGCGGCGCGTGCGACGAGCGGACGCCGGCGCCCACCACTACGCTCCGAAGACTTGGGTCGGACGTGTGCGAACTCGGCGCGGACGCGGTTGGCGCGTCACCCAGCGAGACGATCGATTTCGACGCCTCCGCCGCGGAGATGTCCGGGTGGGGCGACCAGGTTATCGTGCACCCGTTCCTTTCGGAGAAACTCGCGACGTCGGGCGACATAGGGCGGTGTAAGGGAAAGCTGATACACGAGTTCCCGTTGCTCGGCTTGGGGTTGTCGCGTCTACCGGGTGACGTGTGGTGGTACAACAAGGTTCACCAGCCAAACGACGCGGAGCGAGAGTTGTTTCAGTCGCATGAACCGTCCAATAAGTTCAAGGAACGAGTCGCGACGTTCAGACACTGGTTGATGAGCCGGGCGGATAAAACCTTCGTGGTGTTCGGGCACTCCACTTTCTTCAAGGAACTCGTGGGCGGGAACAGGAGTTTGAGAAACTGCGAGGTTCATACCTATCATCTGTAACGGGGCGTTATTAATAACACACCGACACGACACAATTGTTTCCTCAGGGTTTAAAAATCGTTTCTCACCGCGCTCGCGGTCCCGGCCACGTGTTCCACAAACTCACGCCGCGGCATGCTCGGGCGTTTTCAAGGACTTTATCGAAAGCGCGTGGATTTTTTCATCCATCAACGACCCAAGCGCCTTGTTCACCAGCCTGTGTCGCGCCAGCGGAGCCTTGCCCTGGAACTGTGCGCTCACGATAGACACCTCGAAGCTCGACCCGCAGCTGTTGTGAGTTGTGATGACCACGGGAGGATGTCAGCGAAGCAGATTGTTAACACGGTCGGTAGATGGTTGGCGGTTTTCGTTTCAGAGAATTTGCGTGACGAGCCGGGACGGTAACACTCGCGGTGACGTACTCTCCACTGATGTCGGTCACATCCACCTCCTGTGCCTCGAGCGCGGTGCGCAGAAGATCCTCGACTTCTTGCACGGTCGGCATGACGTCTCCTCGGCTCGCGTAGGTGTGGCGGGTTGATGCGAGATTTTTCGCTTTTCATAGTCTGGGACGAAGGAAAAAACTTTTCATTCTCTTCAGATTTGGAGACGCGGGCCAGGGTACGCCGCGCCACTCTTAGCCGCGCGGGCTAGGGAACCCTGTGGGGCAGCGCCGCGTCTTCGTAGTAGCATCTTCTTCGGGGAACATGGTGGCCGGCGAAACGTCGGCGGGTATACTCGCCAAGCTGCAGAACCGGAACCGCGTCGAGGTGGATGCTTTTCGCACCGTGTTCGACGCACACGCCGTGGCGCAGCGTCAGGCGAGGACATTACAGGAGCGCGTGACCGCGCTGCAGCGCCAGTGCGCGGAGCTCGGGGAAGGCAAGAAGACCGCGGAGGCGAATTTTAAAACCGCGAGCGAGGCTGCGGCTCGTGGCGCTGCCGCGCAGGACCAGTCCACACGCATCACCGAGCTGCAAGTCGAGCTCGCGGCGAGTTACAAGCAACACGCGGAGAGTTCTCAACAAGTCATCGCGGCGAAGGACGCGCTTGCGAAGTGCGAGGAGGATTTAAAAATCGCGCGAGAGCTTCTTAAGGCTGTGGAGGGCGAACGCGACGACGCGGTCGCGCGCGGTGTCAATTTAGACGGAGAGCTCGAGGTGTCAATTGCCACAGCGCAGGTCGCGGCGGATGAGGCGGAGGCGCGGCTCGCCGGGCGCGACGCGGCGTTGTCGAAAGCTGAGACTTTGGAGGCGGAGAACGCGAACTTGCTGGACCGCTTGTTACACATGAAGAAGCAGGAAGCGGAGAAGATGAACGAAATCAACGACCTGTACGAAGATTTGAACCGCCAAAAAAAGGAAGGCGCGCTACGCGCGATGGCGAGCGACTTGTCGGAGGCGTCAGCGGCGAGCATGGCGAGTTTAGCGGGTTCGCAATTCGACGCCGCCCGGGGTGGGCGGTACTTCCCCACTCGGAAACGAATCGCGATTCGCGCCAACGCAGGAGGCACGCACCGAATCGCCCTGACTCCCGGCGGCGATGTCCTCGCGACCGCCGGGGACGACAAAGTCATCAGCCTGTGGGACGTGGATACCGGGCTGGCGACCGGGCCGGCGCGGCTGACGGGCGCGACGGGCGCGCTTCTGGACTGCGATTTCTCAACCGGTCCGAGCGACGCCGGCGGGTTGACGATTCTCGGCGCTGGCACGGACAAAGCCGTGCGTCTGTGGGACGCCGCTAGTGGGCGTGTGCGGCACACCATGACCGGCCACGCGGACAAGGTGTGCGCGGCGAGGTTCAACCCGTGGGAACCGAACCGGGCGGTTTCCGGAGCGCACGACCGTACGATAAAGGCGTGGGACTTGCACAAAGGGTTTTGCGTCGCGAGTATTATGTGCGCCAGCAACGTGAACGCGGTGGCGTTCGGCGAGGGGCCGAACTCTATTATTTCTGGGCACTTCGACGGCGCGTGCCGGGTGTGGGACTTGAGGCAGAAACCGGGAGGCCACTCCGCGGACCCGGTTGAGGTAAAAACGCACGCGCAGCACGTCACGTCCGTGCTCGTGATGCCAAACAACAAATCGCGCTTCATGTGCGCGTCGCGGGACAACACGCTTAAGTTAGTGGACTTGAGGCGCGGGGGTGGCGAGTGCGTGCAGACGTTCAAAGCCACCGCGTACAGGAGCGGGAGCCAGTGGGCGAACCCGTGCGTCTCGCCGTGTGGGAGCTTTGTCGTCGCGGGCGGCGCGGACGGCGGGGTTTTCGTGTGGAGCGTTCACGACGGGTCGCTAACCACCACGCTCCGGGCGCACAACGCCGCCGTCGCGACGTGCGCGTGGGGCCAGCGGGGGTTGGCGACGGCGGATAAAAACGGAATCGCGGTGCTATGGGGGGCGTGACACTTTGGCTGTGACGAATGTAATGAAACGGTAGAACATGTGTATCAGGGAATATCTGTGGGATAGGCTCATCTGTGATTACTACACAAAAGACTGACGACTAAAAGACTGCCTCACCGAACTCTAGGCGCGCGCGGCGACTGCTTCCTTGGTGAGCGTTGCGTTTCCAGTCGCCACGGACTTGGCCACCGCGAGCCCCACCCCCGCCACGTTTTCCCGCCACGCGTTGATGCGTTCCGCGAGGTCCTTCCACTGCTGCGTACCGAACACGCGGTGCGTCACCCGTGTCACGACGGCGACGCCCCTGACTTGGTCCATCTTCGCCTCCACCAGACGCGCGCCGATCGCGCGCACGATCCACCCCTCGACTTCGCCCTCCGGGCACGACAACGCCTTCGCTACTTGCGCGTACGTCACCTCCCCGCCGTCCACCGCGACACTCGTTTCCGCGAGCCCGCACAACGCCAGGAGCTTCATCTTTCCCGCGCACTCGGCTTCGTCAATGCTTAGTTGTTTGAACAGCGTGCCGTTCTTTTTTGCAAACGCCGCGAACGCGTCCATCCCATCGGACGCGAGCAGCGTGGTGAGGAGCTCCAGCACCGCTGCCGATTTCGTGTCCCTCAGCGCACGCACCGCGGCGTACCCCAAAATGTCACACCGGAACATCATATCCTTCGCCGTGATGAACGAAACCACCGCCGCGGTGGCGACTTCCTCGCCCGCGGCGTCCAGGGCCTCGCCGTGCACGAACGTGTTCAAGTACTTCAAACGGAGTTCCAAAACCCGTGTCGCGGCTTTGCCGTTGGGGTCCACCACGCCGTGCGTCTCGGAAAGCATGGTGATGATATCCCCGAGAAGCACGCGCGTCGCCTGTGGGTCCAGCCCCCAGTCAAGGTAGTTGTCCTCCACGTGCTTCGCCAGGGACGCGACCAGCGCGCCGAGCTTGGCTTGCTTGACGTACGCGAGGATCTTACTCAGCGTCGCAAAGCGAGCGGTGTGGTTCGCTTCCATGTTGTACAGCTGGAACAAAATCGCCGCGCGCAGAGCGCCGCGCTTGGTGTCACCCAGAGCCGCAGCGACCAGGGCGTCGATGCACCCGGCCGTCTCCGCGGCGGGAAGGCGCTGCGCGGTGCCTCCCAGGATCAAAACGGCAGCCTCCAGATCTTTGTCGGGCGCATCGGCGAACAGCTTGGTGCCGTGCGCCATGATCTTGGCCATGGCGTCCGCGAACTTGCCTGAATCGATCAGCGAGGCGCACTCGGCGGAGAGCTTGTCGCTGGCATCGCCGATCAGACCGCTCACGAGCTTCGCGACGGACACGATCGGATCCTCCTCGCCGGTCTCAACAAGCACGCAGGTGGACATCTTGAGTCTGGTTTTCGAGGTGCGGCGGTACCGTGGGGATCAGACGCGAGACGTGTCGCTCTGGTCGGGTGGAGCCCTTTCACGCGCGGCGACGGATCGCGGGGCGGATGCACTTAAGGTGCGCTGGGCGGGTCGAAAAGGGCGCGCCGGCGGCGAGGGGTGCGCTTAAAACTCGATGGAATCAAAGGCGGCTGAAAAAGCGCATGAAAAGCAGACTATTTGCCCACTGAGACAAAAAGCCCTGTTTTTTCCCACTTCCCACTTATTTTTGGAAATCGTCGCGTTGTTCGCTTTGGACATGCTGCGTGTCTTCTGCTCGCTCGCACTTCGTCCTCCGCAGTCGCCATGGCGACCGCCGTGGCGGCGACCTCCTTGGGGGAACCTTTCCCAGTCGATTTCGATGACACCGATGACGACGACATCCTAGCTGATGAGCTCGAGGCAGAGCTCGTAGAGGCGGAGGAGAGGCGAGGGAAGGCCGCAGACGCGTCTTCGTCCCGAACGAGGAAACGAGAAAGTGTCCCCACAGTCGAGGCCACGGAGGCCCGTTCGGCGAAGAGTGCGCGGCGTGATGAGCGCCCGCCACAGCCCCCAGGACTCGCGACGCTCCCCCCAGAGCTGGTACACCTGGTTTTTCGGTGGCTCTCCCCTGAAGACCTGACCTCGGTGGCGCAGACGTGTTTGGATTTACGAGACCCGACGATGGATGATTCGCTTTGGCGACGGTGTTTTTGTGCCCGGTTCGGCCATCCCAAACAACGCGAGCGCGACGCGGAGAAACGCGGGGAGACGCGGCGAGGCGGTGCGAGAGGCTCGCATGTCGCACGAGGAGGTGGTGGCCCCACCCGAGGCAGCACGTGGAGGGCGTTGTACATGGCGGATGACGCGCGCGAGATGCGCGAGGTACGCCTTGACAAAGGACCGCTGAAAGACATCTTCGTACAAGCCGCCGCGGCGAAGCGCTCTACGCCGCCTGGGTGGTCGTCTTTGCACACGGACGACGTGTTGATCAGCACGCCCACGGACACGGAGGCGGTGGTGCGGTGGCGTTTGTCACGAGGTTTGGGTGACGGTTCGGATCCCACCTTGGCGAAGCACCGCTGTTCGCTGTCGAACGGGTGCCCGTACCACCGCGTCGGCGCGGATATCTTCGTGTGCGAAGCCACGGGACGCGCGCACGTGTGCGACGAGGACTGCCGCGAGCGCGTGGTTGACATGGACGGCATGTCCGAAATGTGCTGCATCAGCGGCAGGTCCTTCGACCGCATGCTCCCTGAAGGCGCGGAAGGCATGACGGGCGACGCGCTTTTGCCGGAAGACCAATTGGGCGAGGTTGGGTTTCTGGGAAAGTGCTTCGAAGCCGGGTACGGCGCGGATACGGAGCGGGAAATGTACGCCACGCTGTGGGGCGGCGGCGAGTGCGTTTCAGGAGGGCGTTTAGGGGACGGGGAATCAGGAGACTCCTCGGATTCCGATCGTTAGTCAAGTCTCGCCGTGGTGGATACCAGGTATATTTAGACGTTAAAACACGCTGTCTCCCGACCCGCTTTTCCCCACAACAAAAGACTCTTCCCCGGTATCCGGGACAGACAAGTCAACCTCGCCTTCGTCGTCATCAAGCTCTTCCGGAACGAACTCGTCCTCGTAGTCTTCCATGACCTCTTCGATTTCGAAAGACCCGGTGGGTGGCGGGTCCGCGGGTTTCACAGGAGAAGGTGCGTCGGGCTCTGGAACGGTAACGGGAACAGTCTGCGCCGCCGCGATTTTCGCCGAAAGCGCTTCGCGTTTCTCGCGCGCCGCTTCCAGCGCCGACGCCGCCTCGGCCTGGCGCTTGGCGTCAGCCGAGGCTTGCATGCGAGCCGCAGCTTCAGCTGGTTTTTCCTCACGTTTCGGTGACGGTTGCGGCGACGCTTTTGGCGACGGTTTCGGCGACGCGACGCTCGGCTCCTCTACAAACGCTTCCTCCGGCTCGTCGCCAAACGCCTCCTCCGGCTCGTCCCCAAACTCCTCGCGCTCGCTGCCATACGCGTCTGCCTCCGCAACGTACAGCTGGTGTTTGTCCTGCATCGCCTTTTGTCGCGCCGCGTCCGCTTTTCGAATGGCCATGATATCCGCCGCGGCAACAGCGGCGCTCGCTTCCTCCGATTGCCGCTCGTACGTCAACTTCCGCTTGTACATATCAAGCGCCGAGCGCTGGGTTTCTTGTTGGTGCTCCAGCTGTTGCATGCGAAGCACGTTGAGAGTTGGCGAGTCGTTCGTCCCAGCGCGAGCTGTGATGTCATCCACGAGAGACGATCTTAGCCCCAGCTGCGCCGCGGTCACCCCGGGAATCTCCGCCGCCGTGCGAAACGCGGCCGCCGCCGCCTCCGCCCGCACGCGCTTGTCCCGCTCGTCGTCCAGCATCACGCGCATCGTGGACTTCGTGTCCTGCATTGTGGCCCATGTTTCCTCCGCGCGACGCACGGCTTCATCCAGCATCGCGCTGGCGAGGTCGTACTTCCCCTTCCACTCCGCCGCTTCCCGCACGGCCTCGCCGCGGTCCGCCATCGCGGTGTTCCGCTCCAGCTTGAGGCGCGCGATGTCTTTTCTGCGCTGCGCGATTTCCCGGCGCGCCAGCCGCGTCTCCGCCACGGCGCGCTCCGTCGCCGCCGCCAGCTGAGCGTACGCGGGGCCTCCCGACACGGACGCCGCGCCGCTCGCCACCGCGGCGTTCATCGCAAGGCCCATCCCGATGCCTCCAACGTCCACGCCTGCTAAGGAGACGGGAAGGGGCAACCCGCGCTTCTCAAGCGCGTTTCTCGCCGCGTCCAACTGCGCGCGCGTGTCTCGCAGCTGTTGTTCCAGAATTTCTGTCGCCGTGGCGTGTTCGCCCGCGTCTCTGCGCGCCTCCGCGGCTTCCCGGCGCGCGCGCGCCAAAGAGGCGAGCTCCGCCGCGTGCGTCGCCCTGTCCGCTTCCAGCTTGGCGCGCTCGTCCGAAATCGCGCTGATCTCCGCGGTGACGGCCTGGATGCTTTGTCGTCGCGGCTCGCCGAGCACGTTCGTCCCCGCGTTTCGCCCACTCGCGCGTTGTTCCGCCCGGGCCTCCAGTTCCGCGTACCGAACCGCCCACTGCTGTTCCTTCGACGCCATCTCCAGTTCGCGTCGCGCCAAGTTTTCGTCCTCGCGAGCTCGGCGCACATCTCTCGCGGTGTCTTCCGTGTGCGCCGCAGCTTTCGCCGTGCGCAGCGTTTCGTGCGCCGTCGCGAGCCGCTGCCGGTGGTCGTACGCCGCGCGCTCCAGCGACGTCTCCGCCGCCCGTACGCGTTCGGTTTGGCTTTCCTCCCGTGCTCTCAGCTTTCGCAAACGCTCCGCGTGCACGCGCTCGAGCTCTTCCCTGGCTTGCGTGATTTGCCTCCTGTGCTTGGACGCTTCCTCAAGACGTGCCTGGCCTATTTCGTGATCCCGGACGCGACGTACCTGTTCCTCCATCTCCAAACGCAAACGCGTTTCGCATTCTTTTTGAAACGAAGCCATGCGCGCCTCCGCGTCGCGAAGCGGCGCCAGCCGTTCCGTCTCAACCGCCCTTTCGTGCATCTCGTCGATTTGAGCTAGACGAAGCGACAACACGCCGTTCCCGGTGTCGTCGTCCGTCTGCGTTGTGATTTCCCGTCGCGTGCCGCCGCCGCCCATGTCGGCGACGCCCTGCAACAGCGAAAGAAGCAAGGGAGGAGCCCCGGGGGAATCCGCGGTGGGGCTGGCGGGAAGGTGCCCGGCGATCGGGCCGTTCAAGCTCAGCACGCGCGCAAGCTCCTCCCGTGACATGACTTGCTGGTTCGTGAGCCCGCATTCGGGCTGAAACACGGAAAGCGAGTACCCGTAGTTCTGAGACGCGAGGTACTCCACGTACAAGCTGTTCGCCGCGCGTTGCCACAACGTTTGTTGCGCAGGGCCGCTGCTGGCGAACACGCTGGGGTCTCTTCGCTGCAGGACGCCGACCAGCCGTGAGCGAAGCGTGCCCTTCAGGCCGTCGATGGTGCCGGCGTTCTGGAGCTCCTCAAACACCTTACGCCGGAACTGGCGGTCCGACAACGCGGGGGCATCGGGCGCCATCTCGACCGTGGGTCCGTGGGTTCAGACACGAGTCGCCCGAATGCGCGGCCGAAGAAATTCGAAACGAACGCGGAAAGCAACACTCCGGCGTGTCGTTCCAGTCACCCCGCGGATGTCGCGGCGTTGTGACGCACGCACGCGATACGCGAGTGCGAACACTTGTGGGTTTGGATACGCGGACCGCTCTGTGCCTGTCCTCCACGATGAGTCTGGGACGTGACGATTATTTTCAAACCAAACGTGCCAACGGCCAACAGCCGGACCAAGAAAATTTTGAAACGCGACAGAGACATAGTTGGCACCCGAAATCATCGGATCATCATCAGGGGACGCACCGGGAGATGGCGCCCGAGAAACGAGGCATACAGAATTTCTTCGCCCCCGTGGCGAAGAAGCCCAAGGAGAATGCCAAGGAGACTGCCACGAGCCCCGCCAAGAGTCCCGCGAAGAGTCCCGCGAAGAACGCATCGATGAGCCCGGCTGTGCCCACCCAGGCCGATGGCGTGAGCCAAACCCAACAGCAACGCGCTGCGCAGAACAAGCAAGTCGCGGTTGGCAAGCAGTTACAACGCAAAGCCACGGAGGTGTGGGAGGCTGCGCAGACCGCGGGCACGACACCCGACCTGGCCGCGCTGCTGGTGGAGCAGACGTGGCGCGTGATTTTAGGCCCCGAGTTCTCGAAGGCGTACATGCAAAGCTTACGTGAATTCCTCGCCCGCGAGTGGCGAGGCGGCCCCAAAATATTTCCCGCGCCTGGAAACATTTTCCGAGCCTTCAACACCTGTCCCATGGCAAACGTGAAGGTTGTGATTTTAGGCCAGGACCCGTACCACGATGACGGACAGGCGATGGGTTTGAGTTTCTCGGTACCGCGCGGGTGGAAAGTGCCGTCGTCGCTTGGAAATATTTTCAAGGAACTCGGCACGGATTTGGGGTGTTCCAAACCCACACATGGCGATCTTGACAAGTGGGCCACGCAAGGCGTGTTGATGCTCAACGCGTCACTCACCGTGCGCGCGCATCAAGCCAACTCGCACTCGAAAAAAGGATGGGAAACGTTCACGGACGCCGCGGTCAAGGCGCTCGCTAAGAACAAAACGGGGTTGGTTTGGATGCTGTGGGGTAAAAACGCGCAGGAAAAGGAAGTACGTCTTGCATTTCCCAAATCCCGCCGACTGTTTGACCATATAATGCTGACACTTTTCTGGCAAAACTCCAAAGAAACTCATCGACAAAACGAAAGGACACATGGTGCTAAAATCACCGCACCCGAGCGGTTTATCCGCGCACCGAGGGTTCTACGGGTGTAAACACTTCTCGCAGGCGAACGCGTTCATCGAAAGCAGTGGGGGGTCACCCGTTGATTGGCAAATCGTGTGAATCTGTATTTTTACATTTACAGAGTCTGTTATTTTTACAACACGTCTCATCACATCACAACGCTTATTCCCTTTTTCTCCATCAGCTCCACCACGCCGTTTATTTGCAAGCACACGCTCATGATTTGCCCGTCCCACTGCTCCACGATCGCGTGCCCGCTGTCCGTGTTGTGAAACGTCACCACGTTCTCGACTTGGTCGATGGAGCCGGACATGCGGCCTTCCGAGATCATCTTCGCCGCCGTGCGCTCCGCGCGGTCGCCGCCCACGCCCAGCAGCATACCCAGCTCCTCGATTGTGATGTTGTTGTACAGCTTCGACGCGCTTAGCAGGTTGTGCTCGCTCACGGCTCTGGAGAGCACGGTGAGACCGTCGTCCCCAACCACGAGCTGGTGCGGCTTCAGCGTCGCGCCAAACGCGTCCACCTCGGCTACACGCAAAATGCGCTCCAGGTACACTTTGTGTAACATGGAGAAGTTGGGAATTCGGGTGCAGCGCTCGTCTTTAACCAAAGTGGCGAGAATGCGACTGCGTTGCGGGCCAGTGGAGGCGAGAATAGCGCAAACGATGGCGTTCGCGAGACAGTCGCTCGCGCCGTCGCCAACAGAGCGATCCTCGCCCGAATCGACTTGCGACAACTCGTAGTAGCGCATCGCCGCTTCCACGAATCGACCTTTCGCGTCCGAAATGCGCGCGTAGCAGGTTTTGTACTGCAACTCCAGGGATTTGTCCTGCGAGGGGTGATGACAAATGTCGCACGGTGAGCGGGGGCGAAAACAAAATACCTTCAAAGAGGGTATTAAAAAACCAAACCAATAATACCGAATAGGTCAAACGAAAAACGAGAGGAAAAGTAAAACCCGCCTCTGGACCTCATGGTAGGCACACGGTTATCTGCACCGCGCGAACCCTCACCCGATGGTTTTACCCTCGGTTCGCGACCGAGTCTGGTGTGACGAATCGCACCACGTTCGGTCCCACGGCGATGTGAAGGTCGTGATCGCTAGGTGTGGTTAAGATTGGTAATAATCATCGATCCAGGATGGGGCTTTTCTTTCTTTGCGGGGTTTTTCCCATTCTTTTTTGCAAGGCAGGGGGCGGGTCCGGGTCGTACCTTGCACGCGCCGAGAAGGAACGAAGCCTTCTTGATGTACGTCTCCGCTTCTAGGGCGTCGTCGTCCTCCAAGTACAACGTCGCGATCTGTACGCACTTCTGAAGCTTGTACTCGTCCGAAAGCACGCGGATGCCGCTGTCCAGATCTATGCCGCTCAACACCTGCGCCGCGGCGCTCCAGAGCCGCTCGTGTTGGTACAGCTTGGACAGACCTTCACGCAGGACGCTTACTTGCTCTTCGAAGGACACCACGCGCGGCGAGATTTTCTCCAGCGCGAAGTCCGCGGTTTCCTTGTGTCGCTCCGACGGCAGGCTTTGCAGTGATTGACACAACGACAGGAGGACTTGCCGTGAGATCACGAGCGGCACGTCGTCCGAGAGCTGGTGCGTCACCATAAGTTTCAGGCCCTCCACGTCGCCATCGTTGGACAAAAGCGTGTCAAGCACCTCGCGGTACTGCCCGGTTCGCAGTTTCTGGTCAGAAACCGAGGCGATGCCGGACAGGCGAGACTCCATCTGCGCGGGAGTGGAGTGAGTGTTGAGACCAATTAGGGATGGCAGGTGTAAAATAAATAAAAGCCGCACCCTACAACTTCCGCAGGCTCAAAAACCCTTGCCCGTCTGTTTCGCCTTGGTACGTGATTGCTATTTTCGCCCTCGCGGGCAGGGCTAGGAAGTCTATCAGGGTCAGACCGGTGACGTTGCCATCGGGGTGCTTTGTGCACGAAGTCAACCGCCCGGACGAGTGGTGCATCACGTAAGACGCCGCGTTCACCGCGCTCAACACGGGGCGGCCGTTTATAAGAAGCCGCACGGTTGGTTTTTTCCTGCGCGTTAAAAAAGAAAACGGTCAGTCTTTGAGTCGGCGAGTGTGGGTGTACTTCGTGATGAGTATCAGTAAATAGTCAGATTAATCGGGCCGAACAATCTGCTTGTGATATATTTGTAAGAGTTGCCAGTACTGGTAAGAGTTACCAGTAGTGCACAGTAAATAGTCAAAGAGGGGCGGTGAACAGTCGGCGGGATTTAGGAAAGCCCCAAGGCCGTACCTGGTGAAAAACCCAAAAGTGACTTCATACAAACCAGGCGCGGCGGTGTGAATCACCGTGTCATCTCGATCCCAGCCGAAGTTACTAGGGTCCGTGTTGAGGCTCTCCACGTTCCAAGGCACCGCGCCGTGTGGTTTGTGGGTGATTCCCGACTTCCAGATCCAGCGCCCCACGCAAAGCGCGGATTCGTGCACGATACCCCGAAGCGCGGCTTGCGTGGACAAAACGAACCCCTCGAGCGCCTCTCCGTTGGCCTTCGTGTCGAGCGCGGCGCTGACCTCGGCTAAAGCGCGGTTGACCTCCTCGACGCTGACGCTTTTGCTTTTCTCCAAAACGTTCACAGCACTGCTGTGGACCTGTTTGTTTTGTAAAGAGGCGGACGCGTTTGCGAGCTCCTTTTTCGTGGCGTACGTCACGGCGATTGTTTCCATGCGCTCCGCCAAAGCTTTCACGGTGTCCCCCCCCTGATCACCTCCCTGCGGCGTTTCCCCTCGTAGCTCGCGAAGCATCGAGTCAAGCGCCCGTTTGGTGTCGTCGCTGGCGGTTTGCAAATCAGCCTTACTGGCGAACCCGTCCATGCGCGTTTCCGCCGCGTCCACGCGCCGGCGCAAATCGTCAATTGCCGCCGTCTCCAATCCAACCCCAACCGCGTGTTTCGCCTCGGCGTCCGCTTTCAATTCACGCACCCTCACGTTCAGCAGCTCCTCGTGCGTTTCAAACCCCAAACGCACGTCGGATTTCAACGCCCTTCGCTCGGTTTCCTCGGTCAACGCAAAGATAGCGTCCCCCTGCGCTTGCAGCGCTTTGTGGAACGCCACGAAGGACAAACGAACGATGTCTTGAATGTTTCTCCATTCGTTCAGGCCGTCGTGAAGGTCCTGCACCACGAACTCGTCACCGCGGTCGTCGCCGAACCCGCCGCCGAAGTGCGGCTGACGTGACGCCATCGCGACGAAGGTGCGACCACGTGGTGGCTCCCCTGCGCACCCTAAGATGGAATGTCGTGGCCTTGGCGATTCAATTTTCCGGATTTCTCCCGTCCAAGACTAAAAATTTGACCGGGCGAATTAACCACCAACGAGCAAACCAAGGCCAACCACGTCCTTGAACGAACCGGAACGCCGGCGCGACGATGGCCGCAGACGACTCCGCGTCGTCGTGTGTTCGGTCGCGCGCGGTCGCCTGGGAACCGCGTGGCGTACCACTAGCGCCCCCGTCGTGGAGTGGCGTGGGCCAGGCGTCTGCATTCCCCGGGTGTCCACCTGTCCAGACACTTGAACCGCAAGAGCGTTTTCGGGGCACCAATCTCGGGTCGTCCAACGCCGGGTGCATGGCGGAACGCGGCTCGCCGCGGGCACCGTCCACGACCAACGACGCGGACGAGGCTGACCCGTCTGCCATGACGAATGACATGACCCCGAGTGAGCAGCAGCAGTTCATCGCGACTTTGTCCAAGGTAAACGCGAACGTCAAGCTGCAGCTTTTCTACAGCGAAAAGCGCGTGGAGGATTTGACCGCCGCGCTTGGCGTGGACGAGAACCAGGTGCGGAACTTCCGCACGGTGGAGAAGCGTAACGTTGAGCAGAGCGTGACGATTGAGGCGCTCGCTTCGGAGCTCAAGGAACGCGATGACATCATCGCCGCGTGTTCCAAGCACATCGACGAGCTGGAAACGAAATGCAGGGAAGGCTCGTTTTCGAGCGCGGATGAAGCGGTGGCGCTCGCCACGAGCGTCGCAGCCGCTACCGCCGAGTCCGTGCTTCGAGAACTGGAGCACGCGCAGCTGGATAACGGGACACTCATGACACGAGCCGCGGCCGCGGAAACCGCGCTTGTGGCGCTTCGAGAAACCACGGTTGCGCTTGAAGCGGACGTCGCCGCGCACAGATCGCAATCCGCCGCGAACCTTCGGCGTTCCATTCTCGCCGTCGCGTCCACGCAGGCTGCGGAGCAAAAGATTCAGAATTTAACACAAAAGCTGAACACTGCGTCGTGCGCTGCGGACGAAGCCGGCGCTGACCGCGAAGTGGCGCTGGCGAGGGAACATGCGGTGCGCGAGGAACTCGCCGCGCGCGAACGCATCGCCGCGGGATCGCTGGAGACGAAGGTGAACGAGCTGATGCTCGCGGAGTCGTCGCGCAGAGAGGAACACGCGCGCGTGCTCACTGAGGTTCGCGCGGACGTTGAGCGCGCAAGGGCCGAGGTGGACACCGAGCGACGAAGGGCGGAAGCGGCGAAGAGCAACAGAAGACAAGCCATGGATGAGTTACACTTGCTGCGCGACCGGTGCGAACGCGAGATGGCGGAGTGCCGCGCGTCGGCGGAGCGCGCGTTGAATGATAACAACACGCGTGCGCGGATTTTGATCGAGGAGGCTCGAGAACGTGCGCACCGCGCAGAACACGCCACGACATCCGGCGCGGACGAGGCGGTGACGCGCGCGCGGCAAGACGCCGCGGACGCGCGCGCGAAAGCGGAGGAGGAGATCAAAATGGTGAAGCGTCGGTTCGAATTGGACCTCGCGGGGGCAAGACAACGCGCGGAGAAGGACTCGGAAGAGGCGAGACGCGCGGCATTCGAAGCGCGCGATGCGCATGCCCGAGAGGGAGAAGCGCGAATAGTCGCGGCGGTCGCGGCGAAGGAAAATGCCGAGTCCATCGCGCGTAGTCTCAAGGCTGAGCTCGTGGACGCGCGGTCGGCATCGGCCGAAACGGAGATGGCTCTCGCCGCGGCGCGCGCCAGGGAAGCAGCGGCGGAACCTGTCGCGGAGATGCCCTCGCCCACCACCGCGCTGAATCGCGCGTACGCGGATTCCGCGGAGGCACAAATGGCGCGGCTGATGGCGACCGCGAGGGACGCCGAGGCCACGCGAGAGGAGGCTATCACGGAACTGGAGACGGTCACGCGCGCGTTGGTGGAAGAGCGCAACCGCTGCGACGCTGCGAAAGCCGACGCCGAGCGCGCGAGGTCAACTTTAGCCGAAACCGAGCGCGCGCTCTTGGCGACCGAGGCTACGTTGAAGGAGACAAAGGAGGCGCATACATTGGTACAGGCGCCCGATTCCGCGAGACGGGAAACACCGCCAGAATCAACCGCCAGAGCGCCCAGATTCGGTCCTTCCCCATCGGTGGCGCCCGCGAACGCCTCGGTGAAGACCAAGGCGATGTGGTTCCAAATGCGACACGCGCCCGGTTTCGTGGACGATTTCGCCGACTCCGAAGGCGACGACGACGACGCACTTGTCACGACGCCATCTCGAGGCGCTCGACACGAAACACGCGATGACGTTGCGGCCACCGCCGCCGCCGCCGCCGCCGCCGCGCAGCTCGGTCGCGAAAACGATGCGTTGCGCTGCCGCGTCGCCAATCTCGAGTCGCGCGCCGCCCTCGCCGCCGCGGCCGCACGCACCAGCGAAGAGTTCGCCGAGTCAAAGGCGAGTTCTCGTGAAAACGCCGTGCGCGAAGAGTCAGACCAGGTTGTGGATGCGTTGCAAAGCCGGGTGGACGAGCTCGAAGTGAAGCTTCGACTCGCCGACTTCGCGTCGCGAAGCAATAAGCGCGAGGCGACAGAGATGGCGACGCGACGCGAACGCGACGCGGCGAAGAGCCGCACGCCTCCGGCGAGTCCAACGAGAACACCGGGCGCGAGTCCTGCGGTGACCCCTCCCCGGAGTCCTGCGAAGTCGTTACTTGCGATGTTGACGCTATCGGAAGACACCTCCGGTGACGCCAGCCGCGATTTCGAAACCGCAGAACTGCGCGCGCGGGTGGCGATGTTGGAATGCGACGTCGCGGCGCGCGATCGTAGGGTGGAAACCGCGGAAACTGACGTGTGTCGCGCCACGAAGGCGGTACAGGACATGAGCGTCCGCGCCGAGAAACGGACGAAGGAGCGGCGCGAGGCTGCCGCGGCGGAGATCGCGGCGAGCGGCGCCGCCGTGGCGGCGTCGAGAGACGAAAACGTCACGCTGCGTCGTCGCGTCGTGGAGCTGGAAACGCGTGTCGCGTCTGGCACCGCCGCGTCAACTTCCGAGACCTCGCTTGTTGTGTCTCTCGAAAAAGACCTCGCCGATCGCACAACTCGTCTAGCACTGGCCCAGAGCGACTTGCGACAAGCAACGGCGTCGATGGCGGAGATGACGGAGCGCGTCTCGGAAAGAGACGCGCGCGCGCGTGTGGCGCGAGTGGCGAGGGAAAACGAACTCGTCGCTCAGCTCCAGGCGTCCAAGACGCACATGAAGCGCACGGCGGATGCGGCGTTGGCGAGAGAAGGTGGTCTCCGGGTGGAGCTTGCGGAGGTGAAACAACGGGAAGCGCACGCGTTGGCTCATTTACAGGCGCTGGAGGCATCGATAGCAACAGTCACGCCGCCGCCGCTCGCGTCACCGGCGTCGCCGCCGCGGGCGTTACCTTTCGGGACTCCGGTTGGCCGAACGCCCGCTACTGAAAACCCACTTCGCACGAACATCACGCCGAATCACGACGACCCAGAGTCTCCCGCGGTGCTTAAATTCGAAGCGCACACGCCGCCGCCCACCGCGCCGGCGTCGACGTACCACACCGCGGCGGTTGTTCAAGCGTACCCCGGCTCTGGCGGCGAGACGGCTCTGTTGGAGGACTCACTGGCGGACGCGCGACAGGAATCCGCGGGGCTTCGTGTTGAGTTGGAAAATCTGGCACGACGCACCGCGGATGAGACGACTGCGCGCGCGGACGCGGCGCAGACGCGCGTCCGTCTGGCGGAAACACGCGCGGCGTCCGCGGAGTTGCGCGCGGCGCGTCTTGAATCGACGCAGAGCGCCGTTCTTAAATCCGCTTTGGAAACGCAACGCGAAAAGGCGCGAAGGGAGACGGAAACGGAACGCGACGATTTCAAGCGACGGCTTTCCGATGCGGAGCGTCGTCTATTTGAAGCGGACACAAGAGTTGTGGATATGCAGAACTCCCTGGAGGAAGCCAACGGGCGTTTGGCACGCGCGGAGGCGCCCAACGCTGAGGCGCCGAAACGGGAGGCGCCGCCGGCCCGGCGAAGTAACTCGCTTGACAAAAACTCTCGACACGCTGAAGTTCTGTCCGCGCTGGAAGCGGACCTCGCGGACGCGGAGGCGCGTGTTGAGTTATTGATAGTGACGCACGCTGCGTCGACTGTGGAGACCAAAGCGCGCGCCTCCGCGGAGGAAAAAAGGTTCCGCGCGCGCATCGTCGACGCGGAGGACGCGGTGGCGGCGGCGGTGCTTGAAAAAAACACAGCGGTGGACGCGGCGGCGCTGGAACAAAGGCTTCGCGAGCAGCACGCCAAAGCCAAGCGAATTTTGAGTGAGGAAAACGTGGCGCTCAAGGCGCGTCTTTCGGAAGCGGAGGACAAAATCGCAGATTTCGGTCGCGCGGAAACCGCGCACCGCGTCGCGCTGACACGCGCGGAGGCGCGCGCGCGCGCCAGTTTGGATGAAGCCATGCGCGCGACTGAGGCGAGCGAGGCTGAGCTACACACGCTGGTTCACCAAACCAAGGAACGTGCGGCGAGGGAGAAGGCGGTGATGCGTACGCGCGTGGACGAAGCGGAGGCGGCGAGGGACGCTGCCGAAACGAAACTCGCTTCCGGGGACGCGACGCGCGCCGCGTGGGTCGCCACGGAAACGGCCAAGGCGGACGCGTTTGCGCGAGATGCGGAGGCCAGGTCTTCTGCGGCAGAGAGTGTGGCGAACCAGTCGTTCGCCGCGGCTGAAGCGAGCTGGCGCGCGAAACTAGACGAGGCGCGTGTTGAAGCGACAGCTGCCACGTCCGCGCTCGAAACTCGGCTCGCGCTCGCCGAGGACACGGCGCGCGCTAGGGCGGAGGCCGATGCGAACGCCGAGCTCGAGAGACTCCGAACGCAGATGTCCGACCTCCGGTCCAGGGCTTTAAGCGAGAAGGCTCGTCTCGAAACAAAGGCGTTCGAACTCGAGGAGGGTTTATGCGCGCAGGAAGCTCAGTGGCGAGCGCGCGTTTCGGAAACGAGAGCCAAGGCGAACGACGCCGACGCCGAGCTACGGGCGAAGCTCGCCGCGGCGGAGGAAACGCTTGCGGCGGAGCGCACTGTGGCGCGAAAGGCAAAGGACGCCGAGACCAGTTTACGACGAGAGCTTGAGGAGGCACGATTTTTGCGTGCGAATGATTCTAGAGGTACACAGTTCGAGGAGGCGCTGCGATCGCTGCGGGAAAAGCTCGCGGCGGCGTTGGAAAACGCGTCGGTGTCGGGAAACGGTTTTGTCAAAGCGCTCGCCACGGCGTCCGCGACGGAGTCGAAACTTCGCGCGCAAATCGTGGCGCTCGAAATCGCCGCGGACGATGCCATGGACGCGGCAAATACGGCGACGGAGGACGCGGATGCCATGCACCGCGACGCGCTGGGGAGCTCGCGCGCGCACGACACAGAAATGGCCGAGATGCAGACGCGTCTCGACGCCGCGACCAAAGACGCGGAAGACGCGGCGCTGGGTACGACAGTAAAATCCGGGACAGCGCAAGACGGCGAGAACACGATCGTTGCCACGAAAGACGGCGAGAACACGAACGTTGAGGCGAAGGGCGCCGCTCTCGTGTCTCTCGAGTCCCTTCTCCAGACGAGTCGTGACCGGGAAACGGCGCTTCTCGGGAAACTAACCGCCGCGAATGTACCCCCGAAAACGCCCTCGCCCGAGAAACACGTCAAGCGCCTTCAATTAGAGCTTGAGTCCGTTTGCGAGACGGTCGCGGCGCTTAGGGACACCATCGCGACGAAACCGCCGGAATCATCAGCGACCGCCACCACGCTCGCCGGACTGTTGGAGTCCGCCGCTCGCCGCGAGACGCAACTGCGCACGGAACAGACGCAGTTGCTTGTGCGTGTCGCCGAGCTGGAACGCGACAGCGGCGAGGCGCGCTTCGCCCTCGCGGCGGCGCGCGCGCCCGCGGAGCCCGGCACGGCGACGGCGGCGCTCGCCGCCGCGCTGGAAGCCTCCGGCGCTCGCGAGGGCGCCGCTTTGGCGAAACTCTCTGCGGCGGAATCTCGAGCCTCCTCTTTCGCAATCGACGCGGCTGCCGCGACGGCCGCGTCAGAAGCCGTGGTCAACGCGCACGCGGACGCGCAGACGGAATCGGCGACCAGGGAATCTCGGCTGGAAGGCCGTTTGGCGTTTGCGGAGTCGCGGGCGGCGGAGCTCGCCGCGGTTTTTGAAAAAACCCGCGAAGAGTTTCACGCCGCGGTTGCCGCGAAGAAGGACCTCGAGACGGCGCTTTTGGCGGCGCGAAGACAGAGTCAAGACCTGCAGGCGAAACTTTCGTTCACCACAGAGGAGCTGAAGGAGACCACGCAACGCGCGCTCGGTCAGGCCGCGGCGTCGCAAACGCGAATCAAGACGGCGGAGGGTGACTTGGTGTATTTCAAAGCCGGCGCCAAGATGGCGGCGGCGGAGAAACAGAAAGCGCTGGAGGCGGCGGAGCAGGAGGTGGATACGGAGCGGCGCGTCGCAGAAATGCAACGCGCACGCGCTGAAGCCGCGGAGATGTCAATCGCGGGCGCGGTTGCCAAGGCTGTGGACGACGCCTCCGCCGCCGCCGCGGCGGCGCAGAGCGACGCCGTTGCAAACGCGGTGGCGCTGGCGTCGGCTTCGTTCCGCGCGGAACGCGACGCCGCCGTCGCCGCCGCCGCGGAGACTGCTGCTGAACACGAAGCGCAGGCGATGGCACGTTTCGCTGAGATGGAGCAAATGCTCGACGCGAAGCAGGGTGATATCTCCACGGCACAGCGCGAGGTTGCCGCCGCCGCCGAGCGCGAAACGGCGCTTCGTTTCGAGCTCGATGAAGTCATCTCGCACGTCGCTTCCCTGGAAGCTGCGGCACGCGAGTCGCAAACAGCGGCCATGCGTGCCGCGAGCGCCTTGTACGACGCGACGAGTCGTGCTGAGACCGCGCAACTCGCTCTTGATGTCGCTGCGGATCGCGAGGACGAGCTTCGCGCGCTTCTTCACCACACACCTCGACGCGAAGACGTCGTCGCCGAGGGCAGGCCCGTCGCGGATCTCACGCCGAGCGCCGTTGACGCGGCGCCGCAGCCGATGGTGACGGAGACGCTCGCAGCCGCGCTGGAAGCCGCGGGCATTCGCGAGGGGCAGCTCGGGCAGCAACTCGGTGATTTGAAAAACGAACTCGCCGCGGCCACGGCCGCCGTGGACGATGCGGCGGCGACGCACGCCGACGAGCGCGCTGAGTCGGCGGCGCGCGAGGCACTGACCGAAGGCCGTTTGCGGAATGCCGAGGCGCGCGTCGTGGACCTCGCCGACGCGCTCGATTTGGCTCGCGGTGAAGCGCGTGCGGCTTTTGCGGCCAAGACTGATGACGAAACCGCGTGTAAGGCGGCGCACACTCTGACCGCTGAAACCGAGGCGCGCTTTGGGTTTTCAGTGACGCGCGCGCGCGAAGCGGAGGCGCGCGCGCTCGGTCGCGAGGCGACGTGGAAAACGCGGGTACAGACGTTGGAGGGTGATTTGGTGTATTTCAAGGCAGGCGCGAAGATGGCATCTGTGGAGGCGATTAAATCGCTTGAGGCGGGGGAAACGGCGTTGGAGGAGGAAAGGAACAAGTTGAAGGTTGCGACTGCGCGCGCGGAAACGGCGGAGACCGCGCTTTTGGATGCCCGCTCGGCGGTCGCCGCCGCAAACGAAACAATCGCCGGTTGCCGCGAAACGGCGTCGACGGCGGAGACGCGTCTCCGGGTCGCCGCGGACGAGGCCGTCGCAGTGGCCGCTGCCGCTTCCTCTGGAATCGAGCAAGGGCTACGCGCTGAGCTCGCAGTGGCCAGTGCATCGCGTTTAGAGTCGCACAGTCACCTAGCCGCACTGCAGGAGGACCTCGACGCGGCGCGCGACGCGGCTGCGCGCTCGGCGATGTCCGCGGACGACGCGTCGCGAAGAGCGGAGGCCGCCGCCGCTGAGCTCGCCGCCGTTTTCGAGAGTAAGGCGAGTCACCCTGAGTTCATCACTTCCCTGGAAACCAACACTCAGCTGGAACGCCAGATCGCCCGGCTCGAATTGGAGCTCTCGATTGCACAGGCCGCGGCTTCCGAGGCGGCGGTGGTGGCGGAGACGGCGACCGCGGAGGCGGAGCGACGCGCCGAGGAAACCACGCGCGCCGTCGTCGCCGACGCCGAGATGAAACGCGCCATTGCTGAATCCGCAGCACGCGGTGCTATTGAAGAAACAGCGTGCGCGAAAGCGGCGCTTCTGGTCGCGGAAAACCGCGCCTCAGCCGCGGAGAGTGTCGCCGCGCACGCGGTGAGCTCCTCCGCCGCCGCAAACGAAACCGTGGCCAAAGCGCGTTTCGAGCGAGCCGCCGCCGCGCGTTCCGCGGCGGAGGCGAAAAAAAACGCCGACGTCGCGACGGCGCGCGCCGCCGCGGCGCGTCTCGCCGAGCAGACGGCGAAGGCGTGTGCCGTTTCCGCGGACCAGGAGGCAGCATCTGCACTTGCCAGAGCGCACATCGCCGAGGCGCGCGCCAAGGCGTGCCTGTCTCGCGTGCAGCGCGAGCAACTGCGCGCGTGCGCGGCGGAGACCGAAACCGAGAAGCTTCGCGCGAGGGCGCTTGAGTGCGAGGCCGAGACGGCGTTCGCGAGGGAGGCGCGGAGGGAAGCGATTGATCTCGCGGACGCGTCGCGAAAGGAGCGCATGGACGCGGATGCACGCGAAGAGTCCCTAAGGGCGACGTTTCGCGCCGCGAAGAGTGCCTTGACCGGTGGTAGCACGAGTGGAGGCAAACCCGTTACTATGAACCCCCTCGGGGTTTCGAAACCCAGCGCGCCGAAAAAAAACACAGAGGCCGAGGCCCCGTTCGGTCTCGGCGACGCGTGGGAGGCTGTTCCCCGACCGATAGGGACGTTGCCGCCGCCGCTGACGCCGCTTGAAGACTCCGACTCCGACGACGACGACGATGCGTATCGGCATTCCGACGTCACCGGCGGGACAGCGGGGACGGGAGACGCGGAGGCTAAAACCGAGGCTAAAACCGCTCGCGTCGCAAAGGGACCGACGGGAAGGCCTCCGCTTCGACCCAAGACACGGAATTATTAAACAAAACGGGCGATGACGTGCAAATTAAGAGACTCAAGGGCTGCATCATACCCTTGAGAGACTCAAAGTAAGGTATCCAGATAAATTTTAATATTTTTAATTAGACGTAGCACACGACAACACAACCACCCCGTCGCTTCACGCTTCGTTTTCCCGTTCAATAGCCCTCCACCCGATGTCCCGCCTGACGAACCCGCCCGGCCACACGATCGCGTCCACACCCGCGTACGCCGCGGCGGTGGCTTCCTTCACTGAGTTACCGGTTCCCACGACCCCCAAAACTCGCCCTCCCGCGCTCACCACCTCCCCGTCCCCGTTCATCGTGGTCCCCGCGTGAATCACCTTGACGCCTTGTTTCAAATTCGCGGCTTCGATCCCGGTGATCACCTCGCCTTTTTTGTACGCCCCCGGGTACCCGTTCGCGGCGACGACGACGACGGCGGCGACGTCGTCTGACCACTCCATCACAGGCGCGTCACCAAGCATCCCAGTCGCCGCGCGCAAAAGCAAATCCACCAAATCACCGCGCATGCGCGCCATCAGTACTTGACACTCCGGGTCCCCGAACCGGACGTTGTGCTCTAGGAGTTTCACCTCCCCGTTTTCGATCATGAGCCCCGCGAAAAGAACACCCGTGAAAGGACACCCTTCCGCCGCCATCCCGTCCACCGTGGGTTGGATGATGGTTCGCATCACCACCTCGGTGAGTTCTTTTGTTAGCACCGGCGCCGGGGAGTACGCCCCCATCCCCCCGGTGTTCAACCCGGTGTCCCCCTCGCCAACACGCTTGTGGTCCTGCGCGCCCTGCAAAGGCACGGCGACGCCGCCGCCCACGACCGCGAAGAAACTCGCCTCCTCGCCGCCCAGAAACTCCTCCACCACGATCTCGTCCCCCGCCGCGCCAAACGCCGAGTTGACCATCATGTCGTCCACCGCATCCAGGGCAGTTTGCGTGTCCAATGCGACAATAACGCCCTTTCCCGCGGCCAGGCCATCGGTTTTCACCACGATGGGCGCACCTTCGTTGGTGATGTATTTCTTCGCCGCAGCCGAATCGGTGAACCGCGCGTACTTCGCCGTGGGGATTTCGTACTTTTTCAACAGATCCTTCAAGAAGCCCTTGCTGCCTTCCAAACGCGCCGCGGCTTTTGTGGGGCCGAAGCACGGGATACCAGACGCGATGAGCGAGTCCGCCAGGCCGTCCACAAGAGGCGCCTCAGGGCCGCACACCACAAGCCCGACTGCGTTCGCAGTGCAGAACGCAACCACGGCGGCGTGGTCCGTTTCATCAACAGCGGTGGTTATCACGCCATCCTCAACCGCGATGCCGGCGTTACCAGGCGAGCAAAACAGTTCCCCACACGTGTTGCTCTGCCTCAAACGCCAGCAAAGCGCGTGCTCGCGGCCGCCGCCGCCGACCACGAGCACGTTCGTCTTGCCACCATCCACAGCGGCGACGACGGGAGACGCGGCGGTTTCGATCGACCGGCGCACGCGCTTTTTCATCTCGGCGCCGATGAGGCGCCGCCCGGGAAGCACAGCGCGGAGTCGGGAAACGCCACCGCAGGCGATGCCTGCTCTGGGGACCGCGACGGGGGCGCGACACACGGCGGCAGCCATGACGAATGTGCGGAAATCCAACAGGCGAACGCGGAGGGCGACGCGCGGTTGGGTGTGACGAACAGATCGGCGATCGCGTTTTTTCGGCAACTGTCGGCTGTGGGATTTTCGTTTCAAAATTTACACCTGTTTCACAGCACCACTAGCCTCTGCCCCGCGTACCCGAACCTCTCCTTGTGCGTTTCGTGCAGCCTTTCCATTGCGTCGATGAACTCCTCGAGTTTCGCCGCGACTTCTTCGTTTGAGGGGTTTTCATTTTTAACAACCGCGATGGGCTTTCCCACGATCGTCCGCATGGGCACCTGTTTCGGAAGAAACGTCCCGCACTTTCCCCAAAACGCCATCGGCGCCATCTGCAAAACGCGCGCCACCAGTTCCACTACTTTGTTCGAGCACACCGGCGGCCCCAACCGTACGTAGTTATACGTTTCCGATTGCCCGAACGTGAACGCGGGTACTAACCGCGCCCCGGTTTGAATCGCCACTTTTACGAATCCGAACCGTTTCCTGAGGTACACGGTTTCCACGCCGGGTTTCATTGCGAGGCACTCCGCGACGCCGCCCGGAATAAGCAGCGCGGTTTTCCCGTCATTTAATAGGGAGACCATCTTGGCTTTGGAAATAGCGTCCATCCCTAGCCAGGTCCAGAGTTGCCTTAAAAACGGAATGTGGAAAAGCACCGGTGTGGCGAGGCCGCGTGAGGTGTACACGCACCTCGGTGACGTGTCAGGACTGCAGTAGAAGTACTTGCCGAAGGTCACGATGGAAAGCGGCAACACGCTATGCGGTTCCAAACCGATGAGATGTGCCACGCCGCTCTCCGCGCCTTTCACGTAATCGTCGTAATCCTCCCACTCAAGAGTCGCGGGGAAGTACTTCACCGCGCCGTTCGTGACCGCGTGCGCCATCTGGACGCCCCAACTCGGGTACGGGGGGGCGATGGGCCACACCGCGGTGACCGCGTACGTCGCGAGCACGAAACACGCCACGGGATTCGGGAGGCACCAAAGCGCGATACCGAAAACCACAACAGCGATGTGTACCACACCCAGCCACGCCGTGATCATCAAGTGGTTCCACACGTTCTCCAACACACCGCATTTCACCTCTAGGGGTACCGTCATCGTCCCGGGGGGGTGACACACGGCGGTGCGTCGCGAAGAGTCGAAGCACGCGAGTCTGCTGAAGCGCTGGTGAGGGGCGGAATCCAACGAAAATTCTGTTGGAACGACGAAACGTTTACGAGGGAAGTGGAACGGCCGAGAGCAACCGAGGCACAACCGACGCACAACCAACCGCGCGAGTCGGATTTCACGCGCAATCACGCATATCCGCCTGGTGCATCATCTCGTTTGAGCTCGCGTTCTTTCCTCAACTCCCTTAGGATACTCGCCCGTTCCTCATAACCGGGGTAGACGAATCGTCAGCTCCGAGAGATCTGAGAATCATCCCCGCACCGCCCAGCGACCAAGATGTTTGCCACCGCTGAGAAGCAAGCCCACGGCGCGCGAGAGTCGCCGAAGCACAGGGAGCGGAAGAAGCTCTGGAAGAAAGCGTTCGACACGTATCGCAAAGCGGCGGACGAGGGATCTCGAGAGGCCTCGTTTCGGGTAGGCGAGTGCTACAAACACGGGACGGGAGTGGGGAAGAACTTCGCTAACGCGTTCAAGTGGTTCGAAGAGGCTGCGGAGAAAGGCAGCCCGGACGCTCAGCTCGCCCTCGCCGACATTTACATGTACGGAACCAACAGTGACGACTTTTATGACCTTGCCGGGACGGATGTTATCAAGGTTGAGTTCTACGTGGCGATGGCGTGTAAGAACTGCGCTGACAACCCTGGCCTGAACGTCTTGCCGAGCTCCGTCGAGCACCCGAGGGGAAGTCTCCCGTACATGGCCGAGAATGGCATGTTCAGACAAGGCATGATCGAGACTTGCCGGTACGTGAAAATGCAGGACATGCGCGCCATCATCCAGGGCTACGGACTGAACGGTGACTTCTTGGCAACCTTCGTCACCACAGCGACCGCTCCCCACGTCGCCGCTACACGTATCTTCATCATCTCGCACTGTGCTTTCTGCACGGCAGTTGCGGCGTCCCGAAAAACCTGCAGATTGCCAAGGATGTGTTGAGCGCCATACTGGAGGAATGGACGGAGAAAAAGAAAGGTCTCCCCCCCGGTGTCGCTGAAGAGCTGGACAAGCTCGTGTGTTGCGCGCAGTGTGGCGCAGAGGGAACACAAAAGTGTTCGCTGTGCAAGATGACGCGGTACTGTTCGAAAGCGTGTCAGGAGCTGCACTGGACGAGCGGCGATGCGCCGCACAAACACGCCCGCTCTCGCACCGTCACGCCCTCGTGCAAAATCACTCAAGTCGATGAGCAGAGTCTGACCTCTATGTCGCCCATAAAGGTGACGCCCGTACGAAGCGCCGTGCGGGAGGCGGTGCGGGCGACGATTGAGCGGAACGAGCGGGAAAGCGTGTCCGCGGCGGAAGCAGCGATGAAGCAGTTTTTCATTGAGAAAGGTCTCCCGCACGGAGATGGCGACGTCGAGCAGGCCACATGGAGCCTGCGAGAGATGCTCACGCGGAACCCTTTGGAAAATATGGAGTTGCAGGCGAGAACGCGGGCGAGCGGTGGGATCCTGGTGCGGGACAACGAGACGGGAGAATGGGAAGCCGCCGACGCCGAGGCGACGGCGTTGATTCAGGGTGCAAGGGCAAGGAGAGGTTGATTTTTGAGATGTCGAGAGTACGTAGTTGGCAATGTACGAGTAATCTACACAGACACAAGTGGCAGGTCATGCATGACGTCACGTTCCCTGGTCATCGGCGAGTCTCGAGTCTCGTGTAGGGCAAATTGTTTTATTCATTGTCGTAGTAGTTTCGCGTCACAGAATCCTTGCCGCGAAACTCAAGTGTGAATTGTCATGTCAGCCGGTCCTCCCGGCATTCGCGCTTTGCGCGGCGGAATCGGGACCATGGGTAACTTCCGGTGTACCCTAACGCAGACCGATGCGTTTCTGCCGGGAGGGGATCCGTTCCCGCGTCGCGGACGCGCGGAGGTGCCGCCCCGGAATTCCGGAACTCCGGATTCGGCAATCGTCGGGGCGTCGGATACCTGGAGCGCACCGGTGTCCGGGCGTCTCGTCCAGGAGGCGCTTGAGCGTCGCCGAGCCGGGTACGACATTGGTTCGGACCCTGTTTACTTTCACAAGCCCTCGGCGGAACCACGGCCTGAGCTGGTTGGAACGCTGTGGCAGCCAGGTGAGGGTCGGGGCAAAACACAGCGGCGATACGTGCGGCCAAACGGGACGTACGTCGCGCCCGTGGAGATGACCACGGGAAGGACAACCGGGTCGAACGACGTACCGGCGGCGGGAATCGGATCGGAACACCTTCGGTCCACCCGAAATCAAACAAGAACGGGGCTGAAACTCACTAGGGATTGCTGGGGAAACGCCATCCCGTGAGCGTTTTGTTCGTGAAGGGTTGTATTACTATTCGGTTTTATTGTATCAACTTTCGTGTTAAAACATACGTCATCTCACATCGGCGAAAACGCGGTGGCGCGCGGAACCGCGGGTCTGGGTCGGGCACCGAATCGCTGGTGCGGTGTGTTGGGTACAAATTCGCTCGCGACCGCGTTTCCGCGGCCAAACACGCGCGCGCCGACTTTCCGGAAATACGCGTCACCCGTTTTTGGCGCGTACGTCTCGTCTGAAGACGCGCCGTCCTCGCAGTGCAAATCCTCGACGTCGTCATCGACGTCGTCATCATCATCGTCATCCCTGGAAGACCTGTGTCTGTTTTGTGTGTTTTGTGCAATCCGTGCACCACGAACGAGGGTAACGACCTCACCCTTAGTGACATCCCCAACCTTGTTGCCGTGTCGGCCCACGAAACCATCCACCGCGGCGAGCGCCAGCTCGTCCCGCAGCGCCCAAACCGTCTTCGTCGCGGAGTGGAGCCTCTGTTCCGCCAAACGCGTCTCCCTCAGGTCCACGATGCGCGCGCGCTCCAGTGTACGCATCCTCGTCGTCTCCTCGACAAGCGCTCTGCGCGCGTCGTCGCGTGCTGATTTAGCCTGAGTTGCTTCCTCGCGTTTGGAACCCAACACGTCCCGGAGCTCACCGACCTCCTTAGCCAACGCGTGCACCAGCGCCTCCGCCACGTCGTCGCCCACCAAGCGCAGCCACCGAGGGGCGGTACCTGGCGTGCGCGGGGACGCGGACGGGCGCGGGGTCTCCTTTTCTTGAGTAACGCCCCGTCGATCAATCTCGTCGCGCAAGGGAGGCGTCTCCGGAGTCGTCGGGGTGGAAGGGTCAGGGGCAGACGCGGGTGTCCTTTGTTGCGCTTGTCGTGCGTTGCGGTCGCCTCCTTGGCCGGGCGGCGCGTACGCCCGATTCGGGGCCGCCATGGACGACTTGAACGAGTTCGGCGACGACCCGCTTTCCCGCACGGCGGCGCGGAGTAGCTCCGACACCGCGGCGGTGTCGGGCGACATCGACGTGGAAGGCGTGGCGTTGGTTTCGTGTGAAGGCGCTCTGTCCGACCTTAACTGGTCCCCGGGAGAACGACGGTCCGTGGAACGCGTCGCCCTGCGTCGCGCGCTTTCCGTCTGCACCATCGCAACCGTCTCGGCCAGCGTGGCCATCTCTGCCAGGTCAGCCTCGGCGCGCTCCGCCCGGCGCGTCGCGGCGTCTCGCTCGTCGCACGCCGCCGCGCACCGCCCAACCAGGGTCTCGCACCTCTCCGCGGACTCGCAAGCGTCATCCCGGAGTCTCCCAACCACCGCGGCGCGCGTAACAATGTCCTCGCGAATCAAATCCTCGTGTTCAGCAAGCGCCCTGAGGCTCGCGACGGCGCCGTCCCGGTCGCGCGTCGCGCGCCGCGAGCGCGCCGTCGCGTCTTCCGCCGCCGTTTCCGCCGCAGCGCGAGCGTCTCTTTCCTGCGCCAGCGCCGCCCGTAACGTCGCGAGATCCGCCTCGGCGTTCGCGACACGACCGCGCGACGACCGAAGCTCGCATAAATGATCCTCCTTCGCCGCCTCCCACTCTTTGCGCCAAGTCGTGGCCATGGCGTCGCGGTCGCGGGACGCTCTTTGCGCCGCCGCGCGAGCCTCTCCCAGCTCAGCCGCCGACGTCGCGGTCGCCTCCGTTTCTGTGGCGATTCTCATCAGCTCAACCGCTTCCGCTTTCTCGGTATCCGCTTTCGATGCAGCACGCTCAGTCTTTGCCTTGGTCTTCGCAGCCGCGGTCTCTGCGTCTCTCTCGGCGTCCGCGAGCGCGTCCCTCAGAGACTCCGCCATGGCGCTCGCCGCGGATAACTCCTCTTTCGCGGTCGCCGCGGCGTTCTCGGCGTCTCGCAATGCGCCCTTTGTGACTGTTATCTGCTGTCGCGCCTCCTCCAACTCGTCCTTCAGCTCCAGCGCGAGCCTCTCGACGTCTTCTAGTTCGAGACGCGCGCATCGCGCGTCTTCCATCGCTTTGTCGCTTTGTATTTCGGCTGCTTCTTTTTCGTCAACCAGCGCTTTCGCCGCGACCGCCGCCGCGGCGCTCGATTCCGCACGCTCCGTCGTCGCGCGAGAAAGCGCCCTTCGCAACGCGTTCGTGGCTTCACCGAGGGCGGCGTTCTCCACGCAGAACTCGTTTAGCTTTTTACGTAACAAAGCCACGTCGGTTTCGTGTGTTTCGTCGTCGTACGACGCACCAGCGCCTGCAGAGGCGAATGTACTTCTGGCGCCTGTTTCGTCGTCAAGCACTGCTTCGGTTTTGTCTCGGTGGGACTCCAGCGTCGTCGCGCGTCGGCGGTTCACCCTTGAGGTATCGTCATCCAACCCGGTTTCCGTGTCACAGGGCGGCGACCCGGCTTCGCTGGTAGCCCTCGACGCGGGGAGGGGGGGGGGGACACCGCGAGGAGAACCTTCCTCGGCCATTCCCACGCCGGATTCGCGAGGCGAGCTGTCGGCCGGTCCGAGATTCGGCGACTCCGATAATGCCCACGTCCGCTTGTGGGGTCAACGGGCGGGCACGACGTGGGGCGCGCGGTTGCGAACGCCTGTAGTGGACCAAAAGGCGCGCGCGCTTTCGGCTCGCGGGCGTCCTGCCGTCTCGTGTCGGTGCGTGGCCCGCAATGGCGTGACGCGCGGAGGTGCGTTTTGAAAACAGCAGTGTGGCTCGCGGCGCGGGGCGGGTATGGTAGTCAAGGTTCGATATTGATAAATCACGAGGACCGATCCTCCACAGTGCCACGCACCGCACAGCCCGACGCGAACATGGCTTCCGGTTTCGGAGCGTGCGTACCCCCGGTTCCTTTCATGAAGCATGCGCGAGTATCCACGCGAACGCAGAACGCGACGATGCCACGACGACTCGTGTCTTCCCTACCGATCGACACTAACTGACCACACCGTGCTTTGTCCCGTTTTTTCCTCTTTTCCCAACCTCTCACCTCTTCTCGATCGCGCAGTAAGGGCAACGAGGGTCGCTGTACCCCTTTATGGCGCAACTTCTCTGCGGTACGTCACACGCTTCCGAACTTTAGGGCGGCGCGCGGTTACCTCGGGCGCGAGCCACGGGGACGACCAACCCCGATCGAAATGCCTCGCGGTTAAGACACGGCTGGTGCAATCCCTGAATCCCTGGTTCTTTTTCTGACCCCCTCTTCCCTTGCCTGCGTCGCCCTTCCTTCCCGTCCCTCTCTCTCCACAGTGCATGTCCACCGCGGACGACCCTTCGGAGTGCGCGATGTTACGCGGGGATTACTTCGAGTGCTTGCACCACAAGAAGGAGATCACGCGACAAAACGCGGTTGAAGAGCGCCGGGCGACGCTGATCAACGAAAAAGGCGAAAAGCTAAAGGCGGAGATTTGGAAGGATGTCTTCGACAGCAGTTGGACAAAAGTAACGCCGAAGGAGCCGAAGACGCCGAAGGAGCCGAAGACGCCGAAGAAGTGATGACCGGCAGGTCATGAACTGTGTGGGCGATGAAGCTTTTTAATGTATCTAAATGTGAACAACCGAGAAAAACAACGTCAGCAGTACTTTTCGTACGGCTTGGCTTGTGTCTAAAGTCTAAGACTAGCTAGTGTCTTCCGAGTCACTCTTTAACCACACTACACGTTTGGCAGACTAGGTCCCGAGACAACTAGACACCTCGAATCACCCCACCGGCGGCACCGCGCGTTCCAGCAGCGCGCGCATGGCGGGCAACCCTGGGTGTGTCGCGCTCAGTTCGCTCATCACCAGCACCAAATCATCCCCGTCCCCCTGCTTTTCAAACCCGAAAGCCTCCATCACAGCTATGCCGCCTGTGAAACGCCCGAGCTTGGCGCGGAATCCGGGGTTCGCCAAACGCACTTTTCGGTACTTACCGTCGCCCGGGTTGTCCAAAACGTTCCCCACGAAAAGGAGCGCCATTTTCGTCGCGGTGACGAACTCGGGTAAACCAGCGCAGGCGCCGCGAAGCGTGGTCAACGCGGACGCAATCGCGGCCTGCATGGTATCCATGGACGTAGTGGAGCCCGGGACGGACGCGGTGACGGCGGGTGACGAATTTGGCTCCGGCGAAACTATTATCTCCGCCGCCGCCGGCGCGGCGTGCGCGTCGATGAGCGCTGCGAGGCGCGTTTCGTCCGCGCCGGACATCTCGCCGACTCTGCGCATGTTCGCGTATAGATGGAACGTCGGAAACGCCCGTACAGATGCGTCTCGCGCGAGCGACGCGTTTTCCGCGCTCGCGTGCGCGTCGACACCCACGAATTGCACGTTTTGGCGAACCAACGCCATCGCCGCGTACGCCGGGCGAATGCGCTGGCACGGACCGCAGGTGGGAATGCTCCAGTCCACCACGGTCAGCGCACCCGCCGCTGACGCTTCCTCAAGTGCAGTGCGAAGCTCGGCAGCACCGCCCAGAACGTGACGCACCTCGCCCCGGACGGTCTTTGCAACCCCCGAAGGCGTGTTCGTGGACGAGCGGGTTGACGAGGCAATCGTCGAGGTAATCGACGGCGGCGACATCGACGCGAGCATCGACGCGAGCGCCGCGGCGTTTGGCGGTGGCGTCGTGGACACCACTTGGGTTGTTGTCGCCGTTGTCGCGTCAGGCGCAGCTGCGGCGGTGAGTGAGACATCAGAAGCGGTGGACACAGCGACGCGCGCGACAAGCGCCGCTTTCTTGGCCCTACCCTCCTCCGCCTTCCGCGCCCTTTCCGTTTCGGCGGCGGCCGCGGCGGCTTTCGCTTCAGCCGCTTTCGCCGCCGCCGCCGTCGCCTTCGCAGCAGCTGTCTCCGCCTCTTCCTTCGCACGAGCAGCCTCGCGCTCGGTCGTAACGCGCGCAGCCTCTTCCTCTTCCTTTTGTTTTGCCGCCGCCGCCGCCGCCGCCGCCGCGATACGTTCGGCTTCCGCGTCCGCCTTCGCCTCCGCCGCGACACGTTCGGCTTCCGCCTTGGCCTTCGCCGTCACCGCCTTCGCTTCGGTTGCCGCCGCTTCTTCCTGTTCCGCAAGAGGATTGAGCATCGTATTCACCGCATTGGCCTTCTCCCGAAGACCCGCCAGGCGCTCGAATAGGTACAGCACTTTCGCGGTGATGTTTTCGTTGTAAATGCGCTTTTCAGGATCCTGCTCCGCCGCTGTCCCGCGCATCTTCTCTATCGAGGGGGCCGCCTCCTCGAGCCGCGCGGACGCCGCAGCCACACGGTCTCGGCGCTCCAGCGCGGACGTCGACGTCGCTGCCGCCTTTGGAAACAGAGGGAGGGAGAAAGAGGGACGGAGGGAAGATGAGTGTGTTGGAAAAGACGAAGAATGACTAGCTAGTCTGCTACGAAACGAGCCGCGGCAGACACTGGTGGAGACGGGAAAACACAAGGGCGGACGTGAGGGCACGCACCACCGCGTCGAGCTCGGCATCCACACCGTATACTTCTGCGCACATCTTCGAGAACAGCGTCATCGCACCGACACGCGCCAGGTGTTCTCACGCGCGACCGCGGTTTTCGTAGGACTCGAGGATCTGACGACGCGTACCAGGTAAACGAAAGAATATTGACTGCAAGATTTCAAAACGAACAACTATTGCACACCTCTATCGCACGATGGGCACCGCGTGGGACCGAAGACCGAAACTGGTGGAGGATGTGATTGACCTGAAAGACGGCGAGGTGTTAAAGAAGGGCTGGCTGGACACGGCGCGTTTGCCGAGCTGGAACGCGATGGAGGTGAGGGACAAGTGCTTCGATGTCCTGCGCGACGGGATGACGCAGACTGCGCTCCTGCACAAGTGCGGAGGCGAGAGCGCGGCCCGGTACACCAGGTTCTCCAAAAAGCCCACGATGGATAGCAGCATCATCTACGCCCTACTGGCGTTTCACGCCGACCGCGAAAACGCGGTGAGGGCGCCGTGGACAGAGGATGAGCTCGTGGCGCGACGGGAAAAGGAAAGGAAGAGAGTGGAAAAAGAGGAGAATAAGGCGAACCAGGTGTGCAAGGCGTGCGGGTTCCACGCACGCCACGAAGGCGTCAGGGGCGTGCCCTGAGAACAAGAAAAACGCGCTCAAGTGTTTGTGCGATCGGTGGAGCTCGTGCGGGTGCGGCAAACGGGCAGCCGAGGAAGCGGCGAAACGCGCGGCGTGCCCGTGCGAAAGCCGCAGCGCGTGCGTGTGCGGCATGAAGCCAAGAGAAGCGGCGCAAAAAGCGGCGTGGTACAACAGCGTGGGTCGGGAGGAGGAGGCGGCGAGCAAACGACGACGGGAGTACCACGCGGAGATGGAGGTGAAAAAGGCAACCGCGGAGCTATTGAAACGTAAGCGCGCTGACGCGAGCGCGGCGGGCGCGGCGAGCACGTGCGCGGCGTGCGCGGCGACGACGCACGTCAGTAAGGCTTCTTTTCTCTGCCCTTTGCACCCGAAAAACGTGTGGAAGTGTTTGTGCGTTTCCTGGGCCCAATGCAAATGCGGAAAGAAGCAAGCTGCGCTTGCGGCTGAACGCGCGGCGTACGCGGCGAAGCACGCGCGGCCTGTGCCGGCGACGACGACAAACCCGAACCCGTTTGCGATGAAAAAGGGGGCGAGAAAAGCCGCGGTGGCGCGGATGGGCGCGAACGACACCGAATGACGAGAACGACACCGAAGTGATTGTGTGTGGTGTGTGTGTGACGAGGGAGAAGACGGAGAAGAATGTGCGCGTGTGTGGTGTATGTCGCGGAAACACTAGAAGTACTATTTCGTACGAGACTCACACAGAAAAAGTTTGCGTTGGGGCGGCGGAGCGAATGTGCGTGTGGAGCACGGGTTGTGATCGTACAATGGTTGAATCGTATTAGTACAAAATAGTGCTTCTAGTGTTTCCGCAAGTCGCCGTAGCTCCGCACGGCGTTGAGCGCTGCGTTTCCCGCGGCGCCCCGCGGCGCGACCTCCCCCGGCTCTCTTTCTGCCATCTGTCTTTTCTCTCCGCGGTCTGGGTCTTTCTTTATTTTGCGTTGCGGGTACACTTCCGGTGGGGCGTCCCCTGGGTCCAGGGCGTTTCGCAGGGGTTTCGGGGAGGACGCAAAGTACGGGTGCGCGAGCGCGTTCGTCGCGGTGAGCCGTTTTTCCGGGTCGTACCGGCAAAGCGCTTTGAGTAGGTTCAACTCCGCCCCGTTTTCCGCGATGAGTTTCGGGTACCCGGTTGGTTTCGTGTCCATCAAACCGGCTTCTTTCGCTCTTGTCCAAAACGGGTGCGCCTCGCACGTGGGCCACAGCAAATCATCCGCCCCGAATAACTCGGACGAGTCTTCGGATTGATGCGATTCCTTCCGCGGGTTCGCGCGTTTCGGCACGCCGTTTACCAGGAATATTTTCTCAATCTGCGAGCGGTCGTACATGTCCCTTGGGTTTTGCCCTGGTTCCTCTATGCCTCGGAACAACGGGGTCAGGGTGATGAGCTCGCCGAAAATAGCCCCCACCGCCCAAACGTCGATCTCGGGGCCGTAGTGTTTCGCCCCCAATAACAGCTCGGGGGCGCTGCGTTTGGTAAAACAAAGTGTCAGTCTTGCGTCGGCGAGCGTGGGTGTGCTGTATTGGGCGATGTATGGACAAACAGTCACCAGCTGAGAGATAAAACAGGGCAATTGTGCCGTGTGTAGTATCTCCTTTTAATGACCGCGGTGGACGTCAAAGAGGGTCCGTAACAAGTGTGCTTGGATCCTGGAAACGCGCAAGGCCGTACCGGTACCAAAGCGTGACGACCGGTCCGTTTTCAAGAAGCGGCCGCGCGCAGTTCCCGAATTTCCGCGCGAGTCCGAAATCGCCAATCTTAATAAGACCCCGCTCCACGCCGTCGCCCATGATTAGTATGTTCTCTGGCTTCAAGTCACGGTGCATCACGCCTTTTTGGTGCAGGTACTCAAGGCCTTTCAGGAGCTGCCATACCGTGGACTTCATCGCGCGAACGCCAATGGGTTTGTGCCGCAACACTTCTTTGTGGTGTCGAATCAGTCGGTGCAAGTCGTACTCGGCGTAGTCAAACACCAAGGAAAGCGCTTGTTCGTTGTGGTTCACTTGTACGTGAAGCAGATTGAGCACGTTCTCGTGTTTCAGGTCTGTTAAAAGAAACACCTCGCGTATCGTGGGCGCGGGCACGACGGGTGGATCCTTCGGGGTGGTTTTGAAGGTTTTTATCGCGCACACGCGGTTGTTCGGCCCGCGCGCGTAATGCACAAGCCCAAAAGCGCCCTCGCCGATCTGACCCACCACCTGGTACGCATCCCCGCCGGGGGAGGTCGCCATGGCGACCACCGCCAGGCCGACTCAACTCGGCTCGAGCGAGAGTGATGAGGACGGACGTGATGACATCGTGACAACGATGCCACTGAAAAAAAGGGCACCATCAGAAAATGGTCAAAAGGCGGTCAGTGGCAATCAGTGTGAAGTGCACGTCGGCCGACCCACTCGATTCGTCCTCTTCCTTTTCAATCCTCGAATCCTGTGCCGCGCGTCACACGGGGGTGGGGTTAGGAACCGGGTTCCGGGGAACAGGCCGGCGCCGCCGCCTGGGCTCGATACCGGCCGGCTCACCCGTGGGGCCAGCCCGCGTGTCACTCACCGCGTGCTTCACAAAAAGAAGCGGCGTGAATTTGGAGGGCGGGAGATTCGTGCCCCTCTTGCGCTGTGGTTTTTTGAAGGGCGGAAACCATGAGCGGCACCGAGCTCGCGCCCGGCCAGCCCGAGGCCGCGGGCCCGTCCAGCGCCGTGGTGGCTGCGCCTGCCACAGATGGCGCCGTGGATTTAACCGTGCACCCGTCAGGCATCGTGCCGCAGCTACAGTGCGTGCCTCTCCTGCCGTCACCAAAAATCCGTCCGCTGAGTTTTTTTCGGAGATCCTCACGCGCCCCCGTGGAACACACCCCTGACGCGCGTACCCCCCAACGCACAGGAACATCGTCGCGACCGTGAACCTGGATTGCAAGCTGGACTTGAAAACCATCGCGTTCCACGCGAGGAACGTGGAGTATAACCCCAAGGTGAGAAACCCTAATTGCGCTGACTGACGCGTCGTGGGGGGGGAATTCCACCGAAACTCGCTTCGGCCACTTCCTTCCATTCAAGTCGCAAACTTCCGCGTCGCGCGTCACTCTTTCGACCATCCGTGACTGACTTTGGTTTCCCAATCAAAAAAAATCAAAAAGCGCTTCGCCGCGGCGATCATGCGCATCCGCGCCCCCAAAACCACGGCGCTGATTTTCAGCAGCGGCAAGATGGTGTGCACTGGCGCGAAAACCGAAGCGCTCGCGCGCGAAGCGGCGCGGAAATACGCAAAGGTCATCGCGAAGCTCGGGTTCCCCGCGCAGTTCAAGGAGTTCAAGATCCAAAACATGGTCGGGTCGTGTGATGTGAAATTTCCCATTCGCTTGGAAGGCCTTGCTTGGTCGCACGGGCACTTCGCGCAGTACGAACCCGAGCTGTTTCCCGGGTTGATTTACAGGATGCAGCTTCCCAAGATCGTTTTGTTGATTTTCGTGAGCGGGAAGATCGTGTTGACCGGGGGCAAAAAAAGGGAAGACATTTACCAAGCCTTCGAAAACATCTACCCCGTTTTAACCGAGTTCAGGAAGCTGCCCAACCCTGGGGAGGAAGACCCGCTCACGCAGCTCGCGCAGGCGACGCAACAGGCGGAAAAGGTGAAAGCGCTGCCCGCGCCGTAGGAGGGAAGCGGGAGCGGCGAATCAATCCATCGTCGACTGCAAAAAATATTAAACTTGAAGACAAAAAGCGAGACCACGCGCGACAAAGCCGGAGTTTCATTCGCGACGTGCCGCGACATGAAACGCGGCGGTCCATAGACGGACGTAGAACGGGTTGCGAGAGACACTTGGTGTCCGGCGGCCATAGAACAACTCTTGAGAAAGAAATTAGCGTATACTTAACTCGACGCGAGCGCTGATCTCTTTCTTTCTTTTTTGGTTTTCAAAAGATCAAAACTTGGAAAGGCAAAGCAAGCTCCACAATCTCACTGTCTCAGATTTTCTTTCGCCTCGTGGGGGGAGTCTTTTGTTTCCAGTTTGTTTTTTCAAGGCCCTCGCACAAAGGTATTTCCTCCCAATGCTTATTTCACGCTGAATCGCCCTGGCTTTGCAACTTGGGAACTAAAACAACGCAGTGCCTCCCCCGGTGAATCCCACGTGGCCTATCACCGTCACGCATCTTTTGGGCATTTTTTGGTAAAAAAGCGAGGCGTCCCGGATTGCGCTCATTCCAGCTCAGCCCGCGCACGATGGCTACGATGGCTATGCCGGTGTTGGGCGCGAGCGCCGTCTCTGCCCGTGTGTCCGTTCGCGCGAAGCGCTCCTTCGTCGGCGCTCGCACTCAAGGGGTCACGCGAAAGGCGCACCGTCCGGCCGCGGCGACCAGAGTAGCCGCGAGCGCGCACTCCGTGGACCGCGTGGACGACCTTCACCTGGGGCAGGTACGTCGCGTGTTTCACCTAACATCGTCGCGATCGATATCGATGCGATCGTCAATCCGTTTTCCCGTGTGCTCGCCGGGAGCGCGGCGAGCTTGGGGCGGATTCGCGCTGGTTAGATTTAGCAAAGGGTGGTGTGCATGACCGGAGGCCCGGTTTGTACGATCGCCCCTCCGCGGGCGCGCGGGCACCACCGCGCTGTGCCGGGAGCCGCGTCCGACGCAACCGGCAAATCCACCAACCAACGCGTCCAAACGAACCCGGGATGGATACGCCGCGATATGGAACCTTCGTCATCGGAAACCACCACGTACAAGGCACACGACTCGACCTATCACTAACCTTTTCCCTCCATCCATTTGTCGTCTCTCCATCAAAACACAGACCGCCGCCCTTACCCTCGCGGGCGCGCTATCCTTGGGCGCGCAGCAAGCGTCCGCGTCCACCATGGAAATCGCCGAAGTCGCCGGGTTCGACAGCCGTGCGCTTGTGTTTCTGGTGATTCTCGGACCCGCCCTGGGGTGGGTCGCGTACAACATCCTCGGCCCAGGTATGAACCAGCTCAATGATATGCAGGTGAAGAACTCGAAGGAAAAGAAAGCCGCGCCTCTCGGGTTTGGGCTCTCCGCCGCCGCGCTCCTGGGCATGCCCGAACAGGCTGACGCCGCGACGGAGCTGATGCAAACCGCCGGACTCGACGCGCGCATCATCATCTTCGGCGCGTTCGTGCCCGTCCTAGGCTGGGTCGCGTACAACATCCTCGGACCCGGAATGAAGCAGATGGAGGACATGCAAAAGTCTAACGCGAAGAAGAAGGCAATCGTCACCGGCCTCGGACTCTCCGCCGCCGGCCTTCTCGGCATGCCCGAACAGGCTGACGCCGCGACGGAGCTGATGCAAACCGCTGGCCTCGACGCGCGCATCATCATCTTCGGCGCGTTCGTGCCCGTCCTAGGCTGGGTCGCGTACAACATCCTCGGACCCGGAATGAAGCAGATGGAGGACATGCAAAAGTCTAACGCGAAGAAGTGATTGGCTTGTCGTCGCGCGTGCGCGCCTTTAGCCAAACAAGAAGATTAAGATATAGCCACGGCAAGCAGTTGTATTAGCTCAAATTCGCTTGCTTATTGTTCAAGGGAAGCACTAGTAGAGTGAACGTACGTCTCAGCCTAACAAATCCGCGAACGGGTCGGTCTTCTTCTTGGGCGTGCGATCTCGCAAGTGCGCCGGGATGGACGATACGGCGCCGGGGGCCATGCCAAACGACCCTCCTGATGAGCCCATTCCCACGCCCGTTCCAACGCCCGGTCCCATCCCCATCTGCGCGCTCGGCAAACCAACCATCATCCCGCCAGCCATCGCACCGAAATGCCCGGTCGCGCCGACGCTGGCGGAGGCGAAACCGCCAAGCAGGTCGGGCGCGGGCGTACCCGCGCCCGGCGAGTCCAGAACCATCAGCAGGTCCATCGCGGGCGCCGGCGCCGGTGGCGCCGCATGAGGCGGAGGCGCAGGTGACACCGCACAGCTGAACAGCGCGTTCGCCAGAATTGACCTCTCGTCCGGGGGCTCAGGCTCGGAAAACGGCGCTCCTGGAAGGCCGCTTTCCCGAGCCGGGGCAACGGAAGACGAATAGACTCCTGGTCTCGACGAGATGTCGTGACTGTTTGTCCATACGTCTCCCCACGACCCTCGCGCGTCGTGTAGTGTCGGATCGCGCGCGCTACTTTGCGCATCGCTTCGGGGTCCAGCGCCCTTCGGAAGGACAGCACCGGAGGTATCCATCGGCACGTACTCGCTGTGCGGAAGGGTTTGTGCCGAAGCGAGTGACTCGCTCGGTGGCGGTCGCGGTGTGGAACCGTGGTAAGGCTCGGCGACGTAACTTCCGGAAGAAACGCTTTCGATTTCGCGTCCGGAAACGACGCTGCTATTCGCGCGTCGCGTCTCCAAAGCTCGCTCTTGTTCTGTTTTGTACTCCCCCGCGCCTTTGTCCCGCGCGTGATTGACGTAGTGCTCCAGAAACCCCAAATTCGCATCAAAGTCAATCTCGACACACGAGCTGTCGTACGGCAGCGCCGCGGTGACTACAGCTTTGTCTTCCTTAAGCAGCGCGGTGAGCTCCCTGGCGCGCTGGGTTTGGGTAACGTTTTTGGATTTTTGGTTTCGCGAAACCAAGGAGTGCGCTTTTGTTGAAAAACCGTTGCCGCCGCGCGCCGCCAGCTTGGCGCACGCCGTGCAAACCATCCCCAGCACTTCACTTCCCTCGACTTGCGTCTCGCTCGCGTCACAAAGAAGGTCCATTACCGCGTGGTGCCCGTGCGCATCGCCGCCGCAAATCAAACCCCCAAACTCCCCGAGCGTCCACACGATCACCCGCAGCAGCGCCGCCGGCACTCTGTTGCTTTTTTTCAACAGCGCCTCGTACGCGCTCACGGCGTTCGCGCGCAGCGTCTCGTCCGCCTTTTGGTCGCCGCTCCCCTCGCCAATCAGTCTGATCAGGGACGATACGGTTTGCGGTTTCACCACGTCTCCGCCGGTTTCGAAAACCAGGGTCATGGTATCGATGAACCAGGAAGTGCTCGGGGCGTACCGCTCCGCTAGAACGCCTGGAGATTGTAAAACTAAATGTCAGTCTCGTATGGGCAATCAGTCAGTGGAATGTGGTAATCGGGAAAGGGCCTTACCAATTTTGGAAACCACGTCCTCGCGCGTGTGCGCGTCCTGGGCGTCCCCCTGATTGAAATAAAATAAATGTCAGTCGTGTATGGGCAATCAGTCTGCGGAATGTGGTAAATGGGAAATACTTACCAGAAACGCCACCATCTTCGCCACGATTATCTCCACGTTGTGCGTTTTGCACATAGCGAACATCAGGTCTAACGTCTTTTTCCGCAAACTCTCGTCCGAGTCGGTCAAGCAGTTCACCACCGCCATCTGGTGCTCCAAAACGAACTTGGGGTTGACGTTCGTTATGACGCTGAGCGAATCCAAGCCCACGTACTTGGAGGTTTAAAGAAAAGTGTCAGTATTGTATGGACAAACAGTCATGGGATTTGGGAAATGCAATACTTACCTTCAGGTTGTTACTTCCGCTCGCCACGAACCGGCTCACCGCGGCGGCGCAGTTCTCCAGCAGAACCGGGCTCGGGTAAATCGTCGCGGCAGTGCGCACGCACTCGTACACGATCGCGTTGCCGATCCCGCTTTGGTCTGCCGCTTTCTTCAAGCAAACGCTCAGCACCGAGTACATTTCTTCCGACGCGAGCTTGTCGCTCTCACCTGGTTTCGGACACGAAAAAAGTCAGTCAAAAAAGTCAGCCGTTTGTCGGCAAGCACGGGTTCGTAAGCCGTAAAGTTTCCAAAACTGACCCACGTTACCACAGGGCCCGCCAGGAAACGTTCCCACAACAGGGCTCGCCAGGAAACGTTACCCGTAGTAGGTACGTCACGTTACGTGTTCCCGTACTGCCTTTGAATGAAACTGGTGTGGACGTCACGAACGGGGCGGTAAACCGCGTGCCTGGATTTGGGAAACGCGCAACACGTACCTAACTTGGCCAGGATTTTTAACAGCTTGACCTGCATGAACGGCGCCGGGACGCGGTGGTAGTCGTACTGCTTCGGCAGGCGGTGCTCCACGATTTGCTTCAGGATGGACACGAAGGACGGGACCAGGTTCTTGTGCGGCGCGGGGTTCACCGTGATCAGGTCGAACAACGCACAAAGCGCGCTCGACATGACGCTCGGGTCCTTGGGATAAATAAAACAAAGTGTCAGTCTTTTATGGTCAAACAGTCGTCGGCGGGATTTGGGAAAGGTCCAATACGAACCTTGTCGCAAAGCATCGAGCGGAACTTTCCGTGCAGGTGTTCCACCGAACTCGGCGCTCTCTGGTGGAACCGGTGCAGCGCCGCGACTGCTTTTTTCCGGACGTGTTCGTTTTGGTGCGTCAACAGCTCGGTGACTTGCGGAAGCACGCTTGGGATTTGGTCCGCGTTCAAAAGGCGGCAAATAGTGGTCAAGGCGGCGCACACCACTAGGTAGTTATCGTCACGCAAATCACGCTGCACGGCGTTGACGATCAGCAAAATCAAGTCGTGGTCTTCGTTGAGAAACTGCGTGGTGGCGAGGTACGCCACTCGTTTCAGTGACAGGTCGTTCCCTTCCATCGTGGCTTTCACCGCGTGAATGTACCCGAAACTAGCGTCGTGGCCAAGCATCTCCACGTAAAGCAAACGTATCAAGTACTCCTTCATCTTTTCCTTATCAAGCTTTGGGGAACTCAAAATCGCGCGTAACATCATCTGCTCCCGGCGCATTATAGCATCCTCGTCGGTCTTGTTCTTGCACTCGCCTGTGGGCGGGTACCGGGTTTTTGTGAGGGGAAACACGTCAGTAACCGGCCGTAAGTCACGGTCAGATGACCCGCACTCGCTGTTTCGAGGGTAACAAAACAGAGCGAAACCGTGCCTAAGCGTGCGTAAGGCAACCCTAAATCTGGAAGAAGCGAAATGCGTACCGATTTGTCGGATGATGTCATAGAACTCGCGACTCTTCGTCTTGTGCGCGCCCGCGGCGAGGTCCTTGCGCTTTTCCGGCCCGGTCGGGCCGGTGTTGCGCGACATGGGAAGGCGGTCGCGAGCGTACGCGGCTGCCGAGACAGCCGTGGCACACGCGCGCCTCGGTGTGTTTGTGTTTACACAAGGCGCGGCCCAAGGGGAAGGCACCTGTCATCATCTGAGTCGTTGTTGTCCAGATTTTGCACGTCGTGTCAATTTTGAACAAAACTCGGTGTGCCTATAAGTATAGATCGAACCACGAGGTGGTCCGGCGCACAACAAGCCCGCACGGGTCAACGCCGGGGGCGAGTGGAGTTGCTGCTGCCGGTGTGCGGTCGCGGTGTTCGCTTTTGAGTGAGTCGCGGCGTTTGCGTCATGACCCCCGGCGCGACTCCGCCGAAGAGCCCAGATTTTGAAACACGCGCGAACGCGTTTCTGGAGGTTGCGCGTGATACGGATATCTGGAGCATCTCGGACGACACGGAGTCGGACGGGAGTGAAAATGACGCGTACGCGTCTGATGACGTGAGTGATGACTCGGATTTCAGCGCGTCACGGGTGGATTTAAGGGAGCTCGAGGCCCTCATCGCTCGACTACACGCCAGGGGCGTGGAGTTCGTGCGGCCCAAAACCACGCAGAAACACCGGGACATCCACACGCTAGTCGCTTCGGCGCCGAGAGCGCAGAGGCCGACGATCATCCCAAGAGGGTCCATCCCCGGTCTCCCCGAGCCCTTCGTCACGACAATGCATTCCGATGGCGTCAGGGCGCAAAGAGAGGGTTTGAGATGGATGAAGATTTCGAAAGCGGGAGGCGAGCGGGTGGGCGGCAATGGTGGTCAAAAAAACCGCAAGCGCGCGTCGCGGCTCGAGTCGGAAACCACGGACGAGGACAAGACGGCGGTTAAAAAGCGAAAGAAACACCCCACGGAGGCGCAGGCGCACCAGGAGAGGAAATCGGCGTCGTCGCGGCCGATGACCGAAGAAGACCGGACACGACGAGGCCGCGAAATCATGTGGGCGCAGCACCTCGCGGCGCAGCGAGAGGCGGAGGCGAGCGACGCGAGCGAAAGCGACGAAGACGCTGACGCTGATGCGAGCGACCGGGAACCCAGCGTAGCGGGCACCGCGTCCGGGCCTTCATCGCCCTCTGACGCGCAACCGCGTTCTGACGCGGCTGATGGAGGCCGGGTGCTGCTCACGGTGTGCTGGCGCGCGCGCACACGCGCGCGGAGCGGGGCGCAGCCAACCCCGGTTGTTTCCGTCCCAGTCACAGTCGCAAACGGCGAGACCTGCATGCGGTTCATGTCGCGCATGGTCACCATGCCGCCCGGGGGCGTGTACATCCGGGACGCGCAGCTTACTTGGGGGGACTGCGTTTTAGAGCCGCTGTCCGTGCTGGACGGCGCGCAAACTGGGGCGTGGCGCCTGGACGTGCGTTCCGCGGTTCCCCAGGAACTCACACTGCGCGTTCCGGTGGGCGCGACGCTGGCGCACGGCGCGCTGCGTGAGGCGGCTGGGGAAAAAGGAGTTACTGGCGCGTGCGACTTTGCCGTTCGGAGGGGCAAGAATGGCGATTTCAAGTTCACGAAAACTGGCGTTGGTTTCTTCGGCGCCGAACCAGGTGAGGGGGGCGCGACGTCGAGTATCGACGGCTCGCGGTCCACCGGGTCGGGCGCGAAAAGCGCGTCGCTGTTCGCGACTTGTGTCAAGGATTTATCCAACCGAGCGCTGCACCCGGGGCGAACGGACCCCAAGGGCATGGCGGAGATTCTGCGCGCGTACAAAGTCATCCAAGACGACGCCGCGTGTTCGCTGGTTGACGTGGGGAGCGGCGACGGGCATTTCGCGGCTGGTTTGGCGCGGGCGTTCCCAAACGCGGGCGTGTGCGGCATCGAAGCGCAAAGGGACCTTTACGAAGAGTCCTTGAAGTTTGAGAACGACGCTAACTTTATCTGCGGTCTCGCGGAGAAGGAACTGGAGAAGTGCGTGGGCGCGACCGTGGTGATCGCCACGACGCACAACTTCGACGCGTCGTCCGTGGAAGCCACGATCCGAATCACAGCGCGGTTACCGTCGCTGACGCACCTGGTGATGGGCGAGAGCTCGCTTTGCACCGCGCGGTGCAAAGCCGTGGTGGGGCCTTGTTGCTGCTTTGTCCACCTTGGCGCCGAAGAGGTCCCCACGCACTGGGGAAACTCGCACTTGACTTTTTCGCTGTACAAAAGAGTCGCGAGGTGGGTGTTGGATGGGAACAGCGCGGAACGAGTGAGCGACCGCGCGACGCTCGCGGCGCTTGATTCGGGGGAAATAGACGCGTCGTTGCCCATCCCGGTGCGACGGAAAGGAACCCAAAACTCGCGAAGATTTCGCCGGAAAACAGGAGAAACAGTTCGGAGTCCGAAAAAGAACGGGACAAACGGGAAGGAGCGCGGCGCGTCGCCGTCTCCGGTGAGTTTTGACCAAGAAGAACACGAAACGCTGCCGCGCGCGACCCATGACTCGCGAGTTCTCGAGTCAAGCCAACCGCACTCGCCTCGAAGCGAACACAGGTCGCCCCGGGGGGGACGCGAACCGTCGCCCAACCTCGCGAAGTCGCCCGGGTACGTCAACCGGATGCTAAGGACGATGGCGTGACACGCGGAAGGCGGGGTACCGGGTGATTGTAATTGGGTAAAAAAAAGAGTTTGCTTGCCGATTGATCAGTCAACCAAAAATGAACATCATCGACCTCTTACATTTGATCGTCGACACGCCCTGAGCCCGACGCCTCTATACACGCCATACACTCGGTACATACCCTCAATTAACGATTAATCATCGGGCTTAAAGCCCGGAGCGGCCCCAGACCACCAGGGCGAGGGAGAAGGAGAAGGTGCTCATGATGGCGGCCCACGCGACGTTCACGATGAAGGGCTCGCCCTCCGCGACCTGCGCCATCTCCATGGCGGCCATGGCCGCGGGGGCGGACATGGCCTGCGCGATGGCCGCGGTCATGGCGACGCCGGCGACGGCCTGATGGGAAAAGGAGGGGAGAGAGGAGGTCAGAGGATGGCGCGCGGCACGAGTGCAATTCAAAATTTAACAGGAAAAGACTCCAGTCGTTGCGTTTGCCAGGCCAGCCGGTTGTCCAATGAAGCCTCCAGCAGTGAGGGCGGCTTGCGTGTCGCCGGACGACCGCAATGATAGCCGTGCCTACCCCCCAAACCGCCCGTTTCGCCGGACTGGTCGGTGGCTTTGGTCGTGTACGAAACGTCTTGCCTCGATCGAGATCGAACCAAACGTCGCGTGCCTCTCCACAGCGCGTCCCGACTCCGGACGCAAACCCCGTGTGAAGCGATGATGATCGATCGCGCGCGGTCGAAAAAATACACCGCGCCATGCCGCGCCGTTTCCGCGCCACGCAACAGGGGTCGAGTTTCGCGACCGCGCGCGATCGCGATTTCGTTTTGTGCAACGTAACTAGGCATCGCACACACCACACACAGGGTGTGCCTTGGACGCGACACCACGGACACCACGGTGCCGTGCCTCGCGATTGCGAGCCTCGCGGGAGGATATATGTATAGCGCAGTTTTTGCATCCCACACGTACCTTCTGCTGCACGCGGACGGCATCCACGGGGGCGGCAGCCTTGGCGACGATTCCGGTGCGGCGCGCGGTCTTGCCGGCCCGAGCCGCGACGCGGGCGGGGAGCGCAATCTTGCAGGTCTGAGCGAGGGCAGCCATGGTTTCCGTGAGTGTGGTAATGGGGAACAGGAAACGGGAAACCGACCTATCCTTCACTCGCTTTCGAGCGAATGGCTGAGGCGAGGGAGTCACACCAACAAGCTCTGCTGTTTTTGTTTTTGACCGTTTAGCCACGGGCATTTGTGGTCACGGCATGATCCATTTGCGCCTACATCGAGCAGGGAGTCGTGCGTAGAAATTGACTCCCAGCATACTCGTTGCCAAAAAATCTCCGAGCTCGGAGGGGTACTTCAACTGCTTTTTCCGCAGCTGGCATGGCGCGGGTCACTCGTGACGCGCGCAGAGACACGCCGCGCGCGCGACAGGAACGCGAAACACGCGTCGGGAGTGAGGTTCGGTTGTTCTCCTTCCACGCGCGTTACTTCGCGACCGACGGTACCGCGGCTGCAGGTGCGGCGCGACCCGAATCGCGCGCCGTGTCGCGAGCTTTTGGCAAAACCGACGAAACGAACGCAAAATGGCGGACGACGCGGCGTGGGACACGTCCAAGGAGAACTTCCAGCCCCTGAAGAAGGGCAGGGAGGCGAAGATTCTGACCGAGGTGGCTGCCATGCCCACGGGCGAGCGCGCGACCAAGATTAAGGAAGAGCGAAGGTGCGTACCGACCCCCGCTCAGATCTGTCGATTTGGCAAAAAAAGCAACGACGCTCTCGCCGCAGTTTTGGTTTTTGGGAAATTTCTTTTTCTGACCCTCGCTCGCGTCTCTTCCTTCCTCCCCGCAGCGCGTTTTGGACCGCGCTTTCCACGTACGAAGGCACCGATCCGCTCGAGGTTTGGGTTCGGTTCATCAAGTGGGCGGAACAGACGTTTCATTCGGGGGGTCGTGAGACCGAGATTCTGCCGCTGCTGGAACGATGCACCCGGGAACTTCGCGAAGCTCCCGAAAACTTCGAAAAGTACAAAGACGACCCTCGGTACCTGCGCGTGTGGGTCAAGTACGCGGATCTTTGCAAGGAGCCTGGGGATATTTTCACGTTCCTTGTGACGAACGACATCGGACAGAAACACACGCTGTTCTACGAAGCGTACGCGGCGTTTCTTGAAATCAAAGGCGCGTATACGCGAGCGGCGCAAGTGTACGACCGCGGCGTCGTGATGCGCGCGGCGCCGCGGGAGCGCTTGAAGGAAAAGCTGGAGCAGTTCACGCACCGCATGATGCGGCGGGAGCAGCGGAAACAAGAGCTCCGGGAGGCGGGCGGCGTGTTGGAGGACACGGAGGAGTTCGGTTTAGCCGAACACGAGCGGGCGCGGAAGTTCGGGGACGCGCGAGGCGGCGCCGGGGCGGGCCGCGTCCATGATGCCGAAAACCCGGGACCCGGGGTCGTCCGCGGCGCGGTTGGCGGCGGCGTTGCTGGGGTGTTTGGCGCGCCATCATCAAGCGCGGGGGGGGCGAAGCGCGGCAGAGGCATGCGCGGCGCCGCCGCCTCCGCCGCGGCGTCCGCGTCCGGAGAGTCGCACAACGCCGGCGACGGCGGGTTGGAGGTGTACTGCGACGACGAGAACGGGGCGCCAACGCCCGTGACGGGGACGTGGAGAAACCTGCCCGAGTACAACGAGACAAGAAAGGAAAACTCGAGGGCGGCGACGACATGGGCGGGGCAAAAGTTGAAGCAAAAGCGCCCGCGACCCGGACAGGCCGGTGCCGCGCCACCCGCACCCATGCTGGAGGTGTATCAGGACGAGGACCTGACGCTCCTCGAGGAGCGGGAAGCGGCGGACGCGGCGGCGGCGGCGAAGGAGCTTCGGAAAAACGCCACCAACGCCAACGCGCTGCGTCGCCGGTTGGACGCGGGAGGGTCGGCAGGGGTCGAGTCTGGGTTGACCGTCGACCCGATGGCGTACCACAAAAACGGCAACGCCGCAATCGGCGCGTTTCCCCGCCCCGCGGAGCGCAACAACCCGGCGCCGCCGAAGGAACGGCTGTACGCTCCCTTCGTCCCGAGCGACACCACGGATACCACCACCGGAGGCGAGGTGAGCTACGAAGAGATTCGCGCGCGTCAATGGGAAAAAAGGCACGGCCCTGTTGAGGTTTCGGAACCGGAACCCGGGCCGATCATCGCATCGAAACACTTCGCCACGTCCACCGCGACGACGGCGCTCGTGTCGGTGAAACCGCCTCGAGCGGCGAGCGAGTCGCCTTCGTCAAAACAATTGGTGACGAGTAAAAAGCCCCCGGTTTCGGTTGGGGAGTGCGACGCCCCGCCCAGTGATTCGGGAAGCGGCGTTGAGGGTAGGGGAAGGGAACCTCGGTCGTACGAAGCGGCCGGGTCGGGTCTCGCTCCCGACATGGCGCCCGCCGCGGCGGCGCCGCCCGCCGCGGTTGTGCCCGCGGGGCTTCGGTGGACCGCCACGGAGGGCGGGACGTACGGCGATGACCCGACGATGACTCTTTGCACGAAAGAGGCGTGGGGGGACATCATGTCCATGTTTTCTGACGGCCTTGTGAGTGACACGGAGGCGGCGAAACAGAAAGCCGCTACGAAAACAACCGAGCTTCCCGTTTTGGCCGAAACCGATGACGCGTTCGAGGGTCTTGAAATTCGCGAAGACACGCAGTTCGGCGGTTTCGATATTCGCGAAGACACGGAGTTGGTTCCCGCGGTGCTTCCCGCGGCGCCTAGGAATCCCGCGGCGCGAGCGCCCCTCGCACAAAGAGCTCCTGAAACCGTACTTCCATCCCCGGGCCAGAACTCCGCGGCAGGTCACGAAGAGGAGCCCAGCGAGGACGGCCTTGACGTGTATCAAGACACGGCTTTGCTTGACGCCTCTTTGGTCGCGGCGGTGGCTGGTGTGGGCAGTGCCGGTAGCGCGCCGCTGGGGCACGAGGCACGAACTTTACGGGACGGTTTACGCGAGGTGAGTATCGGTGAGCCTTCCGCAAACGGCGCAAATGAGTTTGAGGTGTACGACGATGAAGACAACGAGTTCGCGGCGGACGCCGAGAACGCGGCGCCGGACGGGCACCCGTCCTTGCGCGCCTTCGTCCCGCGGTCAATCGCGGACGCGGCGGCCGCGGCGGCGGCGCTGCAGCCCCTTCCCCTCGATTTAAGGAGTGAGCTTGGATCAGAAAACATTACCGAGTGCGACGACGACGACGAAGGCGAAACAAGGGCGGACGAGATTGCGCGCGCGGAAACAATCATGCGCAACGCTCAACCCGCGATGGAGCTGCGCGGCGAGGATGAGTTCACGGTGTACGCGGACGAGGCGGACGAAACCGCCCCGCCCGTGCGACAGGTACTGCGGTGATCCCGTGAATTTCCGGCACCCAGTGGGGTTTCAAGTGGTGTTTCAACGGTTCCAATTCCAATTCCAATCAACCGGACGTCCCCGTGTCTTTCCATCGCCTAACGCATTTCCGTTCAATCGCTCCATTCTTTGTTGCTTCTTTGTTTCGTTTGCTGTTTTTTGTGTTTGTGTTTTTCGCAGGAGGAGGATCCGAGCGCGCGTTTACACACGCAACGCCACCCGTTCCTCGCGCCGAGGGTTTCAGGAAGGTCAACCCCGAGCTTCAACCCTCTTTTCGGTCTGGACGTTTTGGAGTCTGTGCCGAGCAGCGTTCACGTTGGCGCGCGCGCGCCCCCCCCGACGCCAGTTGCGCCGATGCCGTTGGCCCCGACGCCGACCGGGCGCGCTTTTCCAACACAACACACGCAACACAAACCGGGCGCGCGCGGCGTGACGCACTCGGCGCTCGTGGGTTACTTGGTGGATCCGTTCGACAAACAAACGTTCGCCACCCGGGTCGCGAACGCGCTTCCACAGCTATTTTCTTCCCAAACAACCCGCGCGCCTTTTTTGCTGCCCGGCCAAACCTCGCTCGCGGCGGTTGAGCTCGCGCTGAAGCGCGGCGCGAAACCCGGACGGTTTCGCGAAAAGGTTACAAAACAAAAACAAAACGACGACAAGCTCTTGTTGGGACATTTGACGTACAGCCTTCTTTCGTGCGCGGGAACGGGTGCGGATGCGGTTGTGTTTGAAGGCGAGCGGTGCTTTGACGACGAGAATCTCGACGACGACGACGCGCCCGACGCCGATGAACCAAGAGGCGCGTTCGCGGTGAAGATCCAAAGAGCGAACCTCGCGACGTGGGAGTGGATCGTCAGCAACCGCCTCGCGGAGAGGGTCAGCGAGTGGGATAAGTGCGGCTACGTGAGGCTCACCGAGCTTTACTTGGTGGGCGGCGAACCGGGTGGTGACGTGGTGGAAACCGCCGCCGCCGCCAAAGTCGGCGTCCTCGGGATGCCGTTCGGCGAGCACGGCACGCTTCAAGACGCGCTTAATTCGTACCTAAGTGTGGGGGAGAAGATGGACGAGGTGCTCGTGATGTACTACACAATAGAGCTGCTTCGGGTGGTGGAGACAATGCACATCGCGGGGGTGCTTCATGCGGATATCAAGCCTGATAACATCTTACTCAGGAACGGCGGGGATTCCTGGGAAAACTGGGCCGGGCGGCGACCGGGAAGCTGGCGCGAAAAAGGCGTTTCCCTGATTGACTTTGGGTGCGTACGGCCTTGGGGCTTTCCCAAATCCGCCACACACTGTTTTTATCTCTAACGCTTGTGACTGTTCGGACCGATTACCCTGACTGTTTGTCCACACATCGTCCAATACACGCCCAACACGGGACTGACACTTTTCGTTCCCAATCAGGTGTTCCATCGACTTACGCGAGTACGACCCGTTGGTGAGCTTCGTGGGCGACGTGAAAACCGAGGGGTTCCGGTGCCCCGAGATGGTCAATGGGACACCGTGGACGTTCCAAAGCGACCTTTACCAGGTTGCGGCGACGGTTCACACTCTGCTGCACGGCAAGTACATGCGGGTCATGAAAGGCCCGGGCGGGTACGTACCGACGGCGCCGGCGAAACGGTGGTGGCGCAACGACTTGTGGACCGTTTTCTTCGCCACTTTGCTCAACACTCAGACCCGGGCGTTGAACGACCCGCCGCCGTTGGGGCAACTGCGTAAGTTGTTCGAGAACTACCTCACCACGGAGGGGCTAGGGGGGGGAATAAGAGAGGCGCTGATGCGGCAAACCGTCGCGATGTACGACCAGGCCAAGGCGGCGGAGGCGAAACGGTGAAACCGGGACGTGTTGGGTTTGGGGGAAGGGACGCGGGACTGTGACGACGACTTTAGACGCGCGCGGGCCTCTTGGCTTCCGCGAACGGGGGGTAACCATCGGCACGATACGGGATACGGAGGGGACTTTGCGAGACGAGCGGGACTGTTTTTATTCATTCTATTTCATTGTTGGGGGGGCGCCAGCGACGACGAAAGAGATGACGACGTACCCGAAGCGCGCTCTCAAATACGAAACAGGAAAGTGAAAGTGCACTGACACAACGGTTTTTCGATGCCTCTCACGATTCAGTTGTTCGGGCGCACGCATGGCGGCTTCCCCGGCGGACGTGGTCCCCGACGTCGAGGTCGGCCCGGCGCGGGATGGGAAAAGGGTTTTGAGCAAGGTTGCGTCGTACAGGTTCACCACGGGTGACAACGATACGCAGGCGATTGAGGCGCACTTGTTCGATCTGGATGGCGTTTGGTCGCGGCCATCCCCGATCCTGGCGGAATGGCGCGCCGGGCGCGCGGCGACTTCGCGGGTGCTCGAGCCCGTGAAAGAGGCGTGCATGAACCTGTTCGCCTCTGTCAGGATTTACTTCCGGTACCTCGTTACCGCGGAGGCGTGGATCCTGTGCCTGGTGTCCGTCGCGTCCACGCTGTTCTTCACGATGTTCGAAGTCAAAGGAAGGCGTTTGGCGGTGAACGTGTCCTGGGCGTTCATCTCGTTCGCCATCATCTTCCCGTTGACGAACTCGCTGAACGAAACCTTCCGCCGGCGCGAACGCGCGCTGGAGTGCATCGCTGATGTCAAGGCGTACCTGCTGTCGTACTACCAGGCGCACCGGGACTGGGACTGGGGTGAGAACGGCCGAGGGAAGCTCCCGCGAAATCACGTCGCGAACGTGCGTCTTGTTTTGGCGTCGTGCGTGGCGGACATGCGGGACGTGTTGACTGCTCCTCCCACGACAAGGCAGATCCACTACCACACCGAGTGGGGCCGAAAAGAACGCGAGCGCGTGGAAAACATGTCACATGACATGATCTTTCGAATCAGCACGTACTTCGACCGCATGAGTCTGGCGGTGGAGGAGCTGAAGTACGCCGGGCAGCCGGGAAACGAAGCGAGCCGCATGCGGCAGTACGTCACGCTCAGCATGCGGGCGTGGGAAAACCTGAAGCACATCAAGAAATACCGAACCCCAATCGCCACGAGGGCGTTCGCCCGAGTTTACATATTCCTGCACCCATGGTTCTGGGGACCGTACTACGCGTATTTGGTGGACGGGATGGTGGTCGACGGTACCGGAAACGACGCGAGCTTCGGGGCGGTGGTCGGCACCACCGTTTACGCCTGCGCCCTCTCCGTCCTAACCTCGCTGGCCATGATGGGCTTGTTCAACGTGCGGTACCGGATGGAGGACCCTTTTTTCGATGCGGTGATGGAACAGACTGGTAAGAAAAATGACACGAGGCAACACCTGGGGGTTGACTTAATCCACGTCGCGCAGGAGTTCGCCGAGCTGCTGCGCTCGGTCGCGATGGAGGTGGTGGACGCGGATCAAAACAAATGCGGAGGCGGCCCCGCCCGAAGGGCCTACCCACTACCCGAAAGCAGCTGGATCGCGCACCTGGAACTGAAGCCGGGAGTAGAGATCGTGCGGATACAAAGCCAGGTGTAGGGGGGGTACTTATAGCTGTCTGGAAGGCTTTGAAATCTAAGCCGTTGATTGTCTAAGGGTTTGCTGCCTGCTCTTTACCTACTTCTATAAATGCCTCTTCTCCTTGCGTTGAGCGCGTACAGCGCGCCTCCCCCCGTCGCAATCGCCAGGCCTCCCCACGTCGCCGCGTATGACACGTGGTCGGTCGGTGTTACCCTGAAGGTTCGCAAATCGGCCAGCGCGGTCGGGGCTGGGAACGAGGTTGGCGCGGCGTTGCCCTGGTCGGCGCGGCCGCCGTGCGTGAGCTGGACGAGCGGCGTGTCGAGCGGCAGCCCGAGCGCGCTCGCGACGGCGCGTACGTCCACCCAGTGAAATTGTTTCGTATTTTTGTCGTTATGCGGCGTGAACCTTCCGGGGGTTTCCGACACCCGAGTCACGCCCTTGGATTTCAAACACAAACCGCCCGAAGAGTCTTCCCACCCGACCGGTACCCACCCGCGGTTCACGAGCACGGTTTGTTTCTCTGGCGTTTTACTAAACCATCCTTTGGTTTTCGGTCGGACACTCATGGCGGTGATGAGCGCCGCGCCAGCCATCGGGCTGCCGTGCACGCTCCGCACCCTAGGTGCGACTCGCACGGACTTTTTCAGGTCCAGCGTTCCCTCCACAATCACGGCGGTGTACTCCTCGATTTCCTCGCCCCGTGCCATCGCGTCTAGAACGTCATGCAAACCTCTTTCGCCTTCCCCCAACGCGGCTTCACGAGACACCAGCTGGTTCTTTTTCCACTCCCAGCGATCCAGCTGCCACTTACAAAGCCCTACGCACACCATGCTCGGGGATAACAGAAACGCGGCGCCGAGCACCGAACGAAATCGCCCCCCGCCCGCGGACCCGCCCGCGCTCGCGGACGCCCCTGCGAAACCTCGGGAGAAACACGCGCCGGACGACGGGCGCGCGATGGCCGGCTCGAGCGGGGCGACCACCGCGGGCGCACGCGCAACGCGTGCCACCGCGGACGTGAGCCGCCACGCCGTGTGCCTGCTCGACGCGTACGCCATCGCCGCTGCGGCGAGAGTGCGTCGGGCGAAGTGGATCTCATAGGACGAGTTTCGTTCACATTCACCACGACGTCGACAGTAAAATGCCAACTCACACAACGACACGCGCTTGGACGAGGCGATGTCCGGCAAGGCGGACATGCGCGCCCTCGGGGTGGACCGTTTGTTCGGGGTCGATGGCAAAACCGTTTTGGTCACGGGCGGCGCGCGAGGTATCGGGTTGATGATCGCCGCGGGGTTCGTGGCGAACGGGGCGACGGTGTACATCGCGTCCCGAGACAAACAGGCGTGCGATGCTGTGGCAAATCAACTCACAAACGTGGGTCCTGGTACATGTTTCGCGCTCGCCGCGGACCTCGGAACAGAGGCGGGGTGCGTCGCGCTTGCGAAGGCGCTGGGCGAGCGGACACAAAAATTGCACGTCCTCGTGAACAACTCGGGCACGAGCTGGGGCGCGCCGATGGCGAGTCACGGCGAGAAGGCGTGGGACAAAACTTTCGCCCTCAACGTGAAGGGTGTTTTCTTTTTAACAAGGGAGATGTTGCCCCTTCTGGATAAGGGGAGCACCAAAAGCGACCCAGGACGGGTAATCAACATCGGCAGCATCGCGGGTTTAAAACCGCAAGTGTTTCCCACGTTCTCATACGACGTCTCCAAAGCGGCGGTGCACCACTTGACGAGGAAGATGGCGGCGGAGTTGGCGGACCGGCAGGAAAACGGCGGCGAGAAAATAACGGTAAACGCGCTGGCGCCCGGGTACGTGCCGTCGCGTATGAGCAAACAGTTGGAGGGTTATGACGAGGCGATTGCGATTGCAGAGTCGTTGCCTTTGCGACGGAAAGGCGAGCCGGGGGATATGGCGGGCGCGGCGCTTTTCCTGAGCTCAAACGCGGGCGCGTGGATCACCGGGATCGTGCTTCGCGTGGACGGCGGGCACCTCGCGAAACTGTGATGCTATAAACGTTTTTTCGGATCAATCAATGGTCATCGCCTTCCTCTCCCTCGTCCCCCCCCTCTTCCTCCTCCCCCTCTTCCGCCCCCCCCCCGGCCTCCGCCTCCCCCCCGCCCCCGCCCCCCCCGCCCCATAATAGTCATCAGCCCCTGATCCTCCTCGTCCCCGTCCCCGTCCCGGTTGCGTTTCTTCCCCCCCCCGCGCGCGTCCGCTTCGCGCATCTGGTTGCTCGCGATGCGCTGCGCTTCGTTGACGCGCTCGTTGAGGAGCAGCACGGCGTCTTCCGGTGCGGGGAACGCGTCGAGTTTTTTGCCAATCAGGCGCTCGATTTTCTGGTAAAGCTCCACGTCGTACTGCGTTACTAGGGTCACGGCTAAACCACTACGGCCTGCCCGCGCGGTGCGTCCCACGCGGTGGACGTAGTCCTTGCTGTTCTGGGGGACGTCGTAGTTCACCACGACGTCCACGGACGGAATGTCCAGTCCTCGCGAGGCCACGTCCGTCGCTACCAGTATGTTCCTTTCCCCCGATTTGAACTTGTTCAGCGCGCCCAGCCGTTTGGGCTGGCTCATCTGGCCGTGAATCGGCACCGCGCCAAAGCCTAGGTTTCGCGCGACCAGCGCCAGTCGTCTTGTTTGGTCGCACGTGCGCGTGAACACCATCATGGTTGACGCGCTGAGTTCGTCGAAGAGATAGTTCACGTAGCAGTCCTTGTGCTTCGCCGGGACGAACAGGTACTGCTGTTTCAGGGAATCCACGGTGCTGTACTTCGCGCTGACTTCGACCTTCACGGGATTCCGCAAACAGGCTCGCTGAAGCTTAGCTACTTTCGAAGTCATGGTGGCGCTGAACAGCTGCGTGCGTCGGTCGCGCGGCACCACCTTCAAAATGGCGTCGATTTCCTGTTCGAAATCCAGGTTTAGCAATCGATCGGCTTCGTCGAGACACAACACCTTCAGCTGTTTCAACCCGAAACCCTTGGTGTTCGTAAGGTGGTCCACGACTCGCCCGGGGGTACCCACGACGACGTGCGGTCGCTTCCCTAGCGCGATGCTCTGGGCCATCATGTCGATGCCGCCCACGAGCACCGCGGTTTTAACGCCAATGGAAGCCCCGAGCGCTTCGAACTGTTCCGCGATTTGTATCGCCAGCTCTCGAGTTGGCGACAGCACCAGGGCGAAAAAAGCTTGCGGGGCGTCCAGGAGCTCTTGAAGAATGGGAAGCGCGAACGCGCCTGTTTTCCCCGAACCCGTCTGCGCCAACCCGATGACATCCTTACCAAGCAGCGCCTGGGGAATGGACTCCACCTGAATCGCACTTGGCGTTTTCCACCCGAGCGCCGCCGCCGCGCGCGCGAGCTCGTCGCACACCCCCAGCGCGGTGAACGCGGTCACCGCGGTTTCCGTTTCAGCGGGGGTCAGCACCGCGGCCATGGCGACCGGGAACGCGAGTCGAACGGACAGGCGGACGCGCGTGACGGAGTGAGCTGGGGAGACGAAGCCGCCGCCCTTCCGAGGAAAATCAGGCTTGTCATGCACCGACGAAAGTTTGCCGCCGACATTTTGGCGCAGGTTCCCAGAATCCCGCGCACCGCGCGTGCGGATCAGGTGGCTCGGGTCGTCGGTGTTTTCGTGCTTTCGGGTTCCCCTCGCAGACTCGAGGTCACGCGTCACACAGCACACAGCACACATGGCGTCCACCGTGCACTACAAGTTCAAGTCCCAGAAGGACTACGACTCGGTTGTTTTCGATGGGATGTTCCTAAGCGTTGGGGATCTGAAGCGATCCATCGTGGACAAAAAAGGCTTGGCCCGAGATCAGGCGTGCGAGCTGTTGCTCACGAACGCGCAGAACGACGAGGAGTTGGTCGACGACGCCGCGATGGTGTGGAAGAACACGTCGGTTATTGTCCGTCGGGTTCCCTCGTTGCGGGCCGCGGCGGTGGGGTCGGAGGTCGGATCGACGACGCAGAAAAAAACCGTCTACGTCAGACCCCCCGAGCCGCTTCCCAACGCGCCGCGGTTGGTGCGGCGGGTGTACCCGCCCACGCATACTGGGGCGATGCGTTGGAGCGCGGACGGCACTGCGCAGCACGCCACGCCGAGCGGGAACGGCGGCGAAGCCCCGGACGGCTCGATAGCGGCGCTGGTCAACGACGCGGCGAACGCGTGGGAAACGGAAAAGGCGGCGGCGGCGGTGCGCGGCGGCGGCGGCGGCGGGCGGGGCGGCGGCAAGACCGGGTTCGACCCGAGTGGCGGAAAAGGAGGTGGCAGAGGAGGAGGCCGGGGCGACCAGAACGGACCGCCTCCCCCTGGATACACCTGTTTCAGGTGCAATGTACCAGGGCACTGGATCCACCAGTGCCCCACGAACGGCGACCAGCACGTGGACGTGATTCGCATGAAAACCGCGTACGGGATTCCGCAGGTACGCGGCGTTTTGTTTCCCAAATCCAGACACACTGTTTTACCGCCCTTGTTTGACTGTTCGCGTACACCGCGGTGGTCAGTGAAAGGAAGTGCGCTACACACAGCGCATACGCACGGTGTACTGCCCCAGGACTGGTACACGTCGGCAACGTGTACCAGTCCTGGCGACGCCCACGAACCCACGCTCGTCACCGACGCTCGTCACCGACGCTCGTCACCCACGCTCGTCACCCACGCTCGTCACCCACGCTCGTCACCCAGCGTCTGACCTTTTTCGGTTTCTTTCCCGACCCAGAACCGTCTGGATCACAAAGCGAACGGCGTGTTAGTCGCGCCCACCGGCGAGTCCTCCGAGCTCGTCGCCGCGGATGACGAGTTCGCCAAGATGATGGGTTTCCTCACGGAAAGGGAGACTTTGAAGGAAAGCGGGGGGGCGGCGTTGTTGCCGGAAACGCGGGGGGACGCGCCGCGGGGGGGGGGGGGGGGGGGGGGGGGGGGGGGGGGGGGGGGGGGGGGGGGGGGGGGGGGGGGGGGGCGCCGGGGTTGCCCGCGCCGGGGTTGCCCGCGCCGGGGTTGCCCGCGCCGGGGGATGAAACGCACGAAATCGAAATCGGCGGGGACGCGGAAGGGAAACGGGAAGATTCATCCGGGATGGATCCGGAGCCCTCGCCTTCCGCGCCGTCCGGGCCTCCGCCCCTGCCCGCGGGCCCGCCGCCCGTGTCCGCGATGGCGGGCATGGCCGGCATGATGGGAATGCCGGGCATGGACATGACGGGAATGATGAACATGCCCGGGATGGACATGATGATGCCGGGCGGGATGGGGATGGGGATGGCCGGGATGGGAAACATGGGGATGATGGGAAACATGGGGATGCCGGGTATGGGGATGGGGATGAACATGAACATGAACATGAACATGATGGGAAACACGCACATGGCAGGCGTGCCGGGTGGTATGAACGGCGGGTTCGGCGAGAGACGCGGTGGCGGGGGAAGCCAGTGCCACTCGTGCGGCGAGTTCGGGCACCAGATGCGAGATTGCCCCGCCGCGGTTTGTCACAAGTGCGGACAACCAGGGCATCAAATGCGCGAGTGTCCTAACTCGCTTTGCCACAAGTGCGGCAAACCAGGGCACCAAGTCCGCGATTGTCCAACATCCAATTGCTTCAAGTGCGGAATGACCGGCCACTTCTCGCGAGACTGCCCTAACCCGCACGCCGCGAAGTGCCACCGCTGCGGCGAAAACGGACACATGGCGAGGGACTGCGTGAACCCGCCGGTCGCGAAGGAGGCGCCTCCTGCTTTTTACCACAACGAACGCCGGCGCGACGACGCCCGGCCGCGCGATGAAAGGCCCATGGACGACGAAACAGACGACGTGCCCCGGGAGGACGGGCGCGACGACGGGCGCCGCGGCGAAAAAGCGACCGAGCGCGACGCCGACAGAGACGACGGGCGCGACGATGATGACAGGCCCCAGGAGAACAGGCGCGACGAAAGAGACGCCGAGGGCGACGACGACAGGCGCGATGACAGGCGCGACGAACGAGACGACAGGGACGCGAAGGTCGCGAAAAACGGCGGCGACGACGTGAGACGAGACAGGCGCGATACGCGAGACAAAGACGGAGACAGAGGCGGTGACCGGGGAGGACGCGGCGGCGGCGGGCGGCGGGTGGTGGTTGTGCGGAAACGGAAAAGTGACGACGTTAGTAGAGGTCGTGACGATGATCGCGGAAGGGGTCGCGACGACGATCGCGGAAGGGGTCGCGACGATGACCGCGGAAGGGGTCGCGACGACGATCGCGACGCGCGCGACGGGCGCGAACGCGAGGACAGTCGCGATCGCGGGCCTCGGAAACGCGTGAAAAGAGGCGGCGGCGGAGGCGGCCGTGGCGGCGGCGGAGGCATAAACTCTCGCTTGGGACGATAACTTGCATCGGTATTATTTAGGCGCTATGATGCAGCTTCGCACGCTCCGTGCGCTTCATGATTCCCCTCGCGAGACGGAAGAACTCGCAATACCTGCCTCGCTCTCCCTTCCTTCACGAAAAATATCCACCCTCGACGTCACGAACGTCGACGTCACCTCCGGAACAGACGGTTGACGAAACACACGTTTCGGTGAAACCACAGGTGACACTACCAAGGGTAACACTAAGGGTACTAAAGGTACTGACACCACTAAGGGTACTCCTTCCGGAACCGACTACTACGCACTTGCTTGAAAAGTTTGAATACTCATAAATACGTAAACCGCCGTCGGCGTCGGGCGTCACGACTGCACCGCTTGAAACGTTTCGATCGCTCGCCTGTGTTTCCCCACCGGTATTCTCTGCCTTACTTCGTTTAGGTAGGTAAGGTCGATGTCCGCGACCGCGATTCCTGTTTCCACACCGTCCAACCGCGCGACTACCTTGCCCCACGGGTCGACGATCATGGCATGCCCGTGACTGGCGCGCCCCGCGGAGTGCGTCCCTGCCTGCGCCGCCGCGATGACGTAGGATTGGGTTTCAATCGCCCGGGCGCGAAGCAAAACCTCCCAGTGCGCCTCCCCAGTGGGTTTCGTGAACGCACTAGGCACCAGCATTACCTGACAATCGAACTCGTGTCGTAACCGCTGGAACATCTCGGGGAACCGCAGGTCGTAGCACACGGCGAGGCCGAGCTTTCCAATCGGCGATGCGCACGTCGCGAGCGCATCCCCGGCCGTGCAATGTGCGCTCTCCATCAGAACCGGCCCGTTCACGTCCCCCATGTCCACGTCGAAGAGGTGTATTTTTCTGTACTGTGCTTGTACTTCGCCGGTTGATGACACGATGAGATGCGTGTTGTACCTGTGCCCTGAATCTGGACCTCGCTCCGCGAACCCACCAAGCGAGAGCCACAGGTCGTACGTAACCGCCAGGGCTTTGTACCTTCGCAAAAGCGGACCGTCAAGCGGCTCCATGACCTGAAGCGCGTCCGTACCAACAACGCCGATGTACGCGAAGCACTCGGGAAGGAAAAGCACGGCGCACTGTGCGTCCCGGGCTTGTTGGCACAAAGTCTCAACGACCTGAAGATTCTTTTCCGCGTCATTCGTCGATTGCATTTGACCGACCGCACAACGCTTAGATGCGTTCGTGGCCATCGCCGTTGTTCTTGTCGTCGGCGCGCGATGCACCCGCCACAAGGGGAGACGCGCGTGGAACGATTCCGTTCGTTGGAGCGCCAACCCCAGCCCCATCTGCGTCCCCCGAAGTGTTGGAGTTGTTTTTGATTTTTTTCTTTGTCGACGCGTCGCGTCAGTACATTACGATTGTTTGTCGTTGACATGTAAACCCACCGCCAAAGCGCGGCGCACCCGCGACCCCCGCTGGACCGTCTCCAGGGACGGTTAGCGTTTGGGTTCCGGGTAGCAACGCAAAGTCGCGCCCGCACACGTAGACTGGCCACAGCATTCGAGCCGTGGAGTCCTCAGGACGCGTTCAACACGTTCGCGGTTTCGGCGCTCCCGAGAAAAGCTGCGTTGAGAGAGTCGTGGCCACCATGTCTCCAACCGTGTGGGGCGCGATGAAGGCGACGGCGCGCGTGTTGGGTTTGCGAAAGACGTACCCCCCCGTGGACCCGCGTTTCACCAAACCCACGGGGTTGTACGACCCGGGCGATGTGGATTTAAACAAGCTCACAAGGCTCATCAAGCACGGCAAGCTCGCGCCGTGTTACCCCGGAAGGGAATTCCCCGACGACGACGAGTTCGATTTCGACGTAAGCGAAGTACAAGCGGAGGAAGGCAAGGCGGTGGGCAAGGGGCAGACGCAAGAGCGCGGGACTGAAGGGGCTGCTGACGAAAACGGTAAAACTGAAGCTTCTCAGATGAAAGGAAAGGATTCCACCAAAAGAGTGCCATGCGACGAGTGTCCTATTTGTTTCCTGTCCTACCCCTCGCTGAACAAAAGCAAGTGCTGCGCCAGCGCGATATGCACGGAGTGTTTTCTGCGCGTGCGGTCGCCTTCGAACGCGCCTGAGGTTTACGACAGCGTCGGGCGACGGCTAACCATCCCCCCCCGGTGTCCGTTTTGCAAAACCAAGCCGTACCTAGTGGTGTTTCTTGGTGCGAAGACTCGGGCGGAACGAGAAGCGGAGGCGGAGACGAACGCAGCGCTGGCGTTGGCGCTGGCGGCGGCGAGAACCGCGGAGCTGACAACGCAAAACGAACGGCGCGCGCGGCGAGAGTTGGCCGCGTCATCGGCATCCTCCACCCACACCCAGCCGTCCACACTCTTGGGGGGAGACACGACCAACGGCGATGACGCGGGCGGCGGCGGCACTTCAGACCCCGAGCCTGCCGTTGGAAACGGAAACGTGGAAGGAGTGCCTCTCGGGTGGGAAGAGGAATACGCCGCGGCGACGCCGCTTCGTCGCGTGCCGAACGTTGCCACGTCTACAAACGCTGTGGGGTGGATTCCTTCCCCGGCACCGGCGCCGTACCCGGCAAACGCGGACCGACTCGAGAGACTGGCGCGAAGGGACTTGGAAGAGGAAACGCGAAGACGTTTGGTTTTTTCGCGGCGCCGGGAAAGAAACGCCGCCGGCGACGGTGGGGGGGGGGGGTCTACGTCGTCGAGGAGGGCGGAGCGACGCCGAGCGTTTTTGCCGCAAGGCCCCGCGTTCTTACCCGGACGAAGCAACCCCGAGCTCTTTACGCGGGACTTGTTCGGCGACAACGGAGGGCGCGGGGACGGGTTTCTCGTGGGGCGCGCCCGGGGCAGGCCCGCGAGCGGCGCGGCGTTCGACCCGGCGGGAGACGAACGACGGATTCTTCGGGAATTCGCGCGGCGCGAGGGGTCGCGACAGTTGCGTCTGCGCAGTGCGGCGGCGGCGAACGAGGGTACCGAAGAAAGCGAAAGCGCCGCCGTTGCAACCGCGGTTTCCACAAACGCCGAGGATGCTTTTGTTCAGCGCATGCGCGATTTCATCCCCGCAAGGCTTCTGGAGGAGTCCTTCGGCGAGTTGGGCGACGGCGAGGCCGGCGACGGCGCCACCCGAAGGGTGCTGGATATCGACGACGTGATGATGATGGAAGCGGTGTACCTGTCGCTGCGGGACGTGGAAGGGCGAACCGGCGGCGGGGACCCAACTCGCGAGGAGGCGCGCGCTCTGGCGGAAGCCACAGAAGCCGCGGAGGTAGAGGAAGCAATAGCGCTGGTCGCCGCGGCGGAAGCGGCGGAAGCCGCGGCGCGTGCCGGGGGCGAGCGAGCAGTCGCTGAAACCGCTGAAACTGAAACTGCTGAAACCGCTGAAACTGAAACCGCTGCAACTGCTGAAACTGACACGCCCGTGGAACAACAGCAGGCGAGCGCCGACCAGGAAGACCCTGGCGACGACGCGAGTGATGCGGCGTTCGAACAGGAAGAAGTACCCGGAGTTGAACATGACGGCGTCGCGCGCGAAACAGACGAACGGACGGACCCCGAACGCTTTCCAGCCGGGTTTGAACTTCGCGGCGCATCGTTACCCGCGCTTGTTGCGGAAACAGAGCTGAGCCCAGTGCGGCACCGCGTTTCTTTACTTAGTCACGAAGCAACTCAACCGTTGCACAACGACGAAATAACTTCCACTGGCCCTGTACCTGTTGAAACGAAATCCGGCCAAGAGTTTGGAGAAGCAGAGGGTGCGTCCGGAACTGCGAGTTGCGGCTTGGTGGTCTCTGAGTTATTACTGAAGGAAATGGAGGAAACGGGCGGGGCGTCCGAAATCGCCCCAGAAATCGCCCCGCCGACGGACCCGGACCCGGACCCGGAAGCGGTTCCGGCCGCGGCACCGATTCCGGGGCCGGGGGCTGGGGCGGTTGCGGTGCCTACCGCGATTGGTGATACCCCACAGGAATCATCACGGGTTGAGAATTTGGGACCGGAAATACGCGCGTGTGATTTCCGCGATCCGCCGGAGAGAAGCGCGCGACGCGACGAACCCGACCCCACGGTTTAAGCGTGAATTTGAAAAAAAATAGTAGTACGTAGCGATGTTCCGTGGTCGTCTTTTACACTTTTACAACTACCCAGGAGGCGCGGGTCCCCCCCCCCCTATATCAGGAAGCAGGTGCTCGTTTTGGTTCGCGAAATCCACGATCATCGCGGGGGTGAGTTCCGGGTGCATCTGCGTCAGCACTGATTGTGAAAAAGAAAGTGTCAGTCGGTCGTGATGTGTATGAGTAAACAGGGAAGAGTAATCGGTAATCGGGCCGATCAGGGAGGCGGTGTGTGTTACAGTTAGGAAACACGCACCGTGCATCATCGTGGGCGTGGGCTGCACTTCAATCATGACGTGCGTGGAGAGGTGGTTCTGGTTGAACCGGCCTTTGATCGCGGGTTTGCGGTGGGTACGCTGAACCCTGGCTGCCTTGATCGACTCTGGGTCGGTGGCATCGCCAGGGTCACTCGTGTCGGTTTCACCCTGGCCAGTGTCACTGCCATTGTCGGTTTCACCAAGCACAACGCACATTCCACACAAATCAAACCCGATCGCTTCCGGGCAATCCGCGCATCGCCAGCGCCGGCCGCGAATGGGATACACCCCGCACGAATCGCACCCCACGCCGTAATGGCAAAACGCGGCCGGGTCTGTGTTTCCCGTGACTTGAAGAAACGTATCCGCCAACGATCCGTGAAGTTCTTCCGAGCCGTGTTCTTCTTCCCGGTCGTCGTCGTCGTCGTGTTGGCCATCGCGTGAAGCGTTTTTATCACCACCGTCGCCTGCGTCTTTGTCTTCGTCACCAACACAAGTCGCGTCGCCGGTTTCCTGCCGCGAGCGATGTATTTCGCGGGAACGCGCCGTCGCACGCGCGCTCGCCGCCGCCGATCGCGTCGCGTCAGCGCGTGTCAACACATCGTCCTCGTCCACGAACAAGTGCGTCACGTTGTGAAGCGGCAAGCACACCGCGGGCGCTGAGGTTCCCACGACTCGCGCGTCGCACTTTGGACAATGCGCGCGATGTCGATCGGACTCTATTATGCCCAAACCTTTTTGTTTCGCCCCGCCAAAGTCAAGCCGCGCCGCCGCGCACGCTTCGCACACCGCGTGTCCGCACGTCAGCACGACGGGCCGTTGCAGGGTGTGTGCTTCTTGTTCTTGTTCTTGTTCTTGTTCATTTTCGGTGCTTGCGGACGGGCCGTGGAAGCCGCACTGAAACAGGTGTTTCAGCGATTGGTCGTTTGGCAACGCCACGGGGGTTACGCGTTCAAGCGCGCGGAACGTGGCGTAGCTAACGTATTGCTCTTCCGTGTTTTCGTCTGTGCGTATGTCTTGCTCTGTGTTTTCGTCCGTGCTCGTGTGTCGCTCTTCCGTGTTTTCGTCATCTGTGTTTTCGTCATCGTCCACCCCTACCCGCATCGATCTGAGCTCCATTGCCAACCCAGGATCGGGCGAGAAGGTTTCGTTGCTTTCCTCTTCCTCGTGGGTTTCCCGTAAGCGTCGCGCGTACTGTTTGGGGAACGCCCTTGCCAGAAACCGGTGCAAAGGCACGCACACGTCAGGCAGGTGTTCGAAGCTGTGTCGGCACGTGGGGCACGCGCTTACGCCGAAACTATCCATGGCTCTGTGTACGCACCAGAAGCACGAGGGATGACCACACACGGGAATCACGGGCTTGCACATGGGCTCCTCCAAGCAAACCGCGCACTTCCAATCCGCGACGTCCATCACCGCCGTCGCCACCACCGGCCCGCGACCCCGACGCCCGTCGCGCACCGGATGAGTCGCGAGATCGAACTAGTCAACAACGTTTTGGCGAAAAAGCGCTCAGCAAGAGCTTCGTGTCGTTGGCCCACCTGGGTTTTTTGATCCGCCCCGTGGTCAACAGATCTGAGCGCACCTCCGGCACGCTCCGCCTTGCAAACATGGGGGAGCTCAAGATGGAGAAGAAAGGTGACGCCGAGCTTGCGAAGATAACGTCGGACATCGACGCGCTGAAGGAAGAGGCTGCGCAGGTACGTCCGGGGTTCCACCCGTCCCGCTTTGAATTGAGATCCTCCAAACCAAACAGGCAAGGCGGTCCGCGTGTCCCGACGCGTCGCGACCGGACGTGTGTCCGGAAGGTGGTCGCCGCACCGCCACTGACCCTCACCCCGGTTCCCACGTCACAGCCCGGGAAGCTCACCGAGGTCATCGAGAAAATGCTCGCGCACGAGAAAACATACCGCCTGGTGCGTCTCCACGACCCGTCACCTCCAGCCAGATCCAGATCGATCGCGACCGTGTGTCCGTTAGTGCGTCGGTTCGCGAGTCGATCGTTGATTTCCAAGTTGGCGCGCTCGATCCGGCGGGGGTTCGATTCCGTCGCGAGTCTGCGTTTTTTTTTTCCCGACTCGGGAGCATCACACCGTGTCAAACGCACTCGGCACATGCCTCTCTTCCCCTCCTCGGACCGCGGTCCTAAGATCGCAGCTTCTCTATGCGCGCGTTCGTCCGCTGACCGCGTGTTTCCAAATCTCCAAAAAACTCCAAAAAAAACAGCAAGCCGATTTCGCCGCGACGCCCCGGTTCTGCGTCGCGATTCTGGACGTGCTACACACCGCGGGTGACTGGAAAGGCATCAACGAGCACATCGTGTTGCTTACGAAACGCCGGGCGCAGCTGAAACAGGCGGTCGGGGCGCTGGTGAAGCGGGCGATGAGTTTTATCGATTTGGCGCCGAGCTTGGCGGTGAAAACTGAGCTGATCGAAACCCTCAACACGGTGACGAGCGGGAAGATATTCGTGGAGGTTGAGAAAGCGCGGCTCACGCGGGCGCTGGCGAAGATAAAGGAAGAGGCTGGGAAAACTTCGGAAGCCGCGGAGATCATGCAGGAAGTCGCGGTGGAGACGTACGGCGCGCTTTCCAAGCACGAGAAACTTTTCTTCATCGAAGAGCAGGTGCGGCTTTGTCTGGATAAGAAAGATTTCATCCGCGCGCAGATCCTTTCTCGGAAAATCAACCCGCGTTCATTCGACGAAATCGTAAAGGCGGATAAGAAAGCCGCCGTGGAAGCGGCGCGTAAGGCGGGGGAGGACGTGAGGCAGATGGATTTGGACGCGGCGGCGGCGATGAGTATCGAGGAAAAGGCCAAGGCGGAGAAGGCGAAAAACGCAAACGTGGACCACGCGGAGGGGTACTTCGAACTCACGGATCCCACGATTCCACCCGTCGCGCAACTGAAACTGAACTACTACAACCTCATGATCCGGTTCCACGGCAACGAAGGCGATTACCTGGAGATGTGCCGTTGCTACCGCAACGTGATGGCGTGCGAGGTCGTGGTCGGCGACGTCGCGAAGTGGACGCCATCGATGAAGAAAGCGGTTTGGTTCGTGGTGCTCAGCGCGAACGGCCCGATGCAGCAGGACTTGTTGCACCAGATCGCATCCGACCCGAAGCTGAATGACCTTCCCCTGCACAAGCAGCTCACCAAGCAGTTCACCACAAAGGAAATCATCCACTGGGACACGCTCGCGGAGGCGTTCGCGAGCGAGATGGCCAGCGAAACCGAAATTTTCGGCGGCGAAAAGGGGGACACGCGGAAAGAGGATTTGCGACAGCGAGTCATCGAGCACAACCTGCTTGTCGTGGGGGCGTACTACAAGAACGTCACCCTGGTTCGTCTTGGCGAGCTGCTTTGTCTCGATTCCGTGGAAACAGAAAAGCGGTTGTCGGATTTGGTACGTGTTGCGTTTCCCAAATCCTGACACTGTTTGCTTCCCCTCTTTGAGTGTACTACGGCCGTAACATTTACCAGTACTGGCAACAACTACATACATCACAAGTGCCCTGTTTGCCCATACAGTACACCCATACTCAAGACTCAAGACTGACACTTTCTTTTATTTATCTCAGGTGTGTTCCAAAAAGGTGAGCGCGAAGATCGACCGACTGGGCGGCGTGGTTAGCTTCAACCCGGATTCGCGCGGCGCGGATTGGCTTTTGAACCAGTGGGTGGGGAAGATAGACAAGCTTCTTGACGTGCTTGATAAGTCCAACCACCTGATTCACAAAGAAGCCATGGCGCACAAGGTTTCGCTGGAGTGATTTGATTGAGAGATGGAGGATGGGAAGCATCGACGCATCTGACGAGTGACTCGGACTGATTGTATTTGCATGCCTTCTCTCTCCCCTTTACACACTTTTTCATCCCTTCTTTCGTCTGTTATTCGTACAACACGTGCATCTCACACATCTATACCCGTCTATCTTGCTACGACCGCGGTGCTCTCTCCCGTCTCGTCGCGCTCACGGGCGTCGTCGTCCGCGCTTTTTCGCCCGAACTTGTTTCGCACTTTCATCCAAGGGCCCGGGCCCCCCCTTTCCATTCCCTTTCTCCCCGCACACTACAGCCGAGAACTTCCCTTTCGCATCCGGCATCACGCACGCGTTTTCGCACGCGCCGATGCACTTATCTAGTGCGTCGTCCGCCATCGCGGACAACGACGCGCGCTCGCACGCGGCGAGACACCCCGTGTCGCACGCGTCTTCCCGGGTGTTGAAATTCACGCTGTTAATTTCGCCCTGCGTCGCGATGGCTTGCCGGTCAAGCCCCTCGACCTGCGCGAAGACCAAGATGTTGTGCTGCATCCTGTGCGACGGGTCGTCCTCGTCCGAATTCGTGGTGACACGACCGCGCACGCGCACCCAGTTGAACATCGCGGGAAGCGGCGCAGGCGCGCCGCTCTCTGAAGGGACAAACACTTTTTGTCAGTTTTTCCAAACGAAATATCGATTGTCAGTGCCAGTAGATGACGTGTTGCAAGTGCGTCTCGGTGTCCACTCCGTGGCGCCCGCGGGGTAGTTTCCGTGGGGATCCCACCATGTCGCGCGTGGTGGCGTGCGCGTCGACTTCCTTCAGTCGCGGCGCGGTCATCACCAACGCGCGCGCGCTGGGTAAGTCTCCCTCCGTTCGGCCTCGGCACCCCGCATCGCGGAAACACGTCGGCTCCCGAATCGCTCGCCGCGCCGCGGACTCCTCTTTGGCGAGGCTGGCGCTGCAGAACCACTTCGAGCGCGTGGGTATGCCCCTCACTGACGGCACCTCAATAACCGTTCGCGCGATGCGACCCGAAGACGTGCGACGCGTTGCGGAGGTGATGCGCGTGGCGTTTGAGGGGACGCCGGATGAACGACCGAGGGCAAGGGTTGCGAAGTACTTGGTCGACCGGCTCGCCGAGCCCGACCCGGACCAGTGCGTTCTCGTGGCGACACTTCGTGGCGACGCGGTCGCGGTGGCGTCCTTGTCGTTCAGTGAACTCGCGAGGGGGAACCCCGGGTCGGCAACCCGGGGCGAACAAACAGGCTCGCGGTCCGTGCCGTGTCCCCTAGATGCGGCTTACCTGTGCAACGTCGCCGTGGACATAACTCACCGAAACAAAGGCATCGCCAAAACCCTGTTACGCGCGGCAGAGGATTTCGCAAAGGAAACCGGACACGGCGACGTGTGGCTACACGTCCGGTCATCGCAGCCCGCGGGGTTCGCGCTTTACCTGAAGTCCGGGTACGAAGTCGAGGCGTGGGAAACCTTTGGCGGCGGCGGCGCGTCCTTCGGCGTTTTCGAGAAACTCGCGTCGGCGCTTGGGGGGGAAAAACCAGACGTAGCGCTGATGCGGAAAAGGTTGGACGCGACGTGACTACGTAGCTAGATACTAGTAAACTTGGTTGACTAGATACTAGGTACAAGGTTTCCGTTAGTGGTATGGCGTGGCGGCAGTGGCGAAACAAGGTCCCGGGATCGAATCTTCGTCATCCTCGCCTCTCATCCTCATCCGCGCCCCACCTTCCCAAGCGCCGAGTCCGTTTTCGGGTCGCTCGTGTGTTCCTGCATCCGCACCAACAGCGCGTCCACCGCGGTTTGCAACCCGCGCATGTCATTCACGTGTAGCACTCGCAGCACCGCGACTACGTCCCGCACGGTTTCGCTGGTACCCGGCGCAAGGTCCATGCCGGGCGGGAAGTTTTCGTGCGGAGACAAGTTCCATCTGGGCATCGCGTTCTCTTTCGTCCCTTTTCCAAGTTTTTCTCCGAGTTGTTTTTCGCCTCGTTCCACCGCGTCCCAGAACGGCGCCACGAACCTCCCGACCGCGAGCGCGATTGTCCTGGTCAGCGCCTCCACGCCCCCCCCGCGGTCGCCGCCTCCGAGACGCATCACCGCGTCGGCGTCGATATCGAGCGCGATCGCTAGGGTAACGAGTTTGACACGCAAACCCGGTCCATCCATGTTTTCCATCGTGGGACGAGTCTGGGCAACATCTGATGGAAACGAGGCGGCGGCGTGTGGCGCGTCTACGCGTTGCCGCTTCGCACCCGGTTGTGTGTCAACCGGTTTCCCCGCAGTGCCCAGTCGTAAGGTCTTCACCACCGCCCCCAAAACGTCCGCGTCGTCCCGGTAGTCAAGCGCGACCGCGGTTGAAACCAGGTGGTCGAACACCAGGGAGGTTTGCGAGTCACTCGACGCATCTACCGAACATCCTGTTTCGCGTGCCAGCGCGGCGAACGATGCAACCCAATCCTTGGCCTCGATCAAACGCAACGGCCCTCTTGAAGCCATGGCCGTGGCTCGGATCTTCGTGTCCTCGAGCCACACCACGCACTCCCGGAACGCCTTGTGTTCCATATCAAGGGGAGGCACGCCCTTCGCATAACCAAGCGCCTCGAGCGCAGACGCGCGCGTCCGCGCCCCGAGGCGCATTCGCGATGTGACGCAAATATTTCGGTCGCCGTCGCGTCACTTTCGAGGCGACGATTCGTCGTGTTTCGAGGTTGATTTTCGACACGACGAGACTCCACCCGTCACGTCACCACTTCCAAGCCACTGTCGCGCGCGCGGGACACACGCGGGCACGCACCGCACGCCGGGTCGCACTCTCTGACGTGAGGAATGCCACACGGCCACCACGCGCTGGACACGGCGCGCGGTCGTGCCGCTTCCCGACCCGGGGAGGGGGACGCGGAGTTTGTGTGCCTCGAGGAAACCGAACCCTCGGGTGGTGCAACGAACCCTGGACCGGTCACCGACGCCGTGGACCCCCCCTCGCTTAGAGACATGCACCAACACCTGATGGAGTCGCACCCGTTGCCTCACTTGCCGCGATGGCACCTACCGAAAGTGCGCACGCGCGTGAGCTCAACGAACACGACCACGACCACCACCAACGCCTCCCAACTCGACGAACAACAACACGTCGAAGTTTCGCAACTGCAAACGTTCAAGGCGCTTCTTAAAAAGAACTGGAGGCTCAAAACGCGGGGCGCGGCGCTTTGGTGTTTCGTTCTTGAGCTTCTCGTCCCCGTGGCCTTCGTGGCGCTGATGTGCCTGCCACGGCTACTCGTGCCGGACACGAACAGCCCCTCACTGTTCCACCGAACCGCGCCTATCGAGTCACTTTCCTGGAGCAGGAAACCGCCAAGGTACGTATTGGGCCTTTCCCAAATCCTGACACTCTGTTTGCCGATTGTCCGCCCGTAATTACGTAATACAAGTTACGAAAGACTGACACTTTCGTTTCACACTCCAAGCGCGCGGGCGGTGCGGGTGATTTACGCCCCCGACACGCCGGCGCACAGGGCGGTGGCGGAAGCAGCCGCGGTGACTTTGGTGTGCGGCACTGACATCAGAAATGACACGGGATCGAACCTGGGTGCCGACGGGGCGACCACGGGTGCTCAACCAACTGGCACGCCAAACGCATCCACACTAAACCCTCCACCCAGTTTCGCGCAGCAAGCCGCCGCCGCGGCAGCGCTGGACGTGGACCTCGGCGCTTTGCTTGGCGCTTCCGGGTCTGGCGGCGGTGCTTTCGGGCAAATGGGGCCGAACCCCAGTGGGACTGGTGGTAGCAACAGCCCAATCACAATCGACCCCGCGATTCTTGCTGCATGTCTCGACAATCCAATGGCGTGCGCCGCGAGCGCCGCGTCGGTGGTTTCGTTCCGCGAAAACCCACCCGTTCCGCTGGACGGCGCGCTGATGGTCACCCCCGAGGAACTCCGAGAAACCTTCTGCGTGTCGTCGTGCGTTGACGACCCTGTGTGTCGCCGAAGCGTGCTCAACGAATTTCTGGTGGGCGTGGACACCAAGGAACAAGCGGAGGCGCTGGCGTTGGGGAAGAATATCTCGGGGTTGGATATCTCGCTCGCGTACCAGCCCGCCATGGCCGTGGTGACCATGCCACTTCTCCTGAAACCGAGCGCGAACTCGGTGGAGTACGTGATACGAGTCAACGCGAGTGACACCCCCACTGGTTACCTTGGACCAAAATGGTACGACGAAAAGTTCGTACGATGGGTCGTCGGCGAGGACGACGGGTGGAGGGAGTACTGGACCTACGTAAACGTTCAGGTACGATTGGGGCTTTCCCAAATCCAGGCACACCTACGTTTACCGCCCGTACGTGACCACTTACTGTTGTCTGTTTACTACGGCCGTAACTCTTACTGGCGTACTGTGGTAAAAAGACACAGGGCCCTGTGTCACTTTACCGCCCGGTCACACCACGGTACCCTGTCCAATCCCGGATATATAGTTTACTCCGAACATCACGAAACACTGACCCTTTCTTTTCACACCCAGCGCGCGTTTGACCAAGCGCTGCTTTCGCTTTCGCTGATGGACGATACCGACTTTTTGGCGACGGACGACCAACCCGGGCCCGAATCGCCCGTGACTAACTACTTACTGCCCCGCGGCATTCGCCTGGATATCGAGCTCAAGGCCTACCCGTTCCCGTCGTACAGCACCAACCTGGGCAGCACGTACGCTGCGGTGTTTTTTGGATTAGCCTTCGTGTTCGCCTTCGTCGTTGCTGTGGCGCAGATTTGCCAAAACGTGGTGACGGAGAAAGAGCTCAAGTTGCGACAAGGCATGCGGGTGATGGGCATGCGGAACCCTGCGTATTGGGGAAGCTGGTTCGTCACGAGCTACGCGTCGCTGCTGCTTGTTTCGTTTCTGGTCGCGGTGACCGGGGCGTACCCGTTCCAATACACGAACTGGACCGTCACGTTTACGTTTCTAGCGGTGTGGTCCGCGCAGCTCGTGGCGTTTTGCTTTTTTTTATCCACGCTGTTTGCAGGTTCGTGTTTCCCAATACCCAAATCCCGCCGACTGTCATGACTGTGGAGGCCCGATACGGCCCGACTGTTTACTCATACGCGCGGCCTTACAAGACTGACACCTTTTTTGTACGTATCGCAGACGGGAAAATCGCGTCCGTCGTCGGAAGCCTTTGTTACATCCTGACCTGGACTCCAGGCGTGGCGGTGGTCAGCGCGTCACCGGAAGGGTCGACAATGTGGCTCACAAGCACATTCTTGATGCCCGCCTCAGGGGTATACATGTGGGGCTGGGCCGTGGCGATTCTGGAAAACGCGCAAACCGGCATGACCTGGCAAACGCTGTTCACCAACCTGCTCGAGGTGCGCGTTGTTGTATTTTACCAAATCCCAAAACTGTTCTGTTTACCGCCTCTCTCTGAGTACAGTAGGAAAGCACTACCCTGTTTGCGCAATACAAGTTACGAAAGTTACGAACTACTCGAGACTCTGCGACTGACGTTTTTTTTCTTTTTAATCGCAGGGCGACGAATCCGGCGCCGACGCGAGCGGCGTTTTTTCCGCGGGCGGCGTTCTTTTCATCGCGCTCGGGAACTTTTTCGCGTACGCCGGTTTGGCGTGGGCGATTGATACTGGGTTGTTCTCGAAGCTCAAAACTTTTGTGTTTCAAAAAAGATCGAGCGTCGCTCCTGATAGGTACAAAATCGCGGCGCGCGTTTCGGCCGGCGCCATGGACGAGAGCGCGATTCCGGGCGGCGTGGAAACCGAAACGCAAGTTCACGGACGAGTCCGTGTTCGACCCGCGATTCGGGTCGCCGGCGTGACGAAACGGTTCGGCAACAACAGCGCGTTGGACGGCATGTCCTTCGCGGCAAGAACCGGCGAAATCACCGCGCTGCTTGGGCACAACGGCGCCGGGAAAACCACCACCTTCGGCGTTCTCACCGGGTCGGTGTTGCCCGACGCCGGCGCCGCTTGGATCAACGGCGTGGACGTTTCGTGCAACCAAACAAAAGCGCACGCCACGCTCGGGGTGTGTCCCCAGTTCGACGTGCTGTGGCCGAGCCTGACGGTCCGGGAACACCTGGAGCTGTTCGCGTCGTTTCGGCCGCTGAGGGGGGCCGTAGCGGCAAACAGTACCTCTGCTGCTGATAGCAGTACCTGCGCCGCTGCGTACAAAGACGTCGTCCGTTTGGAAATAGAAAAGAAGCTCGTCGCGGTGGGTTTGATGGACGACGCGGAGCGCCCTGCTGGGACGCTTTCGGGAGGGCAGCGACGCAAGCTCTCCCTCGCGATCGCGTTCATCGGGGACCCGGACGTGGTGCTCCTAGACGAACCCACCGCCGGGATGGATCCGCTTTCGCGGCGACACGCCTGGGACGTGATTCGCGGGTTAGCGGGTCGAAGCGACGTCGCCACCTCGGGTGACGACACCAAGGAATGCGGGGCCGATTTCTCGGCTGCTAACTCACCCCCTACCCGCAAAGCAACCTCCGTGCTTCTCACCACGCACTTCATGGACGAAGCGGACGCGCTGAGCGACCGCGTGTGCGTGGTGCACGGTGGCAGACTGGCCGCCGCGGGGTCGCCGCTGTTCGTCAAGACGGCGTTCGGCGGCGGGTACTCGCTGCGCGTACGATGCGTCACGGCTACGATCGATTCCGAATCAACCGAAATTTTCCAGCTCGTCACCGCCGCCGTCCCGGGCGCGACGCTGGCACGCGTCGAAACGCCGCCGGGTCGCTCCGACTCTTCCCAGAAAAAGGAAGTCATTTTGTGTTTCAACCTGCCGTCCTGTGCGACACAGCACTTCCCGAAAGCGCTCCGGGCGCTGGAAAGCGCGGCCGGCAAGCAGGTACGGCCTTGCGCGTTTCCCAAATCCAGGCACGCCGTTTGCCCATACTCGTACCAGAAGGGACTATTACCTCTGCCGATTGTCCAGAGTAATTACTCATACACATTACGAAAGACTGACACTTTCTTTTGTTTGTCGTAAGTTGGGGGTCCAGGAGTGCTCGGTGGGGTGCGCCACCCTGGAGGATGCGTTTCTCAACGTCGCGGAGAAGTTGGATGGAATCAAGTGCGCGTGTGGTGAGGAGGCTTTCGGTACGGGTTCAGAGGAAGCGACGGGTTCTTTTTTGCGTGCCGACGAACCCGACTGCAAAAGCGCGCCGGAGCCGGAAAAACCCCGCCGCGTCGGTAAAGCGCTCTTCGCGTCGCACGTCAGGGCGACGTTCTGGAAGCGCGCGGTGCACTGCCGGCGGGAGCTCTTTGCGGTCTCCATGGGGACCGTGGTGGCGCCTCTGTTGTTCGTCATCGCGGGCCTCGCCGGTACGTATTTCCCATTTACCACATTCCGCCGACTGATTGCCCATACGAGACTGACATTTCTTTTTTACAATCAGCGTCCTCGGTGGCGCGCGCCGCGGTGGGCGATCCGCTTTCGAAAAACATGAACGACTGGGCGTTCCTCGGCGACCTTCCCATCGGCGTAGGGTCATCGGGCGGGCGAGACGCGTTCGTGTCATCCTCGCAGTTGTCAAGCGCGTCACGCCCAACAGAGCTCATCGCCATGGGGGGGGACGCGCTTACGATGCTGGCGGGGGGGGAAACGCTTACGGGTGTGTCCAGTGGGGACACGACATCGCCGGCTTCCAATACTTTCAACGGAGACCGAAAAGCCCGACTGCTTCCGTTCGCGGGCGTGGACACGCTGTGGGACTGCGAAGTCGACTCAAACGTCCTGGACGCGTGCGTGAACAACTGCGATACGTGCGGGCCGTTCGAAAGCTTGTCCGGCGGTGGTGTTGGCGACTCGCTGGAAGGAAGCCTGCGAAGTGAGCTTTGGGACACGATATCGCAGTCTGATACGTTCGTGACAACCGCAAATCGCTCATCCGAATCAGTGCAACCAGTGTTCTCCGGCTTCGCCTCCCTGGACGGCGTGTTGCTCGCGGTGGCGAAACCGCGCGCGACGTGCCGGGTTGGTTTTGGCGGGTTGGCGACCTGCGCGAGTCTTTTCGTGGAGCCCGGGGGCTTGAGCACGAAAACCCCGATTCCAAGGAACAGCCCGCGGAGGTTCGGGTACGTCGTCGCCGTCTCGTCCACGGCGTACCACGCCCTGCCAGCCACGATGGCGCTGACGCACGACGCGATTTGGAAAGCAATGCATGTTGGTTCGGTTGACGACGAGGAAGAAGGTGCCGAAGATGACGAAAATGTGGGTAACACCACTACCGTGTTATCGGTGGCAGGACAGAGCGCCGTTCAAAACACAGCAAGAACCCACCCCTCCCTCACATCCATCAACCACCCGTTACCGTCGACGTCGCAAGAAAAGCAAGAACGCGAGGTTCTTTCGCGGTTGTTAGTATCGCTGTGCGCCGTGATCGGGTTGGCGGCGCTTTCCTCTGCCAGCGCGCCGCCTTTTTTGGTCAGGGAACACGCCAGCGGCGCGAAACACCTTCAAATCACGAGCGGTTTGAAACTGGGTGGGTACTGGTTTGGTACCTACTTGTGGGACATATGTTCCCAGACCCCCACATTATCGCTGGTGGTCTTGGCCTTCGTCGCCTTCAACGCGGACGTGATTACGGGTACGCGTGTTTGGCTTTTCCAAATCCAACGGCCACTGTTTACCACCCCTCTTTGAGTGCACTACGGCCGTAACACCCACTGGCAACTGTTACAACTACACACATCACATATAGACTTGTTACCCATACAGTACACCCGTACCTCATACCTTCATTCAAGACTCAAGACTGACCCTTTTCGTTCCCACTCACAAGGCGACTCGCTCGCGAGTTTAGTCGCAGCACTTTTTCTTTTTCTGCTCGCCTCGACGCCGCTTTCGTACCTGGTGTCAATTCCCTTCACCTCGCCAGCCGCCGCCGTCGCGGCGCAGCTCGGCGGGTACGTGTTCTTCGGGGTGGCGCAGCTCGTGGCGGGGGTTACCTTAGGTGGACTCGCGGAAACGGGACAAACCAAAGGGGGCGCGTATGACGCCTGGCAGGTGATGAAGGTACGTATTTTCCAGCTACCACGTTCCGCCTCTGCGATTGCCCATACTCGTACCAGAAGGGACTATTACGACCAGAAGGGACTATTCCCTCTGCTTAGTACCCTGACCGTTTACTCATACCAACCCCTCATACACATGGCTGAGAGACTGACACTTTCTTGTTAATCGTATCAGGTTGTTTTCCTGTACCTGCCGCACTACTGCGTCGGGCGCGTGGTTTTCGACTTATCGGGCGGGTTTGGCGAGCCCGGCGAGTGGGCGGAAGGTGAGATCGGGAGTGACATGGTGTCCGGTGACACGAAGCAGCAAGAGATGCCTGATACGACTCGAGACGCGCTCGTGGCGCTGGCGATAACCGCGGTGGTGTACTCGCTTTGCGTGCTTCTCGTGGAACGCGTGGTGGACGCGTCGCCGGTTGTCGAGTTTGTTTTCGCGCAATTCAAACGATTCAAAAGAAAAACGACACCCGTCTCCCTTTCGGATCCCGAACTCGCGCTTCCTGAAGCACCCGCGGAAGCAATATATGTCGGTGGAGTCACTCCAAACGGAGGTTTATCGACTCAACAACCCCGACCCGTTTTGGTTGTCGACGGGTTGCGTAAGAAATACGCCACCGCGCGGACCCTCGAAAACGCCCGCGCGTTCGCGGTTGACGAGGTTTCCTTTTCCGTCAACGCGTGCGAGTCCTTCGCGTTGTTAGGTGTGAACGGCGCGGGTAAGACGACGACGTTCGAGATGCTCACCGGGGCGATCGCTCCCACGGAAGGGGACGCGACCGTGCGGGTCGCGCCGCGCGATGTCGGTGTGTCATCCGGGGAAATCGGGCATTCCGGCTCATCGACTTACTCGGAAGTTTCCCTACGCAAGGACGCTGATACGTTCCGCAGAGTGGTCGGTTATTGCCCTCAGCGAGACGCGCTTCTCGGGAACTTAACCGGGTGGGAGCACTTGCTGTTTTACGGCGCGCTTCGAGGGCTGGACACGAAGAGCGCCGCGTGCGCGGCGCGCGCGCTCGCGTCGGCGGTCGGCCTGGACGACGCCACCGCGTCGCGTCCGTCCCGGGAGTACAGCGGCGGGGCGAAACGCAAACTCGCCGTTGCCATCGCCCTCGTGGGCGACCCCCAAGCGGTGCTGCTTGACGAGCCCTCAACCGGGATGGACCCGCGGAGCAGGCGCAAACTGTGGGTTGCGCTGCAACTAGTGGCGAAACAAAAGAAAGTCGCCACCGTTTTGACCAGGTACGTGGTGGGGCTTGGGCAAATCAAGGCACTGTTTGATGGCCTGTATGGAGTGCAGCCAGCAAGTCTTACCACTACAATAAGTGCATCAGAGTACAAGACTGTTTGCCCACTGTATATAAATCGCCCAGCACAAGACTCAAGACTGACCCTTTTCTTTCCCACTCACAGCCACTCCATGGAGGAAGCCGAGGCGCTTTGCGGCCGCGTGGGTTTGATGCGCGCAGGGGTGCTTACGAAAGTCGGGGACGCGGAAAGCTGGCGATGCGCGCTTGGTAGCGGACACACGCTGGAGGTGAAGGTTAGTGAAGGGAAGAAAGGTACGTATTGCATTTCCCAAATCCCGCCGACTGTTTGACCATAAAATACTGACACTTTTCTTTAAAACTCCAAAGTTGAGTTGGAGGCGTTTGTCGCGAAACTCGCGGCGGGAGATGACGTGTCCAGCCCTGACGAAATCGGTACCCGCGAGATCGTGGGACAGCGAACCGACGATTCGTCTCACCGCCAAAGAGCGTGCGTCATGAAGTTCAAGCTTCCCCTGTCAATCTCCACGGCGGCGATTTTCGAGTCCCTGGAGAAACACCGGGTTCCGCTGGGAATCGAGGATTACCAGCTCGGCCGGACCACGCTGGAGGAGACGTTCTTGGCGTTCGCCGCGGTGAAGGAAGAAGGCGAGGAATGAAATGCACGAACGTAGACCCGAAAGAATGAACATACCACTCGCGGGAACACACTTGCGTGACTAATTACCCTGTCCTGCGCGTCGTCTCTCATTACTCCTCATCTCCTTCCTCTGGACCGGCGTCGTCTCCCTCCGCCTTTGCGGCGGATTTCTTCGCCGCGCGCTTCGCCGCGACCGCCGCTTTTTTCTCCTCCTTTGTGAGTTTCTTTTCGAAAAGCGAATCCACCCCGGGCCCGGTGGATTTGCCGACCCCCGGTGTCGCCGCACCACCGCTGTCTTCGCCCCCCCCGTTTTCCATCCGGGGTTTCGAGGCAGGGCATTGATCTCCTGGGTTGTAGGATTCCGGGAGTAACACCGCGGTGCCGGCGCCACCACCCACCCATCCCAACATCGGCGCGTCGCACAGCATACCGTGAGAAGGCACGCCCCCCACCACGCCTTTCGCGACCTTAGTTCCGTCTCGCAACAAAGCCCCCACCGTTGCGATCACCACGACGCACCCCACCGTTCGCGTGCCAACGTTGGACGCGTTCGTCACAATTGCCACCGGCTCTGCCAAACCCACGTTCACGGAAAGGTGTTTCAGCTTGTCCTTCTTAGGGATCTCCTGCACGGAAACCACCAAACCGGCGACGTACCCGGACAGATCCATCCTGGGGTGATGCACGCGGTGCTGTGCCTTTAGCTGTAAGGCAAGCGGGGTCGTGCCGTGAGGGAGTTGTTCACTATTTTCCGTGACGAAAACTGATATCAGGCGGAAGACGCTGGTGCATATCAGGGACGGACGTTTTTTTTGTCGTCCCCACGACCATCATCGCGACCCCAAAGCTACTCGCATGACTGCCCCCTGAGCTCACCGCACGCTCTCCCGTTGCACCATTAACCAAGTGCTCGTCGCCGTGCGGAACTCCCACAAGCCATCCCTCCCGTTGCCTCCGAACACCACGAAAAGTGGCGTCCGGATCGGGCGTTACAATCGCGGACCCGCTTCGCCATTTTGGGCGCGCTTTTTGGAGCGGGATATTTTATTTTATGCTTTTTGATGGGCGCTGGACGTTGGCGGCGTCACTTCGCACAGGCTCGTCTTCACAGGCTACTTTCTGTCGTTTCCCGGCACCCGCGCTTTCGTCCACCCGGTCGAACGCCCGCATCTCGAGCTTTCATGTTCGGCGCCACTTCGCTTTTGGCTGTGCCTCAAGTCTTTGGGCCGCGCCTTTCCAAGGCCACCGCGAGGTCGCCTCGAACCGCCGTCAGGTCCACCGGTACGTACGAGTCTACGCGAAGCATCGAGACGAATTCGACACCGCCGATCATACGGGGTTGCAGGATCACCGTGTCCGGCTCACGGTGTAGACGTCACGACAACGCCACCGTCCTTTACCGCAAGTCAAACGCGCGCGCGTCGTCTCGCGTTCGGGCGCCGAAAATATCCCACGATCGATTGCAGTCCCAAAAAAAAAAGCATTCGTTCCCCGCGATCGCGTCTCGCTGACCTCCCCCTCCCCACACCACAGGTTTCCGCGTGCGCGCCATGGCTACTGAAGAGAAGTCCCGCATCGGACTCTGCGGCCTCGCCGTGATGGGCCAGGTGCGTTTCCACGCAGACTCACGCCCGTCCCACCCGTGTGTCACGCCTTCAATCTTGTCGTCCGGCGACTGGCGACGTTTCGCTTTTGTGGCCACCAGATTGCTTCGCATATCTTCCCGTTTTTTTTCTGACGCGTCCTCAGACGCACGCGGTACCCGCCGTACCCTCGATACCCAGACCCCTAACCTTCCTCCCCAATACACCCCTCCCCTCCCCACCCGACACCAACAGAACCTCGCCCTGAACGTCGCCGAGAAGGGCTTCAAGATCAGCGTGTACAACCGTTCGGGTGACAAGACGGACAACGCGGTGGCGCGGGCGGAGAAGGAGGGCTTAAGCGCCAACTTCGCCGGGTACAAGGACATGGGCGAGTTTGTGCAATCTCTGGCGAAGCCTCGCACGGTGATCATCCTGGTCAAGGCGGGCGCGCCCGTGGACGCGACGATCGCGGGGTTGAGTCAGCACATGGAACCCGGAGATATCATCATCGACGGCGGGAACGAGTGGTACGAAAACACGGAGCGAAGGCAGAAGGAAGCCACGGCGAAGGGGTTGCTTTACTTGGGCATGGGCGTGAGCGGCGGCGAGGAAGGCGCGCGGAACGGACCGGCGATGATGCCGGGTGGCGACCGCGCCGCGTTCGACGCGGTGGAAGAGGTGGTGGTGAAGGTGTGCGCGCAGACCGACTCCGGGCCTTGCGTGACCTACGTCGGCCCCGGCGGTGCGGGAAATTTTGTGAAGATGATTCACAACGGCATCGAGTACGGGGATATGCAGCTCATCTCCGAGGCGTACGACGTGTTGCGCACTGTTGGCGGGCTCACCAACGACGAGCTCGTCGCCGCGTTTGACGAGTGGAACGCGAACGAGCTTGATTCGTTTCTGATTGAAATCAGCGCCCTGATCCTGGCGAAACAGGATGACCAGAAACCAGACGGCGGCGCGCTTGTTGACAAAATTTTGGACAAAACCGGAATGAAAGGCACGGGGAAGTGGACGGTGCAGCAAGCCGCGGAGCTCAGCGTGGCGATTCCCACGATCGCCAGCTCCCTGGACGCGCGCTTTTTGTCCGGCCTGAAGGACGAGCGCGTCGCGGCGGAAAAAGTGTACGCCGGCGTCGGCCTGGCGCCCGCGGACACCAAGGCCCCTTCCCTGTCTCCGGAAGAGAAGCAGGCTTTGGTTGATGACGTCCGCGCCGCGCTGTACGCGTCGAAGATCTGCTCGTACGCGCAGGGCATGAACTTGATCCGCGCCAAGTCTGTGGAGCAAGGGTGGGACCTCGATCTCGGCGAGATGGCGAGGATCTGGAAAGGCGGGTGTATCATCCGCGCGCGGTTCCTTGACAGGATCAAGCAGGCGTACGACAAGGACCCCAACATCCCGTCTCTGTTAGTGGACGGCGAGTTCGCGAAAGAGCTCGTGGCCCGGAACGACGGGTGGCGCCGGGTCATCGTGGCCGGCGTCAACGCCGGCGTCGCCACGCCGTCAATGTCCGGCTCACTGAACTACTTCGACTCGTACCGGAGGGGGCGCCTGCCCGCGAACCTGGTACAGGCGCAGCGCGATTTCTTCGGCTCGCACACGTACGAGCGAATCGACATGGAGGGCTGGCACCACACCGTGTGGTCGGACATGAACTCCGCGGACTCAATCACCACCAGCGGGTACAACAACTAAGCTCGCGAATTATTTTGAGGAGAAGGCTTTTTTGTGACAAGAACAAACCAGACGGCGAGTTTGGCAAGAAGAGCGACGAGGTGCGCACTACTACGTATCACACCGACTTTTTTGAAAAGCTCTCGTGAGCGTGATACGAGTAGTCTTTGAGATTTGAAATTTACATATTCGATTGTTGTTGACTTGTTGAGTAAACACACTAGTCTACTAAAGTCACGTTCCATTTACACAAAGTCCCATACTAATATTTAAGTCATACTATCTTCTCCCCCCGTCGCTTTGGCGTTTGCGTTTGGCGTCGCGCTCGGTTTTCGCGGCGTCGCCTTTTTCGTCCCGCACTCCCGCCCCGTCACCGTCCCGTACTCCCCACCCCTCGGGATCCCCGAAAACCGTTCCCCGCACCGGCGTGGAGGCGCTCTCCACGATGCTTTCGTGAAGCGACCGGAACGTGGGCATTTCTTTTTGCGGTTTCGGTTTCGGGTGCGAGTTTTTCTGAAGAAAAGGAAACCCTGAGATTGTAAAAATAAATGTCAGTCTCTCGGCCATGTGTATGAGGGATTGGTATGAGTAAACAATCAGGGTAGCAGTCCGAGGGAATAGTCCCTTCTGGTCGTAATAGCCCCTTCGCAGGACGAGTATGGGCAATCACAGAGGCGGTGTGTGGTGATTGGGAAAGCCCCGCACCCAGCGCTTGCGTCGCGCGGATTCGTTTCCGCGGGTCATAGGTTAGTAACCCGACTAACAAATCAACCCCCTCCACGCCGAATTCTTGAAAGTGAATCGAAAGTAGGTTGTACGGCTGGTTCGGGACTTGAAAGGTTTTCGCGAACGGAAGGGAGGCCCACCCGGGCCAGATTTGCTCGTTCGGCGCGCCGAGTTCGGCGAAGTGCTTATTCACCGTGTCTGTTTCCGTTTTTCCCGGAAAAATCGGTTTGTGTTTCAGAAACTCAGCCAAAATACACCCAACCGCCCACATATCAATCGCGCAGTCGTAGTTCCGCTGGCCCAAAAGTAACTCCGGGGCGCGGTACCACAGCGTCACGACCTTGGCGGTGTACGTTTCCGTGTTGTCCGGCTTGGGCGCGAATTGCCGCGCCAGGCCCAAATCGCACAGTTTCAGCTCGCCTTTGTTGTTCAGAAGCAAGTTGCTCATCTTCAAATCCCTGTGGAAGACGTGTATTCCGTGTAAAAACCTCACCGCGCTTAGCAGCTGCGTCGTGAGTGTTTTCACCTCGGACACCGAAAACGGCCGCCGCATGCTTTGCATTAACTTACCCACGTCGTGTTCGCAGTACTCGAAGACCAGGAAAATTCCGTTGTTTTTGCCCTGCACCACTCGCAACAGCTCCACGATGTGCGGATGCTTCCGGCACCGCATTAAAATCCCCATCTCCCGGACCGCGGTTACCGGTATCCCGTCCTTCTCCTTGTCCATCCTGACCTTCTTCAGCGCCACGATTTGCCCCGTGGCGTGCTCCCGGCCGCGGTAAACCACACCGTACGTCCCTTCCCCGACGCGGCCCAGCTTTTCGTAATCTCCGATCTGGCCTCGCACGGCGTCGCGGGACTTTACCCGGGCGACTGTTTGCTCGTACACAGTAACGGGAGTCCGACCCGAGCCACTAGGAGCACCGAGTGTACCGCCCACGGTGCTGGCGCCTCTAGACCCACAATCGTCATCGCGCAAATCGCCCTCCATCGCCGCACCACACCACGGACGCGCCCTCCGCGACTAAGACGATTGGGTGTCCAGTGCTTTATTTGGCAAACAAAATAAAAAAAGAGGACAGACTTTCTGTGTATTTTTTTATTTCTGGAGTGCAACTCTCTACCTCCCTCACTCAGCTACAGCTTCCTCCTCCTCTGCCTCCGGCTCCGGCTCCGGTTCCGGAATAGGTGGCAGCTCAGCGGACATGACCATCTTTACCTCCGACGTTTCCCCCGATTCCGCATCAACAACCTGGCCGCCTAGGTCGAACTCGGGTTCGACAATCGGCGGCGGCGTCGGCACAAATTTCCGGTTCTGAAACCCGTACCCGACGTAGCAGTTTGAAAACTTCCCGCTGGCGTAGGCTACGAATGCGCCAGGCCAAACAAGGCTCTTCATCCCCACCACGATGTACTTCACCCCGGGGACGTTTGAAGACGTGCAGTGCGCCCAGGCTGGTTTTGGGGTGGTGACTTGTTCCGCGGACTCGTCGTCTCCTTCCGGCGCTGAAACAAGAGCGGCGCCCCAATCCACGAAAACCGATTCGGCGTCGCCGTCCAGGGTCGCCAACAACTCGGGGCTTTGTTCCGGCTCCGGCTCCGGTACTGCTTCCTCGCCCTCCTCCGGCTCCGGCACGGGAAAGGAAAAGAACTCGCACCGGCCCTGGGTCTTGATGTGCGGGTACCGGTGACACCACGAACCGGGGTCCGTCATCGATGGCTCATCTTTGGCGACGAAATCCTCGTCCCTTTTCGCGCGGCGCAAAAAAAGTGTCAGTCCATTTGTTGGGCGCGTGTTGGACATGTATTGGGCGTGTATTGGACGTGTATTGGACGATGTATGGACAACAGTCAGGGTAATCGGTATGTGTATTGGACGTGTATTGGACGATGTGTGGACAACAGTCACCGGCCATCGGTCCGAACAGTCGCCCGTAATCGGTCCGAACAGTCACCAGCGTTAGAGGTAAAACAACAGGGAGGCTATGATTTGGGAAACGCGGGGACGTACCTTGCCAGAGTGCCGTCCTCGCCCACCGCGAAGTACCCGGCGGGGCACACCACGGTGGCGCACGCGATTCGCCCGACAAGCGCTCGCAAAAAATCAGCCTCTTTGCCCGGGAACGGCGGGTACGACGACACGTCCGCGACGAGGCTACCTGTGCAAAACTTTTTGATCAGCCGGCTCGCCTGGATCGTCGCCGGCGTGCAGTCGTTCAGCTTAGTAAAAGGCCCGCCCACGTACGAACACACCCAGTACGTGTACGTGTTCGCGCCGGTTCCGCTTACCTCAACCGGTACGTCGCCGTCCGGCACTAAAATCTCCTCGCCAGCCACCGTAAGCGTGGTTTCGAAGACGTAGTAGTCACTGTTCGTACCCAAGATCTTGCCGAAAAACCGCGCCGTCGCGACCCCGTGGTCGGGGTTCTCCCCGAGCTTTTTCATGCAAAGCATCACGCCGTACATCTCTTTCTTGGGCAAACCCATCCCCACGGCTTCGTACATGGACGCGTCCGCTAAGACGTTTTCGGTTTCGTAGTCGTTCGGGGGGGTGGGTTGTTCTGGTTCGCCGGTTTCCAAGTTAACCGCAGGCCGCGGCGTGCTGAACAGCTCCTTGGTGGAAACCGCCACCGCGAGGTTCCTTGGTGTGACGTGCACCGCGGGGGGCGCGGGGGGGGTGAACTTCGTTTTCTTCGCCATGATGGCCGTCTCCAGAATGTCCACCGCGTCGGTTGGTTTCGTGGCTAGGATTTTGCCTGCAGTGGTGGGGTAACGATAGAGGTAAAGATAAGCACAGGATGAGTCGCGGTGGGAAGCACGTAGCAGGCCTGGAGCGGAACCGGACCCGAGACACGAGAAGTCGCGGATTTGGCAAAAAGATGTCTTAAAATGGGTCGCAAAGATTTGGCACAACGATTCGGGCGCACGTACCGACCACGCTCGCGAGTTGCTCGTAAACCGACTCCCCGTCCGGGTTGGTTTTCTGCAGGAAGGCCACCGCATTCTGGTAGGCTTCGTCCGTGGCGGCCATGGCGAGGGATCCACGAACGCGGGCGCCCGCGGTGTGGCGAGCGGGACGGGTCCACGACCGCATTTTGACGAAGGGAAACGAGAGCGCGAAAAGAAGCGCGCGATTTGGACGAATCAAAAGGAGCTTCCCAGAACTGCTTTTCACGGCTCCAACGTCCTTCGCCTTCGCCACTCGTACCGCCGCGCCGGGGGTGTGAGGGCCATCGTACCGGCGTGTTTTTCGAAGCCTCGAGACGATGGCGCACATCTTCGTCATTGGCGCGCTGGCGGGCTCTATCGTGGGTGCGTGTTCCGCGGCGGCACCTCGTGGCCCGCGCTTCCATCCACCTTCTTTCCGTTACGCGAACTCGTCCCCCTCTCGGAAACGCCAACAAAATGGAAGCGTGGGACGCGAGGGAGTGTTACCGCGCGCTCCGGACACGGGAAAACAGGGCATCACGAGCGGCAAAACCTTCGTGAAAGTGGCAAAGCACCGAACCCTCGGTAATCCAGACCACGAACCCCGTCGCTGACCACCCCCCAAACGCTTCCCCCATCCGACGCATCATCCTTCCGTTCCTCTCGGAACCCCCTTTTTTTTTCGAAAATGGTAATTCGATATCGCAGTCAAGATCAAGAAGAAGCACACTGCGCAAAAGCCCGATGCCGACGGTTTTTGGGACGCGGAGACTCCGGAGCAGTTCTCTACACGTAAACAAGAAACAGAAGAAAGAGTCGCGGGTATCGAGGCGCTGTTAAAAGAACAAGCGGCGAAACTTTTGCGGTCGCAGCAAACCGCCGAGGCGAGCGTCAGCGCGCTCGCGGCAGTTATTTCGGAAAAAAACACTGTCGAGCGCATGCTGGAGGAGATGGAGCGCAGAAAGGAAGCTGCGTACGTCGAAACGGAGAGTCTGCGAGGTGAAAACAGTCAATTGCTGGATACGGTCACCGTGTTGACGGACGCCAGGGCGAGCGACCACCTGGCGCGCGCCGTGACGGTCCGGAAATGGCGCAACGAGTTAGTGGCGTACCGCGAAAAAACCCCCGCCGAGTTCCTGTCGGAGATTTTGACCCTGGTGTCGGACATGGACAACGAAGTTACGATTGAGATCGCGGACGCCACGGTCATGGCGAGCCGTTTAGGCGGGGGCATGCGCTCCGCGAAGGCTGAGGAAATCGCTCTGTTTGAGGAATCCTCGGACCACAACCCGAGGCTGGCGATGGCGGCGCCCGAACGTTTGTGCCGCCTCGCGTCGCGCGCGCGGGAACGCACCGCGCTGGGCGACGGCCTCAATGGCCGTGTCCTGAACGCCGCTCACGCTGGAAAGGAGAAAGCGCACAACAGGGGCACGTCAGGCGCTGAAATAAAGATGACCACGCCAACGCAGGCTGCGAAACGCCGAGCCGCGCTCGGCGCAATTCATTTCAATGCCGCCGCGCCGAAAACGGTCGTCGCGTCATCACCAGCCGCCGTGAAGCAAGTCTCCGCGATTGACCAAAAGCAAGCGCTTCTTCTTGAAATGCAAGCCGCGCGTCTTGAAATGCGCCTTTTGAAAAGCGAAAGCGTCGCTTTCGGTTTACTAGACGCCCCGGTTTCTCCGGACGGTAACAAACAACAAAGCTCCAGACACGGCGGCGCGAATGGTTTTGGCGTTTCGAAAGCGAGCGTTTCCGTGTCCTTCTTCAGCGCCGCGACCGGTTCTCGAAACGACACGAAGAAATCGCCGCAAGTCGTGAGGCAAAGCCGCGCCGCCGCCGCGGTGTCGTCCGTTGCGAAACGCCAGCAAAAAGCGAGCGCGGTTTTCGACGACTTCGGGTCGGAAAACGCGGCGCCGCGCTCGCGAGCGGTCGTGGTGTCGCCGCGAGGCTGAAAAGAGGAAGAATTGAAGACAGGGTGGATGACTTCCAATCGCGTTTTTCGCGATTGCTTAGCTCCCCTGCGCAGCGCTGTTGCGTGTAATGTATGATGTGACTTATTGCCACGAGAAAAACGCACGCGAACTCGGCAAATCTCAAAGTATCTCACATTTCAATTCTCGGTCCCGCTCGTCGTTCCAAAAAATCCGATTACCAAAACTCAAGCCTTTTGTTTTTTGTTCGACTCCCCGCCCGCGCCGCTTAGCCGTTTGTTCCCCTTGTCCACCTCCTCGAACTCTTTTTCCACTAAGTTGATCAGGGTTTCGATTCTTCGGCTCAGTTCTTTCGGGGTTCGCGATTTGATGAACCAGTCGAACCGGAACAGCCAGTGTTGTCTTACCTGCGCCTTGAGTTCCTCCCAAGCGCCGAACCCTACTTCGGGGAGCGAACACAACAAGAACCGGTCCTCCTCCTCCGTGTACGATTTCACCTTATTCGCGCCGTACACAATCTTCAAGTCCCGCCACGGGTTTTTGTAAAGGTCGATCTTTCGGCGTACGGCTTTGAGCATGTCGTTTTGCCGCGCGATCTTGGCTTCGCCTCGTTCGATGTTCCCAAGCACGCGCTTGTAGTCGCTCACTTCCGCGAACCGGACCCAAAACACTTCGTTGTACGCCTTCACTTCGTCAACCGTTTTGCCCTCAATCTCCTCCGCCATGCCGTCCGGGTCTTGCCTGCCGAACTTCTCGCACGCCCTGCAGTACGCCTGAAAGTCCCTCCTGTTCCAGTTCGAGAATCCGCCGTTGAGTTTTTGTTCGTACTCGTCTCTTTCGGCATCGCTCAGCGGCTGCGGGTCCGTCGGTTTCTCCGCGGGCAGATCCTGCGGAATCGCGTTGTTCCCAAGCTCCTCCGCTTGCCTCGCGCGTTGCCACTCGTACTGCTTCCGCGCCACGTCCTTGTTGTACAGAAACGTGACCCGTTGGACGTCGTAGAACTGGAAATCGGACATGTTCTGCAGCTTCAGAATCCTCGGGCCGGTGGCTTTGGGCTTCGCCGCGCCGAGCTGCATGACGTCGCGGTAGTAGTCGGATTCGTTGTAGTTTTTTTTTCGTTCGCGCTTGGGCGGGTCGATCCAGTTCGCGCTTATCACCTGTTTCATGTCCAGGCCGTCAAAGGCGGTTTTTTCCGCGTCGTCCGGTTTATCCGCGAACTCGTACAGACTCGCGTCCGCGTCCATCGCGAAGTTCAACGCCTTGTTCGTGAAACCAGCCATCTTCTCGTTGAGCTGTTGAGTTTTAAAGAAAAGTGTCAGTATTGTATGGTCAAACAGGGAGGCGGGATTTGGGAAACGCAAGACGGACCTGTTTCGTCGCGTCCTCGCCTTTCGCGATGATGGTTTCGATATCCTGAGTCAAGGAAAGATTTGGTCAGTCTTGTATGGGCAAACAGTCGGAGGGATACGGGCCGAACAGTCTACTTGTGATGTATTCGTAAGAGTTACCAGTACTGGTAATGTTGTTAATAGCACTGGCAATGCTACTACATCACGAGTAGTGCACTCAAAGAGGGTCCGTAAACAGTCGGCGGGATTTGGGTTACTGAAAGGCCGTACCTCATCCGTGATCGTGCTCCCTTGCGCGCCGTCGAAGATCTTCTCCGCGCCGTACCGCACCATGGACAGGAGCTCGTCTTTGTTCAGGTTCTTCTGGTTTTCCTGTAGCCGGCCTTGCTGAATCACCAGGGCGTCCAGCGCGAGTTTTTTGTACGCCTTCTCGATCACCTTCTCCTCCACGCTGTTATCGGTGCAGAACCGGAACACGCTGACTTCCTTTTTCTGGCCAATCCTGTGCGCCCGGTCCATTGCTTGGAGGTCCATCTGCGGGTTCCAATCACTGTCGTATATGATCACGGTGTCCGCGGTCACCAGGTTGATACCCAAACCACCCGCCCGGGTGCTCAGAAGGAACACGAACTTCTCGCTGCCCTCCGCGTTGTACCCGTCAATCGCGAGCTCGCGGTCGTCGCCGCTCGTGTTGCCGTCGATCCTGCAGTACTTGTGTTTCCGGTAGATCATGTAGTCCTCCAGGATATCGAGCAGCCGGGTCATCTGCGAGAAAATCAACACGCGCGATCCTTTTTGCTTTAAACGCGTTAAGAGCTTGTCGAGTAACACGAGCTTACCGCTGTTCTCGATCAAGTGCTCGCCCGCGAAAAACGGCGGCCCCGGCTCGGCGCCTTGGAAAAGGTACGGGTGGTTGCAGCACTTCCGAAGCTGCATGACCATGTTCAAAAGCCGCGACCGGTCCCCCCCGGAGTTAACAGCCTCGATATCCTTCTGCAGCGCTTTCTTGTAGTACTCCTTCTGCATCTCGGACATGCCCACTTTCAAAATCATCTCCTTCTTCGGTGGTAGGGATTTCTCAACCTCCGCTTTCAGCCTGCGCAACAGGAACGGCCGCAACACCTTGTGAAGCTGCTGCACAACCTCCACGTTGTCCTCGCCGTCGGTGCCGGTCCCAAACCACTCGTCGAACTGCCCGGCGCTGCCGAACACTTCTGGTAGTAAAAAGTTAAGCAACGCCCATAGCTCGTGCAGGTTGTTCTGCAACGGCGTCCCGGTGATCAAAAGCCGGTTGTTACACGCGAACATGCGCATGGTTTTTGAAAGCCGCGAGTTTTCATTCTTGATCCGGTGCGCCTCGTCGATTATGAGGTACCGCCAGTGGAACTTCTTCAGCGCGTTCTTCTCCCGGATCACCATCTCGTACGACGTGACACACACGTCGAACTTCCCAGGCTGCAGGTGCTCCGCGATCTGCCCAGCCCGCATCTCCGCGTTGCCGTGGAACTTAAACGCCTTGATCATGGGACACCAGCGCTTGAACTCGTTCATCCAGTTCCCGAGGGTTGACTTCGGCACGACGACCATGTGCGGCCCTGTGATGCCGCGGTACTCGTGCAGGTAACCCAACAGCGAAATAGTCTGCAGCGTCTTACCGAGGCCCATCTCATCCGCTAAAATGCCGTTAATGCCGTGGTCGAACAAACGGATCATCCAGTTCAGTCCAGCGAGCTGGTAATCGCGCATCTGTTTGGAGAAAAGAAAAGACGTCAGTCTTGTATGGGCTAACAGTCTTGCGGTGCAGTCGGGTACTCCGCAAACAGTCGGGCGGATTTGGGTTGGGAAAGCCCCGCACCTGGCCGTGTTTAATGCACTCGGGTTGCACGGTGAGCCGCACGGTTTGGATCTCCTCCGCGTGTTCCACCATCTCAGCGTCCTCCTCTTCCTCAGCCGCTTTACCCCGACGCCCGACCTGTTTCTTAGCCTTCTCAGCCTTGGTACCCGCGAGGAAGTGCGAAAACACCTCGGTCTGCGCCATCAGGTACTTCCACTTGCCGCCGGTGGAATCCTGTTTTTTTTTTTTTTTTTTGGGGGGGGAATGGGGGG
>Ga0209192_10000094_pt1 | contig 109617 bp, 109 predicted proteins | sample ArcticOcean_MG_C_11_FD_187433 | JGI IMG/M metagenome (GOLD analysis project Ga0209192, IMG submission 187433) | Marine microbial communities from western Arctic Ocean - ArcticOcean_MG_CB2_154 (SPAdes) (version 2) | ecosystem: Environmental > Aquatic > Marine > Oceanic | place: Arctic Ocean... | reverse complement strand
ACCTCGTACTCGTATTCGTCATCGGACGGAGCGGGCGCCGCAGCAGATGCCGCAGCAGGCGCCGCAGCAGGTGCAGCAGCAGGTGCCGCAGCAGGTGCAGCAGCCTTCTCCGCGGCAGCGGCGGCTTTCTTCTCAGCAGCGGCAGCTAAAACCTGGGCCTTAGCTTCCTCCTTGGCCTTGGCGGCAGCCTCCTGCTGGGCGGCAGCCTGGGCCTTGACTACAGCAACGGCGGCGTTAGCCTGAGCGTTGGCCACCACATTAGCCAGCTCGGCAGCAAATTTCTCGGCAGCGGCGGCCTTCTTCTCGGCGGCAGCCTGGGCCTTGGCTTCCGCGGCGGCGGCGATGGTCTGACCATTGGCCTCCGCCTTAGCCTGCTTTGCAGCAGCCTTCTCGGCGGCAGCGGCGGCCTTCTTCTCGGCCTTGGCTTCCTCTTTTACCTGTTCAGCAGCAGCCTTCTCGGCAGCAGCAGCGGCTTTCTGCGCAGCAGCGTCGGCCTCCGCTTGGGCCTTTGCCTCCGCCTTGGCTCGCGCGGCGTCCGCCTCGTCTTCGGCGGAGGCGCCTTTCTTCTCCTTTTTTTTAGAAGCATCCTTTTCTCCGTCTCCACCCTTTTTCTTCCCGCCCTTCTTCCCGCCCTCGTCCTCGTCGTCACCATCCTTCGCGGCAAGAAGATCGCGCGCGGCAGGTGAGGAGTGCGAGACTTCGGTGTTGGTCGAGTCGTGCGCCAAACTCCAGTCCGCGGTCAGTCCGCGGTCAGTCCTCGCGGTCTGGTCGGCCCCCGCCCCAGACACGGAAAGGGGGAGGAACACAACGACCGCGAAAAAGACGACGAGAAACGCGGTGGCCACCGCGAGCCTCACACCGCGTGTTCGATGACGCGGAGACTGTTTGCGCATACGGCACGAGCCCGCCATGGAAGCGACACGCGCGCGCGCTCGTGGCGCGTCGTGAAGGGTTTTTCGTTCGCGCGCGCGGGCGACAGAGACCAGCCGCCGGGGTTTCTTGGCGCTTTTTTCAAAAACCTGCTTGGTCGTTTCTGCAGAGGATTGTAGAGGGGTGTGACGCTTTCGAGGGCTACCAATTTTCGGGCGATGACTCAAGAATAAGGGTTTATTTTCCAGTCATTTTGTTTTTTTTCCGCGGATTTGGTGAACCGGCGAAACTAAGAAAAATGGAGGGTTCGCGCGCGCGTGCGCGCCGCATACGACGACGCACGTGGGCTCCCGGCGCCGCCCAGGACACATCATGTCGGCAGGGGTCCAGTCTTGAAGTTTCGACTCCGTGCGCGCTCGTAGCGATTGTTAACAAGCGATGCGGCGGTGTTTTCATGGGGTGGTCCTATTCGGATGAAACGTATGCGGTGGAGCCTGGCGCCGGGTTCTATTCGGATGAAGGCGTTTTGCAAAAACGTGCGGTTCGGCGCGCGTTCGCACGTCACGGGGACGCCGCATGCGCCAAAACTCCCGGATTCGAACTGGAAACATTAGCATGTGACCGCATGGGAGCATGTACGATGCGCGTTGCCGCCGCGCGGGAGATGTCGCTCGCCACCGGCGCGCGCCCTTCTGGCGGATGGGCCACATGCAAATCCGCGGAAAAAATCAAGAGAATTTTACACTGGTTCCCCGAAAGCGTCACACCCCCTCTACGTTCATACCTCTGGTTTCTGCCAGCAACTCCTTTCTGCTGCGACACGTCACCCTCTCGGCGCTTTCGTTGTTTCCGCCCGGCACGCCTCGCTCGCACTTCGTCTCGCGCCCGCCGAGTGACATCACCACCAACGTGATGTCCGTCTGTGCCGCTGCGGTTGTCCCGACTTCGTTTCACGCTGGGGCTGGGTCGAAAGCGCCGGTCGCCACAAGATGCGTCACCTCGTGCGCGCGTGGCACGACAAATGCAAATGGCGTGCCCACCGCGAAAACGCATCCTGATCGCAGTCTTTCGTTTACGAAAACAGCACCGGCCTCACGCGCTCGCGGGCAAAGCATCACCACCAAAGCATTGGCTGAAGCTGCATCCGGAAAGATCAAAATCCAAGCCCCCCCCAACGCGGAGGTGACGACCGAGTATTGGCAGTGGGAAGGCCATACCATTCGGTACACGAAATCCGGTGACGCCGGCCCGCCGCTCGTTTTGGTCCACGGGTTCGGAGGCAACGCGGACCACTGGCGGAAAAACACGCCGGTCCTGGGTAAGCACTGCCGCGTGTTCGCGATCGATTTGTTAGGGTACGGCTTTTCCTCGAAACCAGACCCGATGTCCTCGCCGCAGAATGAAATCTATAACTTCGAGAACTGGAGCCGGCAGTTGAGAAGTTTCGTCGACGAGGTCGTGAAGGAACCGGCGTTTCTGGCGTGTAACTCCGTGGGGGGCGTCGCGGGGCTACAAGCCGCTGTGGATGACAACACAAAAGTCAAAGGTGTCATTCTTCTAAACATCTCACTAAGAGGGCTGCATGTTAGTAAACAACCAGCGCTCGCGAAGCCGTTCATCAAGTTGTTGCAAACCACTTTGCGCACCACCGACGTCGGGCGGAAGTTTTTCGGCAACGTGGCGAGGGCGGAAACGGTGAAGGTCCGTGTTTTATTTCCCAAATCCAGGCACACCGTGTTTACGGATCCTGTTTGACGAATTACTGTTTACTACACACATCACATACGCACTGTGGAGGCCCGATTACGCCCGACTGTTTGCTCAGGCCAAGTTACGAAAGTTACGAACATCGCCAAAGACTGACACTTTGTTTTGTTCGTCGCAGAGCGTTTTACGTGAAGCGTACGGGGACCCCACTGCGGTGACGGATGAGCTGGTGGAGTGTATTTTAAAACCCGGGTTGCAACCCGGGGCGGCGGAGGTTTTCCTGGACTTTATTTCGTACAGGTACGTATCGGGCCTTTCCCAAATCCAAGCACACTGTGGAGGCCGGATTACGGGTGACTGTGGAGGCCCGAACTCGGCCTCCCTGTTTGCGCATACAAGTTACGGTCCCGACTGACACTTTCGCTTTACATTCGCAGCGGCGGGCCGTTACCGGAGGATTTGTTGCCGCAAATAGACGGGGGGAAAACCCCGGTGCGGATTCTGTGGGGACAGAAAGACCCGTGGGAGGTGGTGACGGAAGGAAGGAAATACGGAGCGTACCCTTGCGTGGACCGGTTCATCGAGCTGCCAGGCGTGGGGCACTGCCCCATGGATGAAGCCCCCGATCTGGTCAACCCGCTGTTGCTGGAGTTCGTGAACGACTACAAATGACACGACGAGAGAGGAAAGAAATGTGACGGTGCGTGACTCGAGATTTCTGACCCAGCGCTTAGCGAGTAGTCTGCGTTGTGATGTGACGAGTGCGATTTATGGCGATCCCCAAAGGTGTTTCTCATCCTTCCCAATCTCACCAAGCGTGAAACCCCGCGTTTCGCGGTTGTATTACAACGAGTAGTTCCCAGAGTACCACACACACGCGCGAAGGTTTCACACCCATACGATGAGCGCTCGACGACGCATCCCCTCGAAAAAGGCGAAGCGCGTCGAACCGCCCGCTTCCGTACCAAACTTACGCTTCCGGCATCGCCTTGATGATGTCGGAGTCCCCGGGGTCGGTGATTGACATGCAGGACACGCGGTAGTAGCGACCGCAGGAGGTGCCGAGGTCGACGTTGTCTGGAAGGAAAGAAAGGAAAGGGGAGGGAATGTCAGAAGATGTCTTGGAATGAAATCTCGCATGGATGCAATCTCGCATGGACGCAATCTCCATTTTTTTCGTCAGTGTTCTCCGAGAAACCCTAAAAGTCGTGCCACGCGCGCCTTCCGGGAAACGCCGTCCCTGGCTGGCTCGATCGCCGTCTGCATCGAGCTAGGCGTGTGTCCGTACTACGCGTGTCGCGCTATTGAATGAGAGAAAAAGAGAACGCAAACGCACTTCCGCTGTAGTGGTGCACGCCCGTCTTGGCGAGCATGGCGTAGTACTCGATTTCGGATTTGCGCAGGGGCGGGCAGTTGTTGCTGATGATGATCAGCTTGCTCTTTCCGGAACGCAGGGACTTCAGGACGGTCTTGTACCCGAGGGTGTACTTGCCGGACCTGGGTGGTTTTTGAGGAGAGGGTGAGGGTGGTGACATGGTCAGCGAGATGCTTTACGTTTAGCGACGTCGCACCCACAACAGGGCCGAGTACCCGACCGTCGTGTCTCCAACCCGTGATGCCGCAAAAACGTACCGCATGACAATCTGCAGACGGCCATTGATGCCGTCGTTTTGCTTCAGCTTCTTCCTTGAAACCTTGGGTTCTTGCGCGGGAGCCGCGGCGACGGGGGCGGTGCTCATGGTGTGGGTTGGGGACAGCCTTCTTAAGCGTGTGAAACGCCGCTGTTTTTTGTTCGAGGCGTGGCCTGCGAACGGGAGTGCGGGTGCAAAAGATGGAACGGGCGCGCGGGGTTCGAGTTTTAGCGGACGCGAGCTTGCGCATAGAAGAATTTAAAAGAAGTTGACCGAGTGCCTCTCTTTGAAACTCATCGATGAATGGTTTTTGGATGACCGGTGTGACCGATCGGATTTTACGTTTCAACTCGCGAAATTCTCGGAAGCGATGAAACCGCCCGCGGCAATCTCCGCTTCACGTTCACTGCGAAGCGCGCGGTTACCTCGGTGGAGGTGCTGGCGCTGCGGGACGCGGGCGCGGCAGAGGCGCGCGGCGGTCGGAGACGCGGTGGTTCGAGGCTTGGTAGGGTCGAAAACGCGGGAACCAGGCGTGTTTTGGTGACAGCAGTCGTGGGAACGTGCGTGGGGTCGTTGAATCGGAGGTGTGTAAGGTGTAACACTCGGGCGGTGACAACGATGGGGTCGTCTGGACGCGGAGGCCCGCGCACCACTCTGGTGTTGGTGCTGCTGCTGGTGTGTTGCACCACGTCTGTGAGCTCATCGGAGCACCACGACAGCGGTGACCGAGGCCAGACAAGCCACAGAGTGCGACACGACGCGGTGAGGGACACGACACGCGGCGTCCGCGCCAATCGCGGAGCCGCGTCGGTGCCGGGTCCAGGACGACGCCGGGACGTGGGGAGTGCGTTGGCATCACCGGGCGGGCTGGGTGCGCCTAGTGACGGAGCGAGTGACGATATAGACACGACGAAGCTGAAACGCAAAGCGAAGGAGATTCAAGACGCTGGGTACGACGACGAGACAGAGTGGGCGTTGGCGTTGGGTGAGGACCGAAGTGGGGAAGGGGACGGGACGGAGGATTTCGGGACGGAGGCGGAGTTGTTTTCGGACGATCCCGGCCGTACCGATAAGTTCGACACTGATACGTTCGACGACACGACGGCTTCCGACGCGACCGGAAGCATGGATACGCTCCTGGAACTGGACGCGGCTGCGAAAGCAACGGCGAAAGCGTTCGACGAAACGTTTCCCGAGCTGGTCCGGTATCAACACGAGGATTCATTCGCGGCGGCCGATAGCTCGTCCAAATTTCACGAACACGAGCTGAAGGGCTCCGGGGTTGCGTTTACGGATGGAGAAGACGGGGACGACGACGTTCTTTTCGCGGACTACGAGCCCGTGCATCCGAACACGGAGTCGGACTCTGCAGAAATCGTGAGCCGGGAAGAAACTGTTACCTCGACAAAACCGGGAAAGAAACGCGCGGCGCGTAAAAAAGAAACGCGCGACGCAAAAAGTGACGAAGGCGACCACCCATCCGATTCTTCCGCGTCGCTCATCGCTTCGCTCACCGCGCGCGCGCCCCCGGGCCCGGTTCAAGACTTAGCCACGAGCGGTTTCCCAGTCGTGGTTCCTGGTGCGACTGAAAACGTCCCCGAAATCGACACCCGGTTAAACGGCTGGCAGCTCTCCTGGAACGACGAGTTCGACGGGTCGAGTCTGGACGAGACGAAGTGGCAAGCGCGGGCGAATCAATCCGCACCCGGTTTGGAGCGGTTCGGGGGGCAACAGCAGTGGTACGACCCTGGGGAGTGCAAGGTTGGCGGGGGCGCTTTGGGGTTACGAACGCGAAGACGACCGGGGGGCGATTTCTTTTTAGTGCCAGGCGCGGAGCGAACTAAAGCAGAGGAGTACCCGTTTGTGAGTTGCTGGGTGGTACGTATTTCCCACTAACCACATTCCGCCGACTGATTGCCCATACAAGACTGACACTTTTCTGTTCACAATCAGGATACGCGGCGCCGTTTTTCGCAAACCTACGGCCGAGTCGAGATTCGCGCCAAGTTCCCCCAACACAACTGCCCGGGCGTCCAGCCTACGCTCTGGATGTTACCGGTGCCCGAGCTTTCAGTGCCGAAAGACGCGTGCTGGCCTGTTGGCGGGGAAATTGACATCGCGACAGCTTGGGGCAAGGGCCGCGGCGGGCCGGGCAAGCGCGCAGGCACCGTGGAGTCGGGTACGTGTTTGGGGGCTTTCACTACGCACAGTTCCCGTTCCCATCTTGCAAAGAAAACAAGTTGGGGCTTTCCCAAATCAGGCGGCACACTACACTGTTTGCGCGTACAAGACGTTAACCCTAAACCCTAAACCCTAAATCACTTTTCGCGTAACAACCGCAGGATACCACTTCGCGCCCAAAGGCGAGTGCGGCGCGGACGGCCATTCCCTGGCCACGTTTCCGTCCGAACAGCGGGGGTTCCCAGCCGGCACGAAGTTCGACTTCCACCGCGAGTTTCACGTCTTCGCGGTGGAGTGGGACAAGGAGAGTTTGAAGTACTTCGTGGACGACGAAATGACTTCAGAAATAACCAGGTACGTATTCCCTTTCCCAAATCCTGACGCACTGTTTGCCCATACAAGACTGACACTTTCTTTTATTGGTATCAGGTTCCACGTGCCCATCATTCCGCGGTGGCCGTTTTTTTTGATCCTCAACACCGCGGTTTCGCCGTTCGGGTAAGGGCCTTTCCCACTCACCACATTCCGCCTCCCTGAATGCCCATACGAGACTGACACTTTCTTTTTTCTCAATCAGGTTACCCGACGCGCTGGACTGCGATACTGATTTGTACCACTACGTGGACTACGTGCGGGTGTACAAGCGAGTCTCAAAGTCCGTCGGGGGGGGGGTGTATGTGTTTTTAGTCGCGAGTGTTGGAGGGTTGGGTGTGCTTTTATTACTCGCCGGTTGTTGCGTTTTGCGGCGCGGCGTTGGCGAGGACGACGACTCGGAAGATTTGTTCGGAGCTGATGAGGGAACAATGAAAGGGGGACACGTCGTTGACGAGGATGGTGTCGATCGAGGGTTCAAAGGGTCGACCCTAAGGGGCTCATCGAGTACGCTCACCAAGCGCCGGCCGGTCGGCCCGCGTTTGGAGAACCTTCGGCTGTTCGACAAGCCGAGCGCGTCTAAGCGTCCTGTTCAAAAAAGGACGACGTTCGACGATCGACTCGACTATAATCTGGACGCCAACCAGTACGCCGGTTTACGGGAATCGCTGTTACCTAGAGGAGGTGATACATCCGAGCGAGCGCCGCTTATCGGCGGCGTTGCCCTACGTTTGCCGGGTGAAATTGGCGGACGCGTGTGAGACGCGTGTGTAGAGCGTTTTTTTATATTGTGACCTTCGCTCTCGTCATACCCATCGTCCAGAAAATCATCTCAATACCTTTTCTCCAGTCGATTGCCTCACTCCGCGGCGCGCGGCGCCGGCGTGGGGGTCGGACCTCCGACGCGCTACGTCAGGGGGGGGCGACGAGTGGGGGTCAAGGCACAGGTGGCACGTCTGGGTGGTTGCGATGTCGCGTTCTCCTCAACACGGGCAACCGGAGAGGATGATGTCTACACCCACAATCTCACTTCCCAATCTCACAATACAGCCCGCTTCGAGAAACGGCATGTCCGCCGCGGTGCAAGCCGTGGGTGCTTCCGTGCGCACGCGCTTGGGGTTCGGCCCGCGAGTCAAGGCGCACGTGGAGTACGGCGCTTGGACGGAACGAAGAGTGCCTGACTCGGGTGGGCAAAACGAAACACGTGACGGCACGTCCAATCGCACACACGAAACGTCAACCAGTTACGACGCGAACACCTTTGCTACCGATAACACCTTTGCTACCGATGACGCCTCGGGCTCCAAATTCAGCTACGCTTCCTTCACAAAACGGGACCAACTCTACGTGCGTGGCGAGCTACTGTTCGATTTAGGGAAACAAATCGATTCGGTGACCGGGCGGTACCCGCACCCGGGCGCAACCGTGGCGTCCCAATGCGTCGCGTCGCATACCCGGGTACACGGCCCGGGCGCCACGTGGGGGTTGACGCTGGGGTGTTTGCTCATAGGCGCCGCTGACGTTTTGAAGCGAGACTTGCATTTACCGGCACGAGAAATTTTAGCGGTCTATCAGCAGTGTGGAAGGGACTTGGTGGACTTCATTACGGACGTGTTGTCGGCGCCGATTGGGGACGTGACGCGCTGCGGCGAAACGGGCGAGTCGGCTTTTCTGGACGCGGCGCTCCAAACCGCCCTCGCGTCGGTTCGAACCGGCGACCCCAAAACCGACACAGCCGAACATAACCACTCCATGCGTGGTGACGTCAGTGACGTCAGTCTGGAAGATTACCGAAAACTCGCGCTGCTGGTCTTAGGGTTCGACCGAGGCCGGCACCGCAACGCCACAAACGCGACGCTCGCCGCGGCGGCGACGCTTTTGGCGAAACGAGGAGATGACAAAAAAAAGGGTATTGAGGGTGAAAACCCGATGGGAAACCACCGGAAACACAAAAAAAAACCCGCCGAGGATCGAACCGGGACCGGTGCGTACCTCTCTCTGGACCACCGAAACGCTACCGTGGTCGGGCAAAGCACACCAGGCCCGGACACGGACAAGTCGTGTATCGTGAACGGCGCGGCGGTGACCGTGACTAATTGCTCACTGAACGAGGATTTCTTCGACGCGCTTTTGGAGAAAAAGAAACAAAACAAAAAAATCGCCTTCAGAGCGCTGTTACTGGACGACAACACTTTGTGTGACGACTCTTCGTGTTGTATGGGTAAACAGTGTAACATGGGTAACGCCACGAATAACGCCACTGCAAAGGCTGATGCGATTTGCGAGCGCATCGCGGGCGCGGGCGGGTGCGACGTGGTAATCACCGCGCGCCTGTGGAGCGAATCGTACGGGTTTTTAGTCGGAAGATTATTTTCCGAATTCGGCGCCCTGGTCGTGCAAGGCGCGGGTGCCAAAGCGCTTCGCCGAGTCGGCGACGTCACGGGAACGCGGCCGGTACTCGACGCCACGGAGATTCGTGCCGAACACGTCGCAGGCGGGGTTTCCAGTTTCAGAAAAACGCACAAAGTTTGTCTTGCGCTACAGTCCGGTATCGACTTCGGGGGGTGGGAAACCGATGACACCTCGCGACCGATCGGGTCGTTCGCGGACAAAACCGGGACGCACACAAGTCACCGGCGAGTTGTGTGCGTCACACGAAGCGATGGGCAGGGTACGAGCGATGGGCATGGTACGAGCAAACCCGGGTCGTATGAGCAAACAGGAAAACCCGGTTCGTATGCGCAAACAGTGTCAACCCCGACGTGCGCGGCGCTTCTTTTCGACCGCACCGCGGTGGGCGTCGAAACCCTGGCGGACGAGTTCGCGAGGACGCTGCGGAAAGTTGGCAACGTGTTGAGCCACGATCAGACTATTTACCCATACGACGGCGCCGGGACGGTGTGTCCCGGCGGAGGCGTGTTGGAACTGGCGTGTGCGTTTGTTTTGCACCGAAAGAGCGTTGCGATTGGAAACGACGCGCGCAACGCGCTGAAAGAAGTAAACGACGAAGAGAAATTTGTTGCACGCGCGTTGCTGGCGGCGGCGGGTAACTTTGGGGTTGACGAACGAGCTTTTCATCAATCGTTTATTGACGCAACGAACGCGTTCCACGACGACGACGAAACGGGGAATGGCGCCATGGAACACGGCGATGATGACTCGCTACCCGCGTGTGTGTTCGGCCTCGGTCGGCTACGCGCTCGACTCGCGGCGGATCGCGAGCGAAAAACTTACGAAAAAGAAACGCGCGGCGCGGCGGTTTACGGAGTCTTCGCCGAAGCGCTTCGCGATATGTTTCGAATCTCCGCGCAAAACGGCGGGGCTCGGTTCGACGACGCCGTTCGTGGTGGTAACAGATGTGAGGCAAAGCTGGCGGAGTGCTTGCTTGGTGACAGTGCGTGCAAAAGACTGGATCCCGAAGCGTGGAGGGGTTTATTCCACACCCTGCACTCGCACGAGAGAGCTGACGAGACTCGAGAGGAAAACACAACACACTCGACGAAACACAACCGATACCGTCTTCCCTTGGAGGATATTGCGTCGCGCGTCGCCGGAATCCACACTGCGCTCGCGATCGCGCGGTGCACGATCGGGGCGGGAGCGGTGGTGACGACGAGGTGACACAAAACGGATGAAACGGTGACATGAGGGTAGTTTCAGTGGTTGTTTGGTACCGCGAGTAGACAAGGTGACGCGGATGAAACGGTGCGGTGCGGTAGCGGTACCAATGGTTGTTCAATACCGCAAATAGACAAGGTAGAGGATGAAGAGGTGATGTACGGTAGTAGTACCAGTAGTTGTTCAGTTCAATTCAATAGAAGTAGATTGTATATCAATCCCAAAAACTTTTCACTTTCCCTTCGTTCCCCACGCGTCGTCGTCGTAAGGCGCGCCGTCAACCGGTTCCTGAGATTGTAAAAAGAAAAGTCAGTCTCGTATGGGCAGTCAGTCGGCGGAATGTGTTAAATGGGAAATACTTACCTCGTCCCACCCATAAGTCTCCCCCACGTTTTCCACGTCGAACTCGGGCTTGACGCCTTTCACGGGAATGGACACGCAGTACGTGGTTGTTAAGGACTCGCGTGTTGGGTCTTGTTTCGTGGCGACTTCGATCGGTTTGTCCTGATCGACGTCCAGAAACTCGCTCACCGCCGCCAACACCTTTTCCTTCATCAAACTCATGGCGCCTCCTGATAAAGAACACCGGTCCGCGACGAGAATCATGCGTAGCCGTTTCTTCGCTTCAAGCCTCGCGGTCTCTTCCTCCGAAACAGGAAAGAAAATCGCAAACGCGGCTTTTACCTTACCCCAAAACAAGTAAGCGCCCGAATCGGCGGCTTGATCGGAATCACCTTTTTCACCAACAGAGCCTCGCCCGAACGCCAAATCCCGCCCGATTGGATTTCCCACGTCGTCGTACCCGGCGTTCGTGACGACGGTCACTTGACGCTTGCTGGGTTTTGTGTGGAACGTAACCGCCGCCGGAGTTCGCGAACGCGAAGTGTGTTTTGAGAAGGGCGGCGTGTGTGGCCTGACAGCCGCGGCCATAGCGCAAAGGCCCAGGGCGGTCATTTTAACTTTTTAAGCCAACCCGATCGGAGCTTCCCCCCGAAGTTTCGGGGTCGTCGCGTTCGCTTCACGAGTCGACGCTTTTTCGGTCACGAGCGCTGTTTGTGACGCGGCGAGACGACGTACTATCCACCACACCACCCACTGATGCACCGTGAAGGCAGGCCGCGAACGACGCACGACCGCGCGGAGTGGAGTGACGCGCCACAGGGTTGGTGAACGCAGCGTGATTTGATTGATTGATTACGCGTGCTGCTCAGCCAGTTTATTCAGTGTCAGTGCGTTTTTTCAAGACCCGCGGCACTTCATCAGGCACCTTCCCCACCCCCCCCCTCTGATGACCTCGCCCGGGCGGTTCACGTCCGTGTCCATGTCCCCGACGAAGGGATCGGGGATGGGGATGGGCGGCCGCGAAATCGGAAGCCCGCCGCGGTCGCCGACGCAAAAGACCACGCCCCTCGGCAGCCCCAACGCGGATCGAGAAACGTACTTCGCGCAGATGCTCGCTCGGAATTGTTCGGTGGGCAAAGGAAGAAGGGTGGATTCCGGTGACCTGTCCGCGGGCTTGCAATACGCGTCTTCAGTGGACGAAAGAGTCGAGCGGTGCGGAGGCGGGAAGGAACCGTTTTTAATCGGCGTCGCGGGCGGCACGGCGAGTGGTAAGACCACGGTGTGCGATCTCATCATGCACAACTTACAAGAAAAAAGAGTCGTGCTGATCGCGCAGGATTCGTTTTACCGCGGGCTAACGCAACACGAGCACGACAACGTGGAGCGGTACAACTTCGACCACCCCGACGCGATTGACGTACACAGCTTGGTGTCCACTCTGAAGCAACTACTCCTGCGGAACCCGGTTAAGGTTCCTGTTTACGATTTTGTGACGCACGCGCGGGTGGAAGGTACGCGTCGTGCGTTTCCCAAATCAGGCGGCACAACGTTTCCGCCGCTCCGCTTTGACGTCCGCCGCGGTCATTAAAAGGAGATACTACGTACAGCACAAACGCACTGTTTTACCTCTAACGCGCCTGTGAGTGTTCAGACCGATTACGGTGACTGTTGTCCATACATCGTCCAATACTCATACCGATTGCCACGACTGTAGTCCACACATCGTCCAATACACGTCCAATACACGCCCAATACGACACACTCACACTCGCCGACTCAAGCCTGACACTTTGTTTTACTCGTCTCCAGAAACAATCGCGGTGGAGCCCGCGGACGTGATCATCATCGAGGGCATTTTGGTGCTCGCGATACCAGAAGTGCGGGATTTGTGTCACATGAAGATCTTCGTGGATACGGACGACGACCTACGATTAGCACGAAGACTGAAGAGGGACACCGTGGACCGAGGCAGGTCCGTGGACGGCGTCATCACTCAGTACACCACGTTCGTGAAACCCATGTTCGACACGTTCGTGTCGCCGTCCAAGAAATACGCCGACGTCATAATCCCGTGGGCGCAAGGCGAGAACAGCGTGGCGATTGATTTGATCGTGCAGCACATCAGGACGAAACTGGGCCAGAACGATTTGCGGCGAATATACCCCAACCTAATAGTGTTACCGCCGAACTTTCAAATCCGGGGCATGCACACCATAATCCGGTCTCGAAAGTGTAACAGGAGCGACTTCGTGTTTTACTCCGACCGGTTGATTCGTTTGGTGGTCGAACACGCGCTAGGTAAGGGCCTTTCCCACCCAACACATTCCGCCTTCGCGATTGCCCATACTCGTCCTGCGAAGGGACGTCTTACGACCAGAAGGGCGCATTCCCGGAGGACTGTTACCCTGACTGTTTACTCATACCAATCCCAGATATACACATCACGACCGACTGACACTTTCGGCGTTAATCGTGCCAGGTCACTTGCCTTTTAAAAACGAAATCGTCCGAACCCCCAACGGCGACGCGTACGACGGCGTGAGCTTTTCGAAAAAAATCTGCGGCGTGAGTATTATTCGAAGGTGCGCCGCGTCTTTCGGCTTTCCCAAATCCGGCCGGACACTGTTTGACCGATTGGCCGTACGTACACTGTTTTACCTCTAACGCTGGTGACTGTTGACCAGGCCATCGCGATATACATCGCCCAGCACACGACTGACACTTTGTTTTACCCATCGCAGCGGCGAGGCGATGGAAAACGCGCTGCGCGCGTGTTGCAAGGGGATCAAAATCGGTAAGCTTTTGATTGAGCGCCGCGACGCGGACGGCGTGCCGTTAAGCGGCGTGGGCACGCCGGTTCATAACCTACGCAAAAGCCAAGGCGGGTCTGGGTCGGGGGAGGCGCTTTTCAAGGAAACCAAGGAAGCGAACGTCATGGGTAAGTCAACTCAAGAACAAGGAGTTAACTCATCTGCTTCTCCTTTGGGAATAAAAACCGGAAACTCCGACGACGACGGCGACTCATTTCACAAGTCATTAGACCCTAAACCTACGGAATCCGGCGCTACCTCCCCCACGGGAAGTGGCGTCCCTCGCGTGATTTACGAAAAGATGCCCGGCGACATCACGGACCGGTATGTGTTGCTGTTAGACCCCATTCTCGCCACCGGTGTGTCGTCCATGGCCGCGATTGACCGCTTACTAACCCTGGGCGTCCGGGAGGACCGCGTTCTGTTCGTCACCGTGATCGCGGCGAGCCAAGGCATCCACACCCTGGCCAGTAAGTACCCGGCCATGAAAATAATCACGAGCGAAGTGGACGCCGGGTTGAATGAGGGCAACAGGGTGGTGCCTGGAGTCGGCGAGTTCGGAGACCGGTACTTCGGCACGGAAGTCGAGGGGAGCGTGGATTTCGGGGAGGAGAGCTTGGAGATGAGTTTCGAGTGATTTTTTTTGGGAGATGAGTTTCGAGGAACGATTTCTGGAGATGTCGTTTGAACCGAATTTTTCGCAGTCTCTCTTCTATGCACTGTTACTTCTTCGGTTTCTTTCCATCGCGCTCCGCGCCCGCCGCTTGTAACGGCGGCGGTCGCTTGAAGTCGTTTTTACCCGTCTTCGCTATATTGCTATTCTTCCCCATCGCCGTTGCCATCTCTAAATCGCTCACGTCGCTCGCCGGCGCCCGGTTCGCCGCGACAATCGCTTTCGCGGCCCGGTCCCGTTCTTTCTTTTCCGCGTTCATCAGCTCCGTGTGTTTGTTGTGCCCTCCGAAGGAAACGCGAGCGGGAGTCCCTCGGGCGATGAAGTGGCTGCGAGGGGCGTACGTCACCGTGAGCTCTTTTTCTTTTCCTTCTTTTTTGTCAGCCTCGTTCTCAAAATTTGTGTTTGTTGTCGTTGTCTCATCGTCACCACGCGTCCACTGCTCCGCCGCTTTCTTCGTCGCCGCAGCTTTACCGGCCACCGCGGTGGCCTTCGCCATCGTTTCCTTCTCCTGCGCGCGCTGCATGAACTGGTGTGGGGTGGGTCGGGTTTGGGTACGGTGGGATGTGCGGGTCAGATGAGAATACGCGAAAACCGAAGGGCGGCGGGTGCCTTCCGAGAGAAATCGACCCCTCCCGGGACCTGGTCCCGACAGGTCACACAACTCGTGTCAAACAATCCTTTTAACCTTTCAACCCACCTTGAGTCCTTTGACTCGGGAGGACAGCGCCGCCATTTTGACCGAGCTCGCGTCCCCGAGACGGCGCAGACGCGACTGCGACGGCACACGACGGACGACGAGAGCGAGGCAAAACCGTGGCCAAATTTCAAACACCTCGAAAAACAACATCATTCAAAACCACGACCACGACTCGCCAAACACCACACTACTGCATGCTCGGTCGAGTCACGTTACGCGTTCTTCCCCCCAGAACCTTCATCACACGAACCCGCTCCTCCTCGAAAGCTTTTGGAAACATGTCCGTCGGCGCTGACTCCGAGCAACCCCCTGCCAAGATGGCGAGGGTGGAAGATTTCCTTCGCGTCAAGAAGATCTCGGAGAACGCGGTGCTCCCCGTGCGCGGCAGCCAAGGCGCGGCCGGGTACGACCTCGCGTCGGCGTACGAGTGCGGTGCGTTGTTGTTTTCGGCATGTTCGTCATAGGTCATGCTGTGTGTCGGCCGTGTTTTTGGGGAGTGCACACGCATCACCGACCACGCGATCCCTCAAACCTTTCAAAAACCAATCGCGACAGCTCGATCTGCGTTCTGACCTTTCCATCCCCAAACCCTCCCCGTCCCAACAGTGATCCCCGCGCGAGGCAAAGGCCTGGTGAAGACCGACCTATCCATCGCCATCCCCAAAGGCACCTACGCCAGAGTCGCGCCGCGGTCGGGTTTGGCCTGGAAACACTTCATCGACGTCGGGGCGGGGGTTGTTGATTACGACTACCGCGGCAACGTGGGGGTTATTCTGTTCAACCACGGCGACGCCGACTTCGAGGTACGGGGCTTTCCTGGCACACCAGACTGTTTGCCCATACATCGCCCAACACAAGACTGACCTGACACTTTCTTTCACCCATCGCAAGGTGAAACACGGCGACCGAGTCGCGCAGCTCATTTTGGAAGTGATTCTCACTCCGGACGTGGTGGAGGTTACCGATCTGGATGACACCGCCAGGGGCGCGGGAGGGTTCGGGAGCACGGGCGTGTGAGCGGGTGCGTTTTAGGTCGTGAAGGTGGTGATACAAAAAATCTCGAAACGTCTCACTCGTCGAACCCGTTGACGACCCGGGTGGGCGGGTCGCCCCCCGGGTTTGTTCGGCTCGTTTCACTTCGCGGTGGCCGGGACGAGGGCGGCTGTCGGATAGACCCAGACGAAAGTCGGGTGGACCCGCCGACGCTCCCGCCAAGACTACTCCCGGCGCCGCCCCCGAACACGGAGAAACCCGCGTGCGCGCGAAGCGAACCGCTGCCGATGTCGTACGGGTTGTTGTTTGGTCTGTCCGTCACCTGTACGCGCTGAATATCTAAATCCGACTCGTATTCCGATTCCCCTATGGGCAAAATTTCCAGACTAGCCGCGGTGTCAAACTCGCGCCGTCCACCCGGCGTCGCGACCGGCGACCCGAACCCGATGGCGCGCGTGGTACTTTCCGCGCGAGCCGATTCTTCGTCGTCGTCAAACGATTCATCGAGGAAATTCGGAAGGAGGTCGTCCCGAAATCCCCCGTCCCCAGTGTGCCCGTCCCCGCCGTCCCCGTCCCCAGTCGCCCCCGCCGTCCCCACTCGTCCCACTCCCCGTCGCCTTTGGAACGACCTTTTGTCCCGAACGTCGCGCTCGAAAACGCGCTGCCGCTCCGCCGCGTCCCCGCGGCCGAACAACAAAGTACCAAGCGTACCCATCACGAACCCGGCGAGCCTCATCAACACCAGGGAACACGGAATGGCTTCGTTCGGGAAACAATGGTCGCCGCCGCCGCCGCCGCCGCAGGTCACCCTCGCCGCGACTAACCAGCACAACACCGTCCGCGCGAGCTCAAGTTTCGTTCGCGTAAGCACGCCCATCACGTGCGCCACTTGTGCACCACTTACGTTGTAAAGCACCAACCCGCTGACGTAACACACTAACAGGGCTTGTAGGTTTTTGTTGACCAAGATTTGACTCGCCGTATCGAACGAATCCTCGCCCACGGACGACGCGAAACGGTGTAGGCCGCTTGTTTTACCTGCACCCGCAGTACTACCGGAACCTCCAAACGCCCCCGTCTCACGCGCGTTCCAAACCGCCTGTGCTGAAGGAAGGACCGCTCCTGATAAAAACACGACGCCAATCAAACCTTCCAGACCGAGCATCGTCATCGCGCTTACCGGCTTGGGTGTTCGTCGAGCAGCAGAAAGAGCGCCTCGCCTCGCGCTCACCACGTCTCCTCCCGTCTCAGGCGCTGCTTTAACGTGTCCCTCAAACGTCACGTTTATCGCTTGTGCGAGCTGCGACACGGCCAAACACGCGAACCCCGCCATGACCCTCGCTCTGCCACTTTCGCTGGTTTCAAAAATCAACGTCGACAAAACAACCAGCGCGGCGCCTGAAAGCGAAAGCGAAACCCCGAGTTTGTGTAGGGCGTTTAGTTTCGCTTTTACGCAAAACGCGAGACTCGCGGCGAAGACTAGTTGGAAGTGCCTTAACGTTAAAAACGACGAAAGCGGCAGCCTCAAAATCGCATGAGATGTGAACAGCAGGGACACCGCGTCCGTCACCGCGAGTGAGGTTAGGTTCAGGGTTAAACTCCACAGGCTTGTTTTGTGTCGAGTGTGAATTGTACGTTGCGTCGAACTGGATGTACCGTTCGCTTCGTTTTCGCGTCCCTCGCCGGTATCGTCGTTGGGCAACACACGACGTGCCCGGATATCCGGTGACCCGACAGCGTCGTGGTCGGTGCCAACGCCACCGCCGTTTGAACTCAAATCGGTGTGCTCGAGAAGCGGCGATTGCAGATCGCGGTCGCGGTCGTCTTCGCGAGCGGTACCCGAAACTCTCCGACGATTGCGATCGGCGGTGGCCGATGCGTCGTTCCGTGTGTGCGGGCGACTCTTCACTCGTGTGGTGCGTCGCACCGACTGCCACACGTTGGGAACCAAGCACAGCGCCATGGCGACGAAGGAAACCAAGGTCATGAACAAAGGTTTCGCGAACTCGCGGTCGTCCACCGAATCGCCGCCCTCGCCCCGGTCGACCGGGGTGCGCATTTCGAAAACCAATTTGGAAAAAAGACTCGTCAAGATCCCCAAGGGCAAAAGCGCGGTGCCGCCCACTCTTTTCACGACCTTGCGGCTCGCCCGTAGCTCACGCGACAGCCAACGCTCCGTGGCGGTCGCCATGGCGCGCACTCCACCGCAGCAGGCGGGGCACGCGGACCGGAGTGACGCCCGGATGGGGCGTTGCCGTCGTGTGTTTCGACAATTCGTTGCTCTCGAAAATAAAATATCGAAAGGATAATAAATGAGTGCCCAAAAAGCGGGCACACCCACAACGAGTGACGCGCGCGGCGCGCGTCAATAGGGCGGGCGAGTCGGGTGAGTCTGCGGTGGTGGTGGTGGTGGTAAGCACCGGTTTAGGGTTCAGGGTTTAGGGTTACGAAGGAACGCGGTGTCTTCGTGTTTCGATCTGTTTGTTGATATCGAGATTGGGCCGAAAGATGTCCGCGGAATCTCATCGTGATGCCCACCACGGCTGGTCCACCACGTTGTTCGGCACTCCGGAACGGCCGACGGACCCGGAAGGCCGACGAATCGTTGGTAAGCAAACGCAGGTTAACAAAGAAGCTTCGAAACCCTCCCGAAACGACCAAACGGGACCCACCTGGTTCAACCCCGAGGTGTTCACGAACGCCAAGCGACGGTGGCTTTTGCGAAACAAAAAAGGGACGCTTGGCGAAAACGACAAAAGTGTTTGCGCAGCGGCGCAGAGCCCGCTGGACGACGGCGAAAGCGACGATTCCTTCTACGCCCAAACAGAGAGCGACGAAAAAGAAGATACCGAAACGGAGCAGTTACCGCCGGGAATCGAACCAACCACCAAGCAGTCGCCGTTCGAGAAGTTCTACATCTGCGGCTTACCGCGCGACGCCGACGTCACCGCGAGCGCGTCTTCCGAACTCGCCGCGAGGAGCGCGAACCAAAACGGCAGCGACTTCGTCGCGTTCGGTGCGGGGCTTTCCCACTCACCACATTAAGAGACGACTGATTGCCCATACGTGTACCAGAAGAGACGGTTACCTCTGCCCATTACCTTGACTGTTTACTCATACACGTTACGAGAGACTGACACTTTCTTTTTACAATCAGGCCCGAAGCGCGGTTTGGCGCGGAAGCCGCACCGCGGGGCGAGCGGAGTGGCGCACCCGCCTGAAGTGCTGTATGAGTATCCACCCAGGAGTATGAATCAGGACGGAATCGAGAGTTCCACCACGGGAGGGTCGGGCGGAATCGAACCGAGGACCGCGACTAACGGGGAAGGCAGTACTACCACTACCGCCAGCACCTTGAATACCCCTACCCGGAAACACCAAACGCGGAAGAAACCGCCAATCGCGTTGCCAAACGTCGCGGATTTTTGTTTCCCCGACGGCGTTTTGACGAAACTTTTAGAACGGACCAACTCCTTATCCGCGCTGCACGACATTAATTGCAGTACGAAACGCACACCCGGTGTGCCTGGAGGGGGGGTGGACGATAACGACCGGTCGTTTATCTTTTCCGTCGGAGGCGGGGACGAGGACGGCGACGACGAGGCGGATGCGTCTGAAAACACTTTTGGCGAATTTTCCGAAACGCCCAAAACGAAACCAAAAAACAAAGCCCCTCGGGTGGTTTGGGGCATATGCGTCTACGCCGAGGAGCTGGTGCGGCGGGAGCCTTTTATTTGCGCGGTGGCGAGGAAGTTTCAGGAGGCACGGGCGAAGCTTGAGTGGGAAACGTTGGAGAAACACGTTCTCGGGACAACCGTCGACGGTACCGACGCGGCGCTCGGTCTCCCACCGACGAAGCAATTTTCCACTACCGACCCCGACGCCCCCCCGAAACTCACTCGCAAACCGACCCGGGAGCGGTATTTAGTCACCGCGGACCGGTGTTACGTGTTTCTAAGCACCTCGCCGGTTTTTGAGTGGCACTTCGAGGTGTTACGCGCGATCGTATCCATGGAGCGGTTGCAGCGGTTACGCGAAGTCGCGAGCGAGATGGTGGGCGAGGGCGAGGGTGACGGTTGGGGCGGCGACGTCAACTCTGGAGAGTTGGAAACCCCTCCAAAAACGCCAAACGGGGACGTCGCCATCGTGGACGACGGGACTTCGCTCGAGCCTGGAAACAACGACTCGCCGGTGGATTCAGACGACCCTATGCAGGATTCCGATGCGTACCATGTCCTGACGCAGTACGCCTGTTTCGACACGAACTCGCGAAGTCACAAACTCGGCGGCGCGTTCGGCGCCGGCACGGAAACCGTGCAACGCGCGCCCGTTTTCAAAACAAACGTCTGTTCCCCGATGACCTTCCCGGGCGAGTTCCACGAAACGTCGCGAGGTAACGACGTTTACGAAAGTTTCCTTCCCAGGCTCGACCCCGGCTTGGCGGGGCATGGAAACGCAAATAACGCGAATGCCCCCACAAAAGCCGCGCTCGCCAACCTCGATACCGCGGTCGTGTCCGTGCTTTGTCGCGTTTTGTCCCTGGAAACGCTACTCACCGCGGTCACCGGGTGTTTGCTGGAACGACGAGTGCTTGTTTTTCACCCGAACCTTGGCGTGCTCAGGTACGGCCTTTCCAGTTACCCAAATTTTAGACTGACTGTTTTCCCGTACTCGTCCTGACGTCTGCCCTTCCCTGTTTACGTAACACACGTCACGACCGACTGACACTTTATTTTTATTCATCAAACAGCGCAATCGTGGTCGCGCTTTCGCAAAGCATGTTACGGCCGCTAAAGTGGAGCTCGTTGGTGTTGCCGGTGTTGCCCGACACGATGTTCGACTTCCTGGACGCGCCGGTGCCGTACGTCGTGGGGGTGCGGCGCAAAACGCACGAAACGCGAACCGCGACGTCGCTTCCCGGAGTCGTGCGACTCAACGCGTACAAAGACGATTGCAAGGTTTGCGTTAAAAAAAAAGAAGGTACGTACAGTATTTCCCAATCACCACGTTAAGAGACGACTGATTGCCTATACTCGTCCTGCGAAGGGACGTCTTACCTCTTCCCTGACTGTTTGTCCATACATCGCGATATACGAGACTGACATTTCTTTTTTACAATCGCAGGGTCCTTGCCGTCGCTTCCGGGGAAACCCGAGCTCGTGAAATCGCTGCGCCGATCCTACGACGCGTGTCGCGACGCGTCGCGGAAAGCGGAAACCCTGCACGTGCCGTTCCCGTGGGGGTTGTCCATTCAAGGCGACGGCGGTGACTGTGACTGTGCAGATGACGGTTTGATCGGTGAAGGTGACGGTTTGATCGGTGAAGACAACAAAGGGATTGGCGAACACGAAGCGTCACTTGGAGAAGCGAGTGACGGCGATACCACGGAACCGAGTAACGGCGATACTCCCCATCGTACTACCCGCGGTACTCCCCGCGATACTACCCATAGTACTACCCATACAACCAATACCTTCTCGGATTCCAAAAACACGCGTCTTTTCGGTGACCTTTCGCATTCCAAAACAAACGCGCGATCCGCGGCGCGAGACGCGCGCAGAGCGGCGAGTATTTTCCTGGACACGTGGCGAGAGTACCTCACCGCGCTGGTTGGCGACAACGCGTTGCGGCCGCACAGCATCACGGACGTTACCGGGTACGAAAAAATAACCGTGCTGATGAAGGTGAGTATTTCCCAACTCCAACTCCCTCCGACTGTTTGCCCATACAGGACTGACACTTTTCCTGTTACAATCAGGAATCCTTCGTCGACGTGTTCGGCGCGGGGGATAGAAATTTCGCCAAAGCGCTCACGGAAACGCAGTCGTTCGAACAACACGCGGATAGGGTGCTTGGAGGGTGACTTGGTGGTTAGGAGTAGTTAGTCTATGGTCGTTGTCGAGAAGTTGTGTAGTTCTAATTCCATCACTCTGGGCATCCGTTCCCGCGCGCCCAGTTCAGAGTCTCGAAGTGCCCACCCTCCGCCGCACAGTAGCACGTCTGTGCGTTCCACGGGCATCCGTTCGCGCGAGCCCACTGCAGCACCTCGAGGTTCCCGCCTACACGTGTCTTCGTCCCGCGGGTGGGGCCCGGCCTTCGCCGCCATTGCGCATGTGTACTTGTCCCACGGGCATCCGTTCGCGCGCGCCCACTGCAGCATCTCAAGATGCCCGCCACCTGCCGCGGCTGAGCACGTCTGATTGTCCCACGGGCAGCCGTTCGTGCGCGCCCACTGCAGCACCTCGAGGTGCCCGTTCTCCGTCGCAGCGTAACCCGTGTCCGAGTCCCACGGACAGCCGTTCGCGCGCGCCCACTGCAGCACCTTGAGGTGCCCGCCCTCCGCCGCGGAGTAGCACGTCTGTGCATTCCACGGGCATCCGTTCGCGCGCGCCCACTGCAGCACATCGAGGTACCCGCCCCTCGCCGCCCCCTCGCACGTCCACTTGTCCGCGCATCCCACGGGCAGTCGTTTGCGCGCGCCAACTGCAGCACATCGAGGTACCCGCCCCTCGCCGCCCCCTCGCACGTCCACTTGTCCCACGGGCAGTCGTTTGCGCGCGCCCACTGCAGCATTTCGAGGTGCCCGGTCCGCGCCGCCCAGTAGCACGTCTGTGCGTTCCACGGGCATCCGTTCGCGCGCGCTCACTGCAACATCTCGAGGTGGCCGCCCTCTGCCGCGTTCGTACACGTCCACTCTTCCCACGGGCAGCCGTCCGCCGGCAACGCCTTCAACTCTTCGAGATTTCCACCCATCGCCGCTGACAAAGGTATTCTTGACGCGACAGGTGACCTCCCCGGTGCAGGCGCTGCACCGCGCTTAAACATCCGAGGTCCACGGCTTCATTCTCATCAAGCTCATCAAACGCAAGCCCCGTCGCCGCCACCGCGTCGCGCATCGCACGGCTCCCAGCGGTCGGCAAGGCTCGCGGGAGTTGTGGTGATCGCCATGCCACCGAGCGCGGCAGTCGTGGCGGTATGCGTGACGTCGGAGGACATGTTGAGGGGTCGTGTGCGCGTCGTTGTGGTCGAGGCTTCCGATAACGCGAGACAGATTTGCGTCAATTTCTCAATCCGAGCTGACTGGCAGGCGCTGACGATTGACGGGACTGCTGAGTAAGGAATTTTCTTGCCGCAGATGAGGGACGAATACTGAGTGCTAATACTTAATATCATGCATAAACTGATGACGATACACATGCACACACCACTACTTCGCCTCGATCTTCCGCACCACCAGCGTCCCCTCCGCGCCTTTTTCCGAGACGTACGCTAAGTTGGCGGTCGTTACTAACCCGTGCGCTAAAACGCCGTCACACGATTCAATTTCTTCTCTAACTTTTTCGGGCGTAGCGGCTTCGCCGAGCAGCACCAACCCGTCCTCCCACCTCTCAAGCGACCCTTGTTCCTTCGGGTCGTAGAAGCACAAATCCACTATCGTGTGCATGCCGCTTGGGCTTAAATACGGGTTACCCCCCCCTCGCGGGTTTGCGTTTAACTCCGCGCCCCTGCGCCACACCTCCGCGTCTCCCAAGAAAACGTCATCCAGATTTTCCGCGTCTTCGTCCCACTGGTCTTTGTCTAAATACGCCATGCAGATCGGGACCTTCCCACCCAGGGGGATGAATTTTGTGTTTGAATCTTTTGAATCTTCGATAAGAGCATCGCATTCCTCGATAGGCTCATCCCTGGAGTGCGTCGCGAGGCACACCACGATTTTCGCCTTCGCGGCCATCTTCGCGACGGATTGCAAATCCGGTTGTACCGGTCGCTGCGCGCGTCCAAAAATCGCTGCAATTTTTCCATCTTTACCCACCACCAACTCGTCCACGGAAAGCGCCAACACATCAACCTCACTCGCCACTAGCTTCCCGTCCTCGTTCCTTTCGAATGGCGACACCAACACGCCCGCCACCGCGCACTCCTTCGCGGCGAGGGCGTCCGCGGGTACGGCGACGACGTTCGTGAGCGATCCAGCGGCGAGTTTATCGTGAATCAAACTCAACACAGGGCCTATAATGTTACCACTGGTAACCCCCACTCTCATGTTAGACTTAACCTGCGCGTCCACGAACGCCGTGGCGACCGCGTTTGCGGCGTCGGGTGACACATCCGTGGCGGTGTCGTTGGCGGCGGTGGCGCGTGGGATGACCACGGTCGTGTAGGAATCACGTCGTGTGTGAATCTGGCGAAAACAGGCAACTCGTTTGTTGCGGGTGCCTAATCGTGTGGCGCTTCCCGAACTCGAACTCGCGACGTTCTTTTGGACGATTCGGTTTGAGACGCAGGTTCGCATCGCCATGGCGAGCATGGGCATCACGCAACCGAGACCGATGGGACAGGCGTGGCCGGTGCCGGTGCCACACGCAATGGACGTCGCGGAGACGAGGGGTGGACGGATGGATAGGAAAAAGAGCCGAAAACGCGAAAAGGCTTTCGTTCGTCACGCCGAGTTTCGTTTCGGGGCGCCGCGGCGAGAATCGAAGCAGTCCGCTTGGGCGCACCGGGTTGACGCGTCGTGTGAGGCCGGCCCTTCGCGCGATGGCGAATCCCAACGGCGCACGCCCTCCTCCCGGGCCCGCCGGCGGCGGGGGGATGTCCTGGCTGGATAACTTCAAACCGCCGTCCCCGGGGCCGACCTTGGGCCCGACCGCGGACGAATCCGGGACGGTTCTCGGGACGGATGTGCTTTCGGGACCGAATTCCGCGACCCTTTCGGGCGTGACTCGGGGGACGGTGACGCGTCCGACTCCTGGAGTGGAGTCCGGGGAACGTGAGACCACGGTAGAGTCATGGGCGCTTGAGACCACGGTAGAGGCAGGGGCGCTGGAAAGCACAGTGGATCCGTCAGCAGAAACCGACCCGGAGACAAACAACACGACAACATCAGAAGTGGTCATCGAAACTCTGAAATCGCAATCCCGAGTCGCGCGCCACAGGGCGGAGGACGCCGAGGCGGCGCTGGAGGCGATGACGTGCAAAGTAGAGACGTTAACAAGGCTGCTTCGTGAGAGTAACGAGGCGAAGGCAGAGGCGGTGTTTGCGATGGAAAAGGCAACGACCGGTAACGAAGGCACCGAAGGTGACGCGTCAAACGCGTCGCACGATTTCTTCGTCTCCCCTGAAACTAAAAAACACCTCGACCGCGCGCTCGCCGAAACGAACGCCACGAAAGCAGAGCTGCGGGTTTGCGAAAAATCGTTAGTCACCTACACAAAAAGAATAAGCTCTTTAGAGACGGATTTAGCCTCTGCTCGGGAAATCGCGCGAAGCACGGGTGAGCTGGCGAACCAGTCCGCGTCGTACATAGCGGAGCTGAAGCGGAAACACGTTGGGACGGTTCGGTCGGAAACCGAGTTGCGCGCCGAGCTAACGAACGCGCGTCGGGACGTTTTGGAGTTGCGGAACCACACACATGGACTGACACTAGAGATTGAGTGCTTGAGAACCGAAACCGGGTCACACAAGAGTCGAACGACGCAACTTGAGAAACAACTTTCAGACGCGGAGGACGCGCTTAGGGACGGCAAGAGGGTTTCCCTGGCGTCTTCTCAAAACGCGGAAGCGTTTGAGGAGGTTTCTGTCAAGTACCGGGACGCGACGGAGAGCTTGCACATTTTGAAACGCAAATTGAAGCAGGCCAACGATTCGGTGGAGGATGCTGAGCTAAGAGCCACGGAAGCGGAGCTTTCCTGTGAAGCCGTGAAGAGTGAATGCGCCGCGGAGCTGGAGCGAGAGACGTCTTTGTTGAGGGAACGCGACGCCGCGGAGAGTTTCGCGATGAAAGAAAGGCGCGCGGCGAAGGACGACGCCGCGCCGTCACCTGAATCGGATGTTGATTTGGAGCAAAGGGCGTTGCGCGCGGAAAACGCGCTTCAGGACGCTTTGGCTAAACTCGGTGTTTTGCAGACCGAAAAAGAAAACCAGGGTGGGGTAAACGGCGGTGTTGGAACTTCAAACGATGCGTCGCTTCCAGAAAACGCTTTGACTTCGGAACAAGTAGCGCAACTTACGCTCGAGCTCCAAACCGTTCGTCAAGCGCTGGCGAGCGCGGAACACTCCCTTGCTGCGACGAAGCTACTGTCGCAATCCGGAACTGGGGTTACCGAATCAGTCTCCGAAATCGCCCGGTTGCGGCGGTGCGGTTTGCGGTACGACGCGCTTGACGCCGAGTACAAGGCGCTGGGGGATAGACTAAAAATAGCGGAAGACGAAAAGCAAAACGCGTTGCGGAAAGCGAAGGAATCGGAGACCGACTCTAAGATCGTCATGGAACGCGCTGCGGTAACCTTAGAAGCTACGACACAAGAGCTTGAGACGTTGCGACGGAAAGGGTCAGGTGACTCTGGAAACTCAGGGAAAGGAGAATCCAGCGAATCTTCACAGCAATTGTTACACGTCAAGCACGTGACGCTGAAATACTTCGACGCGAAAACGTGGGACGAACAGAACCAATTGCTGCCCGTGCTCGCCGCGGTGCAACAGTGGGACCCGGGTGAGATACGAAACGTCACCAAAGCAAGAGCGATGTGGGAACCCACCGAGGTTCAACTCATTGAGAACATAACGAAACTAACCAAGATGGACCTTGGCGTGCGAAGCGGAACCAACGCGTTGACCGCGAGTTTAGGGCTGGGGAGCCTTTTTTAAAGCTTTATTTTTACACAGTCAAACAAACAGTCTCTCGTAATGTGTATGAGGGATTGGAAAGGGTAGACGGAGTGGGGTCCGTACTTTCCGACTGTATCCCATACAGCCCTCCCATCATTGCGGATTTTGAAGCACCACCAAGGTGTAGTCCACATCCGGTGCGATGAGTATTTCGTGCTTTTTGCTCCTGACCCTGACGAACGTGAGTTTGTTGTCCGGGTCTAGTTGATTAATAACCGCTTTGGTTTTCTTGGCGAAGTGCGTGACAAGCGCGGCGTGCTGCACCGTCTCCGTTGGGGAAAGCGTGGTTTTAATAGGGATCCCGTCGTTGTTCACGATGAGAATCCCGAGCACGCCTTTGTGCGAGTTGATGCGTTTCACCGCCTCCTCGACTTCGTTCGTGGCCATGTTGATTGTGTGTGTGTGTTGTGTGGGTGAATACGCACGCGCTCAAGGCACACGAGCGCAGGCACGGCGAGCACGCCGCGCGTGCACGAAGTGATGGGGCAACCGCTAGGATGCTTCTCAAAATAAAAAGCCAACGCGCCAAAAGCGGAAGTCGAGTTTTGACTGTTTTCCAAACGCAACGGCGAAGTTTCTTTTTCGTTTTCCATCATCATGGAGAGCCTAGCCTCGTTGCAATGACAGACACGGCCGACGTGTTGACACCCCCGAAACGAAACGTCCCGGTGGACTTGTCCCGGCCGTTTGCGTGTTCGAAATGAGGTACAGAACAAGAAACGTTTTACTCGTACCGAGTGGTGGTACAGAACGTGGGGCATTACAACGAGACGACTTTTTCTTCTTCTTTTTTCCCTCACTCCTCCTCCGCCTCCTCGGCGGCCATCTCGGCGGTCGCTTCCAGCTGCTGCTTAAGCGTGTTTCGCAGATCCGCGAACTCGTCCCGTAACGAGGTGACTTCGTTGTTCAGGGTTTTCCGTAAATCCCCCAGTTCCGAACGGTAGCTCTTGACCTGCGTATCAAGCTTGAACCTCCAGTCTTGTAGGTCGCGTTTTAAGTGCGACACTCGGCTTAGCAACTCGTCTCTGCTTTCCTGAAGCTCCCCGAGCTGTTTCGTCTCGAGCTCCAGGCTGAACTTCTCGGTCGGGTCTTCGTCGGCCTGTTAGGTGGGAAGGAGGGAGGGAGGGAGGGAGGAAAGGTTAGAGTCACTCTTAGATGCTCGGGTTGTGAAGACACCCGGGTTGTGAAGACACCGGTTTCGAGGCCACATCGATACGGTGCGTCCGCGGGGGGACGAAGATGAAGATGAGCGCGCGCGAGATTTGGACTTCGGTGCGACCTCTTTGGGGAAACCCGGTGGGGAACACACGAGTCACAAGGGGCAAACAAAGGCGTCCACGTGAACCGCACGTACCATACCGAACCCGAGGCCGCGGGCCGACGGACGCGACGGCGGGGTGGGCGCGGGGGGTGTGGTCAAGACGTCGCTGCAAGTGGAAGGAACCTCAAAAAAAAAATCCGGCTTTTCCTTTTCCGTTCCTTTCAAATCCAAAGTTGACCGACACGTCTGACCGAAAGGTCAAGAGAGGTCGGTTTCATTCGAAACTGGGACCAAACCACGGCGGTCAAAATAACGCGATTGTTCAAACGCTTCACCTTTTGAAGGCGGATTTTTTCTCGCACCTCAACCCTCGTGCCCTCGCTCGCACTCGTCCTCCGCGCGTGGTGGACAGACAGTAGGGTTAGGGTTCCGATCGCGGGACGGACGATGTCGTGTGCGATGGCTTCAGTGTTGGCGATGCCGTTGGCGTGTATGAGCAAACAGTCGGGTGCGAGACGAACGGGACGCGCGATCACGGCGATCAAAAGCGGTCCAGTGTATCCCCTCCCGTCCGATCGTAAAGATGTGCGATCGACGAGTCACGCGGTGGCGTCGGGACGTGAGGGTGGAAGGATGGAATCGGTTAAGAGAACCGCTTCCACGTCCACCAGTCGAAACAGCGTTTTGTGTAGCAGGCGAGACACTCGGGGTTTACACGGGACGGGAGCACGCGGCATGACTCACCTTTTCGCGACGGCGAGTGATGGGAAGAACGACACTTCTTCTGGGAGTGACGACAAACCGACCGACGACGGGTCGTCCGGTGGCGACGACGGCGAGAACAACAACAACAATAACAACGGAGGCGGAGGCGGAGGTGGCGGTGACGGTGACGACGAGAACAAGGGAGACGACGAAGGGGACGAAACACCAGAGGAACAAATGCGCTCCGTGGATGAAGTCATCGGTCGGTGCGAGAAATCAAAATTAAACCTCCCCGAGGACATCAAAGGCATCGCGGAGGCGGAGGGTTTAAGGGCGTCGGTGCTTGACCGATACGTCGCGTTGTCAACAGGCGTGGGTGGGGCTTTTTTGACCACTGTGTTCACCGCGTTCCCCGCGATTCGGGACCGGGCGTTACAAGACCCCGCTTTCCTGTGGAAACTGGGCGTCGAGGTTTTCGGCGATCTCGGTTTGTCGATCGTTTCCGAGATGAAAGGGCGAAACACGGGCGACAGCAAATTCGGGGATGAAGCTGAGTTCTTCTTCGCGGACGTGCTGGCGAGCGCGGCGTTGAACGCGGCTACGCTAACCATGCTATCGCCGACCGTGCGGTTCGGGCTGTCACCTGGCGGAGGCCGGGCTTTGCGCACCGCCACGCGCGTGGACGGGAAGCTGAACGACTTGTTACGGTTGCTGTTCTGCCGCGCCCTGCCCGTTCGGTTCCCCGCATCAGCTTTCCAGAAAGGGAACTTCAGTATAGCGAACCGAGCTTGGTGCGTCGGGCTGCAAGGCGTGCGCGTGGGCGGCGTCTCCGTGCTCGCCGGCTTCGCGGGCCAAGCCGCCGCGAACGGCGTGTGTCGGTTACGGCGGAAATATTTCCAAAACGCCTACTCCGACGGGTACGCGTCGTGTATACACCCAGAGGCGCCGCCTCTGCTTGAACCCGCGGCGGAGTGGGGCGCGCACATGGCGGCGAGTGGCAACGTAAGGCAGCAGCTTATTATCGGCGTCGAAAGCGCGATTGAATCCTCCGCGGTTGGTTTGAACAACCGAGTCGCGACCCGGGGGGCGAGCGCGGTGTTGCGTCTCGCGAACAACGCCTGGGGCGGCGCCGCGTTCGCGGAGCGCATGAGGATCATGGAAGCGGAGGTGTACGGCGCGGACGAGGTGAAGAAGGCGGCGAAGGAGAGTGGGAAGGAGAAGGGTTTGACGAAGAAGTAAAACAGGAAGTCCGGGTTTAAAAGTATTAATACTACGTTACTTTTCCATCGCTTTTTATTTTCGACAATGTCACAAGAGGTACGGTGTAGGGCGTGCACTCCAACCATCTCAAAATAATCCCTTCTCTCTACGCAAAGTTCGCGGTTTGCTCCGGCGCCGGCAACGTCCCGACGCGGTCGACTTTTTGTTTCACGTAAACCGGCGGCCGCGCCGGTTTTGGCGGGCCGTTGGGGAACTTGTGCGGCTTGAGAAGCGCGCGTATGCCTAGCCGGTTGTAGTGCACTTTCGTGACCCGTCCCCCGTTTTGAGTGACTAACTGCGCAGCAGATAACGAAACCCGCGAAACCTCGATGTCGATTTTTGCGGTGAACGTTTTAGCCACGGGGTCGCCAAAAGAATCCAACAAGTATTTAGTCTCATCGCTCGGATCCTCCACGAACTCCTCAAGCTTCGCCAGCAGCTTAACCCCGTTCCCAACCCGTTTATCAACCAACCCACTATCCACCAGGTGTTTCATCGTGATTGTTCGGGACGCATCCAGCCTGCCCAGGTCGACGAACCGCTGCACGTCCGCCAGATTGACGGGTGAGAACTGCATGCGTTTGGGATTGACAAACCCGCGTTTCGGAAGCGTCAACCGCAGCGGCGTCTGCCCCCCCTCGAACCCGATGCGCAGTGCGTTCCCCGACCGCGCTTTCTGGCCGTTGTGCCCTCTGCCGCTGGTTTTGCCTTTTCCCGAGCCCCGGCCTCGGCCGAGACGCACCTGGTCTCGCCGGGCGCCCGGGTTATCCCGCAGATTGTTCAACGCGAGAACGCCCTCTTTCGGTATCAACGTACCGGGCGCGACCGTGGCGCCGATCGTGTTGCTGTACCGCGGGTACCCCCCGCTCATGGAGTTGGAACTGGTGGTGAATTGTCTTTTTCGCTGTTCAGGTTGAGTGCTCTCGGTGCGGGTACCGATGTCTCCAGCCGCGAAGCCACTCCACGGCCGAGACGTGCTGGCGGCCCACCCTCCGTTTTGCGATCGAATTCCATAGATCGGTGACGTCCACGACCGCGACGCCGTGCTGTGTTGAACCCCCACCCTCGGCGCTACAGCCGCAGACCTCACAGTAGCATCCAACGCCAAACGTAAACGACGCGCCGCGCCGACGGTGGACGACCGCGACATGGCGACCACGGGCGCGTGATGACGAAGTGGGGCAAACCCTTTGATCCCCTGGAGAAAGACGATATTTCAGCTGAAAGAGGTTTTCACTTTCTGCAAGCCTGCCTGAGCCGTTTTCTAGGGAAATTCAACAATACCCTACCCCCGTCCACGACCTTCACAAGCGCGCGCACGCGATGGCGTGGAATGTCGGGTGTGTCGCGCCACGCGTCAACGCGCGTGTGTCTTCGTGTTCCACACGCGTTGGAAGACGCGCGTCCAGATGTGTCCCAATCGCGTCAGGGGGACGAACCCCCGTTTCCCAATCGAGACGCGGACGCGCTTGTTTTTTGTCATCCCCGAGCGTCCAAGAGCCCCGCGGGGACACCCCTGGCGGTCCAAAGTGGTGTTTAAATACGATTTCCATGACACGACGGGCACCGACCACAACCACCACACACGCAATGATTCACCCCGGCGACTCCCTTGAGTTACACACCGCGCTTTTGCTGTGCGCCACGGCGGGGGCGTTCGCGGATCGAACCAGGGTTGGCAAAGCCTTAAGCGGTCCAGTCAGCGCCATGCTGTTCGGCGCGCTTGCGGCGAATTTAGGTGTGCTACCCCCACCCGGTGCGCACTACGGTAAAATCCAAACAATGGTCGTGTCGTTAGCCACGCCTTGTTTGCTGTTCGGGGCGGATTTAAGGACGGTGTTGCGAGCGACGGGGACTTTGTCGTTCGCGTTTCTGGTCGGGAGCGCCGCCGTCGCGCTCGCGAGCGTTATCGCGTTTTACGCGCTATCCGACCCGATGCACGTAATAGGCCTATCCTCAAACGGCGACGGGTGGAAAGTAGCGAGTGCCTTGGTCGCGAAGAACATCGGGGGCGGGATGAACTACGTCGCCGTGTGTAACACCTTGCACGTAACACCGGCCGCGTTCGCGGCGGGCATCGCCGTGGATAACGTGTTCGCCGTGCTGTACTTTCCGCTAACGTCGTGGTTGGGGGGGGCGCCGGAGGGTTTGGGGAATTCTTTGGGTAGGAGTAACACGCAGACTGCTTTGAAAGGTACTGGTGACGTGAGTACGGCTGATTTGGGTAGGAATACGAGTACCCACACGATTGACGGTAGTGACGGTGACGCGAGTACGGGTACCGCGAGCGACGGTATTACCGGTATCGGTCGTCGTACTGACACGAGTACCCCCACGATTGACGGTAGTACCACGACTCTCCCTTCTGATTGGCGCAGTGTCGACGAGGACGACTGGGTGGTGGAGAACACGGCAGGGACGAGGACCGAATATAATTCTTCCCCGAGCCCGGCGCGACCCGTGTCCATCGGCGGTTTACTGCTCGCGGTGACGGTTTCGTGTTTAGTGCTGATCCTTGCGAATCAAATCGCCCCGGAATCCCTAGGTTTGTTACCCACGGCAACCGCAATCACGGTGATATGCGCCACGACGGTACCACAATCAGTCTCCAAGTTCCTGAAACCGGCGGGTGATACGATCGGTAATTGCTTGCTGTTCTTTTTCTTCGCCGCCGCGGGCGCCGCGGGCGGGCCGATCGCGAGGTACGGCTTTGGGGCTTTCCCAAATCCGGGCACACGGTTTGATGCCACGTATGGAGTGCGGTTACGCGCACGTCTTACCAGTACATCAAGTACACCACGGTACAGGACTGTTTACTCACTGTGCGAAAATCGCCCAACACGAGACGGAAGGGACTGACCCTTTTCGGTACCAATCCCGCAGCGCCTTCGCCTCGCCCGTTTTGTTCGCCTATTTAGCCATCCTGTACGCCGTGCACCTCGGTGTGATATTTTGGGTGGGAAGGAAGGTGTTGAAGCTTAGCGTCCAGGAAATCTTAGTCGCGTCAAACGCGAACGTGGGCGGGCCCGCGACGGCGGGCGCGCTGGCGAGCGGCAAAAACTGGAACGAGTTAATAGTACCCGGAATGTTGGTCGGGAACTTAGGCAACGCCATCGGGACCTTCGTGGGGCTGGGCATGGCCAAAGTGTTTTACCACGTGTGCTGGTAACCGGTCGGAGGGGTAGACGACCGCGGTTGGGGTTTTATCAACAACAGTATCTTTAGTACGCTCGTTTTTAGCTTTAGTGATACTACCCGGTACCTTCGCGTCGCCTCTCGCGTGTGTAGTCGGACACCGAAATCCACGGATTGGGCCTTTCCCAAATCCCAAGACTGTTTGCCCCTACAAGACGGACACTTTTCTTTATTTTTTGATGTGTCATCATCCGCGGGGCCGCGGCCCGAAATTGAACAATCTGAGCCGCAAAAAAAAACCGTTTCTGACTCACAATGCACAATGTCGTCACATGTGCCCAACCGCGGCCGCGCACTTCACCCCGCGCACGCGTGCGTTCCCCCGCGCGAAACTCGTCGAGCGCGGAGTCGTTTGTTTCGGTTTTTGCACACGACAACAGGAAAGCGCCTACCGAAGCGTCTCCGACAAGAGCGTACGATGCCCTCGCCTCGGCAAACACACATGCGGCGCCGCAACGGCCAGCTTCTGGGCGCCGCCGTGCTTCTCGCCGTGTTCGGCGTGGCACACGCTGACCATTCGGGAACCTTCCCCGACGTCACCACGTTCCACACCGCGGTGAACCAGTGTACGCTGAACGTCCCGTCGGGGGATCGCTGCTGTTCGTCCGGGGCTGCGGACTGCGGTGCCGCGGGGATCGTCGACATGCCGGACTGGGACGTGAGTAATCTTCAAAACATGGCGGTAGTGTTTTCGCTGCAAAGCGCTCTTAACCAGGACATATCGGGGTGGGACGTGCGGCACGTGGAGAGCATGGACTTGATGTTCTGGGCGGCGAAAACGTTCGACGACGACATCACGGGGTGGGACACGAGTGCGTTGATAAGCTCGAGTAAGATGTTCTGGCAAGCCACGGCGTGGCTGGAGAAGTACGAACGGAAAGACGGGAACAACGTCACTGCCAACGACGCCGCGTGTTTGTCCGCGGTCACTTCCGGTGACCCCGGGGACTTATCCTGTTTCGACGGACCACCCAGTGCGTGGCGATTGAAAGGCGGCGCACCAGGGGCTCTTCCGTTTCCTTCTTTTCCAATTACCCCGCCGCCCCCCGGAGCGGCGTCGGATGTTTCTTCCGACACGAAACAAGGGCTCGGCGACGGAGCGGTGGTCGCGGTCGCGGTTTCCGTGCTTCTCGTCGGGTTCGGCACCGGGTACTTTTCGCACGTGTGGCGAACGAAAGCCCAGTCGAGCTACGTCTTGCCAGTTCCGGACGAGGAATACGGAAGGGGGTTTTGAACGTGGTTGTTTAGTACGTAGTCGTTTTTGGTTTTAGTATCCGCGGTTGTTTCAGTGCGTAAAGAATCCTTGGTCTAATTTATACTCCCGTCACCGCCCGGGGGAGTACCCCCCGCCGTTCGTTTCGCCGCGATACTGGCTTGCCACGGTTCGAACCCCGGGTACGTTCGATTGAATTTTGCGCGAGGCGTGTTCACCGTGACAATCGCCGACTTTTCGTGCGCCGAATCGAACAAAGAAACGTACGCGATTCGGTCAAGCGCTTTTTCGCTGGCGCACAAAATCCGCGACAGCGACGCGGGTTTCGCGGAGAGGGACGCTATCGATCCGGGTCGTAGCTGAGAGTAGGGAAACGGCCCGGGTTAGGTTTTGGTGATGTTCGTAGTACGCCGTGCGAGGTATTGGGAAGGGTAGACGGGGTGTGACTTCTGGTCAAGCGACGCGGTGCTCGCGGCTCGACGCGGGTATTTACCAATCACCGGTACTCGTCAACGCACGAGTACCGTGTCACTTGACCGCAGTACTGGTACGGGTTACCAGTACTGGTACGGGTTACCGGTACTAGTACGGGTTACCGGTACTGGTACGGGTTAACAGTACTGGTACGGGTTACCGGTACTGGTACGGGTTACTAGTACTGGTACGGGTTACTAGTACTGGTACGGGTTACCAGTACTGCACAGCAAACACTCAAAGAGGGGCTTAAATAACGTTCCGCGGGATTTGGGAAACGCGCAACACGAACCTTCTCTAAATACACGGCGCGCTTACTGACGGTTCCTTTAATGTCGCTGGTTAAAAGTCGCGGGTTGTGAACAACCATCACCTCCACCGCGGTATCAACCACGTTCGCGACTTTTAGCAAACCTTTTAAATCGATCAAGTTGTCCCGGACCTTGGCTCCGACGTTGACGCTTAGGATCTTCGGGTGCGTTTCTATTAAACGCACCACGTCGGTGTTTGGTAACAGTTTCGATAACTCCGATTGAGAAAAAGAAATGTCAGTCGTGTATGAGCAGAGGTAATGCTCCCTTCTGGTACGAGTATGCGCAATCACGAAGGCGGAGCGTGTTCAACGGGAAAGTTCCTTACCTCGCGCATCTTCGCGGGGAGCGTGTGCGTCATGTCCATGGCTAGGACTTGCGGGTTCCGTTCTAGTAGCTTTTTCAAGTCAGCGCCGGGTAGTAAATCTCGCAACAAACGTAACCGCTCGACTAAAAAGTCATCATCGAAGTACAGGGATTTCGGGTACCGCCCGACTATTTTTCCCACGTCCAAGTTAGTGATCCCGACCGCGCGCCAGGTCGTGTCTTCCAAATTCATCATCTTCGCCACGAGCCGGTCGGGCGAGCGAAACAACCCTTTTTTGGCGGCGGTTTTTATTAACAATAAACGGTGAGCCTTACTCACAACGCCGTGCTGACACCAGAACCGGTCCAAAGTTTGTTTTTGGTTAGGTGTTAAAGCTACGCCGCCCGGAACGATTTGGTCATCCGCGATTCGCAAGGAGGAGCCGGACACTGAATCAAAATTTTGTTCCATCTGCGACGACGACATCGATGCCATCTGGAACTCGTCCCGGGGTGACCCTCCGGGTTTGAGACACGGGTTGCTGGGGTTTCTTTGGGTTTTGATTTGGGTTTGAAAGGAAGTGGCCGTGCGCCATCGTGAGGTGTGTCGTGCGTGTGTGCAGTTTGCGACGAATGAAGGACCACTCCGTGGTGGCACCCTTTGATGATGGCCCAACGAAACCCAACCGCGCTTCGTTCCCGAATCGTGCAGGCCCGAATCGCGGAGCCCGGAACACGCGCGGTTTGCGTTTGCTGTTTTACAAGACTGGTTACCACGCGACGCGGCATGCACTGCGACTCGCACGTGACAAGATGTGTCGACGCCACGCCCGGGCGCGACCCGGGACGGACCCAAGGGCATCGCCGCGGGGGGTGGGGAAGGGGCGACCGGTAATGACCTGGGCAAATTCATTTGCGAAAAGTTTTACCTTCCAAAAGAACTCGTTGAGCTCTTTTTTTCATTGTTACTTCCTCGATGCGCGGGTACTCGTCCCTGCGGTTCCTCGCGTGTCTCGTGTTCGCGAGCTTTGGTGCAGCCCGATGCGCCTTCAATCTCAGTGGTGTTGACGCCACGAGTGAGGTTTCGTCTTACGAAGAGTTCCCAAAAGACCCGCGGTCCACGTACGAACAGAGAGTCACCGAATGCCGAGTCATGATCGCGACGCCGTGTTTCGGCGGGGCGGTCACCGATGCGTTCCACCTTTCCGTTGTCAAGGCGTACGAACACTTCGCAGGAAAAAACGGCGGGAACTCCATTTCCCTGACATCCGCCACGGTTCCGGGCATCGCGGACCTTCCCAAAGCAAGAGGCGCGCTGGTTGCGACATTCTTAAAAGACCCATCGATGACCCATCTGCTTTTCGTGGATGCGGATATTAAATTCGAACCCCGGTTAATACGCCGGTTCGTCGACTCGGGCCACGACGTGGTGGCCGGGATGTACCCTAAAAAGCACGTGAATTGGGAGGCGATGACTACGTACGTACGTGAGACACTAGCCACGGAAGACAGCGCAGCACAAACCAGGAAGTCAAACCCATCAAACCCGCGCTGGTTCGATTTCCCGTTTGAGTTTCTTCACGAAACCGATCCGACGAAAGGACACGAGGTCGGGGAAATGCCGGTTGACGGAAACGGGTTCGCGGAAATTAAACGCGCGCCAGGTGGGTTTTTGATGGTCACGAGGAAAGCGCTTGTTGCTATGGTTACAGCGTACCCAACGCTTGGTTACGAAGACCCGGCATCGGGTACCACGCACTGGGGCTTTTTCCACCCGACGTTCGGCGAGACTTTGGGTGAAAATTCTGGAAATTCTGAAAAAGGCGAAAAAGAAAAGAAAAGATACTACCTAAGCGAGGACTTTTCCTTCTGCGACCGGTGGCGCGACGTGCTTGGTAACACCGGGGTCTGGGTGGACACGGAAACGTGGGTGGACCACGTGTTGAGTCCGTCTGTTTCGTTCTCGGGGGAACGGTGGATTGAAAAATTCACGCAAAAGGGAAGGGGGGGGGGAAAAGAAGAGGGAAGGAGAGAAGGCGCGAGCGTTCACGAGCGCGCCGAGCTTTGAGAAGCGGACAAGTTGTTTTATGGCATCAAAGTTATTAGGCATGTCTGGTTGTCTCTAGACCTCTTCTAGAGTGGCTCGGAAGAAGCACCCGTCTTAGAGTTTAGACACAAGCTGTACGAAAAGTACTGCTGACAAACTCAAGTTCACTCGCCGTCGTCAAACCCGAAGTAGCCGCGAATCGTGAACGGCTCTTGCTTGACCTGGGGCTCGAGCTTGATCTCGGGCGAACTCTCCGGCTCGCGCTTGACCCGCTTCGAACTCGGCGGAGCCGCGCGTGCCGTTTTGCACACCGCACAGTCGTGTTTCCGCTTGCCGTGAGGGCAGCCGCTGCACGCCATGCAGTTACCTTTCCGCTTCCCGTGAGGGCAGGGGGTGCACACCGCGCAGCAGTTTTTCCGCTTGCCGTGAGGGCAGGGCTGCAGTCCGCGCAGTTTTTTTTCAGCTTGCCGTGGGGGCAGGGGGTGCACGCCGCGCAGTCGTATTTCCGCTTCCCGTGAGGGCAAGGGTTGCACGCCGCGCAGTTGCTTTTCTGCTTGCCGTGAGGGCAGGGGCTGAAGTCCACGCAGCTGTCTTTCCGCTTGCCGTGGGGGCAGGGGTTGCAGTACACGCTCTTGCCTTTCAGCCTCCCGTGGGGGCAAGGGTTGCAGTCCACGCACCGGTGTTTCACCCTCCCGTGGGGACACGGGTTGCACTCCTTGCACTGGTGTTTCTCCCTGTCATGCGAGCACCGCTTTTGTCCCACCATTATGCACAACCGTGCGCGCTTACGTCTGCGCTTCGCGGGCCTCGACGTGAGAAGAAGGAGTCGTCGTAGCTTTCCTTTCGTGCCTTCCCAGAAGCTCGTATTTTGCCAAAAAGTTGATTTTTCCAATGCCTCAAAGACCGCCCCAGAAATGCGTCGCAGTGTGCGATGCGCGGAGCGTTGGGTGTGGCCGCGGCGGCGGTTTCCGCCCGCGGGGTCTTGTCGCGCCGCGCGCCGTACAACGCGGCCGCGCTTCCTGGCCGTGTACGGGCAACTAGTGTGGCGCGTTTCTCCCTTCGCCCCGACGACGCGGACGGCCGCCGTGTTCGCAAGAAAAGCGCACAAATTCCGACGCCGTCTGTAGAGACTTGGGGAGATGAGCCTCCTTCCCGTGATGCGCGGGGGTACGGCGTGTGGGACGATTCAGTTGACGAGTGGGACACAAATGCGCGAAACCGGAGGGGCACGACGAGTTACGACGGGGCACCTGACGAGGAGGAGGAGGAAACAACCAGAGACAGCAGCGGGGATGTGCGAAACGGGGATTACGACGACGCACCAAAAAACTCTTCCCGGGAAGATTTCGGCGCTCAAAAACAAAATCGGGACGCCGGATTCGCCTCCGCCCTTCCCGGCGCCGCGGGCGGTTGTGTTGCGTGGGTCATGAAAGCCATAGCGCTTGTGTCCGATGCCACGGCGAATGGCTTGTCCGGAATTTTCCCAAAAGCCGTGCCGAAGGCGACGCTCAAAACGCTTTCCTATTTCCTGTGGGCGCTTGCGTTCTTCGCCGTGTTCCAGAAACTGTTGTCCACGCTAACCTTGGTCGGAGGGTTAGCGCTGCTCGCGGTTTCAGTGGCGAGCGGCGAAACATCCCGGTCCTCGGGATCGAACCGCGGCGGTGCTGGTTTTGATAACAGAAAGGGTAACCGCGGAGGAAAAAACAGAATCGAGTGGGGCACGCGGAGCGAATCCTTCGACGCCTTCAACGACTTCGCCGGTAAAACAAAACGAGACGACTTTTTTCGCGGCGCGGAAAAACAAACCCGAAGGATGAGGGAGTTCTGGACCGAGGACCTGTCCCCGGGACGGGGATATTCCCGGCAGGGGTACGACGGCGATCCCCGGGAGAGACATCCCGGGGATGTAATGGATGGGGATGAACAGACGCGACCGTTTCGCGGGGACGGAGTGAACTACGGAAACGCCGGGGGCGGCGCTTCTTTTTCGGGCCGCGGCGCGACGGGCGGGGAGGGAAGAAAGTTTCGGGAAGATGAAAAAAAGGGTGATGACGCTTCCGAAGACAAACTCGGGTCGGACGACTTTTCTGGAGAAGAAGGTTTCGTTATCCCGGGGTCGCAACAAGATTGGTCGTACGCAGCAACGGAGGCGGCGGCCGCGGCGGCGGCGACCGCGGCAACCGCTGTGCGGTTCGCGCAGAACTTCGCGATCGGCAACCCTGCCGAACAATCGGTGATAAAAAAAAACCAATCCAGTCCCTTCGACGGCGTTCCAGAAGCGGCGAGCGCCGGGTTCGCGTTTGACGAGTCTGGTATGGGAAAACAGTCTGGAAAGTCTATGAATGAGCCTGAAGCTGTTGAGCCGGTCCTGGTCGACCCCGTTCCGGTCGTTGAGCCCGTTTCCTTCGATGACTGGGTCGGGCGAGACCGGGAGTCCAAAAGCAAAAGTGAGGTGGGAAAAAAAACAGAAAGGTTCGGCGACGATTCTTCTGAAAACGAACCCGCTTCTTTTTCGAAACGCGACGCGCGCAACTCGCGAGAAACCCCGTTTCAACCCCCTTTCAAGGAAACCCGATTCGATACCGGGTATGATACCGGGTATGACGACGGGAGGTTCGACTCGTACCGGTCAAGGGATACACGGATGGAGGCGGGGTACGACCGGTGGGCGAACACGACGAGGTCGGCGCTGAACGGTTTTTCGGAAATCGCGAACGACGTTTTCGGGACGGACGACGAAGACGAGAATCGCGGTTCTCAAAAAACGCGAACCGGTGGTGGCGGAAACACCCGCAACCGGTTCCGCGAGTTTCTCACTGGAAAGTTCGGAGGGACGTTCCAGAGCGATTTGGTCCCGGTGCGGTTCAGGGATGGGGATGGGGATGGGTCGTATGAATCGTATCCGCAAACAGTCTCGGAATGGACGGACGACTTCGGCGACGTCGCGCGGAGACGGAAACCAAAACCCGAAAAAGAAAAATCTAAATCAAAACCCGAATTCGAAGTAAAAGACAGGCGCTTCGTGGACGGCGCGTGGGTTACCGAGGGTAGTGTTGACACTGATGACGATGTCACGGACCCGCCGAAAGTTACGACGACGAGGTAAGATGGTTAGAGTAATTGCCGGGACGTCGCGTATGAATGCGTAATAGTGTAAGATAAGAACTTTTAGTTAACCGTTAACGAAACGCGGGCCCCGCCATCACCGTGTCCGTGAACACGGGCAGCCCGCCCGGGTTTTTCAGCTTGGTTTCAAACGCCGTCGCCGACGCCTTAGCGGTTTCGTCGTACGCGGCATACGGCGCGCACTCCGAGGCCATCTTAACGAACAACGTGTGCCACCGGTTATCGGAGGTTATTTCCTGCGGTTGCGAAGGAAAAGTGTCAGTCTTGAGTATGGGTGTACTGTATGGACAAACAGTGCACTTGTGATGTATTTGTAAGAGTTGCCAGTACTGGTACGTGTTACGGCCGTACTAGCAATGCTACATACGTCACAAGTAGTGCACGCAAAGAGGGGCGGTAAACAGTGTCTGGATTTGGGAAAGCCCCAACACGCACCGGGTGAAACGAAGTGGCCATGAGTTGTTTTTGTTTCACCGCGACGATTATTTTCTCGAGACCGTCGCCGCGTTGCGTTCTTTTCTCCGCGGGTAGTGTATACGACGCCATGACCTCCACGTCCGGCCCGGCTGACAAGATAGCGGGCGCGCGAATGAACAGCGCCCGAAAGTTTTTATCAAGAGAGTCGTCCCCGGGGATGTCACAAGGCAGGGACGTTTCGAACGAATCAATCTGCGAGCCGAAGAAGTTGCGATCCACGGTGACGTCCAACCCACCAAGAAGTTCCTGGCCTCCCTGTTTCGCCCCCGCTCCAATTCGATCGGCCAGGAAAATCAAACCAGCACAGGTACCCCACACAGCACCGCCTTTGGCTTGGAAATCACGCAGGGGCTCGAACAGGTTCCACCGGCGCGCGATGTTCGCCATCGTGGTGGACTCGCCGCCCGGAATGATGAGACCGGAACACCCCGCCAGCTGTTCCGCTTTCCGCACCTCCACCGCCTCCCCACCCGCCCGTTTGACGTGCGCGCAGTGCTCCGCGAAGGAGCCCTGGATCGCCAGGACCCCGACTCTGGGCTTTTTGGGTTGAGATGGCATCGTGTGTCGTAAACTCACGCGGCAAACGGGCGTGGCACTTGCGCAAGTGCCGGGGGCGGCACGATGGCAAAGAGTTTGGGAACAATCGTTGCGGCGCAGCCACGTGTCCTTCGTTTCAGGGGAGACGATTTTTGGCAAAAAAAAAAGCCACGACTTCGACCACGACGTTTGCGGGGGCGCAGAAGAGCGTGCGCGCGGAGTGTCGTGGCGCGCGAAAATGCGTGTCAAGTGATGCTCGCACGGAAGGATGAAACTCCAGTGCAGGGACAGTAACCCGTGTCCTCACGGCAAGGTGAAATACGCCTGCGTGCAGTGCACCCCCTGCCCTCACGGCAAGCTGAAACAGAGCTGCACGGTGTGCACCGGTTGCCCTCACGGCAAGCGGAAAGACAAGTGTGCGGAGTGCAGCCCCTGCCCTCACGGCAAGCTGAAAGGCAGGTGCGCGGCGTGCAACCCCTGCCCACACGGCAAGCGGAAAAGCGACTGCGTGAAGTGCAGCGGTTGCCCTCACGGCAAGCTGAAACACGACTGCACGACGTGCACCCCCTGCCCGCACGGCAGGCTGAAAAACAAGTGCGCTGCGTGCACCCCCTGTCCGCACGGCAAGCGGAAAGACAGCTGCGCGGCGTGCAACCCCTGTCCCCACGGCAAGCTGAAGCGCTACTGCGCGGTGTGTAAGTCAGCACGCACCGAACCGCCAAGTTCGCCCGAGATCAAGCTCGAGCCCGAGGTCAAGCAAGAGCCGTTCACTATTCGCGGCTACTTCGGGTTTGACGACGGCGAGTAAACCAGAGCGTGGAAATTAAGTACCGTTGTTTTCTTTCACTCCCGCGTCCTCTACGCCTCTCTCTCGTGTACGATTTTCCGCACCTCTCGTTCCAGGTCAAATAGATATTGATCCTCCACCTCGATTGAACGCATGGCGTCGCACAGGTTGAATAAATACGCACAGTTCGGCCCGCTCGGCCCGACCGCGTTGGCGATTTGCGCCGCGCTCTCCGCGACGCCCCCCGCCGGCTCGCCGAGCCAGTTCAGGTTCACCGGGTCCTTAGTCGCGATGTAGGTCAGGGCGTTTCGAATAATAACGGAACCGTGACTAGATGTAGTAGTAGCAGTACTACCACTACTTCCATTACCATTCATACCCCCGTCCACCCCGTCAAACAAATCGATTTGCATCCTCTTGTCGTACTGCTTCTCCCGAATCTCCAGCAACTGCAAAACTTGGTTCACGTTCTTCGGCGCCACGCGGTACGCCGCGCCCCAGCAAGGCGGTTCTTTAGTTGCGTCGCACTCCTCAAGCGTCACGGTCCTTCCAGGACGGGCGACCGTCCCTCGGTGGTCCGTGCTTCCTTGGTGGAACCTGCGGCGGTACCCGGGTAAACAGCAAACAACCCTCTCGTCGTACTCGAATCCGACTTTCCAGACGATAGAACCGTAGCCGAAAACCCACAGGTGTTCATCAATAGGTAAATCAAGAGGCGCGCGGGGCATGTAATCCACGGGGTGGTCCATCGGGGTTTTGGCGGCTTTTGGGGGGGTCATCGTGCGCGTCCGGCCGGTACCAGTCCGGCCGGTAACGGACACGCACGCGGAGGAAACCGCCCGGGACGACGCGTACATCGTTGTGTCAGCAAATCTCGCGCTGGTTTTTCGTTTTCCCGAAAATAAAAGAAGACTCATCACCGAAAACGCGAAAAGCCACAACCCACAATCGGCCGCGCGTCGTCGACCCAAACGTGGCCAAAAATGGCCGCCACGGCCCGGTCCGCGTCATCGTCCGTGATGCGGATCACCACGTACAACATGCTCGCGCAGTGCTACGTGCGAAGCGCAATTTTCGCGCACAGCCCGGGACCGGCGCTGAAGTAAGTCCCGAATTTGAGAAGAGGCAAACCATCCACCGGCCCCAGCTCGTGACCCTGAACCCAAACCCTAAACCCTGACGCACCATCACCCCTCCTTCTCACCACGACTCACACCAGGTGGAAGGCCCGGTCCAAAACCCTAACCTCTGAGCTGTTACGGTTAGATTCGGACGTGTTCGCGGTGCAGGAGATGGATCAGTTCGAGGAATTCTGGAAACCATTTTTCGAAACGAACGGGTACGCGGGGGTTTGGAAACGAAGGACGCAAGGGACGGCGCAGAAGAAAGACGGGTGCGGTTTGTTCTACAAGAGAGCACGGTACGAGCTGCTCGCGAGCAAGGGTATCGAGTATAACGACCTCGCGTTTGGAAAAGAATGCGCGGGTCAGGACGGGTGCGACGACGGATTCTTTTTGGCGTGCGCCGAGTCGCAAAAAAACCCGACTCTGGAAACCTTGGCCGCCGCATCTCCCGAAAACGACGCCTCCGACGCGATTGCGGCGTTACCTCCGGACAAAAAAAAACACCTTCGCGATTGCGTCGGGGTGCTTGTGGTGCTCCGGGAGAAATCGGTGGGGATGGTAACTGGGGACGGTATTTCTGGGGACGGTATCCCCGGCGGGGATGGAACCGTTTCCGGAAACGAGGAAATCCCCGTCCCCACAAACGAAAACAAAAACAAACCAGTCGTGATCGCGTCCACGCACCTTTTCTGGGACCCGGCGTTTCCCGAAGTCAAGCTGGCGCAGAGTGAGCGTTTGTTGAAAGAAACCGCGGGGTTCGCGGACCGATTTTTAGCAGGTGTGTCTCCACTGGACGGAGTGTCTCCACCTGACGGTAGTGACACTAAAAAAGGTACCTCTTCGGCGGGCGAAAAGAAAAAGACGATGCCCGTCGTCATCGCGGGCGATTTCAACAGCGTCCCCGGAAGCGAGGTTTACCAAACCGCGACGCGGGGCATCCTGGGGACGGTGGGGAGACTGAAAAGCGCGTACAAAGAGGCGCTCGGGACGCCAGGGGTGGTAAAAGCGTCCCCAGGTGGGGACACGAAAAACGACCAAGTCACTCCCGATACGCACGGCGAGCCGATTCACACCAACGTAACCCCGAACTTCACCGCGTGTATCGATTACGTGTTCGTGAGCGAAAACGTGCGCGTGACTTCCGCGGAACCAATAGACGGACCAGCTAGCACGTTCCAGGGGTTACCCGACATGACTCACCCCAGTGACCACCTGCCAATCACGGTGACGGTGGAGTTTTAGGGGTAGGGTTTAGGGTAGGGTAAGTCCATCAAGAGGTTGATGTCTACTGTGATGTAAACGTTTGTTTGTTGATGCGTCAAAAAGTCTGTGAAAGTTATTTCTCGAGCTTCAACTCGACTGATCGTCGGCACTAGCTAGTCCAAGTTGAGTTTTCTCGCTTCCCGTCGCAGCATCGCCATCTCCCGCTTGCCCAACGCCGGTCCTCCTGTTTCCGCCGCTCTAGCCGCTTCTTCGCGTTGTCGCTTAACGATTTGAAGCACCTCTTTGCTCTGTTCCTCGTCCGTGAGAAAACCCGAGTACGCGGCGTTGCTTAGTACGAAATCGGGCCGAACCGGCGCGGTGTTTTGCGCCGCGTATCGCGCCAAGTGTTTCTTACTCCGCAAACACTTGTCCTGCGCCCATTCCTTACCCGTGTGAAAGCCCCCGTACGACGTGCTCGACGTCGCCCACAGCCCGGAAACGACATCAGCGCCGCCCGGGGATTGCCTTATCCGGTTAGGATGCACGCCTCGCTTTTCCCACGCGTGTTGTTTTACATTACCTGCGTTGGAAGCACCACTACCTGATTTCGTGTCACCACCTGTACTCCAAGCGTCTCGCGCCACTCTGGCCATCTCGTCCTCCACCGCGCCTCCATCGCGGTGCGCCACCACTGCGTGCGTTGCGCGTGGGTCAACCACCAACTTCTGACCCAACGTGCGTCTGAAGTGCTCGGTGCCCCACCGCACACCGGCTCTGCCTCGATCGGGGCCGCCCAAAGGGTCCGACTTACTTCCCAGACGCATTCGCGGAATTCCCGCCCATCCCCCAACGCCGAACTCCCCCGTCCCCGCGGGTTCCGCGATCTGCGACCGGCGTCGGGACCGTTCGCGTATCGGGTCGTCCATTTGGTCGGGACGCCAGCCCGGGTGGGTGTGATTCGACGGGTGGTACTGCAAATCGGAGTTCGTGGTGGTCCATTTCGTGAGGGAGGAGAAATCTTCGCTCTCGGTTTCGTCAACGACGTGACCCGGGAAGAACGCAACAGGAGGACGCGCGGGGACGGTCATTTACGGGACGAAGTGATGACACGCGTAATAAGCGCGTGGACAACAAACGAGACACGCGAGACTCAGGTACTCCACGCGCGACCGTGACTGTGACTGCGGGAGGACTCCTCGATGGGGGTACGAATCGAATCCGAATCGGGAAAGTTTCTGCAGAAAATCACGCGCGAGAGCAAAACAGAGTCCACGAAAAGGTGAAATAATGTACCTCGTGTATTCACAAAGAGTCTCGCGACTGGATACACTCCTCCTTCCTCACACGTCCGCGGACGTGCTGAGCCGGATGATCCTCTCCCTGACTGCCTTTTCCGCGGTCCTGAGTCGGGTGGAATGTGAAACGGCACCGAAATCCAGAATCAACGCTCCGGTCGCGGAAACCGCAACGCACGCGCTCAGCGCGCCGCTCGCCGAAACCGCCGACGACGCGTTTTGGAACACCGCAATCGAAACCGCGCGCGCGTCAAAGTTGCCAGACTCAAACGCATACAGAAGCGACTGCGCAGCCGCTGTTGCGACATCCCGTACCACCCAGTACCCGTTCATAGCCGTTGCTGTCATCAAAAACAGGTGCGGCACGACTCGCGCCACGACGAACCCGGCGCCGGCGGCGAACGCGAAAACGGTTCGAACTGCGATTGGCAAGGAAAAGGGTCAGTCCCGTTACTTCGTAATGTGTATCCGGGATTGGGTAGTACCGTAGTGGTGTGACTTTCCGACTGTACTCCATAAAACGCAGGTAACAGTGCGTTTGTGCTATATGTAGCGACTTCCTTTGAATGACAGCCGTGGACGTCACGTAGGGGCTTGGAACAGTGGCCGTTGGATTTGGGAAAGCCCCGAGACGTACGTAGTCGGCGCGGGTCTCGCGACGGGTACCCGCTGCTTTTTTTTGCGATTTCTGAAACGTTTGCGCCGACCCGAGCGATCCAGGCCAATGAGAAGACAAGAACCGCGTTGAGCCCCATGCCCTGTCTCAACGCCAAAACGCACGCAAACAACACCAAGGAATCCACCACTCGCGCGACGAACGATCGTTTTTGGTCGCGCTCGCTTCGCGTGACGCCCGGGGTTGACGAACCGGAAGAGCTCGCATCCGCGCCGACCGCCGCGGCGAGGAGCCTGGTAACCGCGGCGGACGCGCTCGCAACGGCAACGAGGGATGCGGATGCATATTCCGTAACCGGTGTTTCCACCGTCAGAACACACTCCAACACGGCTTTTGCCACGGTTCGAATGGAACCTCCAACACTGTTTACCCACCGACCGTTCACGAAAAGGAGGTTGAAAGTTTTTTCGTCGCACCCGAGTTCGAAAACGCTTCTCGTCACCAAAAACGCGACGGTTGTCGCGATTACCAACGCCGCGACCGGAGATGCTGTTTGTACAGAGCTCTTCAAGTTCAAGCCCTTGCCGGCCTTGCCGGCCTTACCACCGGTCGCCGCGGTCGCCCCCGCGGCGCAAACAGTCACGAAAAAATGCACCAACACGATCGCTGCTGTTCCCTTGACAATCCCGAAAACGTGCGGCTGAAAGTTTCGCGAAACGTCTTCGTTCAGGATCCAAAAAACGTACCCCGAAAGCGCCGCGATTGAAACCCGTCTGGAGTTTCGCGCTGATTTTTCGATCGCGTCGGTGAGTCGTGTTGACTGGTGTTTTCTATCAATCCCACCACTCCCACCTTCGTGTTTCACCCAGGTCATCTGCAGATCGTTGATCAAGCCGCGCGCGAACCCGGCTTCGCAGTACGCGAAGTAAAACTCGAACATTCTTAAGAACTTTTCGCTGTACCCGAGTTCGCCGGTTATTTTCGGTGCGTTGGCCATCATCCTTTCCCTCCAGAGCCGTAAGGTCACGGCGTAGTGGTTGCCTATGTCTAAGTAGCTGTCTAACTTCAACCCAACGCAATTTGCGGCACCTTCCATGGCGCCGATTGAGGGTAAATGCCCCCCAGGGAAAATATACGCGCGTATAAAGTCGCTTTCGCTTTGGCAGTAACTCTTGTACCGGGCGTTTGGCATGGTTATGACTTGGATGGCGCAAACACCTCCCAACTTCAGCGCCTTGCTCACCGTACCGAAGTAAGAAGGTAAGTGTTCGTGTCCAACCGCTTCCAGCATCTCGATCGAAATCACGGCGTCGTAAACGTCGGAAACGTCGCGGTAATCCCGGATGACGATTTCGATTTGGTTCTGGTTTTGGTGTGATACAAAAGGGTCAGTCTTCCCGTAACTTGTATGAGTAATTACTCTGGACAATCGGCAGTACTGTATCGGGCGATATATTGGACGATGGCCTGGACAACAGGGAGGGGTAATCGGTCGGAACAGTCGCAGGCGCGTTAGAGGTAAAACAGTCGTGATTGTGCCGTGTGTAGTCGTGACAGTTGTTACGGGCGGTGGTACACGCGAACAGTCACGAACGGGTCCGTAAACGGTGTGTTGACGGATTTGGGGAACGCCCCAAGCTCTTACCGTTAACCCCGCCCGCGCCACGCGTTTCGTGGCCTCCGCATGCTGCTCGTTACTCAGGGTTAGCCCGGTAACGTTCGCGTTGGGAAACCGTTGACACAGCCGGATCGCGAGCGCGCCCCAGCCGCAGCCTATTTCCAAAACGGACACAGGGTCGGTGAGGGGTAAACCCAAGCGGTCGATCATGGCGTCTATTTTGGCGTACTGCGCCTGTTCCAGGTGTTCTTCCCGTTTTTGGAAATCATTGACATCAATTTTCGAAAGCGCCGTCCCCACGGTACACGCCTCGCCGTTCAAATACGGACCGTGAATTCCAGATGAATAAAGCATGGTTTTATCCAGAAACAGTTCGTAAAACGAGTTACCCGCGTCGTAGTGGTACTCGATGTTCCGTTTACTTCCCTCTTTCGTGTTTGAAAGCGCGGCGTGCGCGGCGAACTCCACCGCACCGCCAATTCTTCGCAGCTGTTTTGGGAAAGAAAAGGGTCATTCGCGAGTCTTGAGTATATGGGTGTACTGTATTGGGCGATGTATGGACAAACAGTCACCAGCTGAGAGATAAAACAGTGCACTTGTGATGTATGTAGTGCACTTCCTTTTAAAGACGGCGGTGTACTCGAACAGTCACAGAGGGGCTGTAAACAGTCGGAGGGATTTGGGAAAGCCCCTGCACGTACCGCTTCGGAAAGCAAACCCACGATGTCCTTGCCCAAAGATGGCACGCCGCTGTCCTGTCCGACCGCGGACCCGACGTTCGCCGGGTGCCCCGCGCAGAACAAATCTAAAAGGTCGTAAAGGGTACCTGATTGTAAAAAAGAAAGTGTCAGTCTCGTGTGGGCAATCAGGGAGGCGGAATGTGGTGATTGGGAAAGGCCCTTACCGCTCTCAAAACTGAAGTCGCCGTTCATGTACGACTCGCCCAAACCGATATCCGCGCGCGTCACCGCATTTACGAACAACGCGTTGTCCCACACTTTGATTGTTACACGAAAAGTGGTTAACGTCTTGTATATCGCGATGTATGGAGAACAGTCACCAGCGTTAGAGGTAAAACAGTGTGTGTCGGATTTGGGAAAGCCCAGGACGCGTACCTCGCATCACGACTTCCTTTACCACGGGCAACCCGTCCATGCCGAGCTCGGGTTTCTCGCCGTCCTCGGAGGTTGTTTTTTTTGCCTTCTTCCCCGTCATCACCAGCTCGTCGCCGTTGGGCAGGAGCATTCGGAACGTCCGTCCCGGAGGTACCCAGGACCCGGCGACGCGTTTGAACAAAGGGACGCACAACTTGTCGGTCCACGAAACGCGCGGGTCGCACGAACGCGGTTTCCAGGGAGTGACGCTTTTTGTTTTTGTTTTTGTGGTTTCGTTTCCGCCGTCGACGGAACCGTTCATCGTCGCCATCGCGGTCAACGCGTCAACCGCGCTTTTAATCCCATCCTCGTGGAACCCGTACCCGCACCACGCGCCTGCGAAGTACACGTGGTGTTTGCCGTTTTTTTTCTGAATTGTTTTCTGGGCGTCGATCGCGGCTTTGTCGAACAACGGGTGCGCCAGGGTTACTTTGTGCTGTGCGGTGCCTGTAAGCGATGAAATAACCGAAAGAGTCAGTCGGTCGTGACGTGTATATCCGGGATTGGTATGAGTAAACAGTGAGTAAATAGTCAGGGTACTGGGCAGAGGGAATAGTCCCTTCTGGTCGTAATAGTCCCTTCAGGTACGAGCATTCGCGATGTATGGACAAACAGTCACCAGCTTCGGTAAAATAGGGAGGGTGGATTTGGGAAAGAAAAGGCCCGTACCTTCCCGCGGCGGCCGCGGCGGGTTCAGGGTGACGAAAACGTCCGGCGCGTGTTTCGGGAGGTTCTGGAGCAGGTTTACCCAGTACGTAACGCACACGGATTGCGAATTTTCGTTGTGGTTGTCGTTGTCGTTGGTTTCTGCAGGGTCGTCTAAGCTTCCGTTGGTTCTTTGTACGTCGTCGCCACCTCGGGTGCCTTTCAAGCAGTTCCAGGACGCCCAAGCATGTCGGTTCGCCGGCATCAGGGATTTATCCGTGTGCAGGTACACGTCGTTGGGCTGGTACCGGATTCGTGTCAACGCCGCTTTGGTTTCGGAGTCGATACCCGAGTCCTTTAACAACGCAAGGGCCTGGTCGGAGTGACACGCCATGATCACGTCGTCGAAGGTTTCAATGATATCCTTTGCTCCTTGTGTGTACTTGACAGATACCTTGGCGTTTCCGGTAGGGTCCGTGATCACTTCCACCACCGGCGCGTTCACCCTAACCGAGCCCTCCGGCAGCGCCGCCACCACCGCGTCGACATACGCCGCGCTCCGTCCCTTCACCACCCGCCAAACCGGCCGCTGCACAACGTTCAGCAAGTGGTGGTTCACCCAGAACGTTATCAAGGTGCGGATGGGAAACTTGTGCGTGTCCTGGTCGGAACAGCTCCAAATCGCGGCGCACATCGGGACGACGTAGTTTTCGGCGAAGAACTTGGAGTACCCGTTCGTTTTCAGATAAGTCCCCAGATCGACGTCTTGGTACTTGGCCTCGTTTTCCGGCAAAAGCACTCGCGGCGCCTCTCTTCCGAACCGCAAAATCTCCCGGATCATGTTCAGGAATTTAGGTCGTACCAAGTTTCCTTTTTGCGCGAAAACCGCACCCAAACCGAGGGACCCCCACTCCACTTCGGACGTGGAAAGCGCGAAGCTCATGTCGCTCTTTTTTTGTAAAAGAAAAGTGTCAGTAGTGTATGGGCAAACAGGGAGGCCGGGATTTGGGAAAGGCCCAATTACTTTACCTTTTCGGACTGCACGCCAAGCTCGGCGAACAAACCCACTAAGTGCGGGTACGTGGTGAGGTTGAACACCTGGTTGTTTGTTGTGGCACGCGGATTTGGGTTTGGTGTGGGGGTGGTGTTGAGGGTGTGTAAGGTTAGGTAAGGGGGGTAGGTAAGGGTAGTTTGGAGGAATGAGTGGGGAAACAAAAGGGCGCGTCTCTAGACTGTTTGGCGCAGCCGCCGCGAATCATCACCAGAATCAACGAACTGCTTGTTAAAAACCAAACGTTTCACCTTTCAAAAAACAAAACAGCACGCACCTGAAACCCGAGGTCCACCGGCCCGACCGACGAGCCCACGGTCAGCGCGTGGCCGCCGCACTTGGCGCCGGCCTCGAACAAGGTGACTTTGTGTCCGTTTCGGTGCGCCAGGTACGCCGCGGACAGGCCCGCGATGCCTGAACCCACCACCGCGACGTGTTTCCCAGTGGAGGATGGCGATCCGTCATCGGCAGAGCTCCCGGACGAAGGCGCGGAGCCGGGCGCGGCGGTGGTCGGTGGCTTTTTGGGCTTTGACGCGGAAAACATCCCCATCGGAAATGCGGATTGCTTTGATTGGCGAAAATGGGTGGCACGTTGTGGCGACGGAGTGGAGCGTGCGGGACGCGAGACGAGGAGGTCGTCGGTCCGCGCCTCGCGTGCCGTCGCGGTCGCAGGCGCGGTGGTGACCCGAGATTGGCGCGTTGGGGTGTGTCGTGAGGACCCGCGCGAACAGATCTGTTCCCGCAAAGCGTACGCGCGAAACCTCGACGTGGCACGCGAAAAAGCGAGTGCCAGGTGCAGGCGGAAACAGAGATTGCGAGAACCATTCGTTTCGGGACGACCAAAACCTGACGATTCAGCTCCTTTCTTGGTCGCATCGATTGAAGTTTGGGACGGGCAGTCGCGCGCGCGCGACTCGAGGCGCGGTGCCATGTCTCGTGACGCATCAGTCGACGCACCTGCTGCTGCTTGTGATGAGGGTGACGACCTCGTTTTGTGCGACACGAACCGAGGCCACCCCTCGCGAACCGGGTCCGTGACGCACGACACCCCAAGGGATGTTTCCACCCTCAACGACGTGCCAAAAAACCCCGCGCCCAAACGCGTCCTATGCCGCGACAAACGAACCGGCGCGGCGTTGGAGGGCGCGCCTCGGGTTTCCTTTTCGCCGGAGGACGACGTCGTTTCCGAGGACACGGTGGTTGACGTGGAATACGAGGAACAACCAGCTTCAACACAGGGCAGGGGATTGAAAAGCGCACCACCAGAGCCGCCCGAGTCCCTGTCTGACCGGCAGTCTGCGTTCGCCAATGCGCCCCGACTTTCTCGGCAGAAATCATGGGGCAGCGCTAAAATCGCTCGCCTCGACGCCGAAGCGAAAGTCGCGGACGCGAAACACACGAAACGAAAAGCGCAGAGACGACAGTTACCCCTGTTATCGAAGCTTCGATACGTGTTGCTTTGCGGCGAACCGATTCTGGCGGAACGGATGTTGAGTCAAAGGTTAACGCGGCAATCCACGCTCGCCGCGATGTCGGCGACGAAAATGGAAATGACAAAAATAGACGCCAATCGCGACGGGGACAAGGATTTCGACACCCACTGGTGGATGATTCACCCGTTCTCGCACTTCCGCAGGCGGTGGGACCTTTTCGTGGTCGCCGCGACCGCGTACGTCGCGCTCTTGTCGCCGTTCGTCATCGGTGCGGGCCTTTCCCAACCCCAAATCCAAAGACTGTTTGCCGATTGTCCAGAGTACCCGACTGCACTACAAGACTGTTCGGCCCGATTACGGGTGACTGTTTACTCATAAACATGGCCCGAAACACGTTAACCCCTTTTCCGTTCACAACTAGGGTTCGACGTCGCCACCACGCACGGCACGTGGTTGTTCGCCACCGACCGGTTCGTGGACTGCGCGTTTCTTCTCGATATCGTGTTGAACTTCCTCACCGGGTTCGTGGAGTCTAACCGGGGAGGGGTGGTTTTGGAACCGGCCGCGGTGGCTAAACGGTACCTGCGAACCTGGGCTTTGTTGGACGCGGTGGGTAAGTATTTCCCACCCAACACATTTCGCCTCCCTGACTGCCCATACGAGACTGACACTTTCTTTTTTATCGTATCAGCCTCGATTCCGTTCGAGTTGATTTTTCCAGACGCGTCGCGAGGGAACGACTTCAACGTGATCACCGAAAGTAGTTACGAAAGTAGTCACGAAAGTAGTTACGCGCCGTCCCCGCCTCCGTTAGGTAACTACGACTCGCCTCACGGGGATAACAGCATATACCGCCACGCCAAAGTTGTCCGCGTGATAAAGCTGATTCGTTTGCTCAAGCTGTTCCGGGTTTTGAGAGGTGCGTATTTCCCACTAACCACATTCCGCCTCCCTGGATTGCCCATACGAGACTGACACTTTCGGCTTTTATCTCTCAGCCACGCGGGCAATCGCGCGGCTGGAACGCGGCCTAACCATCCGGCACGGCGCGTGGCAGATCATAAAGTTCATCGTGGTGGTGCTTACGTTGGCGCACTGGCAGGCGTGCGGGTGGTTCTTGGTACACGCGGTGCAGAAAAGTAACTGGAGTTTAGGTGGGAGTGGCGGTGTCGGTGGTGGCGACGACGTGTTAAGCACAAACGAAGAAACGACAACCTGGGTCGACGTGTTAGCGGAAAGCCAAGGCACGTACCCGGAAACGCTAGACAACGACACCAGGTTTGCACAGTACGTCGCGTGCGCGTACTGGGCTACTACTACGATGACCACTATCGGGTACGGGGATATCGTTCCGGTTACCACGGTGGAGCGGTTTTTGGTTATTTCAGCGCAGCTAGTGGGTAAGTGTTTCCCAATCACCACACACCGCCTCCCTGATTGCCCATACTCGTACCAGAAGGGACTATTACCTCTGCCTTGACTGTTTACTCATACACATCACGACCGACTGACACTTTCGGTATTATCGTATCAGGGTCTTGCGTGTTTCTGTACGGCCTGACGCAGGTTACGAAGCTAGTCGCGGACACGAACGGCGGTGACGTGGAGTTCGCCAAGGTTTTGGACGACGCGAACCGGTACTTCACGCAACGCAACGTCCCGAAAAGTTTACGAATCAAGGTTAAGGAACAGCTGCTCCACCAGCGGTTTTTCAACGCCAGCGAGTCGGTGGGGGGGGGCGGGGGGTTCGTGACCTGTACCAACCACGGAACGGTCGGGGGTAACGCTTTTGGCGGTTTCGGCGACATTGGTGTTTCGCTTCCGCGGGGTCCCGCCAACCAATCGCACGCGGAAGACCCGTGCGAAGTGAAATTCGTCAGCCGTCTTTCAAGGGACATCCGCCGCGAGCTACGAGTGTGGAGCATGCGTGATGTTTTGAACCGGCAGCCGTTTTTCCGGGACGACAACGAGCGTTTTGTTGGCGCGGTGACTGACTTTTTAGTCCGGAGGTTCCACGGGCCGAACGAGAAAATAATAACGGCGGGCGACGTGGGGGGTGAGCTTTTCTTTCTTTCAAGGGGAGACGCGGAGGTACGAACCAGCCGAGGGCGTTTTGTTAAACTCATTGATTCTGGCGAGATGTTCGGGGAAATAGCCGTGGTGTTTTCTGGTGTTGCGGGTGTTCCTTGTATGGGCAAACAGTGTGGCGGCGGCGGTATCACGCGAACCGCCGACGTCGCGACGAGCTCGTTTTGCGAAACCCTGGTGTTGAGGTACGCATGTTACGTATTTCCAAAATCCAGGCACACTGTTTTATCTCTCAGCTGGTGACTGTTGTCCATACATCGCGATATACAAGACTGACACTTTTCGTGTACCAATCGCAGTCGCGACGCTTTCGCGTGGGCCACGTCGTCGAGCGGGTTTGGGAAGAAAGCGTTACAAAGCATTACGAACATCGCGGAAAGAAAGCTCCGGGTCGTGAACAAACAGAGGTGGCGACGCGCAATCACCGCGGTGCTGTCAATAAACGCGCTGTTAAAAAACGCGGGGTTTCCCGGGCTAGCGGAGACCGGCGAGGACGAGGGGGTGTTTTAGACAGGGTGTGAAAAAACGAAAATAGTTCCTTTGTTAACTTGCAAGCTTTCCTCGTCACACACCACAGCTCGTAGAACTTGAGACGCTCGTGACGCCGCGGTTCCGCGTGGCGTGCATGTCCCTCACCCGCGGACCCACCGCGCTTCAACTTTTTTCATGGAAAATCGACCGGAACTCCCTCGTGGGGGTCACCAGACGACGCGCACACCAAAGGCGACAATTGCCATCGTCGACGTGTACGCTCCACGGAATCTCTTCGCAAGCCTCCTCCTCCTCCGGGAAGTTCAAACCAAGCACGTGGCGCGACCTCGACATCGACTGGGGACGGCGGCACCTCCAGGTGATTTTCGTGGACCAAGACCACGGGGTGTTGGCACGCAGCGCGGAGGGGTGTTGCCAGCGGGTCGCGCTTTGGGCTGGGGCGGGGCACATGGTGTTTCCCGAAAGCGCGGGATTGCTTGTTGATGTCAACGCCGCACGAAATCCAGACGCCGCCATGGCGCTGTTAACCCGAACCTTCCCGATATGCGACCATCCCCGGTACGCACAAAGGGAGGCATATTTGTTCACGGACCAAGATGCCGCGTCCGTCGACCTGGTGATTTCCGTTGGCGGGGCTGGGGTGGAGCGTTTAGTCAGTAAGAAAGCGCCATCCGCGGCGAACGTAGTGGATCTTATGGAATTCGCGCAGTTCGCGAAGAGAGACGAGCTGGACGGCACGGGAGGCGCGACGATTCTTCAAAGGAATTTGGCGACGGAAGTAGTGGCGCCATGGCTTGCGGAGGCGTTTGCGATGACATCCTCGGAAAACTGGGGTCTGGTGCCGGGTGGGGAAGGTGGTAAGGATGGAGCATTTAGTCAAGAAGAAAGCCAATCGAGCGAAACGTATTCGGAACGCGCTCCGTCGAGCTCGAAATCCGCCCTAGCCGCCGCGGACGCCGAAACGCAACGGAAGTTGAAAATAGCCCGAGCCCGGGTCGTCATAGGCGTCACCGGGCTCGTCACGTTCTTGCTAGCAATCGCACCACTGGAGGAAGTGGAGAGGAGGACGAAAAGGTAGAAGAAACAGGGGACGCGTGGAGAGATACGATGGTCTTTTTTACAAAGTCTTTTTACAATCGTGCGCTCGTCTCTACTCGCTCATGACTACACGTATGTACCGTGTGCGCAGTTCCCTTCCGCCCAGTTTGGGAGCAATACACGCCAGCGTGTCCGTCATAACACCGCGCCGGCATCCTTGAGAATCTGGCCAATCTCAAATGTCGTCGATGCGGCCAGTGGCGTCTTGCCCTCCTTCGTCGCCTAGTTGAAGTCCGCGCCAGCTTCAATCAGCGCCCGCACTACCGCCTCGTGGACCCTTTGAGTGGCGATGATCAGCGGCGTCACGCCGTCATTATTTGCCGTGTTGATGTCCGCGCCCGCCTCGATCAGCACCCGCACCACCGCCTCGTGGCCAAAACAAGCGGCGATGCACAGCGGCGTCGTGCCCATATCCGTCGCCTTGTTGAAGTCCGCGCCCGCTTCCATCAGCGCCCGCACCAACGCCTCGTGGCCCTCTTGAGCGGCCATGAACAGCGGCGTCCTGCCGACATCATCCGTCATGTTGAGTTCCGCGTCCGCCTCGATCAGCGCCCGCGCCACCGCCTCGTGGTTGTCTTGAATGGCGACGTACAGCGGTGTCGCGCCGTTGTCAACTGTCTTGTTGAGGTCCGCGCCCGCCTTGATCAGCGACCGCACCACCGCTCCGTGGCCGTTTTGAGCGGCGATCCACAGCGGTGTCGGGTTGCTCGTCGTCTTGTTGATGTCCGCGCCCGCCTGTATCAGCGCTCGCACTACCGCCCCATGGCCCCCTTGAGCCGCCATTAATAGCGGCGACGCACCGTTGTCAACCGTCTTGTTGAGGTCCGCGTCCGCCTTGATCAGCGACCGCACCACCGCTCCGTGGCCGTTTTGAGCGGCGATCCACAGCGGTGTCGGGTTGCTCGTCGTCTTGTTGATGTCCGCGCCCGCCTGTATCAGCGCCCGCACTACCGCCCCATGGACCCCTTGAGCCGCCATGAATAGCGGAGACGCGCCGTTGTCAACCGTCTTGTTGAGGTTCGCGTCCGCCTTGATCAGCGCCCGCACAACCGTCTCGTGGCCGTTTTGAGCGGCGATCCACAGCGGTGTCGCGCCTTCACCCATCGCCTTGTTGAAGTCTGCGCCCGCCTCGATCTGCGCATGCACCACCGCCTCGTGGCCCCTTTCAGCGGCGATGCACAGTGGTGTCGCGCCGTCATTCTTTGCCTTGTTGATGTCCGCGCCCAACTCGATCAGCGCGTGCACCATCGCCTCGTGGTCGGTTTCAGCGGCGATATGCAGCTCCCTCTCGTCCCACGGGCAACCATTACCCTGCGCACACTGCAGCACCTTGAGGTGCCCGCCCTTCGCCGCCCACGCGCACGTCCTCGCGTCCCACGGGCATCCGTTCCCGCGCGCCCACTGCAGCATCTCGAGGTGCCCGCCCTCCGCCGCTTTCGCGGATATGTATGTGCTCCACGGGCACCTATTTGCGCGCGCCCACTGCAGCACCTTGAGGTGCCCGCCCTCCGCCGCCGCCGCGCACGTATCTTCGTCCCACGGGCACCCATTCGCGCGCGCCCATTGCAGCACCTCGAGGTGCCCGCCGCTCGCCGCCGATATGCAGGTGTTCTCGTCCCACAGGCAGCCGTTCGCGCGCGCCCACCACAGCACCTCGAGATGCCCTCCATGAGCTGCACGTGTTTGAGTCCCACGGGCAGCCGTCCGCGCGCAACGCCTTCAACTCTTCGAGCTGTCCGCTCATCGCCGCTGCGAAACAAATGAATTCTTGACGCGACAGGCGACCTTGCCGTTGCAGGCGCTGCACCGCGCTTAAATATCCAAGGTTCACGGCTTCCTCCTCATCAAGATCTTCAAACTGAAGCCCCGTCGCCGCCACCGCGTCACGCATCGCGCGGCTCACCGCTGGGAGCCGTGCGAGGTCGGCGGGATCGTCGAAATACTCAGATCTGAGGATGCACGCGGCGACGAGGTGGTCGGGAAGGCCGGGGATGGCTTCTTGCGTGGAGGATCTGCGCACTGCTGCCACGGTAATACGCCGCGGACGGGTAAAAATACCGCGCGCCCATGCGGAGGAATCCATCGCGGAGGGAGTCGTGTGTGCGTCGTTCTATGTCGTTGTGTGTCGAGGCTTCCGAGAAAAGCGTTACTGATTGGACTGGTCAAAAAAATAACGTCCATTGCCAAAAAGTAAGCCGTTGAGCCGCTGCGGTCACAACCGACTGCCCCCCCGTATCCTCACCCCCCACGATGCCCCTGCGTAACGAGCGACAGGCGTACTGGGATGACATCGACCGGAATATCGCGTGCGTTGATCCGTTGTCCGCGTCCGCGGCGTTGGATCGCGTGTGCCCTGCCGCTGCGAAGGAACGACTCGCCTTAAAATCGCGTCTTCAAGACGTCGAGGCGGAGACTCTTCGCGTCCATCGGTTACGCGCACGCGCCTCTTCGGAGGTGAACGTGCTGGCGCACGAAACGAACGCGGTGCTGAACCTACAGGCGAAGGAAAAAGAGTTCGACGACGCCAAGAGGTTCGTCCGCGGAAGGCTGGAGAACGACCGAATCGCGGGGCAACGCCCTGGCATGTGCGCGGCGGAACACGCCCCCCGGGCCGCGGTGGGGAACGTTCCGCGGAGCACAAACGGTGTACCCCGTGGCATGCCGTTCCACGTGCCGTCACCCGCTGAGCATGCGGATTTGTTCCGGGAACGGAACGAGCGGTGGGGCTCGGGGGAGGTTTCGCCGTTGATGGGTGGGGGATACACGGTTTTGCTGCAACGCGCGTCGACCGATTTGCGTGACGCGCGTTTGCGACACGCAAACGCGGAACGGGAAAGGGGGCTGTATTTCATGCCGCCGAGGCACGAGACGGGTTTCGACGAAACCGACACGACTTTGTATGCACTGGAAACAAGCGCAAACGAACGCACCACCGCGGGGATGGCGCTTATGGGGTGGGGCGGGAACGACACGAAAAAGGGAAGACGGAGAAGAACCGAAACGCATTTAGATAACGAAGAAAACGAAAACGCCCCGTTCGCGTTGCCGCCGCCGCGAGTGTCAGTCTCGGGCGGACCCGCTTTGTCATTAGGTGATGACGCCGGAAATAAGACAAGCGTTGCCACTACCACTGCTACCGATCAAAGGGAGTCAATACACACAGTTTCTTCGGTGGTGAGTCACGCGCGCGGGCAAAACCGAAACTGTGACAAAAATAAAAACGGTTCCGGGTACAGCGCGCAGATGGCGGTGATCGGGTGCGCCGGGTCGACTGCACCGACACTGTTTGCCCATACACGAGCCTCACAGTTTCCGTCGCGAGACTCGCTGAGGTTGAGGTAGGGTTTAGGGAAGTTGAGGTAGGGTTTAGCGCCGTTGTGCGGTTCAGGGTATTAGGGTTAGGGTGGCGAGGCTTAGGGTATTAGGGTATTGGTATCCCGAGCACGGTGGATGGATGGCGATGGAAGGATGTGGCGACGGCGCACGGATCGCCGCCGCACCTGTGTCCGCTCGGAGTTCGTTGGAAGATGGATGCATGGACCGAGTGATTGATGAAACCCGCTAAACTAGCACTAGTTAGCTCGATGTCCGTAAGAAACAAAAGATGAAACCCGTCACGGCGTCCCGGATAACTACTGTCCCTAAAAACGTTAGTCCCACTCCACTTTCCTGCTTTCGGTGACTAAAAACTCCCCGCGAAACGCGGCGCGGCGTTTTTCGGCGTCGCAGGCAACCGCGGTTGGTGGCCAGTTTTCGTTTCGGTCGTCGGTTGACGCATCCAAACCGACGTTTCCCCCGGAAACTCCCACCGCGGCGGCGTGCGTGTGTGGGTCGATTTCGGTTATTAGGGGGAGGCCTTTGTTTCGCTTGGCGGCCCTTGTTTTTCTTCGCGCCGCAATTCGATCGACGCGCCGCGCCGCGCTCTTGGCGGTTCGCGAAGCCCGGGAGGACGAATCTGACGATTCGTAGAATTCTTCGTCCCCATCATCACCATCCTCAGAAACACCTGGCCGGGAAGCCCGGTCATGCCTCCCACTAGCAGTGGCTTTTTCTTTCTGCAAAACCCGTTCCGCCCGTGCTTTCTCCTCTAACGTGGATTTCAAAAAAAGCTCCTTCGCTTTTAACGAAGCACAAAACCCGCCGGTCACCGCGAACACGCCCTCAAACGCGCCGTCGTTCCCTTTGTGCGCGGTGACGAAGTTGGCAAACTCCCTTGCCGAAAACGCGTGAATCTTGGCGTGCCCCGCCTCCGTGGGCACCAACACAAAGTTGAAGTAGTCGCGTTCCGGGGCGCGGTTTACCGGGGTTTCGTCGTCAAACCCGGCCTGAGTTCGATCATCAAGCCCGGGCTGGTTTCGAGTATCACCAAGCCCTGCTATCGATTCTCCCCGGAGCCAGTTTCTTACGAGCTGTTTTGTTTTTTGCGCCGCAGGTAACAGTACGATTTTGGTATCTGCGTTTCTCTGCGCCTGGTCCACAGACCCGACAAAGGCGTTCACCGTCACGTCGTAGTTTCGCATGGCGTCCCGCCACCCGGGGGTAGGGTCCTTCAGGAACACGACATCCGCGTCTAAAAGCACCACGGGGGTTTCTTGGCCCAACAACGTGTACGCTGCGTGTATTTTGCGCCAGCTTAGCTTGGTTGAGTAGGTAGCGTCAACTTCTTCGTCGTGTCCATCCAAACCAAAAGAAAAGTCTCCAAACAAATCCACAAACTGCGTGTCCAAAAAGCAATCCACGCCTTGGTCCCGGCCGTTACCCAAGGCCAGGCACGCCGCGTGCGTCGTTGAGTCGTAACTCAACACCGTGACGTGCTGAAGCGTTTTCGGGGACACGCGTTTCAGGGACGCGAGCTGCATGTACGCGAGCCTCCACTCCCCGGGTTTCACGCTGAGCAAAACCCGGGTGGTACCCGCCGCGCTCGGGGACGTCCCCAAACCGGGTATCCCGTCCCCGGCGTACGCGACGTGCGAAGCCAGCCCGGGGACGCCCACGCCCAGGTTTGCGTCCCGGGATTGACCTGTTTGTGCTTGCATCCCCAGGTGGCTATACAGGGATTTCTCGTTTTCGCCGTCGTCGCGTCCCCGTGCGTCGTACCCGTAGTCGTACGCGTAGCCGTAATCCAGCGGCAGCCTGTCCGTTGCCGGGTCGTACGGCAAAGGCGTGTAATCACCCCACGCGTTTCGGGTGTTTCCATCAGCGCCTCCCATCCCGCGACGCAAATCGCCACCGCCGTCAGCGCCCCCCCCCGCGGTCGCCGCGCCCAGCGCCGCGTCACTTTTCGCCTTTGCGCGTTTGGGATCCGCATTTTTCGTCCCTCGCAACGCCCGCCACCGCGCCAGTTCGTTTTCTTGTTGCCGTTCCTTGCTCACCATGAATCGCTGTTGACGTTCCGAAACCTGCGCGGACGCGGCGTAGGACTCCTCCAACTCGCCAACCCCGAGGTTGTCTTCGTAAGCGGCGCCCGTTTTACCGCCTTGTTGAAAATGACCTCCGCCGTTTTCGAACGCGGTTTCGTACGGACTTTCCGTGTAGGCCGTGTCGTCGCTTGAATCTTCCCACCCTCGTTCGGGTGTCTTTTCCGAAAGCACGGAAGGTCGCAAACGCGGGGCGCCGTTGGGAAACGCGCGCGCGAAGGAATCGGCGTCGACTGGTTTTTTGTTTTCCACGCTTTTCTTTTCGCCAACCGCGGCGACGTCGTCGTCTGAATCGGTCCCCGCGAAGTTTTCGTCAAACCCAGGCATCATTCTGCGCATCCAGGGAACCGAGCCGTCGTCTTCGTACGCGCCGAGGCCAGGTATATTACGGTGTGGGTTCGTGTTTCTGTTTCTTCGCGCGTCGCCATCCCCCCGGTTTTTCGCGCGGTCAAACTCGCCTCTTCCCGGGAGAAAGTCATCCCCTAAGTCGATCTCGTCCCAATCCGGCTGGTAGATACCCGCGCCGCCTGCAAAGTTTTGTGACTCGCCGTCTGTTAGTAACGGCACCTGAGGCGTAACACTGGATGACTCGCCCAGCCTTGCCATTTGTGCCCCGCGTCCGCGCAACCGCCGAGGCACGTCCAGTTCCAGGCGCCCCGTCAATATCCCAGGCCGCGACCACCGCAAGCCGCGGGTGGCGAGGCGAAAGGCCGTTGGAAGCGGACCGCCCCCCCGTCTCACCGTGACGCAAACCGCCGCGACCGAGGCGAACAACACGGTTTGCCAAACCACTCGCGCACACCGACTCGCGGGGCGCTGAGAGGGGGGGTCAGACGTCGACGCCGCCTGAAGGGGAAGGACGAGGGGTGGTGTTAGAAAATCGACAGCACGCGAGATGTTCCGACCTGGTCCCAGATCGCGTTCGCGACGACTTTCGGCCGGCTAGGGTGTGACCCATGTGTTCGTAAGAAAGACGCACCAGAAGTGTGGACCGCTCATCTGCGTGCGTCGTCGCCACCCGGGTTTCCATCGCACCGCCAGGACCGTCTCGCGTCCCGCGCTCTGGCGGGAGGGGGAAGGGACGAGTACCTTCAGCATCAGCCAAGACTGAGAGTTTTGTCAACACCTCGTTTTGGGTGTTATATTGGACGCGGCAAACCAAAACCAAACAACACAGGCCACAGACACCGACCGGCGCGTCGACGCGCGCGCGTGCGTTCGTTTTCGCGGCGTTACGGGTCCAAACCCGAGCGAGTGTGTGGTGTTGCACGCGATGGCACCGAACAACGCGGCGGTTGGCGCCACGAGAGGCACGTCCGAATCAGACGAACTTCTCGTCGGGCTCTCCAAGATTAACGATGCCACGACTCAAGCAGGGGACTCGCGCCGAGGTTCGCTGCGACGTGCGATGCGGGTCGCCACGGTGACAAGCGCGTGCGCGCTTGTTGGCGTCGTCGCGGTGTCCGCAACGAAAGGAAACCTGGTGAACGCAGGGTTCGGGGTTGGTGATGGCGTGAGGGCCCGGCCCGAAATCGCATCCCTGGGCGACGGACGGTGGGGCTCCGCGTTTGGGGATGCGTTCGACCGCGTCGGCTCGTCCGGACACGCGAGCGCGTCATCCGGGTACAGGCTGCGGGACGGCAAACCGGGCAAGTGGGGTACCGCACGGGGCGTCGGGCAGGCGGGTCGGGAACACAAAGCCCCACGTGGAGCTGGGATTGACACGTCCTCCACCGGTGACACGCATGCGCTGCGAAGCGCGCCAGCGTTGAAACAATCCACGACGTTTCAAAAATGGAACCGAGCGCCGTACGAGTACGAGATGCCTGACAGGGCGGGCTCTCGCGTATCCAGCGACGACGAGTCTTGGCAAACTACGCACGATCCAAGAGACAAGGTTCGCCAAGGCGCTGTTCGCGGTCGCGCTGCGTTCGCCAAAGATTCGAAAGGTGATCTTCTCGCGCACCCCAAAGTCGCGCGAACGGCGGAGCGGTTCAGGAAAGCGCAGAGGGAGGGAAACGGCGACGGCGACCGGCGGTTTCGACAAGCGCGGCTTGGTGAGGCGGAGACAGGCGGAGTGGTTGAGCCCGCGTATGAGTACGAGGAGAGCTACGAAAACGACGGCAGCGAATCGTGGGAAACCGTTTACGTGCCGCCTCCGGCGCCGCCCGCTCCGGAAAAGCCGCCCTTACCTCCCAAAAAACGCGTCACCGAAACCGTCGCCGGAATAGGCATGGCACGATACAATCCCGGGTACAAAGGTTTTGACGGTTATGGGCAAACAGTCACCACGATTGCGAACGACGGGGTTTTGAAACCGGCGAAGGTTGCGGAGGCGAGTTTGGAAGAGACGAAAAAACAACAAGCTACGAAACAGCGGGAAGAGATTTGGAAAGCGTTGGAGGCGGATGGCGGCAAAACAATCGACGCACCGCCTGTTTCCGTGCGAGCCGCGTTGATCGCGGTGAGAAAAGCCAGCGATACGCACGAAACTGGGGTGGTGAGCGGCGAGTCACTCGGAACTGAAACCGGAGTCGTGACCGGCGAAAAGAAAAGCGCGCGTGATTCAAGAAGACGCAACAAATCCGAAGAAACAAAGAAACCGAGCTACGACGCGTATTTGCGGCGCGCTTCCGGGAACTTCGACGACTACGACGACGCGTGGACTACACAAACTAAGCTGGAAAGCGTGTTCGCGGCGAAGGCATTGGAAAAGAGAAGCGAACTTCTCGCTAAGATTGACCTTGAAACGCGCGACTACGACGACGACATTCCCAAATCAAAGTCAAAGAGAAAATCAAAGAAGACGAAGATGACTCATGAGGATTTGATCGAGTTAAGAGCGGAGCACTTGATGGCATCGCTGGGTAACATCGACCAGTCGTCTTACGAGGATGACTTAGTTTCGGGGAAGATTCGCTCCGAGGAAGAGATGGGGCGGATGAAGAAAGAAGCGCTCGAGGTGCGGGGCTTTCCCAATCACCACACACCGCCTCTGCGATTGCCCATACTCGTCCTGACGAAGGGACGGTTATTACCTCTGCCCGTTACCCTGACTGTTTCCGTAATACACGTCACGACCGACTGACACTTTCTTGTTAATCGTATCAGAAGTACGAGCGCCAGGTCGCCGAAACTTCGCGGCTTGAAAAATTAAAGAAAACCCTTCCGAATGAAGACGGGTCCTTGCCCTGGGACGCGCCGCCTGCGCCGTCCAGCCCGCCTCTGCCCGATTTTGACGATCAGGTGGAGGACGGTTTAATTGACGAGTTAATTGACCGCGAACTTCGTGGCGAGGAAGAGTCAGACGGCGAGTCCAACGTTTGGAAGCCGTCCGCGAAAAAACAAACCCGCCTCGGCCCAACCGAGGTTCGAAACGGCGACGGCTCGGTTCCGTGGGACGCGCCTTTGCGTGCAACGTACGTGTTCAACGAAGATCTCCGAGGCGCGCTGGGCGGCACCGAGGGCGTGGACACGTCCACTGCGTGGGACGACGTGTCCACGTCGGAAAAAGTTTCGTCGTTTGTTTCCGCGGCGGAGGATGGCGAGAGTGATCCGGCTTCTGGAACGTATGGGCAAACAGTCATGAACGATCCTCAAAACTCGGACTACGCCGTGGCGTGGACCGTGGCGTTCCACGCGGAGTCGTATGCGGGGGATGGGGCGTTGGACAGTACGAAATCGGGGGAAAAGGAAAAGAAGGAAAACCCGGCGAGGTGGGACGAACACTACGCTGACGCGTTGATGGACGGCGGCGACGGCGTTGAGTTATCTATGGGCAAACAGTCGCCCGAAACAACGAAGGACCAGACAGTGAGCTGGAACGACCAAAGGAAGTGGCGCTCCACTTTAACCGGTCAGGTCGAGGAGGAAGACCTGACAGAAGAGGTGGCTTACCAGGACGACGAAACGCATGTTGGGGGGTTGGGGTTGAAGAAATCCGACAACGACAAAGAAAAATCACACCCCGAAAAAAACAAAGTCGAGTTTGACACCCGGGACTACGAGATGAGCGACCGCGTGCGTTTACGCGCGGACGCGTTTTTCGAACCCGACGCGTACGAAGAGGAGCTTACGCACGCAGTGACGATTCCGCGGTACGCAACGCTGGGGGAGGCGGAGCCGGTGTTGGCGGGGGATGGGCAGTCCGTTCGTTCGTCTGGTGGGTACGTGGGACAGCGCGGTCAGTCTGCGGTTTCCGCGGATGACGAGTCACGAGACTCTTCCTGTCTCGCTTTCGCGCCAACCGGCGGCCCGAACCGGGACGAGTCGCTTTGTCGCAAATTCGCACACGACGCACGGCAGTGCCAGGTCCACCTGGACCCGTCCCAGAGCTGCTGGCACAAAACCGTCGGGTCACGGTTTCTTGGCCCGGACTCGGCGAGTCCGGCGCTTGGCGCGCGCGGCGGAAACGGCCCGGTCACCGAGTCAGAGGCGCCCGAAATAAACGCCAAGTGGACGGGCGAGTTTTACGCCTGCATGGCGGGCGCTTCGGAGTACACCGGGAACGTGGAGGCGCCGTACCGGCTACCGCTGACTCCGGTGAGTACGCATCGTATCCAAGATTCTCCTTTCAAAGTCGTTGATGGCAAAGGGGATGCTCCTTTCAAAGCCATCGATGGGTCGGTCAACCAAGACGTCGCCGTACCTAGTACCGCCGTACCTACCACCAAGCCCCCCGCTGCTGCGCCGCCTTTGGTCGCGAAAAGTTTCGCAGCCACCACACCGAACACGGCGTACTTTTACAACTTCGTGCACGTCCCCAAAGGTACGGACGGAACTTTCCCAATCGCCGCGCACCGCCTTACCGATTGCGCATACCCGTCCTGCGAAGGGACGGGTATACCTCTGACTGTTCGGCTCGATTACTCTGACTGTTTACTCATACCGATCTCTCATACACATTACGAGAGACTGACACTTTCTTTTTTATCGGGCCAGCTGGGGGGACTTATTTCAAAACCCTGTTGCACGGCGGCGAGCAAAAACGAATCGCCCGGCTCGGCGGCCCCGACCCTAACTGGGACCAGAACCTGGTGAAAACCTGGTGAGTATTTCTCATTTACCACATTCCGCCTCCCTGATTGCCCATACGAGACTGACACTTTTTCTTTTACAATCAGGGTCACCAAGCCGCTTGTGGATTTCACCGAGCGCGCCTTCGCGAACGTGGTTTGGCGGTACGCGATTGGCAAGCTGGGCGGGGGGGCACGGGGGGGCAAACAGTCGGAAGATGTTGTTTCTGCTCAGTTCACGGGATCCGGTATGGAAAGGTCGTACCAATCGGGGCACCGGGCGGTGAGCAAAGGGTCGTTGTCCATGGGGGTTTGCGACAGTATCGACGCGCCTTGCGCGTACCTGACGATTTTGCGCGACCCGCTGGAGCGGTTCATGAGCCACTACGTGTATTCCTGTCTGGAAGGATCCGAGGACAGGCACACGTGGGACGCGGAGTGGATCGCGGACGCTTCCGCGAAAGGCTACGCGCAAAACGGGTGTCCTTTGTCGCCCGTCGAGTTCCACTCGCGGGTGGGGGGGATGATCAACATCCTGGCGCCCGGCGCCAATCCCACGACGCGATGCGCGGTGGAAGCGGCGAAGGTACGGCCTCCTGGGTTTTCGCCAAATCATGCACTCCACGTTTCACGGATTGTCCGCCCGTAATTACTCGCGTAACGCGGTCCGAAAGACTGACACTTTTTTTTCCCAACCGCAGCGCAACCTGCGATCGCCGTGCGTGCGGTTTCTTTTGCTGGATGACCTGGAGCACGGCTTGACCGAAATGAGACGCACGCTTCCTGACTTTTCCGAGATCGGGCTTTCGGAACAAAGATCTGGGGTGTCGGATAGTGCGTTCTGGGAGACTAACTCGTCCAACTCCTTCGGCTTCGGCGACCAACCGACGCGTAGGAACCAGTCGGGGGATAAACTCGACGCGGCGAAAAAAAAACGGCTCGAGGCGTACACGGCGGATTCGCGCGAGATGACGGAACTGACGAAGTTGCTAGCCCCGGAAACGGAGGTGTACGACTTCGCGAAACGGCGGTATCACGCGCAGTGGGACGAGGACTTGCGAACGTGTTAGGTGTATAGGTGGATTTTTGGATCGGATCGGGAGCGGGTAGATTCTGTGTTGAGCGTGGAATGACGAGAGACGCGTGACGAGACGAAAACAAAGCTTACTTACTTCTTCGTACGGTTCCGACGACGCTAAAAAGCGCGGGTTCCTCCCTTCGTCCTTACTACCTTTCGCTTTCGACGACGCGTCCGGAAACGCAAATTGGTTACGCGTTGTTCGCCGCTTGCCGCACCGCGTCCCGCTTCGCCTCTTCCTGCGCCGCTTTCAGCGTGTGCCCGCTGCCTCTGAAGTTCGCGTACACCATCCGGATTGCGTTTATGGACACGACGATGTCCAAACCGAAAAGAATCAGCCCCACCAGGTACATCACCCCCACGCCATCGTTCGCCTCCGACGCTTTCCTCCAGTTTTCGATGCCGGTTAAACTGTACGGGGTGCTTGACATCCCCGTGAAGGCGTCTGTGATTTTGTAAAAGAAAAGTGGTTAACGTCTTTCGGGCCGCGTGGCCTGAGTAAACAGTCACCCGTAATCGGGCCTCCACAGCGTGCCTGCCGGATTTGGGAAACGCGCAACACGCACAGATGCAGAACCCAATGTGCACCAAAAACACTATGAAGAACCACAAGAACCCCAGGGCGCTGTCGTGCTTACACGCGGAGTAAATTCGTCTGTACCACAGGATCCACGCCAAAGGCACGCCCGCGCCTAAATAGATAGCCGCCATGAGCCACCCCATCACGGACTGGAACATGAACATCGCCGCTGAGATTGGTAATGGCAGGTGTCAGCCGCGTGTTGGGCGTGTATTGGACGATGGCCTGGTCAAACAGTCACCAGCGAAAGGTCTGAACAGTCACAGGCGCGTTAGAGGTAAAACAGTGTGTCCCCGGATTTGGGGAAGCCCAACACGTACCCGTGGCGGCTAGGAAGTTCCAGCAAAGCGCGGTCACGGTGATGACGAACGCGTAGTGCGCCATTTTCACCGCGGGTTTCTTGTCCTCCGGGATGTCGTCTTGGATGCTGTGGTACACGAACACGAAACACCCGGGGAAGGGGTAGTTTTTCTTTTTCAACCCGCCGTTCGCAACGAGTTCGGCTTTTTTCGATAAATAAAAAAAAGTGTCAGTCCATTGTTGGGCGACGTGAGGGGTACGGGTGTACTGTACATCGCGTGTATTGGACGATGTATGGGCAAACAGTCACCAGCTTCGGTCTGAACAGTCACCAGCTGAGAGATAAAACAGTGCGTATGTGCTGTGTGTGGTGCACTTCCTTTTAATGACGGTGGACGTCGACCAGGGGCAGCAAACGGCCGGTGCCTGGATTTGGGAAAGGTCCAAGGCCGCACCTTCTCTGCGCGCCAGCTCGCGTTCGCGGTCGTCCAGCACGCGTTCGCGGTCGTCCAGTTCGCGGACGCGCACCGTGGCTTCGCCGTTGCTCGGGGGCACGGGGGTGGGCTGTTTTGTTTGCGAGACAGTTTGTGAAGAAAAGAGGATAGGAGACGAGGTCAGTTGGGTGATGGTCTTTTTTTGGTGGCACACTCGTTTTGTTTGACCTTCAAACGTCGTCGCGATTTCGTAAATGGCGTGTACCCCTCCGGGTGCGGGGAGGAAAGACACGAAGACGCGACTGTTTAGTCGGGGAAAGAAACGTACGTTGAACGCCTTCGGGGCTCCCGGCTGATCCGCTCCGTACGCCCCGGCCGAGCCGCCGTACGCGCCGGTGTCGTACGCCCCGAACGTGCTGGTGGGCGCGGGGGCGGTTTCGTACGCGCTCCCGCCACTCACACCGCCGGACGCAACAGCGACTTGCGCGGCAGGCGCGGGTTGCTCGAACGGGTTGTGGAACTCGCCCCCGCCGCCGCCTTTACCCGCCGCGGGCTCCGCGAACGGGTTCGCCCCCCCGGAGGAGCCCTTGTCTTCGAACGGGTTGTCGGACATTGGGCTGGGTGGAGGTGGTGTTGTTGCCGTTTACGCGTGCGTGCTTGTGAAAATCAAACACCAGCGGTGAGAGGGTGGCGCGCGCACGTCGCGGTCGCGAGTCGAAAGGCGCACACGAAAGTCTCGCGAGACGCAGGCGCTGCCTCGGCGCGGCGCGGCGGAGCGAAACACGACCGCGTGGGGAACGCGGGTCGATGTGAGGAGGCGTCAGATCTGGCGCGGTCCTTGGCCTTCGGAACAAGAACACCTGTCCCTAAACTCGCAGTAGTCAACTTGGCGATGAAAAAGCCCTTTCAACACTGATTTGCTTGGCGCTTTCTTTTTGCTTAAATGTCGCCTTTATTGACTACTTGGCCCAAAAATCGAGAAAATGACTTGCCGGCGCTTTTGCGTTCAAATCACGCACGCGCGCGCGCCGTGCCCGACCTCCCTGTTCGTGAGCATGGCCGAGCTCACCGTGGAGGTAGGTCTAATTTAGCGAAGGGTACCGGTTGGGTATTTCCGGGCTTTCTCTTGGCGATCGCGCGACGCACCGCCCCACCAACGCGACCGTTTCGTCGCCCGACTTTTCGCTAATCCCTTTCCCGCCCATCTTTCGATCGTCATCCTCACCTCATCAGCCCGCCGAGACGGACCACCCAACCAAGGCCGCGGAGTTACCCGATACAGAGGAGGATGACACCGACGCGCTTGTGGACCCTAAAGTTCTGGAAGAAGAGGCGAAGCTCCGCGAGGAACGCAAACTAGCCGAGGAGGCGACGAAGGTGGAGGTACGCTGTTCACACGCGATCGTGGCGTGCAAGTCTTTCTTTTTCGCGTCTCGCGCACGCGACGTGTCCCGCGTCGCAGTTTCGGCACGAGGTCGCGCGTCGCGTTTTCAGGTTACGTCACGCGAGGAGGACGCCACGCGAACGGTGTTTTCCCCGGCCGTGTTAGCAGTGGTTTCCGTCACGCGAGAGCCACGCGATACGCGACGAGCTCCCGCTCGCCTTCACCGCGCGCGAGACCCCCTCAGATCTGCGGCGCGTCGCCAGGAGGAGATGGCGGTCGTTCACGCCCCAGCTGTCTTTCGAGGCTCTTTTTTTCGGTTCGCCGTTTTTAAATTGCCTTCCCTCGCCTCTAGAAACACCCATACTCAAGACTCAAGACTGACCCTTCCCCCCCCCCCAACACAGACGCCCGTGGACCTGGACGAACACAAGTTCGAGCACCTCAACGCGCTTCTTGATCAAACCACGATTTACTCCAAGTTCCTTTACGAACAGATGGACGGCCTGGACGAAGAGGTGGACGCGATGCGGGAGAAGAGTAAAAAGAAACAAAAGAAGAGCCACGGGAAGGAGGAGGAGAAAAAGAACACGGTCGTGGAAGAAGAAGAGACGACGCTTTCGGAAACGCAAAAACTGCTCCCCATGATGACCGTGGAGATGCGGGATTACCAGCTCAAGGGTGTGCGGTGGATGGTGGCGCTGTACAAAAACGGCTTGAACGGCATCTTGGCCGATCAAATGGGTTTAGGGAAAACCGTGCAAACAATAGGGTTCCTGTCGCACCTAAGAGGGAAAAACATCTGGGGCCCGTACTTGATTCTCGGCCCGCTGTCCACGCTGCCGAACTGGGTCAACGAGTTCAACCGGTTCTGCCCTTCCTTTCCCGTGGTGCTTTACCACGGCTCGAAACAGGAACGCGCGGATATCCGCGCCAAGCGGCTACCCACGGCGACGCCGTGCAACGACCAGTTCCCTGTGATTGTCACGTCGTTCGAAATCGTCATGGCTGATCGCAAGTTTCTTCAGAAGTACAACTTCAAGTACCTCGTTGTTGACGAGGGCCACCGCTTGAAGAACTTCGACTGTAAGCTTATTCGCGAGCTGAAGCAGATTCCGGCCGCGAACAAGCTTTTGCTCACGGGCACGCCGCTTCAAAACTCGCTTCCCGAGCTGTGGAGTTTGCTGCATTTCCTGTTGCCCGATATTTTCTCCTCGCTGTCCCAGTTTCAGGACTGGTTCGACTTTGACAACGCACAAGCCGCGGCGCAGGCGAACGGGGGGTACACGGACGAGGCCACGAAACGCGTGGCGGTTGTGGAGAAGCTGCACGGGATTTTGAAGCCGTTTCTGCTGCGGCGCCTGAAAGGTACGGCCGGACGGGGCTTTCCCAAATCCGGGGACACGCTGTTTACTGCCCCGTCCGTGACTATTCACTGGTCACTGCATACATCACAAGTAGACTGTTTGCTCATACAGTACACCCACACTCGCCAACTCAAGACTGACGCTTTGTTTTACCCATCGCAAGGCGACGTGGAGAGTAACTTGCCTCGCAAGAAAGAAATCGTCGTGTACGCGCACATGGTGAAAACCCAGCGCACGTACAACGACGCTCTGGTGAACAAAACCATCGGCGAGATGCTTCAGGTAAGGGCCTTTCCCTGCTCCAAATCCGCCTCCCTGTTCGGCCCGATTACGGATAACTGTTTACGTAATACACATCACGAAAAACTGACACCAATTTTTTTTCCACGCAGAAACTCTCGGGGGCGTCGCAGGTTGGCGGCGCCAGTTTGAACAACATGCTGATGCAGCTGCGGAAAAACTGTAACCACCCGGATTTGATTTCGGGCGGGTTGGACGGGTCGATTCTGTTTCCCGGACCGGAACAGGTACGTGTTGTGTTACGCGTTTCCCAAATCCAGGCACACTGTTTGCGCATACAAGACGTTAACCACTTTTCGCGTAACAACCGCAGCTCGTCGCGGAGTGCGGCAAGTTCAAGCTGTTCGACCGGATCATGACCAAACTCAGGGCGAAAGGACACAAGGTTTTGATTTTCTCCCAGATGACCAGGATGCTTGATTTGATCGAGTCGTTTTTCGAACAGAAACAGGGGGGGTTCAAAATATGTCGCATCGACGGGAGCGTGCAGTGGCAGGACCGGAAAATACAGATGGACCTTTTCAACACCGACCCGGAGTACGGCGTTTTTTTGCTCTCCACCAGGGCCGGGGGATTGGGCATAAACCTCACCGCCGCGGACACGGTGATTATTTACGACAGCGACTGGAACCCGCACCAGGACATGCAGGCCATGGACCGGTGTCACCGCATCGGACAGACCAAGCCGGTGCACGTGCTGCGGCTCGCGACGGCGCACTCGGTGGAGGGCAAGATGTTGAGCCGCGCTAACTCCAAGCTGGCGCTTGAAAAGCTCGTGATCACCAAGGGGAGTTTCCGGCAAGACGAGTTCGACAAAGACGACGGGTCTAAGCACGGTAAGACACGCAAGAAGAAAGCGTCGGGGGGGGGGGTGAGCACTGATGAGCTGATAGCGCTCCTGAAAGGCGACGTGGACGAAAGCGACGGGATCCCGCAATCGGCGGATATCTCGGATGCAGACTTGGACATGATCATGTGCCGGGACGACCTGGTCGGGAAGGCAAAGCCGAACCCGCGCGTGGGGCCGGGATGGGAGGAGGTGGAGGACAGGAGCGGGATGAGCTTGCTGGGGAACGTGAACAAGGAATAGGGAGGTCTGGACGGCCGCCGTTCGCGAATTTTGATCTTTTGAATGGAAAATAAGTCTTACAGTCAGGTCAGACAAGTCTGGGGACAGTATTTCCAAAGCCGACTCACGCATCGCGGCGTTCTCATCATATCTTTCGTCTTTTCGCGCCAGTGGAGCGTTTTCCCACGCACTCCGCGCAGCTGTGTTTCAGCTTGCCGTGGGGACAGGGGATGCACTCCGCGCACTCGCGTTTCAGCTTGCCATGGGGGCAGGGGTTGCACTCCACGCAGCTGTCTTTTCGCCTACCGTGGGGACAGGGGGTGCATACCGTGCAGTTGTGCTTCCGCTTTCCGTGCGGGCAGGGGCTGCAGTCCACGCAGCTGTCTTTCCGCTTCCCGTGGGGGCAGGGGTTGCATTCCGCGCAGTGTCTTTTCAGCTTGCCGTGAGGGCAGGGCTTGCAATCCGCACAGCCGTGTTTCAGCTTGCCGTGGGGACACGGGTTGCACTCCTTACACTGATCTTTCAGCTTCCCATGCGGACACGGGGTGCACACCACGCAGTCGTATTTCCGTCTGCCGTGCGGGCACTCGACTCTTTCCCACACCATTATTCGCGCGTGATCACATCGTCTCGCGCCTTCGTGCGCGATGGCCTATTCGTGCCGCGCGCCTCGAGGTATGCGCTCCCTCCGCTCCTCGGAGGCGACGATTGGTTTCCCCTCACGTCTGAAATCGCTTTCGATCCAGAAGAATGATTCCTGTTTTTTAAGTCGCCGGCGTGACGTCATTCGCCGCGGCACGAGGCGAGGGGACCGTGTGGCGCGGGCGGTTGGGTCCCCCGGCACGCATCACAAACTTCGAACAACGCACAGTTACGGGATGATACCGCATCCGAGAGCTTGATCACCACCGGGTACCTCAATTACTACGAGCCGGCCGCAACTGTGGTGTCACGCGCGAACGTTTCCGCGACGCCGCGATGGTTGCGATGGAGCGCCCCTCATCCTTGGTTCCAAGAAAGCCCCGGCTCCCTCCCCTGGAAGCGACCGGCGAAAAGCCGCTGTTTTTCTTCGCGGTCGTTGCACTGCTGAACATCGTGGATGCGTTCAACCTGAACATCGTCTGGCCGATGCTGCCGTTCATGGTGGAGTCGTTTGGCGTCGCAAAAAGCGAAGCAGATTTGGGAGCCTGGGTCGGCGCAGCGGGCGCCGCGGTGAGCGTGGGGCAGCTCATGTCAAGCTACGCCTGGGGGGCGTTGAGCGACAGGATAGGACGGAGGCCGGTTCTTTTGATGGGAATGTTCAACAGCACGTTTTCGGTGTTGGTGTTCGGCACGGCGACGACGTACACGCAGGTACGCGTGTACGAAGGATTGCATTTCCAAATCCCAAGACTGTTCGGCCCGATCACCACGACTGTTACTCTATCGCGTTACGAAAGACTGACACTTCTTTTACAATCGCAGTGCCTCGTCGGCCGGTTCCTGTCCGGCTTGCTTAACGGCAACGCGGGGGTGGTGAAGACTTATGTCGGTGAAACGACGAATAAAAGCCAACGCACGTTCGCGTTTTCGGTGTTCGCCCTGGCGTTCGGTACCGCCAGCGTCTTGGCGCCCGCGATCGGCGGGTTCCTGCAGCAACCCGCGTCGACCTGGCCTGCCGTTTTCGGAAGCACGGTTTTCGAGACCTACCCCTTTCTCCTACCCATGCTGTGCGCCGCGTTCCTCACCTTCACCGGGGGCGTGCTCGGGTTTCTGTACGCCCCCGAAACCGCGAGCCAGTGGCGCCGGATGGAGAAAAGGAGGCTCGCGAAGGAGGCGACGCGAGTTACTGGGGCGGGTGGTGTTGAGATTGACGACGAGGAAAAGAAACTGCTTCCGGCGGAGGTGGAGATGACCGAACGCAGTGAACGCGACGGGTGCGTTTCTGTTGCGCAAGTCGTGTCCCACGTCGATTGCGAATGGATAGACCCGGAGGGAGAGGATCCTTCCCTCGGGGAAAAGAAGCTAAATCGGGGGGACGACGCCGCGACGCGGTTAAAGTTGTGGCGCGAAATCTCGTCGTCGTCTCGAATCGACGGTACCGACCGCGATTTAAAAACCGAGGCGTTACACATAAACGGCTGGAACCACGACACCGCCACCGCCGCGTCGTGCTACGCCCTCCTCGCGTTCATTGCGATCGGGTACGACGAGATTTTACCCGTATACGCCAAGACGAGCCAGGGGATGGGGGGGTTGGGGTTTAACCCGGCGCAAATCGGGACGGTGCTCATCGTGGGCGGGGTTTTTCTGATTGGGTTTCAGCTCGCGGTGTTCCCCAAGTTGCTGGTAAGGGCCTTTTCCACCCTACACATTCCGCCTCCCTGATTGCCCATACTCGTCCTGCAAAGGGACTATTACGACCAGAAGGGCGCATTCCCTCGGACTGTTACCCTGACTGTCTACTCATACCAATCCCTCATACACATGGCCGAGAGACTGACACTTTCTTTTTCATCTCAAGAAACTGTTGGGCGTGGTCAACGGGCTGCGCGTCGCCGCGCTGGCGTTCGCGCTCGTCTCCCTCGTCGCGCCAATCGCGAGCGTCGCCGGCGTGGTGAAACACGCGACACTAAAGTGGTTCGTGCTTTTGCTTTCGCAAATTGCAAAAATCGCAACCCTCGCCGTGCTGTTCACCACCGTGATCATGGCCGTGAACAACTCGTGTTTGAACAAAGTCAAGGCCCGGGTGAACGGCGCGGCCACGACGCTCGCGGCGGCGGCGCGAATCGCGAGTCCGATCGCGCACGGCGTGGTGTATTCGGCGTCCCTAAAGTTGAGGCAGTCGCAATACCCGTACCGACAGTTTTTCGTGTTTCTCTTCGTCTCCGCGTCGTCGGTGGTTTTGTTTCTTGTCGCGTCGCGGCTTCCGAAAAAGTTGGACCAGCCGCCGGAGGAAAACGAAAACGAACCGACCGCAGGACGAGGCATGGGACCGCCAAACGACGGGGAGAGTCATTCCCGCTAGAAAAATAGTATTCGCGGGCACGGTGACCAAATAGGCGTACGGATCTAGCCGCTCGCGTTAGCTCGATGTTCGATAAAAAATAAAATTAATAGCTAGACACTTTATTTTTCTCCCCAGCCCCCTGCTACCGCAATTTACGTTTCCCTGCTTTTCGGCATCATCAGCAGTTCCCGTAGCCGCGTCGGGTAAATCGGCTTCGTGACGTACTCGTCCATCCCCGCTTCGAAACCCTGCTGGTGGTCCTCCGCGGCGGCGTTGGCGGACACGGCGACGATGAAGTTTCGCGACGCCGCGTTTTTGGAGCACGTTATGGCGCCACTCGCTTTACCGAAAAGTGTCAGTCTTGTACGCGCAAACAGTGTGTTGACGGATTTGGGAAACGCAGGGACGTACCTTCAAGCGCCCGGATCTCGCGCGTCGCGTCCAGGCCGTCCAACACCGGCATCTGAATATCCATCAGAATGACGTCGTACTGCCCCCCCTTTTGCAACAAATCAATCGCCTCCCGTCCGTTGTTCGCCACCACCGAACTCATCCCGCACCGCTTCACCACGACCTGCGCGACTTTCTGATTCATCAAGTTGTCCTCCACGATCAAAACGGCGCCGTTTCCGATGGGGTCGGTTTCGTGCACGGCCGGCGGCGGCGGGTTCGTGTTGGCGCGGGTACCGGCGGCTCGGAAAAATTGGTTCCCGCGGTCGAACGAAGGAGTCGCCGCGTTTCCGCCTGAATCAACCGCGCCGCGCCAACCAAACCCGCCGCGCGAATCAACCGCGTTCCGGGCGGTATTGTAACCCAACGGGTCCTCCTCCTCCGCGATTTCCGAAATCTCAACCGCGCTCGCCCGGCGCGACTTCGACCGCGTGACCCGCGCCGGAACCGTCGCCGCGGCGACCGCGTTGCGCCGCGCTGACGGCGGTCCCGACTGGTTACCCACCGCCGCAGCGCCAAGCGCCACGTGGCTGTCGTCAACCACGGAGTGCCTGGCGAGAGGTGAGGGCGGGGCTTGATACGCCCCTTCCTGGTTTGAAGCGTGTTGGCCTTGATACAGATGAAGACCGTGAACACCTTGAGCATTTTGAAGACCGTGAACACCTCCCGACCTGGCGCTTTGTTGTGCGCGCGCGTGACGCGTATCCGCAAACCCAAACGACCCCCCGGCTGGAAGGGGCGCGCCTGAACCTCGGCGGCGCAGCTCACCATCCGTCGCAAGCAGCGCGTCCCTGAGCGCGCTCGGTTTCACCGGCCGAATCACCTGACGCGTCTCCCGCAACAACGAGCGCCAGCCGTGTGTGAAATCGTTCTCGTCGCCGTCGTCGCCGCCGTTGCCGCCGCCGCCGCCGCGCGAGCGCTCGGTGAAAGCATCCCGTTGATTCGGAGTGGAGGCGTGTCCGCCCCCGCCAGTGGGTTGCCGCGAGGCTCGGCGACGGAGAGTATTTTTGTCCCCGCCGCCTTCCCTCATCGCGCTCGGCCTTGTTGATTGCAGGTCATCACTCCAGGGAGAGGGTGTGATCTTTTTCCCGACCAACAACACGATCGGGGGAATGTCACTGAAACTAATTCGCGACCGAAACCACTCGTTCCAAAGCGGCAAAAGAAACGCCTCCTCCAAAACAACCACGCACGCCTTTGTTTGCCACGCCTGGTGCAAAAGTCGGGCGACTTCCGCTGCCCACACCACTTGTTGCGTTTCCGTGTGCGGGAACCGACGCGCTAGTAACAAGTGCGTGTGCGTCGCGTCTCCCGCGAGCGCGAGCCGCCCGATAGCGTCGCCCAAGCTTTTCTTACCAACCACGGTGAGAATCTCCGCGGTGGCCGGTAAATCGAAAACCACGGGCGAGTGCTGCGCGTGCTTTTGCGAGGAGTTCGGAAACCGACCGCCGCCGGCGTTGGCGCCGTTTAGGCCGGCCAACTCAACGAAAGGTGTCATCTCAAGGGGTACGTCCAGGGTCATCGTGGTGCCGACTCCCGGAACGGACGCGCACGAAACGTGTCCGCGTAAACTGGCCATTATGTTCTTCGTGATCGCCAAACCCAAACCCGTGCCGCCGTACTCGCGCGTCGAGGAAGTCGACGCCTGAGATAAATAAAAGAAAGTGTCAGTCTTGTATGGGAAAACACTCTTGGGATTTGCGAAATACAATACGTACCTGTCCGAACGGCTTGAACACGACCTCCAGTTTATCCTTGGCGATCCCGATGCCGGTATCGATGACTTCCATGCGGATCCAGCGCAGGTCGGGGCCTGGGGTGGTTGTCCCGGTTGCGGTTGTCTCCTCAATCGCGGTTGTCGTCCGCCGCGTACGAGCACGACGCGTCGCCGGAGCGTTACCCATGCCAACCTCCGTCTCCTCCCCAGGCGACGTTCCCGCTAACACCAGCCAGGATCCGGAATCTGCGCGTTTCGGGTGCGACGGCGAGGCGTTGTTTTGGCGTGACGTGTTGCCGTTGCCACCAAGACGCACATTTCCGTCAACACCACCCAACACCATGTCGCTCCCTGGAATTCGGTCCACCCTGATAACAACCTCCCCCCCCTCCCTCGTGTACTTCAGCGAGTTGTTCACGACGTTGATCAGGGCTTGCCTGGTACGATTAACAAGAGAGTGTCAGCCTCTCGTGATGTGTATGAGTAAGCAGTCAGGGCAGAGGTAATAACCGTCCCTTCGCAAGACGAGTATGGGCAATCGCAGAGGCGGAAGGTGTTCAGTGGGAAATACGCACCGGAGTCGAAATTTATCACCGCGCACCACCACCCCGCAAAGCGAAGGGCAAACGTCCAGAATCATCTCCACCTGGTTCCGCGAGGCTTGGTGGCCCACGATATCCACGAGCTCGTTCATCATCTCGTCAAGCGCGAAGTTCTCCAGCACAAGGGTCTGGTGCGTTTCGCTGCCGCTTTCCAGTTTCGCGAAATCGAGAATTTGACCTGTGAATGTGGAGGATTTATTCAGTCGTGTATGGGCAAACAGGGAGGCGGGATTTGGTGAAAGGCCCAATACGCACCAATAATGCCGAGAAGCGCCTCCGCGGAAACAATCGCGCTTGACACGAACTCGCGCTGCGCTTCGGTTAGGGTTTCGTCCTCCATGAGTAACGAGTTGAAGGCGATTATCGAATTCAGGGGCGTGCGCAGTTCGTGCGAGATGTTCGCCACGAACGCGCGGTGCAACTGCGAAACGCTCTCGGCTTCTATTTTCGCCTTCTGCAGCGTCCGCGCTGCTAATTGGGAGTACTTGGAAACCTCCAGGGCGTCGGTGAACAGTCGCTCGTCAAGCCTCATCAAACCGTCCGCTGAGTTGATGAGCCAAAAGTTGGAAAATACCAGCATCGTGCTGTACGTCATCTTCGCCACTATGTCCGCGGCGGTCATCAGGAGGAACTGCGTCACGGTGTTGATCACTCTCCACTCGCGTAACAGCTGGATAACGGGAAACAACGTCCACGTCCCATACGTCGCCCTTTCCAGCATCTTCAGCGTGTGCGCGTCCTCCGGGTGCTGGACTCTTTCAATAACTTGTTGGAACAGGGATTGGAAGCCGAACATTATCACCACGAACAGCGAGCAGGAAATTCCCATGGACACGACCCTCACTTCGTACCGGTCCGCTAACAACCCGAACGCCCCCGCCAGGAGCATCAGGTTGTTAACAAGCGACACACCCCACACGTCCCAGCTCGTGCTCATGAGCTCGTCCCGCGCCGTCCTCGCGTTGAGCAGCCGGTTGAACGTGCTCACGAACGGAATCAACCGGGACGGGCTGACCACGGTGTCGTCGCCGTCCTCAACCCGGGTCTCTTTGTTCGAGTCGTCGATAAAAATGTTTTTTGGCCGCCGCGTCATCATGGAAAGCACGGCGATTTTCGAAATCATCAACGTGCTGAGGTTGTTTCGATGAAAGGGGTTAACGTCGTGTGTGGCCGAGACGTCTTGTGTTACGTAGATACGGCCTTTCTAATCGGGAACGACGCGCGCCGAGGCGATTCGGGAAACCCCAACCCGCCGTACCTCGTCACCGGCCACACCGCGAGGACCTGAGATTGTAAAAAGAAATGTCAGTCTCGTATGGGCAACCAGTCGGCGGAATATGGTTAATGGGAAATACTTACCCGGACTGCGCTGTACTCGAGCTGGCCGTCCCGGTCGCTCCTTACCAGGGGGACGAACTCGAAGAAATCCAGGGTGTAGTAAAAAACGCTCCAGACGCAAATCAGGATGTGATACAGGGCGAGGCTTTTTTTTAAAGGCCCGACCTTACCGCCGGGAAACGCGACACTCATCGCCGTGGGTAAAAGGGACGCGGCGTAGAACGAAACGGCGGCTATTTTCGCGTAACTCAGAATGCGAGTTTCGTGCGCGAAATCAAATCGTGACACGGTACTGGCCAAGCCCTCCTGGTCGCCGTGGCGGAAACACCTTTTTTGAGGCGAGTGTGGGACGCTTTCTGCAAACGCCGCGGAAGCGTCGCCGTCGCCGTCGCCCGCGAAAAGACAGTACTCGTTAAGCGTCATCAAACCGACTAACACGCACACGCACGAAATCACGCAAGGCACCACAAGCGCGGCGAGGTTCATGCGCACCAATTGTGCCCGTGAGTCGTTACGTTGCGCCTTCCCTCCGTGGTCGGGGTCTAGGTTCACGAGGCGTTGCACCGCGTCCCAGCCTTGCCTGGAAACGATTGGGACGGAAAAAGATTTGCCGAGGCGCGGAGAAACAGTGGATGGATGGATCACGACACGGGTGATGGGGTGGGACGTGGGAGGCGTGACGGTCAGGTGGAATTTGTGCGACTGTTTGGCACAAACCTTCGGTTGGTTTAGGGTTGACGTGTTCACCGGGTTGAAACCCGTCGAACGCGAGACTTCGGCACCGAGACGAACACGCGGTGACTCTTGGGACGCCGCGAAGTCACGCGGCGAGATGGAAAGTGCTTCCGTGTGCATCCAAGAAAAGCCTGGTCGGGAAACCAACCGATTTGTGACGCGGTGGTGACACCACGAGACGCGCACGCACCTGTCGGAGAGGAATTCTGTGGCGATGGAGAGGGACATCGCGTGACCCTCCCGACTCCGCACGACACACCCACCCGCGCGCGTCGCTTTCGCGGAAGCCACGCCCGGTGTCGTGATATTTCTTGCGATTTTTTTCCTCGTCAGCGTCGTGCCCCGGCGTCGAAAAAAAGGACGGAGTCTACTCAAGTGCGTGCAAACGGGGGAACGCGCGCCACACCCCGTCTCGCACACGTCCCCGCGGTACCCGCCGTCTCCGGAGCGTTCCTTTGCCAGCGCAGCTGTGGTCGCGTACGTCATAACACCTGGAACTCAGTCGTGGAATCGTACCCGGGACGCGGACCAGAGGCTCGTACCCCGCGAAGAAGTCAAGAATCTCGTCAGCAGCAATGGTGCGCCCCGACGCGAACGTGCAAAAGTTCGTTCGCGCCACCGAGCTGGATGCGCGAAACCAAACCATGTTACGCACCATACGCGCCACGGCGCAGGTCACGGAGTGGCACGAAAAGGCGTACCAACAAACCGGCGGCGCCACGATAGGTGCGAGGGAGATGGAGGCGCAACGTGAGGAGCTCGACGCGGCGAGACAAGAGGTGCATTCGGTGAGACGCGAGAAGATGCGCGCGCTCGTTGCGGCGGATAACGCGCAGTACGAAACCGAACTGAACAAAATGGGCTTAACCGTGGCGAAGGAGCGGTACTGAGCGGGAAACGAGAGGAGAGGGGGAGCGAGCGAACCACACCTAGCCCGGGACGCCGTAGACTAGACCTGCAATTCTAAATTAGCTTAAACTTGCCGCGTCCCGGTCAACGAAAGGAACGGTCAAAAGAAAGGCTTCACCGTTGCTTCACCACACGCATCGCGCGCGCGTCGCACGAGGCCCCATGGCGCCGCCCGTGCAGCTGCGATGTTTGGTCACGGGAGTCCGCGTGAACCAGGCGTTGCCGTATTTCCTCACGCTTCAGGTACGCGCGTTGTCGCAGGAGGCCTTCCCTTGCGTCGTGGCTTTCGCATGAAAGAGTTTTCCGAGAAAACGGCGTTTTCGGGGTTCGCGACGCGAACGAGGCGTACCTGTATGACTCTACTTCATGAGTGGTATGGCCGGTGGGACGCGCGGATAGCGCCAGCGCGGCATCACGCCTCACTCGACACAAACGTTTGACACTTGCCTGACACGTCGGTCCCACCAATCTCACCATCCCCTCGCGTCGAAATCGAAATCGAAACAATTCGCAGACCCTGAAGTCCCGGGACAGCAAGCCGCGTGACGTGACGTACGGGGACGACCTCGCGATTCGCCGTACTGAAAAAGGCACGTACGCGCGTACGGAAACCACCGAGGTAACGAGCGCGCCTGAGTTTCAAAACAAAGCGTTCATCATGTCCGTTCCGAGGGTGAACAACGCTCGAGAGTTACACCCGACCGCGGTGGAGGATTTGCTTGATGGAAAGGTAAGGAACTTTCCCAATAACCGCGTTCCGCCTCCCTGATTACTGCCCCTGATGGACGTTGTGCTGTACCACTTTACTGTACCGTACATACCTGTTACTGTGTTACGTTACGTAGTATAGTCGTAAAGTCACACCACTACGGTACCCTGTCCAATCCCGGATATACACGCGGCCCGAAAGACTGACGCTTTCGGCTTTTATCGTACAAGGACTGGCCCGGATTCGGGACAGGCGGGGACGGGGAAGGCGTGGCTTTAGGGGACGGCCCCCCAGCGCTGGTGCTACAGCTGTACGGCGCGCGGTCCGCGGGGCACAGCGTGATGGGCCAGGACGTGTTGATTGGTACGGGTTATGTTGAGTTTTTCGGGAACACGGTGACTCGGTTGGCGAGGGGCGAGGCGGTGTCCATCACGGTTTCGTTGGAGCACCCCGAGGGACGCGCGCCTTCGCAAGTATCACTGCAAGTCACCATGCTTGACACGGATTCCGGGTCTGGCGGGTCGGTGGCGACAAGAGACGGGAAAGGCGCGGGCAAAACGTTGCGAGTCTCTGTTTTAGTGCACGGCGCCACCGGGCTGAGTGGCGGGGACAACACGGCGCCGGCGGCTTTCGTGGCGGCGAAGGTACGTATTGCATTTCCCAAATCCCTCCGACTGTTTGCCAATACAAGACTGACACTTTCTTTTATTTATCTCAGACGATGCGGGAAGCGGCGGCGCGGTTGCCGAGCCGGGCGGCGACGCGGGCGGTGCCCAAATCGAGCGAGCCGATTTGGGACGAGGTCGTGTCCGTGGAGGTTGGCGAGCACGAGCTGGACCGGGAAAAAGTTTTGCTAGCCGTGGTGAACCACGACACGAACAAGCTCATGGCGAAAGCCGCGGTGCCTCTTAAGTCGCTTGAGGTTGGACGGCACTACTCAATGGCGCTGGATTTAGGGGACGGCGCGGTGTTGAACGTAACCGTGGTGATTCCCCACGCCCCGCAAAGGGAGCTCGATTTTTTGAAACACAACGCGGATTACACGAGGGTGGAGGCGTCCGTAACGGGGATCACGGGAGACTCCGGGTCTGGGTTCGCCGGGCCCGTGGTCGCGGTGTGGTCGGTCACCAAAGACAGCGCCGCCGCTCGAGCGGCGCCCGGGGGGAAAAAGATTGACCTCTACCGCCGCGCCGACGCGGCGAGTGAAACCGACGTGGTGAACCAAATTGTCAAGCTCAACGGAGAGTTCAAAGCCAGGGACATGGTGCCTGTTCTGCAGGGAAGCACGCTTGGCGGGCCCCCGCTTTGGCCGTCAGGGCACAGAGCGTGTTTCTACGCCCAACGGAGTGCGATTCAAATCGGCGCCGGGATCGTGGTGGAGCTGATGAACAGGTACGTGTTGCGTTTCCCAAATCCCGGCCTCCCTGTTTTATCTCTCAGCTGGTGACTGTTTGTCCATACATCGCAATGCACACTACTGACACTTTCTTTTACCCATCGTAAGCGCCGGTATGATCGCGCGGGCGGTGATACCGATTGGCGATTTAGGAACAGGAGGACGAGCCACGGAGTTAAACCACGTGCCGTTGATATGCGGCGGAGGCACCGCCGCTGGCGGGCCGAACCGGGGGGACGAGGTGGGGAAAATATCTCTCACCGTGCGGGCGTGGCCGCGGGAAACGCTGTTGCGACAGGTATGTATTGCATTTCCCAAATCAGGCGGCACACTGTTTACGGTCCCTCTGTGAGTACACTACTCATCAAAAGGAAGTTACTACATACACCACAAGTGCACTGTTCGGCCCGAGTACGCCTGACTGTTTACTCATACACATTACGAAGTACACCCACACTCGCCGACTCGCAACTGACACTTTTCTTTCCCAATCGCAGCGCGAAAAGGAAGTCGCTGCCGGGTTCGACGGCGGCGGCGGGTTGGGGGTTGGCGGGGAGGGCGCGTGGATGCTCAGTGCGATGGCGACGGATATGATCGACAAACAACAGGCGCTTGATGAAGCCATCGTGTTGCTTGACCGGGAAAGGAAACGCACACAGAGCTTAACCTACAAGTGCGACGAGGCGGTTTCGTCGAAGCAACGGCTGGAGAGCGACAACCAGGAACTGCGACGGTTGCTTCACGAAGAGCGCAACGCGGATCCCGCCGCGGGACTCGAGCAGCTTGGTTTGGGGAACATTTCGGACGTGATGGAGGCGAAGGTAAGGGCCTTTCCCATCCACCACATTCCGCCTCTGCGATTGCCCATACGAGACTGACACTTTCTTTTTTTACAATCAGGAGCGTCTTGGGCAGCTCGCGTCGCGTTACGGCCAGGAGAAACGCCGGAACGCGGAGCTGATTCACCGGTTGAAGAACCTTCACGAAAGCCAGGCTGGGGCGGAGCAGGTGCGTATTGGGCTTTTCCCAAATCCCGACACTGTTTGCCAATACAAGACGTTAACCACTTTTCGTGTAACAATCGCAGTTGAAAGGCCGGCACCTCGAGCTTCAGGACGCGCACGCGGAGATGAGCCGGTATTTGCAAAAGTGCGAAAAGGAAGCCGCGCGGGTCGGGAAGTGCCGCGCCACGATTGAAATGCAGGAGGGGGTTATTTCGCGGCTGGAGGGTTTGCTGGAACAAGCCGCGGTTGACCAGCGGCGGTTAGCGGAAGCCGAGGCGCTCGCGTCGCGGGTACAGGACGCGAATTCCGTCCTCCAAAGCGGCCCGGATTGGGAGGAGCTTTCCATTTTGCGGGACACGGTTTCCGACCTTCGCGTGGCGTACCGGGAGCGGGAAAGCGACCACAAGGACTTAACCAACGAACGGATATCCCTAACGTTAAGGGTGGAGAAAAGCGAAGCCAACGCGATCGCGAGCAACAACGAGATGCTTGAAGTGTCCCGCCGGTGCGCTCGGGAAATCGCGGGTTTACGGAGCAAACTCGCCGAAAAAGACGCGCAACTCATGGGCGGGTTCGGGTCGGTGGCGAACATGATTCTTTCCGAAATGGGCGGGCCGCCGCGGTTAAGCACGATGGAACCGCCGCCGATACGGTACGCCCCGGAAAGTAGGCCGCAAAGTGCGTACCGCATGGGAGGGAACCGACAAAAACCGGACGGCGGCGATGATGACGATGATGATGATGGTGGCTATCGAGGTAAACGAGGCGACGTCCACGACGGGTATCGAGGAAAGCCGGATGACGACGAACGCGAAACGCACGCGGAGAAAGAAAACGACGCGCAGCACGTAACATCAGTCTCCGGGTCGGACGGTAAGGGTAGCTCATTGGAAACCGGAAGCCGACCGCAATCGAGACGGGGTACCGGCGCGGGCGCGAGTCGGCCGGACAGCGGGGCGGTCCAAGGCGCGAACGGTCAAAACGGCGCGGGTGCATCCGAAAAAGAAAAGCCGGCGAGCGGGCCGCATAGCCGGCACGCCCCGGCGGGTGCCGACGAATTTGGGTCGCGGCCAAGCACCGGCGGAACGTCTCCTGGAAGCAGGCCTGGGACGGGAACTGATGGGAGGGCTAAGTAAACTAGAGTTTAACGTGATGAACCGAGTTCATTCAATCTCTCCCTGAAAATGGAAATACCAAGCGCGCGCAATCTGTCTAAAACTCGGACGGCTCTACCAAGTTCATGCAATCTCTCCCAGAGTCCCAGTAAACTCATCATGCACCACGAAGTTCATTCCAATCCTTTAAACACTAACTAATATGTAAGTCTCTCCTACATCTCCCCGCACTCCGCGATTGCACAAATCGCGCGCGGTTTGTTGTTCGCGCCGCACTGCACGTTTTCGATTTTCCGAAGCGTCAACAAGCCGTCCCCCAGCACTCGGCCGAACACCACGTGCTTGTCATCCAGCCACTCGGTTGGCGCGCAGGTGAGGAAAAACTGACACCCGTTCGAGTCGGGCCCCGAATTGGCCATGGATAACAAACCGGCGCCTGAGATGAATAAAAGAAAGGGTCAGACTTTCGACGCAGTTCGTAACTTGAGGTACGGGTGTGCTGTATTGGGCGATGTATGCACAAACAGTCACCAGCTGGGAGATAAAACAGTGCGTTTGTGCGGTGTGTAGTTGTACAGTTGCCAGTAATTGTTACCCGTGGTGTACTCAAAGAGGGTCCGTAAACAGCGTGCCTGGATTTGGGAAACGCGCAACACGTACCCGTGTGTTTCCCAACGAAGTTTTCATCTGGAAACTTGGTGCCGTACGTCGAGACGCACCCCGTGCCGTCGCCTTTCAGGAAATCCCCACCCTGGATCATGAAGTCCTTTATGATGCGGTGGAACGTGGTGTTTTTGTACCCCATCGGGGTGAGGTCACGTTGGTTTTTATGTTCGCCCGTGCAGAACTTGCGGAAGTTCTCGGCGGTTTTAGGGCAGACGTCCGCCCAGAGCTCCATCGTGACCCTGCCCACCGCGGCGCCGCCGATTGTGACGTCGAAGAACACCACCGGGTTTTGGGGGTTCGTTTGTCTTTGGTGCCACGGATCGGTGGACATTTTCTGCTGGGGCAAACACGTAGAGCGAAGGGGTTTAGCGGATTTGGCGGGCGCGCGCGCGCGCGACGATTCTGCGGAGAACTTTCTCGGCGGCCTGAAGAAGTTTTTCTTCTAAAGTTGAACTGCGTGTCCAACCCAAAAACCACCTGGCGGGGCGGTGACGTCTCACTGTGAGGCACGCGTGCGTGGTGCGCGTTCGTGCCGTTGCCGATGACAGACTTTCGCGACGGTTGTTCCTTCTCCACACCCCGCGGTCTTCCAGCGCGAACCCACGTTTCACGCAAACACGTCCGGGTCACGGTCGTGTCACGGGCAAAGACGATGAGACGTGGTGTCCTTTTCGCGTTGGTTTTCGCGTGTGTTTCTTTCCCAAACCTCGCGCACGCGTGCAGCACGTTTCTGGTTGGCGCCGGCGCCTCGCACGACGGCTCGGTGATTGTGAGTCATAGCGACGACGGCGAGGGGAACCCGGATGCGCGGCTTTCGTTTGTACCGGCCCGAGATCACTTGCCCGGCGCGAGACGCCCTGTTTGGCCGGATCTGGAGGACAACCCACGGTTCGTGGGAATGGAAAGAGGCACGACGTACGAACCGGGGCGAAGCGTCCCGCCCGACGCCAAGCCCACCAAACCAATCGGGTTCATACCGCAAATAAACCACACCTTCGGGTACCACGAAGGCAACTACGGGGTACTTAACGAAAAGCAGCTCGGGATTGGGGAGAGCACGTGTAGTGGGCGGTTCGTGGCGAGTTCGATTGGAAACGGAGGCGACGCTTTGTTTTGCGTCAACGAGCTATCCCGAATCGCAATGGAGCGGTGCGCCACCGCGCGTTGCGCGGTTTTGTTGATGGGATCGTTGGCGTTTCAGTTTGGGTTTTATGGCGCCTCAGGGAGCTTCGAGGGAGGGTCGGAAACGCTTTTGATTGGCGACACCACGGAAGGGTGGGTCATGCACTTCGTGCCGTACCCCGAAACGAACGCCGCAGTGTGGGTCGCGAAAAGAGTCCCGCACGACCACGTCACCGTGGTGATGAACATGTTCACCATCCGCGAAGTGGACCTTGAGGACACGGATAACTTTTTAGCCAGCCCTAACTTACTGGACGTCGCGGTGAAACACGGGTTGTGGGACCCCCAAGCGAAGGTAAGTAATTTTATTTCCCAAATCCCGCCGACTGTTTGACCATACAAAACTGACACTTTTCTTTAAAACTCGAAGGACCACGACGCTTCGAAAACAACGCCGTTTGATTTCACCAAAGCCTTCAGCGCGGGTGAGTATGCGCACAAGTTCTACAGCGGACGGCGGTGCGTATTTCCCAGCTCCAAATCCAAGTGACTGTTCGGCCCGATTACGGGTGACTGTTTACGTAATACACTCGGCCCAAAAGACTGACACTTTTCTGTTCACAATCAGGGTCTGGGGCGGGTTCCGGCTGGTGAACCGGGAATGGACGGACGCGAACCTGTCCCCTGAGTACGACGATTTGCGCCTCGACGCGCCGTACCCTTTCTCCGTAAAACCCGCTAAGAAAGTCACACTCGCCGACGTGTTTAAATGGCACCGGGACTGGTACCAAGGAACTGATTATGACCTATCGAAAGGGTCAGCGGGCGGGCCGTTCGGCGTGCCTGACCGGTTCACGGCGGCCGCGGCTATAAACGGTACACGAGATTCACAAGCACGCGGTACAACCAATTCGCGTGAGATGGAAAAAAAGGATCCAACAAAACCAAAACCAAAGTGGGGTGCCTGGGAGCGCTCAATAGCGTTGCACCGCACCACGTACACGCACGTCACACAAAGCCGGGGTTGGTTGCCATCCGAAATCGGAGGCGTGATGTGGATCGGAATGCACGCGGCGCACGGCACGGTGTTCCTCCCCACGCCGTGCGGGGTTAGCTCGCTTTTTCACGGGCTCACCGTGGGAAACGCCACGGTGGTGGACCGCACATCAACCTGGTGGGCGCACCGGTTCGTGATGAACCTGGCGAGGGGAATGCGGTTCGACTTGGCGATTGGGGATATTCGGGAGGCGCAGATGGAGTGGGAACGGAAAGGCGAGGGGGTTTTGAAAGAAATGGAACGGCTGTTTCTGTTGGGTACGGTTGGTGACGAGGGCCGTAACATTGGAAGTACACACCTCGGCGTTGACGGAGACACCGACGGAAACGACGGGTTTTCAGGCCGTACCCCGGACGGGTACGCGCACCGTAAACTGGGCCTAACCAAAGGCGGCGGTGACACAAATGAAACGAAAGGCGGTGAAACCTTTGAAACGGAAGGTGCTTCCACCTTTGAAACCGTATCCACCTCTCAAACCGCGATGATCACCAGACTCACCGAGCAGCACGCGCGACTTGTCACGGAACATTGGTGGAAATTAGGCGACTCGCTGATGGCGAAGTACGCGGATGGGTTTGTTTCGGCAAACGACGGAAAAAGTGAACCGGGTCTGAGTGTCGGTTACCCTGATTGGTGGCTAGAAGCCGTGGGGTACGCTGATGGACCCCCGCCGCCGCCTGATCCGCCCAAAAACGGATTCGGGGTGGGTATAGTGGGGAGGAGGGAGTTGGTTAAAACCGGTTGGGGGGCGTCGGACGGGGAAGAACACGCGCCACGCGTCGCACTGGAGTAGACTAGTTTTTGGTGATAAAATGGGCACCTCCTTTCACTCGCTGCAGACTGGCAGCCACTTTTTCGTTTCATCCTATTAATTCCAAAGTGCCCATCGCGATCCACAGGTGTCCCGCGCGCCATGATGGGGCGGTTCGACGGGTCGGGGCGCGGAGGCCGAGGAGGTGGTCGCGGCTACCCGAACGCTGGGGGGGGGCGTGATGTTTCTGGCGTTTCCCCCAACAGTTACGCGGCGCAAAGCGCGGCGGAAAAAGAAGCTGCGCTGATGCCGTTCCTGCACCCCACCCCGCGGGTGTTGGTCCCCGTGCCTTTGGTGTTCGAATCCCCGCAGCACTTCTGCGAGCTCATCGCGAACAACTTACTGGCGGAGTTCTGGTACCTGATCCAGGAAGGCCCGCGGGGTCCGGGTTTAAAAGCCACGCCGAGTGCTGGTGGCGGGTTACGAGTCGGTGGGGACACGGCGGGGGACGGGGACGCTTCTTTGGTTCATCATTTACTCCTGATTGACCGCCGACTGCACGTGGTGGTTCAACAGACCCAGGGCGGTGTTGTTAACACGGGCACTGGTGATAAAACCCCGTGCGTGCTGACCCTAAAGCCCAAGCTCGCCGGGCCTTTCGTGGGCCCGATACGGAGCTTCGGGTACGTCGGGGCGTTCGTGGCGGAGTTGAGCGCTTTGCGAGAGCTGAGTCTCCGCGACAACAACGGCGACGCCGCGTCCCCCGCGTTGAGGGCGATGTTATCACCGAACACGGCGGTTTTGGGGAACTGGCACCCACCCCCGCTTCCGGAAGAGGACTTCGCGCTAATCGCGGCGTCGCGAGGCGCGGTGAAACACAGTGTTGGGACGACGAAAAAGGACAAAACGTCTCGCGGAAAAGTTGGACTCGGCGCGAGCGTCGTGACACGGGTGACACAACACGAAATCAAAAACCCAAACGGCACGGACGTCCACGCTGTTGCTCCCGGTGTTGATGCTGTTATCGCCGGTGCTGATGCGAAGGATGCTAACTGCGCCCACGATTCAGATGATGATTTACTGGAAAAGGAAACACCCGATGACTCGAGAGTGACTCAACCAAAAACCAGGAAGGGCGTCGGCGCGAACGCGTCGCAGCGCGCCGCGGTGTGCGCGCTTAAGTGGGCGCTCGAAAAGATCCAAGGCCCGCCTGGTACCGGGAAGAGCACCACGATTTACCACGTCATCACGCAAAGAGTACCGCCTGGTCAAAGGGTATTGGTGACGTGTAGTCGTAACGTCGCGATTGAATCAATCGCGCAGAAGCTCGAGACGTGCTCGAGCGAGATTTTGGTAGTGGGCGCGCCCGGGCGAATAGGTACGTCTTGCATTTCCCAAATCCAACTACTGTTTGCCAATACAAGACTGACACTTTCTTTATTTATCTCCAGGCGCGACGGCGCGGAAATACCTTTTAGACGCGAAAACCGAAGCGCACCCCAAGGTAAGAGCGCTCGCCGCCAGTTCCCCCGGTGGTTTCCAAAGCCCGGCCGCGATGGCGGCGGCGAACGCGGTGAAGGGCGAGCTCATGATGGGCTGCAGGCTGATTCTGTGCACAATAGCATCTGTCTCCCGGCTGCTACGGGAGTGGGAGGAACACGCTTCTGGGAATCCGTTAGTAGTGCACACCGTGATCGTGGACGAGTGCGGGTGTACCCCCGAATCCTCAACCGCCCTGTTGCTTAATTTGCGGCCGGAAAACGTGGTGCTCCTTGGAGACCACCACCAGCTCCCCCCCTGTTCCCTGATAAACCCGCGGGATTTACAAAACACGGGACACGACCGGAGCGCGCTGGAGCGGTGCGTGCTCGGGAGCGAGAAGGTTTCGGTTTCAGTTTCTGAAAATTACGCCACCGAAAAACCAACAACCGCTTGTCACCGTTTGACCGAGCAGTACCGCATGCACCCCGAAATCTGCGCCCTGATTTCCAACCTGTTCTACGGCGGCACGTTAACGACCGCGCCGTCAATTGCGACGGAGCGGGTGGGGTACTTTTTGAAGCTGAGGGAAAAGGAGGATTTGGAAAAGGAGGTTGGAGACGTGTCGTCGGTTTCGGTTTCCGACGCCGCGGAAACTTTCACCGAAAACCTTTCCGTTACCGAAACAAACGAAACCGAAAGCGTCGGGAGTAAAAACATCCCTCCTCCCAAGAACCTTCAGGCGAACTGCAATCTGGCATCAAGCCACGTCTCGACGCGCGCCATGGTCTGGGTCCAAGTAAACGGCGCGGAGCAACAAGGCGAGGGGGGCAAGTCCTACGTCAACCGTTTGGAGGTGGTCGCGGTCGTGGCGGCCGCTAGGCGGCTGCGAGAACGCCACGGCGAAAAAGCCACGATAGCGGCGTTGACCTTTTACAAAGGCCAGTACCTGTGCTTGATGGACGCGATGCCGAGTTCCCTGAAAGTGGATTGCCTCACCGTGGACGCGTGTCAAGGTGCGGGGCTTTCCCGTTGAACACGTTAAGACACGACTGATTGCCCATACTCGTCCTTTCCGAAGGGACGGTTATTACCTCTGACTGTCCACGTAATACACATCACGACCGACTGACACTTTCTTTTCTTTTTTACAATCCAGGCAGCGAGTTCGATTTCGTGTTGATAAGCACGGTGCGCGCGAACGACCGGCGCGCGGTTGGGTTCGTGGCGGGTACGTATTGCGCGTTTCCCAAATCATAGACGACTGTTTGCCCATACACGACTGACACTTTTCGTTCACAATCGCAGATTCGCGGCGGATAAACGTCGCGATTTCCAGGTCCAAGCGGTCGTGCGTGGTTTTGGGTGACGCGCGAACCATGGCCGGCCGGCCGGGCACGGACTGGCACGGGGTTTTAACGCACAGCCACCGCGAGGGTTTCGGAAACTCGCGAGACCGGTGTCGGTGGTTCGCGGAACGTACGTGTTGCGCGTTTCCCAAATCCAACGGCCACGGTTTACTGCTCCTCTTTGACTGACGACGTCCACCGCGGTCGTTAAAAGGAAGTTTACTACACACGGCACAAACGCACTGTTCGGCCCGAGTACGCCCGACTGTTTGGCCCGAATTTCGCCTCCACGTTTACTCACACAAGTCACGGGAAAACTGACCTTTTCTTTTACCAATCGCAGCCGAACCGCCCGGGTTCGAATCCGTGATGGCGCGGAAGCGCGTTTTGGCGAAACTCCCGGTGGAGAGCGACGATAAAAAACAAGAGGAAGCTTTAGGCGTGAACGTGGGCGCGGCCGCGTTTGTGCCGAAAGCGGCGAGGGTTTTGTCGAAACAACAAATCGATAGCGACAAGGTACGTTGTGCATTTCCCAAATCCAGGCACACTGTTTGCCCATACAATACTGACGACACTTTTCTTTTCCAAAAAAAGAAAAAAGCAAAAAAGAAAGCGAGCAAAGCGGCGAAGAAGGATCTGGAGAAACAGAACGCGGCGTTCGCGGCGCAGACGCAAATGGGGGCGTATCCGAGTTTTGGGGTTCCCTTGGGGGTGTCCGGGGCGCCGGAATCGTTCGGCCGAGTGCCGCAGTATAGCCAGCTGCAGTATGGCCAACCTTCGATGATGCCCAACCAGATGATGCCCACGCAGATGATGCCCCAGAACTTAGTCGTGTTCGCGCAATCCACGACGCAAGCGCCGCCGCGGCAGATGACGCCGCGGACGATGACGGCGCCGCCCGCGATGCATCAGCCGCCCCCGATGCATCAGCCCTCCATGCATCAGCCGCCCCCGGCGCCTCCGCCGCCGCAAGGTTTTCCAATACCCTCCGCGTTCGCCACTCGACGCGACGCGGTTCCCGACGACGACGACTGGGAACCCCCTTCCGGACGGCTGCGCTTCGCGTTGAACCTGACGGAACTGGGCGCGCTCCGTTCAAGCGACAGCGTAGGGAGTTTCGATTTGCAAACGGACATGCCCGAGTGGAACGGCGGTGAGATTCCTCAAAACCAAAACCCGCCCGCGTTTTCGTTCGGCAATAAGTGGTAAACAGTGGGTTTGGTTTGGTGAAGAAAAGGCACCGAGCGCGGATCGATGATGTTAAAAAACACAGATACAGTACCCACATGAGTGAAAAGTGTTTTCATCCAACATCTCGGGGGTATATCATACAAGGCTCCGTATTTTACCCACGTACCCTAAACCCCGCCTACCTTCCCCACCGGAAGTGAAAGGAAACCACCTGAGGTTGCATGAATGCTTGTGATAGGGAAATCGCGAACGGGTAAATCGGGTGGAACACGTGCGTGACCGTTCGCTTTACCCGCGCGTGCGTGATTTGCGCGGCGGCGAGGGACGGGGGGAACGTGAACCGCGCGGCGCGAATTGTGGTGTGCGGGGAGGAGTTCCCCAAACCACGGTCCCGTTGTTCTTGTTCCTTCGGCAAACTCGTTTCGTGGTCGTGGTCTTGTTGTGTTTCCGTCCCCCTTTGGTCTCCCCCAACGTTGTCACCCTGAACAACTCCGTCGTCTTTACTGGCCAAATCTCCCCTCCGGACTCTTCTTTCCACCGCCCGGACCAACCGCGAGTGCGTGGTGAACTTCAACGAAACCTCGCTTTGCGCCGGCCGCGGGCGTTCATCCGGCCCGGCGCTTCGCTGGTCGTACCGGAAATTCCGGCGGTCAAAATACGGGCTCGGGTTCCAGTGCCCCTCGCTCGTGGGGCGCGACGGCCAAACGAACCCAGAGCCGATGCCCATGCGAGTCAGCATTCGGTTGTGCCGCTGCTGCGATGCCTTTGCGATCGGCGAAGCAGGGTCGGTACCCATGGTCACGCCTCCACCTATGGTACCTACGTTAGTCACGTCGGCGGCACCAACCGAACCGCCCGGGTGTTGGGCCCAACTCGGCCCGCCCACGCCGCCTGTCCCGGACGCGAGCCGTTTCCACGTGGACCCCTCCGCCTGCGGCGCGCTCGGCTCGCCTGGGACGCCGGTTTCGGGAAACGCGACGTCGCGTTCGTTGGTGATATTTCCGTCGCGGTGGTTGGATCCGTCGTGCCATGACCCACCAACCCCACACGGTACCTCTTCCTCCGGCGCGACTCCAAGCAGCCCACCCCCATAACCAAACGCATCACCCAAACGCACCACCTCGCCCGTGCTCCACCGCATCACGCACGTCATGACGGTTTCAGGACACCGTTCGCTTCCCGGGTGCGCGCCGAACTCGGCGCGGCTCCGCCGCGTGCCCCACGCCAACACGTCCTCCGCCGTGCCGAACCGAAGCAGCGCGCGGTCGTCTGCTAGCAGTTGGACGTGCCACAGCACCATCCACTCGGCGTAGGCGAAGTACCTGCTAAAGAAGGCGCTGGTGAAGGCGCGGTGCGTGTTTCCGTTTCGCGTCGGTGGCGGCGCCGAAAAGGAACCGGGGCGCGGCGGCGGTGCGCGTACGTTGAAATTGCGTCCGCCGGTACTCGCGATTCCCTTGTTGTCTTTTTGGAAAGTCTCCCGCAGCTTCGTCTCACTCAACGTCAACGGCGCGGACACGGACGGGACGTACGACGACGACGGGTCCCTCGGGCGTTTCTTTCCCCGGTGGTGGTGGTGGTTGGTGTTCTCGTGTCCGGGGTTTTGGAATGCGGAAACCACGGAAGGTAATGCCGCCGCCGACGCCAAAGACACCGCGTCTCGCCGCCGCGCTTCCAGCAACACCCTGGTCATGAGTTTCTGTTTGATTCCGGAGAACATGCAGTTCTCGGGGTCGCTCCACCCGCCAACTTCCCGGGCTCTTGTGTCCGATCCTGATCCCGTGTCTGTTCCTTCACTTCCCGAACCGGTCGGCCCTGCGCCGTCGTCAGCATCCGCCAGAGTCCCCAGCCTCCACTCCCGCTCCGCCCTGTCCTGTGCCGCCAAAGGCGCGTCGTCGTCAGGCGCGCACGCGCTTCCCACGGGCGAGCGCGCATCCGTGAACACGGCTGTTTCTGCTGTTTCGCTGCCGTGTTCGGAGGTGTTTGGAGGTGTGTCGAGGTTTGTGTCGTTTGTGTGGTGTATGTCACCGTCGGCTGCCGCGGTCGCGTCGCGTCCAACGTTCCCGGAATCGTCCCCGCAATCTTTCCCGCGCCGCACCACTCGCAGCATCCGGAACGCTTGCCACCGCAGGGAAAGCACTGACACTAAACAAGAATCTTTTGATTCGTGGTGCAGGGAAACCGCCGCGGCCCGTCTTAAGCGCACGTAGTCGTCCCGATAAACTCGGCGGTCGCAAACGCGGCCGTCAAGAAGCCGCACCAAGTGAATCGCGACGGTGTCCATTGTGGGCGAACCGGGAAGCGTGGTTGTCTGGCGCGGCAAAAAAGAAAGGGTCAGTCTTGTAACGCCGCGTGTACCCGGGATTGGAAAGGGGTCCGACGGAGTGCGTCGGCGTAACATTTACCAGTACTTCACTAACAGTTGCCGCCGTACTCATAGTCCTGGTAAATGTTACGTACGCCACACAACGCGGTAAGGAAGGAAGGCGGGCCGCGGTGAGTGGGAAGGGAAATGCGCGTACCGCGTTTGGCGAACCCGCGCCCCGCCGCGCCGCGGTGTCCGCCCGGGCCTCGTCCCGGGCTCGTCGCACCGCCGCGGCGCCTGACGCACGAGCCGTGGAAGAGGCAGCCTCTTCCGATGTGATGAGTGCGGTGTTGGACGTGCCAACTCGGTCACCTCTGGGGGTTTCGTCCGAACCGCCGCGCCGCGCGTCCGGGTTCGCGACAGACTCACGGTTTGCGTTTCCCGGGTTCCGGTTTCCTTGCTCCGCGGCGCCGCGCCCCCCCCCCCCATCCGGGGTGTCCCGCGGCGGCGCTTCCGCGGGTGTGGACGACGCCAATAAAAGGTAATCGCCGTCAAGCACCGTGACTGCGAAATCCCGGGCCAAGAGATCAGCATCCACGGTCAACGGCGTGGTGTACGCCAGGTCGAAATACTTGTCCCGAGACGTGCCGGGTTCGGGGATTGCATCCGCATCATTTGGGGTGAAATCGCCCTTTGCGCTCGGTGGCGTCCCTGGGGATGCCGCTGCGGTGCCCGCCCCAGAGCCTTCAACAGGCGAAGCACACCCGAAGCCTTTGAACCGAAACACCACAAGGTCGTGCTGGTTCCTGCTGAAGCATATCAAGTACCGGCCGCAGTCCGTGAATTTGTGCACGTGCACGTCCTCGAACCCGGAAACGGCGTCCACGGTGTGGTTGGGAAACACGGATTCGTACACCTGGCGTGCCCTGTGGACGTTCGCGCCGGGTCGTGCGGAGACGCGCTCTCTGGCCCGGAGCTTCTCGTGAAGGTTGAACGTAGGGGGCTCCATTTTCATGGCGCCCCCGAGTTGAGACAGCCCCTCGTGCGCTCCGCTGTGGTCCGGTCCCCGAGATGACGTGGATCGTGCTTTTGTGTTGCTTCTTTTGGCGCACGACTTCTTTTGCAAAACAGAAAACACCCGCGGCCTGCACAGCGCTCGCGCGCGCTCCTCCGTCGCCGCCGGTGCGGTTCCATCGAAGGCCGGTCACAGGTCCCCGAGGTCCACCCTCCGTGCTTCAACGACGTGCCACAAAACCCGGCCAAACCCACCTCTCGCGATGGACTATTTACAAACCAGCGCCCTTGAAGCCGTCGAAACCTTTGGCACGGGTTCTGACGGCGTCGGTGTCGGTTTGGAGCTGGGTGACGCGTGCGCCAAGCGCGTCAAGGGGTTCGCCACGCAGTTCACGAAACGTCTCGAGTCTTCCGAAACCAGCGTGGTGAACTCGAGCGATGCGCTGCGGGGGGATGTGTTGAATTCGGTGATCATGGCGGATGCGAATGCGACTTCGGAGATTCCAGCGCTGGTCAGGGCGACTACGAGCGCCACGGAAACCGCGACGGTACGGCTCGCGGAGTTGCAACGCAACGCCCAAGCCGCCCCCGCGTTGAGGCTTGAGATGCTGGAACTCTGCGCGGAACGAAGGCTGCGAATGGAACGCCGGTACTTACAAAGCGCGGCGCCGAAAGAGGAACGGTATGCGAGGGAAATTAATCGCGTATTGCGGCACTGACCTGAAAAGGGAGCCAAACCTGCCTCCTCTGTGTTTCAAATAGCCTATTCATGTATTAATACACCATGTACTACCTACCTGCACTTCCAACCGCGCGGCCTAGTCGCGCGCGAAAGCAATCCACCGGCGTGGGGAGTCCGCCCATTGGATCCACCGAGAGAAAAAATAAATATAACTGCCTACCTACAACCGCCTCTACCCGCACGGTCCGCAGAGGTTCATTTTGTGTAACGCTCTCGGCGAATCCCCCGCGATGGACGGCCCGTCACTCGGGTCCAACCCATCAAGCTCCATATCCGGATAACTCCCTCCCGAGACCCGCGAGCTATCCAGCAACCGCCGCAAGTGATCCGCACCGTGCGCTGGCACGAACCACCACACCCACGAAACCCCAAACGTCTGCTTGAAGTTTTTGTACCCGCCGTTGTTGTACCGCCACGGCAGGGTTTTCTTCTTTTCGTACATCTCTATGGTGGTCATGTTTGACAGGTTTAAATTCGCGTGCATGATGATGAACCCCAACAACGACGCGGCGAAGGCAACGTCCAGGACGAAGGTCACGAAAACACACGCCACCTCACCTGCGTTGTGGGTTTGGGTGCTGCCCGATTCGGTCCCGCCAATCCCATCAAGCGGGCCGCGTTCACTGCCATCCGGGTTTTGTCCGCCGCCCCCGGCATCACCCGCACGCAAGTCTTTGAAAAAGTCCACGAAGTTCGACAACAGCACCACGGCGTCGAAAACCGTCGCGACGAACGTGTATACCAAAAACAATAAAAAGAACTTGTAGTTGTACGCCCCAACGCAGTTCGCCACCCACACGCAGTGGTGGTCCATTTTCAACACACACCGACCGCACACGGAACAGTGGTGACACCGTTCCGGTTTCCACGCCGCGCACTTGCAGCAAAACCTGCGAAGCTTTTCCGAATTTGACTTGTGGCCTGCCTCTTCCTCGTCTTCGGCAGGCGGTGTCCACCCGTCAGGCACCCTGCCGGGTTCCGTCAACACGCACGCGAAGTAGCTCCACAGCACCATTAGAATCAAAACGTGGTACACCACCAACACCCACGTCGCGAACCGGCCTTCGTACGAATCAGGCTCCGCGGACGCCGCGAGGGGGCCGTACACCAGGACCACGGTGGTGTAGTACGTAAGGCCAATCAAGGACAACACGATGAGGACCATGACCGACCCGAGCGCGCGCAGGAACAAACACGCCTTGCTGGCGAACACGTTCCACCACATATCACCGACCGCCATCGTGAAGACGCGTCAGAAGACGCGTCGCCCGCGGCCCACGCGAGTGACGCGCGGGATGTAATTCTCGGAATACTAAACACCCCAAAAAGGTCGGGTCAGTCGCGAGTTTGTGAACACCCGCCGGTGCCAGCGCGCGGCAAACGGCGGCGCGCGATGGTGGCGGCTATTGGTGCGGAGGCGGTACCGCTGGTCAGGCCGTTGGCGAGGGATGTGCGCAAACCCAGCGCGGTGGCGGCGGTTTCGCTGGTGCGTCTCCCCCCTTGGCTCGTCGATCCCACGCGTTTGGCACTTCATCCCGGGGAAAAGACCACCAAATCTTTCCTCGACTCGTCCCCTTTTCAGACCAGACGACTGACCCTGTCCCCCTACCCGCCTACTCTCATCAGACCGCGTGTGTTGTGGTGGCTGGTGCGTGCGCCAGTGTAATCGCGTTCGGCCGTGTACCTTTGGGGGAGATAAATCTCGATTGCCCGGCGGGTATGCGTGTCCCCGAGAACAGAGGCGATAGCCCAAAACATTCCGTACTGAGCCTGGGGATTTCCAAATACGCCGATCGCATTTACATCATATGCACGGATGAGTGCGACATGACCGTCCCTGAGGCGTTTGGAGACAAAGTCATGTTACTGGATGGATTCGCCCTTGACGAGTGTAACGGCCTGGGCCAATACGACCATTGGATCAAAGCCTCCCAGTCGCACCTGCACGCGGTGACGCACGCGATTTCAATCGGCGCTGAGACGATTTTGGTTTTGGAACAGGACAGCGTCGCGGATCCGGATCTTGGGTGGGCGGACGGGAACTGGGCGCAGTTCGACGAGGCCCTGGATACGAAGCCGTGGAACATGGTGCGCTTGGGGTACCGGCCGGTGGGGTTTGAAAACGACCCGGCGATTGAAACGTGTCCTGAATCCTGCGTGTGCGAAAACGCGGGCGAGCTGCTTTGCTGGCTCCCAAACCCGGGGTGCAACTTAAGGGCCTCGGATGCGTACTTGCTACACGCCAGAGGGTTCGAGACGTACGCGGAGATGTTACGCAGCGGCGCGGTGATCGACAACGGGGTGTTACAGGGGCTGGGGAACCAGCTCGTGGTGACGCCGCAGGTGAATTACCAGACCAAAGCGGCGACGGATTTCACCTCGGTGGGGCACCAGAAAGACGTCGCCGCGCTTTTCGCGGAGAGGTGTCACCTCGGGATGTCAAGAAGTGAGGCGGGTGAGGCGGGTGAGGCGCTTGGAGATGCGGGCGGCGACCCGAGCGATGACACAGCGGCGTCTTTGGGACAAAGAAAGATTGCGAAGAAGAATGAGGTTTCCGAGGCGTACCCATCCATGGCGCGGGCAAAGGAGTTAGTCACGAAAGACGGAGAGCGCTTAACCGCGCGCAGTGCGATTGAGGCTTTCGGGGGGCTCGATGCGTTTCTAGGGAGAAGACGACGTTTGGAACGACCCCTGTAGTATAGGTATACTAGACTCTAGTAACTTGGTATACCAGACTCTACAAGTAACTTGGTATACTTCAAGCAGACTGATGAAGCCAAATTCGTCGAAAAAATGCCTTTTCGAATTCTGCTCGTCCAAGAAACGCGCCTTTTCCTCTCCCTAGAATCTGTGCCATCACGCGTCCTCGGCGCACTGCTTCGCGCGCACTGTTTCACGCACCAAGCCGACCCAAAACAGGCTCTCCCCAAACCGCGTCTCCCCCGCTTGTTACTTCCCAGCTCTAAAAACCCGATGCTCGTCGCGGCGCGTCCTATTGAGGCACACGAAACCCGCGCGGCCGCGAATTCGGGAAGGGCGTTTTTCGAGATGCCGCAAACACCGACACCGCCAATCAATCCGGAGGGTCATCCCCAACACGCGGCGTCGTACGTTTCCCCGCCGCCTAAATCCGCGCCCGCCGAGGTCGCCTCTTCAAACGGCTCAACGCTTGCCAAACTGGGCAAGGAAATCCTGGCGCGCGCGCGGTTCCCGGGGTGCGCGTTTGATTTCGTGGCCGTGCGCGCGGTCAGTGCATTGGATGTCAATCGGTGCCAAAAAGGTACGGCCCCGCGCGTTTCCCAAATCCCGCCTTCACATTTGCCCATACTCGTACCAGAAGGGCGCATTACCTCTGCCCATTGTCCGCCCGTAATTACGTAATACACATCACGAAACACTGACACCTTTCGCGTACCAACAAAGCCCGCGTGGAGTTTGATAACCTGGCGAAGCGCGCCAAGCGCACCGCGCGAGAAGTGACGGACTTTTCCGCCGTCGCCGATAGCCACGACCTACACGAAAACGTGCAACATGTGTACGTTACGTACGACCACCCCGAGTCGAGACACACGTTGGGGGTGGCGAGGCTCGTGCCGTCTTCGGTTCGCGCCGTCGCGAACCGGGGTGATAAGGAAACAACCCTTCACACGACTTCTTTGTTGGATGAACCGCTTGATTGTTTCGACGCCGCGCAGCACCCGTTTGTCAGCGTCGTGGACGTGCTGTTCGCCACCGGGCTGGCCACGGTGCCGCACCCACTAAACGCACCTGATTTCGTGAAAACGATGTTGCTGGAGGCGTGCGTTTTGCTCGCCGGCGCGTCTCAGAGCGCGACGAAGGAGACGCGACGCGAACTGTGCGTCGTCGCGTGCGGAGTCGCGAACGCCGACTTTTCGAGGTGGGGGTTCCAAACCCTGGATGGCGCGCCGAGTTTCGTTTTGAAAACGCGACCAATCGCAGACCAAGCAACAACAACAAGGCGCACCCCGAGGCTCCGCCTCGAGAAACGGCGGTTCCGCGTTTTGGCGGTGCCGACCGAAGACACGGACCCCCGTGTCAACGCAAAAGACGTCGTACGTGTTGCGCGTTTCCCAAATCCAAAGACCGCGCACCGCCCCGTTCGTGACGTCCACCGCGGTGGTTAAAAGGAAGTCGCTACACACGGCACAAGCGCGCTGTTTTATCTCTAACGCGTTGGGACTGTTCCGACCGATTACCCTTCCCTGTTGTACACACATCGTCTAATACACGCCCAACACGAGACTGCCGATTGTCTGCCCGTAATTACTCATACAAGTCACGGTAAGACTGACACTTTTTTTTTCAATCACAGGTTCCCGAGGCGCGCGAACTCGCGGGCGCGGCGTCCTCAGACTGTTTGCTCATACAGAAAACGACGCGTCTCCGTTTGTGCGAAGCGCGTCTCGCGTTGGGCACTGTCGCGAGTAATGCGCTTGGCTTGACGGCGGGAGGTGCGTACTGTGACAGTGACTTGGTTCCGACTGATTGCCCCTACGAGAACATCGCCGCGGCGGTGGTCGCGGTGACCGGGGGCGGTTTCGCGAAGGGTGGACGGTTGCAGAGCTTTGACGACGGAAGTTTGGAAACCGTGGACGCCACAAACGCGCTGCTTCAAGAATGCCTTGGAAAAGGTGTCTCCAACGACGATGTCTGCGTCCTAGGCGTGATTAGGGTGTTCCGAGCCGCGGATCGTGCGATTGACGCGAGCGATCAACATCCGTCGGCGAAAAGCGTTTTGCGTGTTTTTTTGCAAAAACTTACACAGAAAGTCCCGGTCAACGCCGCCGCCGCGCTGCTGGTGGCGACGCGGAAATCGAAGACTAAGAATAAGTGCGACAGCGAAGCCCTGTGCGTTGTCGTGGAGATCCCTGATGGGGAGATCCCTGATGGGGGTGACGCTGATGAAGGCAAAGACGATGGGGAGCAACTCGTCACGAAGAAGAGCGGAACGTTCAGGAACCCTTTTTCCAGGGTGAAGAAGAAGGAAGAACCGAAGGCGAGCGTACCGGTTTCGAAAAGCGCCGTTTCCAAAACCGTGAACCTCGCGCTGTCCGAGTTTTTGCTAATCGCCGCTTCCGAAGGTTTCGTTTTGGATTCCGTCGGGTGCGGGTTGTTGCTGGACCCTTCTGAAGGCGGTTCTTTCTGTGCGCTCCGGTTCATACGACCGGGTTACTCGATTCGGTGGGGTGTCCTTGGTGACGTCGAGACCTTGTTAGAGATTGAGAAGGAAAACTGGAAGGACGAGCCCGACATGCGGACAAAACGGACCACCATCGCGTCTCGAATTTCGCAAAACCCGTTCGGGAACCTGGTCGTGGTGGCGGATCGCTCAGAGCGCCGCGGTGGTGACTTGGAGCACCGCGTTGACCTTGGGGAAACGCACGTCAACTTGGTCGGCGCTGACCTCGAGGAAACACCCATCCCCAGCTCAACCCCAACAAACGTCAAGGGCGGCGTGTATTTCCAGCGCGCGGAAAGCCTCGCCGTGGCTTCGTCGTTTCCGTGGCTCGCGAAGGAAAAAGCGCGAGACGTCGGGCGCGACGGTTCCGAAAGGTACGCGTTGCACTTACCAAATCCCGCCTCCCTGTTTTATCTCTCAGCTGGTGACTGTTGTCCATACATCGCGATATACAAGACGTTAACCACTTTTCGTCTGCAAAACGTAAAAAGTCACAAGAACCAGCCGTACGCGCAACTCCTGGATATCCACGTTTCGCAGGATTTCTCGCGGTGTTTGGGACGGGCGGTGGGGAACGAGTTGAGGGCTTTCGTGATGAACCTATCCAGTGTCACCCCAGGCGTGTCAGGCGTCTGCGCGGTGACAAGGACTCGCGGGTACCTGCGACAAGCCACGAAGACTGGCGAGTCGTACGAGTCATACGTGATGTCCGACTTTGCAAAGGTACGTATTCCAGATCCGCTGTGACTAACAAGTCACACGAAGATTTTCTTGATATTGGGCCTTTCCCAAATCCCGCCTCCACGTTTATCTCTAACGCTGGTCACAGTTCGGACTGATTACCCTCCCTGCTGTCCACACATCGTCCAATACACGTCCAATACACATACCGATTATCCCTCCCTGTTGTCCACACATCGTCCAGTACACGTCCAACACGCGTCCAACACACGCCTGACACAAATGGACTGACCTTTTTCTTTCAAAAAACTCCAAAGAAACGCGACCGCGGGTTGTTTTTCCACGTCGGCGGCGGCGCCGTAGTAGTGTCGCCCGTGCAAAACTGGCGGCCGTTCGACAAGGAAAACGACGGGAAAGGGACGCTGATTGAGTACCCGCTGGTGCGTATCAGGGCCGAACGGTGGTGTTGCGCACGAAGGGACGTGGGGATTGACACGGAGGTGGATGATGCGGAAGAGAACGCAGAAATTGACGAAAGTGACGATGACGAAACGCTTCGCGGAAATTCTGTTCCAGAACCCGCGCCTCTCGACGCCGACTCGGACGCCGAGTCCACCGAATCAACCGACGCCGTGGTGGTGACGGTTTCGTTTTCCAGTGACCCGCCGATGGGGGGTCTATTGGTTGGGGAGAAGAAGTGACGCTTGAGGTACGGGGGGGCCGTGGATATGAATATGAATATGGAGATATGAGTGATTAAATAATCCTAAATACTCCCACTCCCGTTGCTATTAATATTTTCTGAAAACCACTTTGCGAAATCGTTCCACACGCTCGGCGCTTCTCTTCGGTACCGCTGGTACTCTTCTTCCGTTACGTCCGCTAAGCACTCAGTCAAGCCAAACTCGGTGGGGATGAAACACCGGCCTAACGCACGTTCCGGGCCGGTGAACCGGTTGTACTTCTGAGGAGGGAGAGTGGAAATCTCGCCGGCGTAGTGTTTCTCTTTTTTTTCTAAACTGTTTTTTATGTTTTTTCCGGAAAACGCACCCCCGAAAACCGTCGCCGCGCCGTTACCGTCCACGAACACGATCGTATCGTCCCACCCCGCTCTTCGGTCAGACTCTCCCTCCAACAATCTCAACAAACCTCGCGTGCCTAGTTTGTCGTTAGCGTTTCGTGTGTACGGCCCAGGCCAATCGCCGAGCGCGGCGACGCACAGACCGCAGTCGTGTACTACGAGTTGTTTTTTGTTTTTTTTGCTTAGAACGGAGAATGCAGCCATCGCTTTCGCGACCGCGACTTCCCGCACGGTATCCGCCTGGATCTCGGGAATGGCCAGGTCGAGTTGCGTGACGGTTATTTCGCTTTCAGGGTTTCCGTGTTTCGTATCAGCATCCAACGCCTGCGGTGCGCCGCAGAACAACCCTAACGCCAGCTCCAGACGAGCCACTTTCCCGGCGTTGCCCGTGACGAACACGAGCGATGATTGCGACGATTTCGTTTGACAAGATGTCACGACAATGCTCCGCATTCTCGGTTGTTTCCCCACCACCGGGGCTTGGATTCCACCGTGCCTTCTTCCGGAGAAACCCGCACACCCGGCTTGAGCCGCGACACGAAGGGTCGCGGGATAACACCCTGCCGCGCGGGCCATGGGGAAGCACCCCGAGGCAAGCGCGAGGGAGGTATGAGGGTGCGAAAAAGTGACAAAAAATCCAACGTCGGAAGTCGACACGTCCTCTCATAAACTTCACGATCGTGGTTGTCCAGATCTCCCGGCACGGGTGGGTGTGTGGTCTCCGGTTTTCCGCGGGTCGGCGTCACCGTCTCCGATGGCCTCCACGGATTCGGCGCTCGCGGATGTGATCCAGCGCGTGTTCCGGGTCACCCTGGTTGACCCCGGGCCGTCCGGGTCTGGTGAACGTGGGTCTTGGTCAGATCTGTTCTACCTCGAATCCCTCGCAATGGAGCTCGTCACCGAAGGGCAAGAGCCTCCGTTCGTGGTGACGCCTGTTCTTTTAGAACGCGCGTTGTTCGCGCGTCTAAACACCGCGTCTGGCGATTTCCCGGCAGAGTGGCAACACGACCCCGAGCTCGCGCCGTTCCCGTGGCTGCTCGCGTCGTACAACCGGTGCGACGTGGAGACGCGGAAAACGCGTTCGCGAGATATGGCGTTCGCCACGGCGACGAGCGAAACGCTGGGCAATTGTTTCGACATGTGCGTGTCCTACTCCGGCCTGGTGTTAAACCCTGCGACGCAAGGCATGTTTCCGCAACCAGCTCAAAACGAACAGAGGGGGGCACTACAGCTGTTCGACGCCTTGGCGGGAACCGGGTCGTTCGCGGAACTAACGAACCAGTGGGGCGGGTCCCTGCCGAACGGGTTCCTAAACCACTTCGGCGATACGCTTCAAAACGAGGGGTTGAGCGAGATCCTAACCCCGGTTTTGGCGCAACTGCCGCTGATGATAAAACGCTTGTCGCCCCTGGGCGACACACACAACCCACTCAACGTGTTGGTGTCAATCGCGATGAGCAAACCGTGCGCACTCGTGCTGGCGTCGCACCCGAACTGGAAACCGAACGGCGCGGAAAACGACGCGCGGAAAACCGACGGGCGCGCGTTCGAGCAGAACTCGATCGTAGGGCCTTTCTTTCGGTGCGCGGCGCTTCCGGATGACCCGCCCGTGGTTGTCGGACCGAATGGCATCCCGATGCGCATGCCCTTGGGCCAAGGGAACGTGGAACAGGCGCCCGATATCCGACACGCGTTGTTCACCGGTTTGGACAAGAAACGACAAAACGACTTGGACGGCGCGCACGCCGCGATTCGAACTAATTGTGCCTTGGTAAGGGAAGGTTTGTTTCAAACAATGTACGCCCTGTTACGGCACGGCGGGGAGGCAAGAGAAGCGGTCGTGGGTTGGCTCGCCATGTGGTGCGACGAAAACGTGGGGCGGTCGAAGATGCGAATCGACGCCACAAAAACGGCCTCGCACGGTGGCGCCGTCAACGTGTCCTCCATCGCCGCGCGCCTCGCCGCGCCTTTCTGTGACCCCGGGTCTTTGAAGTACCGAAAAATAAACCCCGACTACACGCGAAGTAAAAAATGCAGACTGGATGTCCGGGAAACGACGCGGATATCCGCCAGCGACGCGCAGGTTGTGAGCGGCGCGTTGACCGAGACGGAAGAGGTGCGTGTTGCGCGTTTCCCAAATCCCGCCTTCCTGTTTTATCTCTCAGCTGGTGACTGTTTGTCCATACATCGCCCAACACGGGACTAACACTTTGTTTTACCCATCTCACAGCCGGAGACACAATTCGGGTTCATCTGCGAGTGTTTCTTCCTCACCGCGCGGGCGATGCACTTGGGGTACGTGAAGTGTGCGGCGGAGCACACGAGTTTAGCGCGGGAGCTTCAGGACAGGCAGCGGCAGATGGGTGACACGGACGCGATGCGGGATACCTGGGCCGCGTCCATTCCGGGCGGGCCGAATCAGTTCCAAATGGCGCAGTTCGAGAGGCGAGTAGGGGAGATGAAACAGGAGCTTGAAAAGGCACACGGGAACTACCAGATGTTCGACGCGACGCTTCTCGACCCGGTTTTACTGGGCGAAACCTGCAGGTTTTACCGGCTCGTCGCGGTGTGGCTGCGGTGGGTAGGCGAGGGGAGTTTGACTAACGGCGGCGCGTCCCCGTTGGCCTCGCCGGTCAAAGGCCACGTCGAGACTGGTGACGGTACCGTGGACGCGACCACCCAGGTGGGGGGGGCGGCCGCCGCGATTGTTACCGGCGGTTCTCTACTACCAACCCCCGTCCCGAAATCCTGGGCCTCGCTTCCGGAACACCTGGTGGATGATTTGTGCGAGTTTCTGTTGTACGTCCAGCGGTTCGCGAGACGAGGCCCAGGGCGAAACGCAATCGACGCCGAAATCAGTACGTGTCTTGACGATTTCGTCAACCTGTTCGTTTTGTTGCTCGGCTCCCCGGAGTACGTCAAGAACCCGTATTTACGCGCAAAGTTTGTTGAAATCTTGCGAGGGTGGCTACCAGGTGACCGCGACGACCGGCGGTACGAGTACGTCCCGCGGTTCGCGGCGCTGTTCGAAGGTACGAACCTTTTTCGTAACCCAAATCATGCACGACTATTTCCGCTCTCTGTATGGAGTACACCGGGCCTACCCTTTCCAATCCCGGATATACCCTGCGGCCTTTCAAGACTCACAAGACTGACGTTTTGTTTTTTGTATCGCTAGGCGGAAACGCGACGGCGACGAAAAACTTGATCCCGTCGCTTTTGCGTTTGTACGTCGACATCGAGTTCACGGGAGGGGCGAACCAGTTTTACGACAAGTTCAACATTCGCCACCAGATCGGGGAGATGTGCGAGTACTTGTGGCGAATCGAGAGCCACCAAAACGCGTGGCAAACACTCGCGACGCGCGACGAAACGGTACGTTTTGCGTTTCCCAAATCCGGCCGGCACACTGTTTACCGCCCCGTTCGTGACGTCCACGGCCGTCGTTAAAAGGGAGTTACTACGTACACTCCAAGTGCACTGTTTTATCTCTAACGCTGGTGACTGTTCAGACCGATTCCCCTGACTGTTGTCCATACATCGTCCAATACACGCGATATACAGTACACCCACACTCGCCGACTCTCCGACTGACCCTTTTCCTTCACAAACCAGTTCTACGTCCGGTTCCTGAACATGCTCATCAACGACGCGATTTGGCTTCTGGACGAGTCCATGAAGAAACTCCCGGAGTTGCGGGAGTTCGCTGGTCTTATAAACGACACCGCTGGGTGGATGACACGGCCCGAAGCGGACCGCACGGAACGCGAGGGCGCGAACCGACAGAACGAACGGGCGCTGAGGTCGGACCTAACCCTCGCGAAGGTCCACGTGGGGATGATGGGGTACACCAGCGCGACCATCGCGGGGCCGTTTTTGCGCCCCGAAATGGTGGAACGAGTCGCCGCCATGCTCAACTACTTCCTCCTGTACCTCGCGGGCCCGGAACGGAAGCAACTGAAGTTCGCGGATAAGGAAAAGATGAAGGAACTGGCATGGGACCCGGGTGAGATGCTGGGACAGATCGTTGATGTGTATTTGAACCTGTTCGGAAACGACGCGGGCGGCGTTTTCGTGGCCGCAATAGCGGCAGACGGCCGGTCGTACAGACACGAAGTTCTGTGCGAGACGGTGTCTATTTTGAAGTCGCTTGGTACGCGGACTGCCGGTGACATCGCGAAGTTCGAACAGCTGGCGGAACAGTGCCGGGTCAGTAAAAACGCCGCGGAGACGGAAGAGGCGGACCTCGGCGAGATTCCAGATGACTTTTTGGATCCCATCATGTGTACTTTGATGACCGACCCGGTGTTGTTGCCCTCGGGGGACACCATGGACCGGACCAACATTACCCGCCACCTCTTGACGGACGAAACCAACCCGTTCACCAGGCAGCCCCTAACCGTTGCGGACTTGGTGGACAACGAAACGCTGAAACTGGAAATCGAAAAGTGGATCGCGGAGCGGAAACGAGTCGCGCGCGAGTGATACGTCTTTGTAATTTTTACACGCTTTCCGTGAAGGAGAGTTGCTTGTTTTTTCGGCACCGCTGTCTCTGTACTGTCATCCTTAAAAGCATCTAGCCCCACACAAACGTTTCACTGGGGCTGTTGTTCTTGATGTACTCTCGCATGAACTCGAATGGATCTTCAGGTCGAACCCGGACCAGCTCGTGCAGGCCGCCGTTCAGGATAGGTGCGACGGTGCCATCAACTTTTCGCGGACGCCGGCGTCGTCCTCGGGCACGGCGGCAACAGGCGCCGCTGCAACAGGCGCCGCTGCCATAGGCGCCGCTGCATCAGGCGCCGCTGCAACAGGCGCCGCTACGACAGGCGCCGCTGCGGAGTCCTCAGTCTCGAAATCATTGGGGTTGCACTCCGCGCAGTTCTGTTTCAGCTTGCCGTGGGGGCACGGGTTACACTCCGCGCAGCTCTGTTTCAACTTGCCGTGGGGGCACGGGTTGCAGTCCGCGCACCTGTTTTTCACCTTGCCGTGGGGACAC